>OQVR01000921.1_pt1 | contig 13150 bp, 10 predicted proteins | sample 1691521 | NCBI WGS metagenome assembly OQVR01 (sample SAMN03418256, study PRJEB22391) | human gut metagenome | biome: human-gut; feature: organic feature; material: feces | host: Homo sapiens | place: Tanzania | collected 2013-01
TCTTTTGGAGAGGGGCTGGGGGTGAGGCTTTTTCCCTTTTTAGCCTATGAAATTCTTCCCACAAACCGATGGCGACCTCCAAGAGATGTTTGCCAAATGTGGAATAACAAAGCTCGACGACCTATATGCCGACATTCCTGAGAGCATAAGGTTTAAGGGCGAATATGATATTCCTTCAGAGAAAAGCGAGCTTGAAATTCGTGATTTCTTTACCAAGCTCGCCAACCAAAACCAGCAATTAGTGTGCTTTGCCGGTGCTGGTGTCTACGACCACTACACACCGTCGTTGATACCTCAGATTGCCAGCCGTAGCGAATTCCTCACCAGCTACACTCCTTATCAGGCAGAGATATCTCAAGGCACTCTCCACTACATTTTCGAATACCAGAGCATGATGGCTGAGCTCACAGGCATGGACATTTCCAATGCCTCGCTCTATGATGGGTCTACAGCCACAGCCGAAGCTGCCATGATGGCAGTAGCTGCTGCAAAGAAATGCAATAAGGTGTTGATTTCCACCACCGTAGACCCAAAGGTTACAGAAGTGGTTGAAACCTACGCCCACTTCCATGGCATGGATATCGTTGCCATTCCCGAGGCTGATGGCGCTACCGATTTCGATGCTATGAGTCAGCTCCTCGACGAGGGTGGCGTGGCTGGCGTCATCGTTCAGCAGCCCAACAGATATGGCATCATCGAAGACCTCACGGGCGTTGCCGACGCTTGCCATCAGCGCAAGGCGTTGCTCATCATGAATTCCGTCGCTGCCGACCTTGCCTTGCTCAAAACTCCAGGCGAATGGGGTGCCGACATCGCAGTTGGCGAAGGTCAGTCGCTTGGCATTCCTATGACATGGGGCGGACCATACATCGGCTACATGTGTACCACCGAAAAGCTCATGCGCAAGATGCCTGGTCGCATCGTGGGCAAAACCACCGACAGCCGTGGGCAGCGTGCCTTCGTGCTCACTCTCCAGGCTCGCGAACAGCACATCCGTCGTCAGAAAGCCACATCCAACATCTGCAGCAACCAGTCATTGATGGCTCTTTGGGTCACCATCTATATGGCCACCATGGGCAAACAGGGTCTCTGCGAGGCTGCTCAGGCTTCGTGCGATGGTGCCCACTATCTCGCTGCCAAGCTTTGCGAAGACTCTCGCTTCAAGCTCACCTTCGACAAGCCATTCTTCAATGAGTTCTGCGTCAGCTATTCTGGCAATCTCGATGCCCTGCTCGCCAAGCTCATTGCGCGTGGCATCTTTGGTGGCATCCGCATCGACGACCACACATTGATGATTGCCGTTACCGAGAAACGTACTAAGGAAGAAATTGACCAACTAATAAGCATCTGCCATGAATAACAAGATATACGACAAACTGATTTTCGAACTGTCTAAGGAAGGAAGATGTGCTTATTCGCTTTCTCAAAACGGTTTCCAGCATTATGATATTCCTGCAGCTCTCCGTCGTGCCCACAAGGCTGAATTGCCTGAGGTCGACGAGCTCACCGTGGTTCGCCACTACACCAATCATAGTGGCAACAACTTTGGCGTAGAAAATGGCTTCTACCCTCTTGGCAGCTGCACCATGAAATATAATCCTAAGATTAATGAAGAGGTGGCTAATATGCCTGGCTTCACCAATCTCCACCCTCTGCAGCCTGCCGACACCGTAAAGGGAGCCACAGCCGTCCACGACACTCTGCGCCATTGCCTGTCAGCCCTCACCGGTCTCCACGATTTCACTCTCAAGCCTTGTGCCGGTGCTCATGGCGAGCTCACGGGCTTGATGATTATCCGTGCTTACCACGAGGCTAATGGCGAAACCAAGCGCACCAAAGTCATCGTGCCCGACTCTGCTCATGGCACCAACCCTGCCTCTGCCGCCGTTTGCGGATTAGAGATTGTCGAGGTTAAGAGCACCGCCAATGGCATGGTGGATGTCGACGACCTCAAGGGCTTGCTCGACGACAGCGTGGCTGCCATGATGATGACAAACCCTAACACCCTCGGACTCTTCGAGCGCGAGATACCGGAGATTGCTAAGCTCGTCCACGATTGTGGCGCACTTATGTACTACGATGGTGCCAACCTCAACCCTATGCTTGGCGTATGTCGTCCGGGCGATATGGGCTTCGATGTCATGCACATCAATCTCCACAAAACCTTCTCCACCCCTCATGGCGGTGGCGGTCCTGGTAGTGGTCCTGTTGGCGTACGCCAAGGTCTCGAGGCTTTCTTCCCACAGGTCAACCCTTATCATGGCAACTTTGGCGTAGAACTTCGTGCCCTCACCTATATCCTCACCCTCGGTCGCGAGAATATCAAGATGGTGGGTCCTTTGGCCACTCTCAATGCCAACTACATCAAGGAGTGCCTCAAGGATGTCTACGAGCTTCCTATCCCAGGCTTCTGCATGCACGAGTTTGTCTTCAACGGTCTTAAAGACAAGTCTACCGGCGTCACCACCATGGACGTGGCCAAGCGTCTTCTCGACTATGGCTACCATGCTCCAACCATCTATTTCCCATTGCTCTTCCACGAGGCTATGATGATAGAGCCAACCGAAAACGAAAGCAAGGAGACCATCGACGGCTTCATCCAGGTGATGCACACCATCGCCACCGAGGCTGCCGAGAATCCCGACCTCGTGAAGTCGGCACCTAACAATGCTCCTATCACTCGCATCGACGATGTGCAGGCAGCCAAGAATCCTATCCTCACCTATAAGCAACTCTCACAGCAATAGCATGAAGACAGATATCATTATCATAGGTAGCGGTCCTGGCGGTTATCGTACCGCCAGCTACGCTGCTCAGCAGGGCAAACAGGTCGTCATCATCGAGGGTGGCGAGGCTGGTGGCACATGCCTCAATTCGGGCTGCATACCCACCAAGTGTCTTGCCCACGATGCCGAAGCCAACGCTTCCAACTTTGCTGCAGCCATAGAGCGTAAGCAGTTGGTAACATCACAGTTACGCCAAGGCATCGAACAATTACTTTCAGCTCCAGGCATCACCTTCGTGCGTGGCATGGCGCAGTTCAAGGATGCCCATACCGTCAGCGTCGATGGCACCGACTACGAGGCCGACGACATCATCATTGCCACAGGCTCAAGCGCCAAGCTTCCACCCGTCGACGGCATCACCAATCCTCGCGTCATCACCTCTACCCAGGCTCTCGACTTCCAGTCGTTGCCAGCCCGAATAGTCATCATTGGCGCAGGCGTCATAGGCATGGAGTTTGCCTCCATCCTCTCTCGCTTCGGCACCCAGGTCACCGTCATAGAGTATCTCAAAGAGTGTCTGCCTGTGCTCGACAAAGACATCGCCAAGCGTCTGCGCAAGCAGATAGAAAAACAGCAGGGCGTAACCTTCTACATGGATTCTGCCGTCAAAGCCATCACCGACACCGAGGTGGTGTTCGTAGCCAACAAAAATGGCAAGGAAACTCGCCTTGAGTGCCCAGGCTGTCCTGTGCTCGTGGCTACCGGTCGCCAGCCAAATACCGAAGGTCTAAACCTCAAAGCCGCAGGCGTTGCCCACACCCCAAAGGGCATCACCGTCAACGACCAGATGCTCACCTCCGTGCCTCATATCTATGCCATAGGCGACGTCACAGGTCGTCAGATGTTGGCACATGCAGCCACCTTCATGGGCTTCCGTGCCGTCAACGCCATCGTTGGCAAGACCGACAAAATTCGCTTCGACATCATGCCTTCTGCCATCTTCACCTATCCTGAAGCTGCCAGCGTAGGCATCACCGAAGATCAAGCCAAGCAGCAGTCCATCGACTGCCACACCATCAAAGGCTACTATCGTGCCAACGGCAAAGCCCTTGCCATCGACGAGCCTGAGGGAATGATAAAGCTTGCCATCGATGCCTCAGGCAAGATTCTCGGCTGTGCTGCCTATGGTGCCCATTCTGCCGACATCATCCAGGAGGTCACCGCCTACATGAATTTTGATGCCACCATCCACGACATCGCCTCTACCGTCCACATCCACCCCACTCTCTCCGAGATTCTCCAGGATGCCTGCGTAGGTGGCCACTAATCGCATCGCCCCACATCATCGCCCTCGAAAGCTTCATAGCCTTCGGGGGCTTTTCCATTTACAATCATAGGCATAAATAATCCATCTCTAACAAAAATTCCTCCGTATTGTAGGATTATCGTTCGCGCCCCATCATTATTCCCAATCATCCCTGCTCCATTCCCCTAATTATCAATACCTTTGCATCATCGCCCCCATCATCCATGCGCCCTCCTTGCGCCCATCCTTGCGCCCTGCCGTTCTCGTTCGATGGCGTTTCTACGCCGTCGCTTCCTTCATCCCCTTACGCCCTCACCCCGCTATATATAAACTAATAATTAACTAAAACCCATATGATCAAAAACCTCATCCTTGGCATGATGCTTTTTTCATCCCTCATGCCATCCCTTGTTTACGCTCGCGAAAAGCTGAGCATCAACCTTGGTTGGAAATACCATTCTGGCGACATCGCCAACGCTGCCGCCCCCGACTTCGACGATGCCTCATGGCAATCGCTCGACCTTCCTCACGACGCCTCCGTCTATGGTCCATTCCTCAAAGAGGGCAATGGCGCCAGCAGCCGCAACGGCTATCGCCCTTTAGGCAAAGGCTGGTATCGCAAAACCATCGACTTCAACCCTCAATGGCAGGGCAAGCACATAGTCCTCGAATTCGAGGGCGTATATCGCAAAGCGCAAGTCTACGTCAACGGCACCCTCTGCGAGGGCACCCATGCCAACGGCTACATCGACTTCGAGCTCGACATCACCTCTCTTCTTCGCCCTGGCCGCAACATCATCGCCGTATCCTACGACAACACCTACACCAAGAGCAGCCGATGGTATAATGGCGAAGGCATCAACCGCGACGTGTGGCTCCACATCCTCGACGATGTGCATGTGGCACGCTACGGCACCTATATCACCACACCCAAAATCACACCCGCCTATGCCAACGTCAACATCAGCACCAGCATCAAAAACGAGCGCTGCGACTCCGTAGCCTGCCGCCTCGTCACCTCCATCGTCGACCCCAACGGCAACACCGTAGCCACAGCCGAAGCCGTAGCCCCTTTCGCTGCAGGCGAAACCTACGACTTCAGCCAAACCATCAAGGTCAACTCTCCTCAGCTATGGAATGTTGGCGACGGCAAACTCTATACCGCCATCACCCATGTATATGCCGACACCAAACCATATAATGGCAACGTGCGCACAGCCTTCGATTGGACTGCCACCCCTACCGACACCTACCAAACCACCTTTGGTATTCGCGAAATAGAGCTCACCCCCGATAGCGGACTCCTCGTCAATGGCAAGCGCGTCTACATCAATGGCGTATGCCTACATACCGACCTCGGACCTCTTGGCACAGCCTCGTTTGCCGAAGCCTGGCGTCAGCGCCTCTCAGCCGTCACCACCCAGCTTGGCTGCAATGGTCTGCGCCTTTCCCACAATGCCTACCCTAAATATGTGCTCGATTGGGCTGATAGCCACGGCATCCTCGTAGTCGACGAATTCTTCGACAAATGGGAAGACTCCTACTACGGCAAAAATGCTCCCTTCGGTCCTCATCACATCGACGACCTCAGAACCCAGATGTTGCGCGACCGCAACCACCCTTCAGTATTCATCTGGAGCGTGGGCAACGAGGTATACCAGCAAATACGCAACGACTACACCCACAAAGATGGCATCGCCAAGCTCCAGCGCCTGCTCACCGAAGCCCATGCCATCGACCCTTCGCGCCCTGCCACCTGCAGCCAATACCCCAACCGCTATGGCAGCATCACCAAGAAGCGCAATGCCAACCGCTTTGCCAATGCCGACCCCCATCAGTTTGAATTCTATACCGACGTAGTGTGCACCAACTATCTCGAGCAGTTTTGGGACGAAGACCACAAGCGCTTTCCACAGCTCATATTCATGGAGGGCGAAATGGCTGTCGGCGACCTTGGCTACGACTATTTCAACTTCGACCATTCCTACCCAGTAGGACAATTCTATTGGGGCGGCACCGACTACATAGGCGAATCCTTCGGCTGGCCATCCAAAGGCTGGGTGCGCGGTCTCGTCAGCTTCACCAACCATCTCAAGCCCCTCGGCTGGAGCGTCAAGAGCTTCTACGACACCAAGCCTATGGTGAAAATCATCAGCCGCCCTGCCAAGGGTCAAGGCAACATCGTGTGGAACGACCTCAAGATGACATGGATACCGCTCGAAAACCATTGGAACTACACCCAAGGCCAACAGCTCAAAGTGCAAGTAATGAGCAACTGCCACGAAACAGAACTCTTCCTCAACAACAAGAGCCTCGGTCGCAAGCAGCTGCCACCACGCACCCAGGCACCCGAACTCACCTGGGATGTCGACTATCAGCCAGGCACCCTCGTCGCCATAGGCTACAACCACGGTGCAGTCGTTAGTACCGACACTCTTGCCACCGCAGGCGCCCCAAGCAAGCTCCTCGTCGACATCAGCAAGTCGCAGCTCAATGCCGACGGCATGGACCTCGCCTACCTCAACTATCGCGTTGTCGACTCCCATGGCAACCTCTGCACCGCTGATGTTCCCCTCACCTTCGACGTTCGTGGTCAGGGCATAAACCAAGGCGTAGCCAACGACGACATGATGAGCCACGAGCCATGGCAAGCCAACTCTCGCACCACCTACCAAGGCAGATGCCAGCTCATCGTCCGCTCCAAGGCTGCCCCAGGCAAAATCACCGTCAAGGCAAAAGCCAAAGGACTGAAACCCCTCACCACCATCATCAACGTGAAATAACCCCCACTCACAAAAAAAAGACCCACTAACAAATGAAAACATCAATCAGCCACACCCTCAGGCTCATAGCCATAGTGGCACTCCTCATGATGCAGACAGCCCAGGGATATTCCCAGCTGTCTACATCGCCCATCATATCCTCCAACATGGTGATGCAATGCGAAAAGCCCGTCCACATTTGGGGCACAGCAACACCAGGCGAGCGCATCACCCTGCAGTTTGCCAACCAAAAAATAAAAGCCAAAACCACCGCCAACGGCACCTGGCAAGCCACCCTTCAGCCCATGCCAGCTACAGCCACCCCTCGCACCATGATTATCAAGGGCAAAACCCAAACCCTCACCTATGATAACATCGTGGTGGGCGAAGTGTGGATAGCCACAGGCCAGTCAAACATGCAATACTCCATGGTGCGCCACAAATCGTTCGTAGCCCCAGCCAAGGGACCCGACCTCAGCATCCAAGAGTTGCAGAAGCCACAAAATCCCAACATCCGCGTCTACGTATCTCAGCGCCAACACCAATCGCCATGGGCAGAAGCCAGCGCCCAAAGCCTGCCACAAGTATCTACCGTGGGCTACTATTTCATAAAAAATCTGCAAGACAGCCTCCACATCCCCGTAGGCATCATCACCGTAGCCCTTGGCGGCACACGCATCGAGGGATGGACCCCACGCGAAGCCTACGCCCAGAGCCCACTCTTCCAAGCCGAGATACAAAACACAGGCAAAATAAGCGGTTGGGGCACAGGCATGCAATACCATCAGCTCATGGAACCCGTCATCCCCTACACCATCCGAGGCTTCCTATGGTATCAGGGCGAAAACAACTGCGGCATCAACGACACACGATATGCCGACAAGTTTGAGGTGATGACCACCTGGCTGCGCACAAAATTCATGGATTCCACCCTTCCATTCTATTATGTGGTGCTCGCCCCACACATCTATTCCGACCGCCTACATCGTGGTGGCACAGCCCTCACAGCCGAAGCCCTGCCACGCTTCCGCGAGCAGCAAATCAAAGCACGCCAAATGGTCAGCAACACGGAGTATATCACCATCTTCGACCTCGTCGACAACCTCCGCGACATCCATCCTTCCTACAAATGGTTTGTTGGTCAGCGCCTTGCCCGCATAGCCCTCAATCGCAACTATGGCTATACCGATATCCTGTACCGAGGACCAGAACTGCAAAAGGCTATCAAAGCAGGCAACAAGCTCCAGCTCCACTTCGCAAACTGTGGCAAAGGCTTGAAAACATTCACAGGCGCCGACCGCCGACTTGAATGGATAGAAATAGCAGGCTCCGACGGCATCTTCCATCCCGCCCTTGCCGACATTGTCGACACCACCCAAGTATCCGTCAGCAGCCCCTACGTCTCAGCTCCCGAATACGTCCGCATGGGATGGCACGAAACAGCCGTTCCCAACCTCGTAAATAGCGAAGGCCTCACCGCCACCCCATTCGGAGCCACAAAAGCAGAATAGCTATCGCTATCATGGCAGTATAAAACCAAAAGAGAGCACCCACCACGGATGCTCTCTTATTTTTATGTTTTGTCGATGTTATCAAAGCCATATTATGATAGAGGCTTATATTGCAATATCCATTCCCACACAGGAACCACCTCAACAATAGTACCATCATCAAAATTGATAGTCTCCTTTCCCTCAAAAGTGAGAATATATCCTTTAGATAGCGAATATGCTTGCATAGCTTCTCTCACTCCGGCAATTTCTCGTTCGCGAGTTTGTGGAGAATCCATTTTTAATGTCACTTGATAAGCATCAGAGATATGTAAACCTTTTCTAACTATAAAATCACACTCTTTCTTATCAGCATAATAGTATACATCCCAACCACGACGTTTCAATTCTATAAACACAAGATTCTCAAGAAACACACCATTGTTTTCAGTAGCATTAAAACCTATACGCTTAATAATAGCATTATCCACAAAATATATCTTCTTTGGACTCATCATCTGTTTTTTTACAGAAGGGTCATATCTAAACAATTGAGATATAAGATACGTTTGCTGTATATACTCAAGATAATTTTTTATAGTGTCAGGATGTTGAATTCCCACCACCTTGCCAAGCGAAGAATAAGTCACACGCTTTGTCGCATTGCTCGCAAGATAGAACATCATCTCCAGCATTTCCTTTTCATTTGTCAACCCATTTCGAGTAAGAATATCGCGATAAATAATACTCTCATACAACGACGTAAGGTAAGACACGGAGCCATCCTGAAGAAACTTTGGAAAACCACCACACTCCATGTATTTAACAAAACTCTTAACCATCGTTGCACGACCAGTTGTAGTATACAAAGTCTTTGCATTAACAGGAATTTCATTCATAGCTAAATATTCCTGAAAAGAGAATGGATAAATCTCAACTTGAATATAGCGACCTGTCAGATGTGTACCAAGTTCACGACTCAACATACGAGCATTAGATCCTGTTATTATAATCTTATTACCCGCATTATAAAGTCGACGAACAAAACGCTCCCACCCTTCTATATTTTGTATTTCATCAAAATAATATGTATGTTGCTCGCCAAAAAGTTCAACAAAACACTCCTGTAGTTTCTGAAAATCATCAAGTTTAAAATTAGCCAAACGTTCATCATCAAAATTGAAGAAGAAGTCTTTTTCTACAAGCCTGTCCCTCATTTGTTGCATCAATACAGATTTGCCACAACGACGTATACCCGAAATAATAAGAATTTCGGATGTCTGAAGCCATTCGTCAGCTATATATCGCTGTACATAACGCTTATTCGGAGCATGCAGTATCTCTTGTTGCTCAAGTATTATCTGCTTAAGTAAATCTTTCATATACATTTAATTACCTTTTTTCCTATCTTCTGCAAAGATAGCGCCAACGAGCGCAATGTGAGTTTACTCACAAATTGCCGAGTGCAGCCTATCTTCTGCAAAGATAAATATAAAAATGATAACCAACAAGTTTTTTGCCAACAAATCGTTCATTCGCAATGAACACTTTCCACAAAATCGTTCATTCGCAATGAACACTTTCCACAAAATCATTCATTCACAATGAACACTTTTCAGCAAATAGTCCTTTGGTTGCACACATCGTTTGCGATGTAGAGTAGACGTTAGTGCTCTCCATTGACACCTCAACAACATGGTGATGAAGCATCAAGTCACGCATTTCTTCCAACTGATAAGTTAAAACACCGAAAACTTTTTCAATAAGTTCTCCAAACTCACTCAAAATACAAAGATAAACGCTATCTTTGTGCACGTCAAGACCGCATACTGCTTTCATAGGCTTGCATATTTGGGGTTAATTAATTCTTCCCAAAAATAAATATAATTTGTGACTTAGAGCACGTTGATGCAAGATTTTAGGTATGTTGGTCTTGACATTTTAACTCAAGCAGCGAGCACTCGGAGATATTCATTTCTGTTTTTTATTCCAACTGGCTTATAATTCGGAAATTTTATCTAAATTTGTAGCGCGAAAAAAAATAAAAATGTATGATAACATCAAAGACAGTTCATTCCTTCCAACTCAGTCAGCAGGAAGGACACACGCTCCTTACGGCACAGGAATATCCTTGGAGCGTGTTGCAGGTGGTGCCTACTACTCCGGCTGATTTTGAGAGTACGAAGGCAATCCTGGAGAAGCGGGGAATGGTGGCTCACCACGATACCGACCGCACATTCTGTATTATCCATTTGTCGAGCGGCGACCATGACGGGCAACACCCCGAGCGGCATATCACCATCACTCAAGACAACTACATGCTGTTTATCAACGACCTTAAGGACACGATGGCGCAGGCAGCTGTGTGGTATAAGACGAATGTTGTAGACTCTCTCTCGTGATTCGCTCTAAAAAATATACATCTGTTTGAATCACAACAATCAACCACATGTAGGGATATGCAAATTTATAATTGCCGGCGCAATACATTTATTGGGTAGCCGTTTCTAAATGAATATCCCTACATGTGAGCGTGTAACGTACTTTCAATAATGTCAGATGAATGAAACCGTTCTGTCGTATAAGCGAATGAAGTCATTTGCTATACGAGATCCGTTTCTTTCCCTATTTCTTCTTCAGCACATATAGCTTGGCAGTCTCGCCTTCAGGCTCAACGCCCAAGGAGTCTGTCATGACTATGCTGTTGTTGTCCTTCACCTTGTAATAAGTCTGTTCGCCGCTTGAAGGACGTACAAGCATCAGCCGTTTCCCGTCGAGCACTTTGAAAACGCCGCTTGCCTCATCATGGCCATTCTTCTTGTCTATATAGTCCTGCTGCAGCTGATACGTGCTGTCGGCCTTGATGGTAAGCACAGTCTTTATGCCAGGGCAGTCGGCAGCCGGGAGCGTACCCTCGTAAGTACCAGAAACAGCCGCCAGATCAACATAGTTGTCATCAGTAGCGGTGGTGTCTACAACACTTGTAGAATCTTTGTCCGTGGCATTAGCCGTAGTCTTTTTCTCGGTGCATGAAGACAGAACCGCCAAGGCGCCTACTGTCAATACAATCAATTTCCTTTTCATACTTTTCCTTTCTTTTATTATATATCCGATTACCTATATAACATAATATTATATTCTTGTGTAATTACCTCTGTCTGCCACTACCATGACAATTAAAACATTTCCCGCTTCCATTACAATTCGGACATGTATCATTGTGTGCGCTGTAGTTGTTAAACTTATAACCTTTGCCTTTGCAACTGCTACAACATCCATTTCCTCCGCAGTATTTGCAGACGATGGAACCGCCTGATGAATGGTTATAGGAACCGCCAGTAGTAGAACCGCCACTTGAATATCCTGTTCCTCCTCCGTTCAAAAGTCTGTCGTTGTCATTTCTGATGGATTCGTAAGTATTCTTGGAGCAGGCTTTGTATCTGTTATTGTTTTCGTCTACCAATACAGAGAAATCTTTGCTGACCCAAAATGGATGTTCCTTTGTCCTTAAAGGGTATGGATAACCTGTAGTGAAATCTGTATACGTGTAAAGCCAAACGAAACAGAACCAGCCGTCGTTGTATCCTTTGTATTGGATATTCCATGCGCCGCCAGGTGTGCATATAAGCCAACTGTTGGATGCACATCCGTTCCTAATCTGCAGGTGCCTACCAAGAAAATACCAATCGCCCGAATTTGGAAGTTGGGCGTTGTCGGAATTATTGGCCCCTCCGTTAATTTCCTTATTATATGTGCCGGTTGGTTGATATTCGATTTCAGAATTAAGTTCAAAGTCTATATATGAAGGTTCTGTAAGGAATTTCTTTCTGTTTTGGTCGTAGAATCTTATGTTACAGTAGTAAGTGTGCGTCCCCTTTTTGGGGTGAATCTCCATATAGGGTATGAATAGCTGATAGTCTGTATATTTGGTTTCCGCATAAGGTGCCCATATAGTGTTGCTTGTCGCTACATAACCGCCTGTATCGCAGTATTTACCGTTCGTGTCACGCATGCATGTGCCTTTAGGTGATTCAATGAAAGAGGTCACCTGTACAGGTTCTCCTTTTATTCCATTTACAGTAAAATCGATATGTATGATAATACCCAATTCCCCGTCTTTTTCTTCGTCCATGGAAATCCAGGCTTCTGTCATGTTAATATAACGTGCAGTTGCATTGTTGCTGAAAAGCAATAATGCGAAAAGTACAGTGACCAGCCGATAAATATTTATTTGTCTTATTCTCATTTTGATATGTTTAAATATAAACCATTACAAAAATATAAATAATATGGATATTGACAAAGTGATACTTGAAAAAATTTATATCTTTGTGGTATAATTAACAACATGCGATATATAATCGTATCACTACCTACAGTTGTGATTTGCTCAAAAAATTATACCTTTGTGGTATAATCAACAACTTTGATGATATTATAACAGAAGAACAATCTGAAAAAACATGTGCCAGATGTCAAGAATTCGAAAAGAAACTTTAAAAGATTATCAGATGGAAAACCTGGAAGATAGGTATCAAACCAGATGTGCTAAAACAGTAGCAGTATTATTAATAATTGTAATAGCATTATTGATATCAGCTAATAAATGTTCAGCACAATCATATAGAACTATAAAACCAACGGTTCAGTATGATACAATACCGGTAATCAACAAAGATGTAATATCTGTCTATATGATGGATAAAAGAAACTATATGATATATAAATATCAAGGTTGCCAAGAAGCAATTCAAGTTTCTAAATCTATAGTTGATTATATGGTATTTTGTTGTGAACTTAAGTGTTCATGTAACCTCGCTATCCTTAAACGTAAAAAGGATGGTGTTCTCTCTCGTGTTATTAAAT
>OQVR01000922.1_pt1 | contig 13150 bp, 14 predicted proteins | sample 1691521 | NCBI WGS metagenome assembly OQVR01 (sample SAMN03418256, study PRJEB22391) | human gut metagenome | biome: human-gut; feature: organic feature; material: feces | host: Homo sapiens | place: Tanzania | collected 2013-01
GAGGGCCGAACGGAGCGCAGCGGAGTGAGTTCCGCCGCATCCGGCTGCCGGCCGCCTACATTAAATAGTCGGACATGTCATGTCCCTGCATGAGTCCGTCACGGATTTCGGTGGACGAGATATCTACCAAAGGGGCGTCCAGAATCTCGATGTCATAGAAATGACTGTCAGCATCCTCAAGTGTCAATCTGTCAGCACCTGACTCGGCTTCGTTCAGGACATAGGGGGCAGGAAAACGCTTGCACTCTTCAATCAGCTCCCTGCGGAGACTGACGATATCGAAACCGGTGCGCGGATAGACAGCCACACCGTACTCGGCGAGAATCCTCGGGAAATCACGCCACCTGTGGATGGAAGAAAGATTGTCAGCGCCTATTATCAATGTGAACTCGTTGTCTGGTTCACGCTGTTTCAATGCATCCAGAGTCTTGATCGTATAATGTGGAGGAGGCATCCTCAGTTCAATGTCATCCACCTTGACATTGAGTTCCGGATGCCGCCCAAGAGCCTCTACGGCAGCATTGAACCTGGCCTCCCCAGAATCCGCACTGATGTTGCTCTTCAGAGGGTTCTTCGGGGAAACAATGAGATATACCCAGTCGAATTTCTTTTCGCTGGTGAGATATTCCATTATGGCCTTGTGGCCGATATGCAATGGATTGAACGAACCGGAATAGACGGCAATCCGCATGACTTATTTTGAAAGGAATTGATTTACAATTATTTCTGCTTCCTCGTAAGCTTTCTGCAAATTATCATTGACAAGAATATGGTCGAACTTGTCGGCATAGGTCATTTCCTCTGCGGCTTTGGCGACCCTCTTCTCGATAGCCTCGGCGCTGTCAGTTCTGCGTGCGACAAGCCTTTTGCGCAACTCCTCCACTGACGGGGCCTGGATGAATACGGACAAGGCCTTGTCTCCGAAATACTTCTTGAGATTCACGCCGCCTTTGACGTCCACATCGAATATTATCACGTGGCCCTTGTCCCAGATCCTTTCGACTTCCGACTTGAGGGTTCCATAGAATGAACCGGCATAGACCTCTTCATATTCCACGAACTTGTCCTCGCCAATCATCTTCCTGAACTCGTCGGCCGTGAAGAAATGATACTCGATTCCGTCTCTTTCCTGACCGCGCGGCGCGCGCGAAGTGGCCGAAACGGAAAACTCCATCTCAGGGTGAAGCTTGAGGATATGATTTACTATGGTGCTTTTTCCGGAACCTGAAGGGGCGGAAAAAATGACAACTTTATTGCTCATCTGTTTTCATTATTTTCGCAAAAATAGTTAATTTTGCGGTGCTTTTTGGAAAAATCATGTCAAATTGGCTTATTTTCCCCAATTGGCAGAATTATTGCACGTAAAACGGACTTAGAATCTGTTTCGAATTATAGGACGGACAAATAATTTCTAAATTTTATAGAATATGGTTTCTTATAAAGATTTGGGCCTTGTAAACACCAGAGAGATGTTTGCAAAGGCAGTTAAAGGCGGCTATGCTATTCCAGCCTTCAACTTCAACAACATGGAGCAGCTCCAGGCTATCATCCAGGCTGCTGCCGAGCTGAAGTCACCAGTTATCCTTCAGGTATCAAAGGGCGCACGTAACTACGCAAACCAGACACTTCTCCGTTACATGGCAGAGGGTGCTGTAGAGTATGCTAAGGAACTTGGCTGGGAACATCCACAGATCGTTCTTCACCTTGACCACGGTGACTCATTCGAGCTCTGCAAGAGCTGCGTTGATATGGGCTTCTCATCAGTTATGATCGACGGTTCTTCACTTCCATATGAGGACAACATCGCTCTTACAAAGAAGGTTGTAGAGTACGCTCACCAGCACGACGTTACCGTAGAGGCTGAGCTCGGCGTTCTCGCAGGTGTTGAGGATGAGGTTGCCGCTGAGGAATCTCACTATACAAAGCCTGAGGAGGTTATCGACTTCGCTACCCGTACAGGCTGCGATTCACTCGCTATCTCTATCGGAACATCACACGGTGCATACAAGTTCAAACCTGAGCAGTGCACACGTGACCCTAAGACAGGCCGTCTCGTTCCACCACCACTCGCATTCGACGTTCTTCACGAAATCGAGAAGAAACTCCCTGGATTCCCAATCGTTCTCCACGGTTCATCATCAGTTCCACAGGAGTATGTTGACATTATCAATGCCAATGGCGGAAAACTTCCAGATGCAGTAGGTATTCCTGAGGAGCAGCTTCGCGAAGCTTCCAAGTCAGCAGTTTGCAAGATCAACATCGACTCAGACTCACGTCTTGCCATGACCGCTGCCATCCGTAGGGTATTCGTTGAGAAACCAGGCGAGTTCGACCCACGTAAGTACCTCGGACCTGCACGTGACGAGATGAAGAAGCTCTATGAGCACAAGATCAAAGACGTTCTCGGTTCAGACGGAAAAGCTGAATAATCAGAGCGCTCATAAATAGATGACGAGGCCTGGAAGCACTGACTTCCGGGCCTCGTTTTTGTTCGGAATCCGTCCCGGGATCTCACCTGCATTTCCTCGCTTGCGGCGGTGGACTTGGGGATAAGTAACCTTCAAAAAATAAAAATCGGGGACCCGCATGAACGGATCCCCGATAAATTTTGTCTTGCGTATTCCTAGAGAACTTCGATAAGCTCAACCTTGAATACGAGAGCAGCATATGGAGGAATGGCGCCCTGTGCACCTGCCTCGCCATAACCGAGCTTGTAAGGAATATAAAGTTCCCATACGGAACCCTCGCTCATAAGCTGGAGAGCCTCAGTCCATCCCGGGATAACCTGATTCACACCGAAAACGGCCGGCTGATGACGGTCATAAGAACTGTCGAACTTCTCGCCGTCCACGAATGTTCCCTCGTAATGGCACTTGACCTTGTCAGTAAGCTCAGGCATGCGGCCCTCACCCTCTTTGATGACCTTATACTGCAAGCCGCTAGGCAATACGATAACGCCTTCCTTCTTCGCATTGGCAGCAAGGAACTCCTCGCCTTCTTTCTTCATAACGTCCGCAATCTCAGCCTGTTCCGCAGCCTGCTTCTCCTGGAGCTGCTGGAAATACTTGTCGAGGAGATCACTTGCCTCTTCGTAAGAAATTGCAGGTTTTGTTCTTGTCAATGTTGCCTTGAGACCTGCTACGAAATCGTCGAAAGAGACTTCCTTGACACCTGACTGGAGCATATTGTGGGCAATGCTCATACCCAATGCGTAACTGTTCTTATCCATGATTAAAATACTGGTTTCATAATTTTTGAGTTTGCAAAGATACTTAAAATCCGGAAATTTCTTCGTAAGTTTGCAATTTTCGAAGCGAAGTGTCATTTACAACACTAAAATGCGAATATGGAAAAACCTGAAATCAGTGTAATAACAGCCGTATATAATATAGGAAAATATCTGCGTCAATGCCTTGATTCAATGCTGGCGCAGACATTCCATGAGTGGGAACTCATTGTCATTGACGACGGTTCGACAGACGACAGCCCTGCAATCTGCGATGAATATGCGGCAAGAGACAGCCGTATCAGAGTAGTGCATAAAGCCAATACCGGTCTCTCGGACAGCAGGAACCTTGGAATCGGAATGGCAAAAGCCGACATCATCGGCTTTATCGACAGTGACGACTGGATAGAACCGGGCATGTTCGGAACATTGTACCATACCCTGATTGATTCAGGAGCGGACATTGCAGTATGCGGCATCTACAAGGCATACAGGAACAGCTCCAAAGTGAAACTGCCGTGCCACGGAATCGTGACCTACACACGTGATGAAGCTTTGGACATTATCCTCGAAGACCGCAAGATCCACAGCTATGTGTGGAACAAGCTCTACAGGAAGGAAGTCCTCAAGGAAAAAATGCCGTCCAGAATGTACGAGGACCACGGGACAGTCTATAAATGGTTCATCAATGCCAATAATGTCGTTGCAATCGGCAAGCCGCTGTACCACTACAGGCAGAGGGAGGGCAGCATTGACCATCATGTGAATCCCCAGCGCAGCATTGACTTTCTCACATCAGAAATTGAAAGATATCAGTATATCGTTGCACACGATCTTCTTCCTCAGCGTCAGGAATTCTTCAGGAACCGCGTGCTGAGAATCGGTGTCCAGATGGCAAAGGAAGTCAGCCGAAGCGGAGTGGAATCTGAGAAAATCGAACGTTATGTCCTGAAAATCAGGGATATGCTGATGCCGTTCCTTACTTCCGACAGCCAATATATGAAGCGCAAGCACAGACGCCGTCTGGAAAAATTGGTCGGCGACCCGTACAAATTCATCAGGTCAATGAAATTTTCCGCAATCTTCAATTTCAAGATCAAGCACGCCTATTTCAGCAAATAAGCCTTTATATGATGACTCTTCCGCTTGTTCTCAGGCGGAAGTTTCATATAATCCCCGTACTGGTTTTTCAGGAACCTGTCCCACGCGGCAATGGCCTTGAACTGCTGCCCCTCGAATTCCATGTCAATGTAATTCTCGAACACGCTCTTCTCGAACACGTCACGCCAGCCGCATCCCGCAATCTTGCATTTGTCGAAATCATAGCAGAGCAGCACGCTGTCACATTTCCTGCCCCAGTATTCACGTCCGAGAATATGGGCCGCCAACTTCGACGTTATCGGCTGGTGGAAATTGAAAAGGTCGAACCTTGTGCCGCAGATGTTCAGACGATGTGCCCATGAAGTGAGATTCTTCCTGATCTTGTCCTGAGTCTTCTTGTCGTCAGGCTTGCCGTCGATAGGGAAAATGTCAATGTTGAGGCCGAATTTGAATTTCACGAATCTGTCCTGCTGGCTAAGCGTGTAGGAATCATGGACTTTGGCAAAACAATGATAGAACGCTTCATTGTCATTGACAGTATGATAGAGGCATCTGTATCTGGCATCCGGCTCTTTTCCGAAGGTCGCGACGAACCTGGTGAAGTCCGGTCTCGGCATCATTATGTCAATGTCATCGTCCCACGGAATGAAACCTTTGTGCCTGACGGCGCCGAGAAGTGTTCCGTAGGCGATGGAGTATCGCAGTCCGTTCCGGTCGCAGAAGTCGGCGACAACTCTTAATATGTTCAGAAGGTATGAGTGGATTTCATTCTGGCTGAGAGGTCTCATATATAGTCTTGAATGTTATCGGTTGATTGTTGATTGTCGGGAACCCGGTCGAAAGTTCCTCCTTTGCCTTGTTTTGTGGACAAATTTACTAAATTTGTGGCGGAATCAGAAAATGAATTCCTATAATGTGAAACACCCTGTCCTGGCCCATTGGAAAGATGTGGCGGAAGGGATTTAATGACACTGACCCATGAGAATAGCATACTGCATCCATTCACTTCATCTTTTCGGCGGCATCGAAAGAGTGCTGAGCATCAAAGCCAACTATCTTGCCGATGTCTATGGCTATGACATACATATCATCACTGCGGATTTGAAGGGGCGAGCCCCGCATTTCGCTCTGAGTGACAAGATCAAGCTGCATGATGTCGGGGTCAGCGAGAAATTCATGCTGCATGTCTATGGCAGGAGACTGAACAGGATTCTTTGCGAAATCCGGCCTGACATCTGCGTTTCCGTAGGCGGAAGGGACATCTTCTGTCTGCCTTCGTGCACGGACGGAAGCATAAAGGTGTCCGAATTCCATTTCTCACATGAAAAGTATGCTGTCAAATACGGCGGGTCTTTCTTCGGGAATCTTTATGCGCGTTTCCGTATAGGGCAAATCGAGAAGGTGGCGGCGAAACTGGACAAGTTCATCGTGCTCACCAAGTCTGACAGGAAAGTCTGGGAATCGTATGTGCCGAATGTGACGAGCATATATAACCCGTTGACATTCAAGTCTGAAAAGGTGGCGGCTCTGGATAACAGGAAGTGCATCGCCATAGGCCGGCTTGAGTCACAGAAGAACTTCAGGGACCTTGTGGCGGCCTGGAAATATGTTGCGGAAGAGTATCCGGACTGGGTAGTCGAAATTTACGGCAACGGAGGACAGAAAGATGCCTTGCAGAAGCAGATTACAAGTCTGGGACTGGACAGGCAGGTCAAGCTCATGGGCAGCAGCAACGACATCCGCTCCAAGATGCTCGAAAGTTCATGCCTTGTGATGAGTTCCGCATACGAAGGCTTCCCGATGGTGCTTCTGGAGGCTGTGGAGACAGGTCTGCCGATGGTCAGTTATGATTGTCCGAGGGGGCCTGGGGAGATTATCATTGACGGGGAAAGCGGATATCTCGTGAAACCCGGCGATGTCAAGGGGCTGGCCAGGAGGGTGTGCGATGTGATTTCCGATGCTGACAGACGCAAGAAGTTCGGCGCCAAGGCGAAGGAAACTGCTGCGCAGTACAGCATTGACAGGACTATGGAGCAGTGGAAGCAATTATTTGAAGATTTGGTTACAAAGTAAACAATTCTAGAAAAATATTGTCAAAATGTCGCAATTTTTTGTAATTTTGCGTCGTACTTGAACCTGACCTTGAATGAATAGAGGTGCTAATCATTTCAAGGATAATGAAAATATCTGTAATTATCCCTTGTTACAAGGGGGAGAAATACATTTCCGGATGTCTTGAGAATCTGCTTTCCCAGAGTTATAAGAATTTGGAAATCATCGTCGTTGTTGACGGCAAATTTGACAGAGCTGCAGAGATTGCGTCTCAGTATCCCGTCAAAACGATAGTTCTGGACGAGAATCGTGGACCTTCCGTAGCCAGGAATATCGGTATCAGAGAATCTACCGGCGACTATATCCACTTCATGGATGTAGATGACGCCATCAGCCGGGATTTTTACCTCAATATGGCTGCTGCGGTGCGTAACACCGGAGCGGATGTGGCGTGCTCGGGCATCATCAATGAGAAGAACGCGTACAAGTGCCAGATTTTCAATGAGGAGAAAGTCGTCTCATCTGCCAGTGACAAGATGAAAATTACCTGGGTCGGCAAATGGGGCTATGTCTGGAGATATCTTTTCAGAAAGTCAATGCTGCTGGAAAACCGCCTCTATTTCGAGGCCGGACGACTGATCGAGGACCTGCCGTTCTCGTTCAAGGCTCTCTACTATGCCGACAAGGTCGTCACCGTCCCGAACACCGCCTATACCTATCGTGTCAATGCCAATTCGATTCTCACGACGCCGGATCCTGCATGGAAGCAGCGCTGCAAGAGAGACCTGGTCCATTCCAAGAGCATCATAAGAGACTTCTCCAAGGAGCACAATCTTACGGTCCCGGGGGTAGGCTACAATTTTGGAATAATTCCATACCTTGCCAGGAAGTTCTATATGAACACGGCTGCCGCATTCGGTTTCCGCTGCTTCTGATTGTCCTGAAAAATGGCTCGCAGGGCCGTGGTGCCCGATATGCTGATTAATAATGATATAGTCCGTTCCGGAGTTGCGAACATGACAACTCCGGAACGGACTTTTTGCGTGATTTATAATCAATTGAGGTTCATGCGTTTTATTGCTCCAAAAAGTGCCGGAAATTTGCTCAACTGAAAAAAGTATCTTAACTTTGGCAAAACTTTGGACTACCCGCAGAAAGGTTAAAGATTTTTTGGATTATTTCCGAAAATATTATAAATTGTAGCCTCATAGGGTGGGTTTTGTTTGAGATTGATACATAATTATTAACACGTTCCTGTTTATTCAGGGATACTAATGACTTATTATTGCATATTTCGCTATGGAAGTTAAAAATGCTGTAGCCGGAACACTGGAATCTGGAGACATTATGATTCAGATTGCACCGGCGGAAACAAAAGGTTTGCACATTGACCTTGACAGCTCTGTAGCCGCTCAGTTCGGCCGTCAGATTCGCCTGGTCATTGAGGAGACCCTTAAGGATTTCGGTCTTGAAGATGCTGACATCAAAGCAGTGGACAAAGGTGCCCGCGACTGCACAATTCGCGCGAGAGTTACAGCAGCAGCTGTACGTGCTACAGGAAAAGATGTTTGGGCTTAATCAGTTACGGTTATGGAAAGATTAAGAAGAACGATGATGTTCGTTCCGGGCAATAACCCTGGAATGATGCAGGATGCATTTATTTACGGTCCTGACTCCATTATGCTCGACCTCGAGGATTCCGTTACCATGGCAGAAAAGGACGCAGCCCGTCTGCTCGTCTATAATGCATTGAAATCCATTGATTACGGCGACACCGAAATGGTCGTACGTATAAATCCGCTCAGCACTCCTTACGGACGCAAGGATGTCGAGGCTGTCGTAAAGGCCGGTGTGCATGTAATCCGTATGCCTAAGACCGAGACGGCTGACGAAGTCCGTGAACTCGAGGCTGAGATAGAGAAAGTGGAAAGAGAACTCGGATGCGTAGGCAGAACCCGCATGATGGCAGCTATCGAAAGCGCCGAGGGAATCTGCAATGCATTCGCTATCGCCAAGGCTTCCAAGAGAATGATGGGTATCGCACTTGGAGCTGAGGACTATTGCGCGAACCTCAAGACACAGCGTACTCCGGGCGGAGCCGAGCTCCTTTACGCCCGCGAGACAATCGTAGTGGCTGCCAGAGCTGCCGGCATCGATGCGCTCGATACCGTATATTCAAACCTTGATGACATGGAGACATTCCGCAAGGAGGTTGAACTCATCAAGACCCTCGGATTCGACGGCAAGTCCATCATCAACCCTCGTCAGATTCAGATTGTGAATGAGGTATTTGCGCCGACCGAGAAGGCTATCGAGAAGGCAAAGAAGATCATTGCAGCCATCAAGGAAGCCGAGAAACGCGGCTCAGGCGTAATTGCCGTAAACGGCAAGATGGTTGACCGTCCTGTCGTAATCAGGGCACAGCGTACCATTGACCTTGCCATCGCATCAGGCATTTTAACAAAGGAGGATGTTTATGAGTAGCATAAAAGATAGAGCTGCGCTTGTAAGAAAGGAAGCCGAAGTAATGGGCAAGTCAGTGTATGCGGGTGAGACACCGAAGAACACTACTTTCCGCAAGGACCTTCAGAAGGTTCATTCTAAGGTAGTTACCTTGGAAGAATCCATTAAGCTCAGCGGGCTTAAGGATGGAATGACAATCTCTTTCCACCACCACTTCAGAGGAGGTGACAAGGTTGTGAACATGGTTGTCGGCAAACTCGCCGAGATGGGATTCAAGAATCTCCACCTCGCAGCTTCCAGCCTTTCCGACGTTCACGCTCCGCTTATCGACCATATCAAGAATGGCGTGATCACCAAGATTTCCACTTCGGGTCTCCGCGGCGAACTCGCAAAAGAGATTTCTCACGGCCTGATGAAGGAGCCTGTAATCTTCCGCAGCCACGGTGGACGAGGCAGTGCCATTGCCAATGACGATCTGCACATTGATGTAGCGTTCCTTGCAGCATCTGCCTGCGACCCTGCAGGTAATGCCAGCGGTTACTCACGCTCTCCAAACGCGAAATCCATCTGCGGTTCCCTCGGTTATGCCAAGCCTGACGCACAGCACGCCGACAAGGTAGTGATCATCACTGACGACCTCGTTGACTATCCGAATACACCTAACTCCATCTCCGAGCATGACGTGGATTACGTTGTCCTCGTGGATTCAGTAGGTGATTCATCCAAGATATCTTCAGGTGCCATCCGTGACACCAAGAACCCTCGCGATATCCTGCTCGCAATGAATGCTGCGAAAGTGATTATCAACAGCGGTTATTTCAAGGAAGGCTTCTCCATCCAGACAGGTTCCGGCGGAGCATCTCTCGCAGCAGTGAAATATATCCGTGAGGAAATGCTCAAACGCGGCATCCATGCAAGTTTCGCACTTGGCGGAATCACAGCCCACATGGTGAAGATGCATGAGGAAGGCCTCATCGACCGTCTTATCGACGTTCAGTCATTCGACAAGGTCGCGGCCGAGTCCATCAAGAACGACCCGTTCCACAAGGGAGTTTCTGCCAATGAGTATGCCAGCGCCGATGAGCCGGGTTCAGCAGTGCACTACCTTGATATAGTTATCCTTTCCGCTCTCGAAGTGGATGTCAACTTCAATATCAATGTCCTTGTAGGAAGTGACGGAGTCATCAGAGGAGCCATCGGAGGACATCCTGATACAGCTGCAGACTCAGCACTCTCGATCATCGTCTGCCCGTTGATGCGTGGCCGTATCCCTTGCGTTGTGGATGAGGTTACCACACTCATCACTCCTGGCTCGACAGTCGATGTTGTCGTGACAGAGTACGGTATCGCCGTGAACCCTCGCCGCCCTGAGATTGCAGAGCGCCTGAGAGAGGCCGGACTGAAGATTGTTGATATCAATGATCTCAAGAATTTGGCTCTGAAGAATATCGGAACTCCTGATCCGCTTCCGTTCGGAGACAAGGTCGTAGGTGTCGTAATGAACCGTGACGGGTCCGTCATGGATGTCATAATGAATATCGAAGACTAATCATCTTATATTATGGAGATTACGCTTGATCAATTGTTGGCAAGTCGTGAGGAACGGGCGTCTTTCCAGAAGGAACTTTTGAAAAGTTACCCTGGAAAGACCTTGGTTTGCCTTACCGTCATAATGCCTGGCAAGGTCAAGCGTAATCTGCAATCCCTTGTAGTTGCCCAGGCTGCGGTCACGGCCATGGTTTTAGCTTTCGGAGACACGATGCAGAAACTTGTGCTCCGTGACAGGCAGACAGGCTACGAGGCATACATGGAGACGACGCTTTCCAATGAGGAAGCGAAACAGAAGACATGCAGCATCGAGGATACCCATCCTCTCGGTCGCCTTTTCGACCTGGATGTCATTGACACTGACGGTGTTCCCGTGTCCAGAGAATCGATCGGGCAGAGCCCGCGCAAGTGTCTCTTATGTGACAATGAAGCCCGCTATTGCATGCGTAACCGCACCCATACCTTGAACGAACTGTCCGCAAAAATAGATGAAATGATTGAGGCCTATGTGCGATAACCGTCACTACATAAGCGAGGTTCCGCTATCATTGAACTCGGTCCGCAAACGGGTGGAGGCATTCCTCTCGTCTAACGGATTGAGGCTTGCTGCGTTGGAACGCTATGTGGTCATCTCCAGGGATGAGGACGGTGACGAGATTATTGCAGGAGGCGGTCTCGACGGCAATGTCATCAAGTGCGTGGCGGTATCGGAAGAGGCCCGCAGCGAGGGACTTATGAACATTCTGGTGTCACGTCTCATAGCCATTGCACATGAAGAGGGACACGAATCGGTCAAGGCATTTACCAAGCCGGCAAACGAGGATATCTTCAGAAGTCTCGGGTTCAAACTTCTGGCTTCGTCCAGGAACGCGATTCTGATGGAGAACGGCAGGGGAGGACTTCCCGAGTACAGAAAATATCTGGAATCTCTCGCCCGTCCGGGAAGAAACGGGGCTATCGTGATGAATGCCAATCCGTTCACCAAGGGTCACCGTTATCTCATAGAGCAGGCAGCCTCTCAGGTTGACAACCTCTATGTAATCGTCGTAAAGGAGGACCGTTCCAGATTCCCTTATGCCGAGAGAAAGTCAATGATAGAGGCCGGATGCGCCGGATTGTCCAATGTAACTGTCTGTGAAGGAAGCGATTACGCCATCTCGGCAGCGACCTTCCCGACATACTTCCTGAAGCAGCTGGATGACGCTACGCCTACCCAGATTGCATTGGACCTGGACTTGTTCGTAAAGCATATCGCCCGGCCGCTAGGAGTCACTGTACGTTTCGCGGGCAGTGAGCCTGAGGACAAACTGACACGATGCTACAATGAAATGATGTCGGAAATCCTTCCGGCAGGCGGATACGGCTCCAAGGAAAATCCTTCCGGACAGCCGATCAGTTTTGTCGAGATTCCGCGTCTCGGGCAGAACGGCAGACCTGTAAGTGCGACAGCGCTCAGAAGTGCACTTGACAGGGGAGACCTGAAGGCAGCGATGGAGTTCGTTCCGGTTTCCACAGTGCCTTACCTCATAGCGGATTTGGCCGAAAGGTCATTGAGACAGGAACTGGACACCACTCCGAAGCCTGGTCTTGTAGATAAGCAGGACAATGGTGCCCACAAGGATATGGACTATGCATTGATGTCTGCAAGTATCTCTGCATTAAGACCTTATCTTACGAAAATCGCCGTAAGGTCAGCGGCGGAGGTCAATGCTGATGAAATAATGTCGGTCGGCATTGACGCAGAAGCGGCCATGCTTGAGGCTACCAGAGGGGTGAATACCCACAAGGGAGCGCTCTTCTGCATTGGCCTGTCAGTTGCGGCAGCCTCTTTTCTGGCTTGCGGCACAGGGACTGTGAATGCGGATTCGTTCCGGGAACTGGTTTCGCGCACAGCATCCCGCATACCTTCGGCCCGGAGCACACATGGGGCGGAGGCAAAGAGAAATTTCAAGGTCGGAGGAGCATTGGAGAATGCCCGTGAGGCTTATCCGGAGCTCTTTACCTCCTGGTTACCATACTACAGGTCTTTGGAAAGCGACCCGTACCGCTGCCACAAGACACTGTTGTATATAATGACGATTCTTGATGACACCAATGTTCTCCACAGAAGGGGAGCGGAGGGGCTCGCCCATACAAAGTCCGAGGCGGCAAGACTGCTTGGGGACTTCAGTCTGGACGGACTGTCATCATTGAACAAGGCTTTTGTAGAGCATAATATAAGTCAAATAAGTCCATATAGTTAGGATCAAATTGAATCAGAGAATATAAATCAAGTATGATATATTTCATGATCGTTAAATCTCCAAAGAATTGGGAATAGATCAATCTTTGCGATTGGAACTCTTTCGCAATCAATAGAAGTTGTATGGCTTGATCTTCATTACCTTCTTCCACATATATCTTCGCAAGTCGCGAATAAATTTCAGGAACTGGATCAAAAGTATTTGTAGCCCCTTGAATCAATGGATATAAGCCTTTAATGATTTCGACATATTTCGCATAATCCTTTGAAACATAATAAATAGTACAATCATTAGCATAAATATAGTTAATAACTTTAAATCCATTAACTTTAAATGCGTTATTTATTTTTTCATTATTATTTATAACACCATGGTGTTTGCTTTTTATCATATTGATTATTGTTTTCAACCTTTTTTACTGGTTGTTCAGGAAACCTGCTTCCAAATATTTCTTCCCATTTTTTTCCCTGTTCGCCTGTGGTGATTTTTGCGCCGTCAAAGTCAAACTCAACCATCG
>OQVR01000923.1_pt1 | contig 13150 bp, 11 predicted proteins | sample 1691521 | NCBI WGS metagenome assembly OQVR01 (sample SAMN03418256, study PRJEB22391) | human gut metagenome | biome: human-gut; feature: organic feature; material: feces | host: Homo sapiens | place: Tanzania | collected 2013-01
AACAGCTTGTCGTCGCCATCTACAAACTGGATATATTTGCCTGTAGCAATTCGTAAGCCTGCATTTCGAGCTTCCGACAATCCGCGGTTGGACTGTCGAATGTATATTATATTGTTTTGATAATCGGTAAGTTGCATTATAGCCGGAATATCGCTACCATCATCAACCAAGATTACTTCGCGTTCCTGGTCGCTTAGCGACAAAGCCATAATGCTATCCAAGCATTCTGCGAGCAATTCGGGTTGCAGATTGTATGTTGTCACGATGAAGCTAATCAGCGGTCTCTTCTGTAAATCTTGTGTAAGTATTTGTTTATCAAGCATAGTGTTTTAAATCCTAATATCTTATTAAGTTTTGGCTTTATTCCTTTGCTGTAAGGCATTTTTGGGAAATCGGGGTATTTGCCCGTACATTCGTGAGCTGTTAAAGCAATATTCAGCACCTTGGCATAATAATCTGCATCGCAAACTTTCGGCATCACCTTTATGTGAGCTTCAAGCAAATCTGAAATATCCTTGCCATTAGCATTCCTTGTTATGCCCTTCGGATTGTCGTAATAATAATATAGACCAACCGAAGTTGTGGCTATAATATTAGCTTTCTGAAGAATCTGAGGTAACGTGTGGGCATCTTCAAACTTCTTGTTTGCAGGGTATCTTACTCCGTTAAACAACGATTTCCGATAAATCTTATTCCATGCATACGTATGCTCGTAGGCTTTACCCTGAAGCCAGTATGACGAAAAATCAGTCATCGTGGAAACCTTGTCATAATAATTCAAGAATGTCGTAATCAGGATGCACATTCAATATTTCGAATAGCTTCTTGTAGGTTGACCTCTCCACCTCGTCGTCGCTATCTACGAAGGTTATATATTCGCCTTTGGCCTTGCTTATGCCCGAGTTTCTTGCTTCCGAAAGTCCCAGGTTTTCTTTGTGGCTTATCACCTGTATTCTATGGTCGTCATTCCTCCATCGTTCACAAATCTCGTCGCTACCATCTGTAGAAGCATCATTCACGAGAATTATTTGCATATCTCTGAACGATTGCTCAGAAATACTTCGCAGACATCTGTCGAGGGTGTCTGCAACATTATATACAGGTATGATTACTGATAGTTTCATGTATGCAAATATAAGAATAAGATGGTTTTTATTTCGAATACGCTTCAAAGATACATAATAATTATGAAACAGCAAAGCTTAAAGTTGAGATTGTGGCACATTTCTCCCGATTTTTCCGCTTAACTTCCCTTTTCGCAGTTTATCTTGCAGCTAATTCTTTATGGTTTATGCGAGTGGTTGCATGGAGCTTTTCGAATAGTCGCATCAAGCATTTCGAATAGTCGCATCAAGCATTTCGATTAGTCGTATAGTGCATTTCGAATAGTCGCATCATGCTTATGAGAAATAGTCTTCGTAATATTGGCGAGCCTTCCAATATGTATTCCATTTATTGCTCTTAATTGCCACTTTCTGCTATCATTTTTTCAAAATGCCATTTCATTTCAGCCATCTATGGTTTAGAAATTACAAGTTAGCGCCATTTTCCTTATAGCCTATGAGAGAAGTTGTTGCAAGAAAGAATGGCGAATACTTGATTCAGACACTTGTGATTGAATTTTGAGGTGAATTTAACGCCTTTAAACACCCCAAATATGTAGGATAAGTGGAAGATTTTGTCTTTGCTTCCAGCAATTGGAACAGATATAAAAATGTTGTTAGTGATTGATTATCAGCCTTTTAGGAGGAGATTGAAGTGTGTTTGTTCCAGTTGTTCCAGTTGTTCCAATTAATTTTTTCAGCATTCCAATTTTCTTTCTCTTATATATAACTACTTAATAATCAATTAATTATATAGTATATATAGAGGGGTGTTGCATGTTGATAACCTAATTGGAACAACTGGAACAACTGGAACAACTGGAACACGACGAAGATTGCCCCTTTCGTTTTCTTGCCTATTTTTTCTCCAAGGCAAAATATTTCCATAAGGGTGCAACCATTATGGCTTGATGGAATTCGTCGCTTATTAACGAAAAAAGACAATAGGGTAGAATCGATGGTCTAATCCTATTGTCTTTTTTATCGGGAAGATTTTATTGTCTTTTTTGTTGAGAAGATTATTTTGTAGTTTAATCTCTCGGTTATGGCTCAAAAAGCTTACATGGTTTTGAGCTTAAGCTTCTGAGTCTTGTAGCCTTCGCCCTTTACTACGAGAGTGATGTTTGAAGGCGTGCGACCGGCACGAAGTATTACGAGGGCTGAACCGTTGTAGAGCGAACGGGTGTTGCCTGTATGAAGTTCGTTTGACGACAAGTTGCCGTTGTCTACGGCTACTATCTGCGCATCGCCCTCTACGCTGAATTCAAGCTTCTCGTTGGCTGTCCACGCACGACGATTCTTGCTGTCTACGGCATTTATGCGAACATGCATCAGGTCTTGACCATCGGCTTTCCATGTTTCTACATCAGGAGCAAGAACCAGCTTGGTAGCCTTTGTTGTGGTTTCGATACGATGGCGAGCCACCACCTTGCCTGCATTATAAGCTATCGCCTCTATGTAGCCAGGCTGATATTCAATATCGTTGAAGCGCATCTTGTTGCGGTTCTTAGCCTCTTTGCTATTCTGCTGTGAAGCCACCACCTTGCCATTAACCTTGAGGTCCACCTTTTCGGCATTTGTATACACGTTTACGCTATACTTCTTGCCAGGAGTGCGATTCCAATGTTCGCTCAATCCGTCGTTGCTGAATATGATGCCATTCCATTCCTGAGCATCAGCCTTAGAATCGATGATGCCAATATGCACAACAGGCTCTTCTGGCTTGAACATAGAGCGGAGAAGGTAAGCGTATGGCTTAGGCTGTAGAGAGATGTCGAACGAACCGTCGTTGAATCCCTTTGCAGGCCATCCACGGCTCTCGCCAAGATAGTCAATCATGCCCCAATATGCCAATCCCATCACCTTGTCGAGATCCATACCAAAGAAGTTTGGTCCCATATTAGAGAGGTTGGCTTCGCTCTGATAGAATGTCATCCAAGGGAAACGCTTTCTGTCGCCAGGGAAATACATATAGCGATAGTTGTAGGCTGAGATATCTGTTTCCTGAACTAATGGTGCAGGCAGAGAGTCGGTCTCAAGACTACGGCCACGTGGGTGCATGGCTACGGTAATCTTGCGAGTGTTGTCGTAGCGCTGAAGCACAGGCTTCATCATGCGATAAGGAGTTACGCCCCAGTCGCCAAATGGCAAGTTAGGATATGTCTGCAATTCGTTGCCCAAGCTCCAAGCAATCACGCAAGGATGATTTCTGTCGCGCTTGATAAACTCAGGCAAGTCGTATGGCCATTGCTCCATCCATGGTCTGCGTCCGCCTGTATATTGGTCGAGCCACTTGTCGTAGAGTTCGTCGAGCACAAGGATGCCGAGCGAGTCGCAGAGGTTGAGGAATGATGTGCTATAAGGGTTGTGGGATGTGCGGATGTGGTTGAAACCGAAGTCTTTCAGCATCTTAATTCTCTTCTCCATAGCACGAGGATAGGCAGCTGCGCCAAGAGCTCCGAGAGTATGGTGGTTGGCAATACCCTTGAGCAATACCTTAGAGCCGTTAACCTTGAGTCCGAAGTCTGGTCCAATCTCTATTGTTCGAATACCGAAGCGTGTGGTGGCGCAATCCTTCTCTTTGCCGTTGGCGTCGAGAATGCGTACGGTTGCGGTATAGAGGTTAGGAGTGTCGCAATTCCAAAGCTTAGGGTTTGCAATATCGATAGTCTCCCATTTCAGCTCGTTGGTACGCATTTTGCGGTTGAAAGGCATGTCTACGGTCTTGTCGTAAACGATTTTGCCTTGTGGGTCTTTAACTACGGTCTGAAGCTTAACGTTGTTTTGCTTAGTATAGTTTGCCACTTCCACCTGTAGGTTTACAAGATGGTTGTCGGTAGTTGTCACGTAGAGCGGATGGCGAACGAAATAGATGTCGGCAGGAGTAGACACAATCTTCACGTCGCGATACAGACCTCCACCTGTATACCAACGAGAGTTTAGCGGACCGCTTGTTGAAGCATGAACGGCTATGGTATTAGCCTGACCATACTTAAGAAGTTTAGAAACGTCGATATCGAAGCCCAGATAGCCATAGTCGGTACCACCTATGCGCTTGCCGTTGAGGTATACGTCGCCAACATACATGATACCCTCGAAGTCGAGGAGTATGCGACGTCCCTTCATGTCGGCAGCAGGAGTATAGGTCTTCACATACCAGCCGTCGCCCATCTCTTTGAAGCCACGAGCAGAAAGGCGTGATTTGAAGTTGGATGCTCCATCCGAATTGTCTTCCGACTCGTTGGCAGCAGGAGCCACCCATGGTTGAGATATCTGGAAGTCGTGTGGCACGTTGATGGTTTCCCATGAGCCATCAGAAGTGTTGATGGCTGCTACATCGATATTGCCACGATGAAACTGCCAACCGAAGTTGAAGTTCTCTACATTTCGCTGAGCCGAAGCTGACAGAGCAGCCACGGTAAAGAGCGAAACGAATGATAGATGTTTGTAGGTCATTACGTTATTGTTTTAGTTTTTAGATTATTCTTTAATGAGTTTCACCTCAGAATTAAGACCCGAAGCAACAGGAGTCCAGTCGGCATAAGAGGTCTTCTTGTAGTTGATGTCTACCACATTAATCTCATCAAACTTACGCCACTTGTAGCCTTGGCGGTCGAGTTCCGAGATTCTGTTGGCAGGCAGGTTGGTAACCTCTATGCGAATCTTGTTGTTGCCCTTGTGCAGAAGGTTGGCAAACGAAAGACGATAAGGCACAGCCCAAGCGCAACCTATCAAGCTGTCGTTTACGTATACTCGCGCACTCTCTCTAACGTCGCCAAGGTCGATAGTCCAGCTGTTGCCTTTCTTCAGCTCAGCAGCCGAGAGGTTGATGGTGCATTCATAAACGCCAGTTCCCATCAACGTGCGAGTAGAGTCGTCGAGATTTTCCCACGACTTTGTGGTGTCGAGGTTGTAGGTCTTAGCGATGGCTGGAGTAGCTTCGGTAAACGACAATTTCCAGTTGTTGAGAGTCTTAACGACAGGCGAAGTCTTTGTCCATTCGCATCTTAAAGGAAGCGAAGCCAACTCTTTGCTCAAAGCTTCGTCCTCGTGGTTGAAAGTCTGAAGAATGATGCTCTCGCCCGAACGAAGATTAACGAGAATACTGTCGCCACAAATCTCAGCTCGCTGACGGTTGCCTGTCATAGGGTCGAACCACATAGCGGTAGCCATAGGAACAGCCAAAGTGGTGTAGGCTTGGATGTCGTTAGGAGTGAGGTTGGCTATGAAGTAATGATGTCCCTTGTCGTTAGAGCGACGTATTAGCTTCAATCCCAATTCTGTCTTCATCTTCTCAGCCTTAGCAGCCTTAGTGAGGTCAGCTGCACTTGTGCCTACGATGATGTTTGCACCCTGTGCCTTTAGCTTTTCGATATGCGCCTTTACGGCAGGAGTAAGAATGTTGTCGGCAGAAGGAATCACAAGCCCCTTGTATGTGGTGCCACCTGGAGTATGGAGCATACCATTATTATAATAGGTGTCGAGCAATATTCTGTCTGAGATATAATCGCAATCGAAGCCTGCTTGGTCGATGGCGTCGATACACTTCACAAACTCAGGAGCCAACTTGCCCATGGCGTGGATAGAGAACTGCATCAGGCGTTTGCCCGTAGAGCGCTTTGCCCACATGTCGTGGATAGGCAAATAGGTGAGGAAATCGTTGTCAGGACGACCCATCTGGAGCATGCTTTGGCAACGCTCTACATACTTCATGAAGTAAGGAGCATCGCGCCAAATGGTGTTGTTGGGACTCATGTCTATAGATGCATAGAAGCGCCATCCTGGCCATGTTTCGTGTTGAGGAGAGTAGGCTGTGCCGTGGAAGAACATGTGGTTTACGCCAGCACAGAACATAAGGTCCATATCTGGTTTCATCTGGCTTAGCGATGTGCGGAAATGCTCAGTAAGCCATGTGAAAGTCTCCGACGAAGTGTATGGTTTGCCCATGATATGCGCAGCCGAAGGAGCATATTTGAGCATAGAGAAGTCGGAATCATTTTTGCGAGTCTTGCCTGGGTCTTGGCGCAAGCCTTTGATGCCAAAGTTGGTAAGTCCGAAGCCTTCGATTTCAGGAATGTCGACAGCAGCATAGCAGTCGATAAGGTTTGCTGGGCTACCGTGAGCCTGGTTGCGAGTGATGGCTCCGTGGCTATGTGCCCAAGCTGTCCAAGTGCGTGTGAAATTATCGAGAAGCATGTCGCCAAGAGTTTCGCGATAGTCGGCAACAACCTTAGTGTCGCCATCCACGAGCTTATCGAAATTCTCTTCAAGACTATATCCGCGACGATTGTAGAATTCTTGGAATAGAGTAGGGGTATAGTCAGATTCCGACACCTCGTAAGAGTCGTTGAAGAATGTGTGAGGATATGGAGTGCCTGTCTTCTCGAAAGCCTCTTCGATATGCTTGAGATAGTTGGTTACAGCCTGTTTGTCGAAATGGTCGATAACAAGACCTGCTCCGCCTGGTGCTGCACGCTTAACAGCCATCACGCCCTTTTTCTGATACAAGGCTATGATGCGCCATGTGCCCTTTGACGGAAGCTTTGTGGTGAGTGTGCCCTCAACGAGCGGAGTTGTTATCTTCAGGAATTTGCCATCAGAGAAAGCATAGATGCCTACGAGCGATGTGTTTTTGCGTTTCTTCTCAATAGGACGAAGGTCGAGAGCTTTAATCTTTTTGCCTACGACAGTTGTGTCTATGATAAGCATCTGAGATGCACTCTCGTCGAGTGGTACCCAAGGACCGCCAAAAGGCCATCCTGTACCTGTAGCCATATCAAACTCTATGCCGTCGGCTTTGCATTCCGCATTAACGTATCTCAATATCTCCATATAGCGAGGCGAGAGGAATGGAATATTGTTTTTCTCATTTCCCTGTACGCCATAGATAGGAGTAATCTCGATAGCGCCAATACCATGGTCGGCATATTGGCGAAGATTCCACTTTAGGTCGTTTTCTGTAACTGCTGAGCCAAGCCACCACCAACGGGTGCCTGGTTTGGCTTCTTGACTTGGTACTGGCCATTGCTGCGCAAACATGTTAAGGCTCATAGCCAACGCGGCAATAGTCACGATTTGTTTTTTCATATTGCTTTTTAGTTTTTAGTTTGGTCGTAGATTTATATGGAGAACTTGTCTTTCCTCAACGAGCTTGCTCATTAATGGAGCTTACTCATTCGGAGGGTTTACTCCTTCTGAGTGTTTACTCATGATGGTATGGTTCGCCCTTGATGATGGTGCAAGCACGATATAGTTGCTCAACGAAGACGAGGCGCACCATTTGGTGTGAGAATGTCATCTTCGACAAGCTTTGCATGCTGTTGGCTCGAGAGTAAACAGATTGTGCAAAACCATAAGGTCCGCCTATGATAAACACCAATCGGCGAGCTGTAGCCTGCTGTTTCTCAAGCCATGCTGCCATCTCTATACTTCGCATCTCTTTGCCACGCTCGTCGAGCAATACCACGGTATCCGAAGGTTGCAACAGCTTTAGTATTGCCTCGCCCTCCTTATCCTTTTGTTGGTCTTGGCTGAGGCTCTTGGCATTACGCAATTCCGGGATTACCGTAACCGAGAATGGCATGTAGTGATGTATGCGCTCTATATAGTCGTTGATGGAAGCTATGAAATGCTTATTTGTGGTCTTGCCAACCACGATTAGTTCAGTCTTCATATTCTTTCTTTCTCTTTGGGTTCATAGGAAACCATCCCTTCTTAACTCTTTGCTTTTGCTCGAAGAGTTCGCCTATGGTCCAAAGACATGAAGCGCCAAGGATGCCGAGAAGCGACGATATGAGCACGTCGGCAACAAAAAAGGCTACGCCTATGCTGGCTATTCCTGCTACGAGGAATAACCACCATGGGCGTGTGCCAAAATAGTATTCCACCTTTATTACTATAGGGTGGAACAAACCTATTATTAAAAATGTGGAAATGGCTATCACCATTCCTTTGAAATGTAAATCCATTACAAACAATCTTAGTTGTCCTAAAAATCTATACTAATACGCTTATCGTTTAGTCTTCCATCAACTTGCGGTATCTGCCCTTCTTGATTTCGGCATCGGTACCTAAGCGATGAGCTTTGTTGATTTCGTATTCTGAATAGCTACCTTCAAAGAAGAATACTTCACCATTGCCTTCGAATGCAAGGATGTGAGTACAGATACGGTCGAGGAACCAACGGTCGTGGCTGATAACAACAGCACAACCGGCAAAAGTTTCAAGACCTTCTTCAAGAGCACGGAGAGTGTTTACGTCGATGTCGTTGGTAGGCTCATCGAGCAACAATACGTTGCCTTCTTGCTTCAAAGCCAAAGCCAACTGCAAGCGGTTGCGCTCACCACCTGACAATACTCCGCAAAGCTTGTTCTGGTCGGTACCCGAGAAGTTGAAGCGAGAGATATAAGCACGTGCGTTGACATCACGACCGCCAAGGCGAAGAGTCTCGTTGCCCTGAGCAATAACATCATAAACCGACTTTGCAGGGTCGATATCCTTGTGCTGCTGGTCTACGTAAGCAAGCTTAACGGTTTCGCCTACCTCGAATGTGCCGCCATCAGCATTATCAAGTCCCATGATAAGACGGAAGAGAGTGGTTTTACCAGCTCCGTTAGGACCAATAACACCTACGATGCCGTTAGGAGGAAGCATGAAGTTGAGGTCGTTGAACAATACCTTTTCGCCGAAAGCCTTCTTCACATGCTGAGCCTCGATAACCTTGTTGCCCAAGCGTGGTCCGTTAGGAATAAAGATTTCAAGCTTCTCCTCGCGTTCCTTCTGCTCTTGGTTGAGCATCTGCTCATAAGAGTTAAGACGAGCCTTACCCTTAGCCTGACGAGCCTTAGGTGCCATGCGCACCCATTCGAGCTCTCGCTGAAGAGTCTTCTGACGCTTAGAAGCCGACTTCTCTTCTTGTGCCATGCGCTTTGTCTTTTGGTCGAGCCATGAAGAGTAGTTGCCCTTCCATGGAATACCCTCGCCACGGTCGAGCTCAAGAATCCATTCGCTCACATCGTCGAGGAAGTAGCGGTCGTGGGTAACGGCAATAACTGTTCCTTCGTATTGCTGCAAGTGCTGCTCCAACCAGTCGATACTCTCGGCATCAAGGTGGTTGGTAGGCTCATCGAGCAATAACACGTCTGGCTTCTGAAGAAGCAAACGGCAAAGAGCCACACGACGACGCTCACCACCCGAGAGGTTTGTGACAGGCCAATCGCCTGGAGGACATTTCAAGGCTGCCATAGCACGGTCGAGCTTAGAATCCATGTTCCATGCGTCGGTAGCGTCTATGATGTCTTGAACTTCAGCTTGGCGTTGCATGAGCTTATCCATCTTGTCTGGATCGCCATAATATTCTTCGAGACCAAACTTTAGGTTGATGTCTTCGTATTCTGCAAGAGCGTCGTAAGCCTTTTGTACGCCCTCCATAACATTCTCCTTAACGGTCTTCTCCTCATTCAAAGGAGGATCCTGTGGCAGGTAGCCAACACTATAGCCAGGGCTCCATACAACTTCACCCTGTGTAGGCTGCTCGAGTCCGGCAATAATCTTCATAAGAGTTGACTTACCGGCACCATTCAAACCGATGATACCAATCTTTGCTCCATAGAAGAACGAGAGGTAGATGTTCTTCAATATCTGCTTCTGGTTTTGTGGGATGATTTTAGACACTCCCACCATAGAAAATATAATTTTCTTGTCGTCTACTGTTGCCATAAAATATGACTAATGTTTAGTTAATAATTCTTGGAGATTTAATAGGCATAGCCTAACCTTTGCAAAGTTAATGAAAAAATATCGAAGTATGAAACTAAATTTGCATAATACAAGGAAAATGATTAGCTTTGTGGCAAAAATTATAGTATTATATATGGGTAGAACTAAATTTTCTCAACACGAGATAGATATTATTGCGATGTTGCTTAGACGAAAAGAGGCTGGCACAAGGTTTCAACAAAAGCAGATTAGACATCAGCTGAGAGTGAACTTTGAGTTTAGTATAGCCGACTTCAACGAGCCTGGCAAGTCGTTTGGTGAACCGGAATTGCGTGATGCTATTAAGCGTGGCGCTATACAGATTTTGGATGATGCAACAATAGCTTCGATGAAGGAGAAGCGTGCCCGCGACAAAGAACGCGATGAGGCTGCCAAGGAAGCTGAAGCTATAGAGAATGGAGCTACCGACTGGAAGGCTGCTATGAAGGAGTGGGAGGATTATTATAAAGAAGACGAGAAATAGCCTTCTATGAATGTAGCAATAATAGGTGCTGGCGCAGCTGGATGTTTTGCTGCGATACAGATAAAACGCAACAATCCGAAAGCAAATGTCACGGTATATGAAGCAGGCATTAAACCGCTTGTTAAGGTTGCTGTTACTGGTGGCGGAAGATGTAATCTTACTAATAGCTTTGATGGCATTCGTAGCTTGGATGAGGCTTATCCTCGTGGTGCACGATTGTTGAAGAGATTGTTTAGGACGTTCGATTATAACGATGTGTATCAATGGTTTGAGTCGGAAGGCGTAAGTCTTACTACACAAGAAGACGAATGCGTGTTTCCTGTATCGCAAGATGCTATGGAGATTGTAAACACCTTGGTTAGACTTATGCGCTCGCTTGGCGTAAAACTCATTACAAGGCATAGAGTTGCTGATATTAAACATGATGCGGAAGATGGTGAATATTTATTAACCTTTTCGCATGGCGATGTTGCTAAGGCTGATGCTGTAGTAGTGACAGCAGGAGGAAGTCCACAGGTACGAGGATTGGAGATGTATGAGAAACTTGGATTGGATATTGTGAGTCCTGTTCCTTCGCTCTTTAGCCTTAATCTTGAAAAGAATCATCCTATGACGGCTTGGATGGGAACGGTTGTTAACGATGTGCAGGCACGACTGGTTGGAACGAAGCTTGCGGCATTCGGACCATTATTGATTACTCATTGGGGAGTTAGCGGTCCGGCTATCTTAAAGCTGTCGTCTTATGCTGCTCGAATATTGGCAGAAAATGATTATAAAGCGCAAGTGGCTATAAACTGGTTTGGACAAGCTAATGAGGCTGAGGTGACGAGTATCATTACTGAAATAGCCGAGCAAAACCAAAAGAAGCTCGTATCGAGTGTGTGGCCTGAGAGATTTAATAATAGAATGTGGTGTTATCTGATAGATGCTTGCGGATTGCGCCAAGATATGCGATGGGGCGAATTAGGAAAGAAGGGACTAAACAAGATGGTGGCTTTGTTGACTAATCACACTCTAAACATAGTTGGAAAGAACAAGTATAAGGAAGAGTTTGTGACATGTGGTGGTGTTGCGCTTTCGAATGTGAATTCATCAACACTTGAATCAAAAAAACATCCACATCTGTATTTCGCAGGTGAAATACTCGATGTGGATGCTATTACTGGAGGCTTTAATCTGCAAGCTGCATGGACCATGGGGTATGTGGTGGCAGAACAGTTTAAGCCTTGATTTATTAAAGCTTTATAGACAGGCTTTTTATTCCAATATCTTAACCATATTGAGCGAAGAAATCTTGCCTTCGGCTCCGATGGTAGCTTTGATATTATATTTTGCCGACTTCTCCTTGCTTGGGTCGGTACGTTCAATATTCTGGGTGGCAGTAAATGTGACGGTATACTCATATTGATTGCCGCCCACATCTTTTTTCTCTATATTCCAATCGTTGTTCAGACGCCAATTCATGTTGGTGATGTCGTCCTTATATATTTTGTGCATAAAGGTGATGACATCGCTCTTTGTAGCATCGCTCTTACCAAGGAAGGATGTGAGGAACGAAGAGACTGTACTTGCCAATCCGTCTTCGTTGCGTGAGTTGATGCTTTGGAAGAAATGGCGGAAGATAGTTGCAATAGCCTCTTTCTCTTCTGGCTGAACAGTCTTGGAGTTTAGAGTTGCAAGATTCTCCTTGCAATCATCAATATGCTCGCCTGTAGCATGTTCGTCCATATAGAGTTTGTAGCTCTCAAGGGTGTTGGCTGTTGTGGCTGCTGCCCAATCAATAGAGTCAATCTTATGAAGAGCCACGCTATTATGTGGACTATCAGGATGATTATTGATGTATTCTTCGAGAGCCGACTTCGAACCGCTTGCTAAAGTGTTCATCCATTCTTCATCGCCTTTGCGCAACATAGCCAAGCGCGAACTAACAGAATCAATCTGCTCTTGTGGTGCGTCGCCATAGTTGTTGAGGAAGTTCTCAAGGAGTAATGGGTCGTCGCTCTTCATAGCAATCTCGTAAGCTTCTTGACATCTGTCGCTCTTTGCGCTCCTATAGAAATAGAAGATGCCGCCACAAATGACTAAAGAGATAGCAAGAGCTATGATGATAGTTTTGCGCGATTTTCCTTGCTTGTTTTCTGCTGGCTGTTGTGGGGCAGAAGGACGCTTAGGAGTTGGAGGTACAGGCTGTGTGGTTGTGCGAACAGGAGGAGGAGTCGCTTTAAGCGGTTCGCCACAATGAGGGCATGTCGCCTGGTCTTTAAAAACAGCTTCTCCGCAATTCTTGCATAATGTGATTTTACCTGCTATTTCTACACCACATGATGGACATACTGGTGCGCGGTCGCTAATTTGATGACCGCATTCTGGACATTTTATTATTGCCATTTGTTAGTTAATTATTTATGTCTAAATCTTATTTCTCTCAATTTGTGTTTACCCATAAATCGGCTCTTGTCTACATAACCATTAATGCCGTTTATGCGTCCTTTTCCTGTATATTGCCAAAGCACGAAGTCGAGGTCGTCTTTCAATACAGGTTCGCGCTCGGTATATTGAGCTATCATAACCTTATAGTCGTGGAGTTCGCCAAGAAGGTAGCGGTCGTAGAAGTTGGCTCCTGTATAGATAAGCGGTTTCTGGCGATAAGCTTTCTCTACGAGATGAAGGAATTTGAACAACGAATCGCAAAACTCCTCGGTATCGAGGCCGCTCTTTGTCTCAACATCTATCATCGGCAACAGATCTTGGTCGGATGGTCTGCATTGAGTCATAAAGTTGTTGAGCTGCACTTGCTGAGGTATTC
>OQVR01000926.1_pt1 | contig 13146 bp, 10 predicted proteins | sample 1691521 | NCBI WGS metagenome assembly OQVR01 (sample SAMN03418256, study PRJEB22391) | human gut metagenome | biome: human-gut; feature: organic feature; material: feces | host: Homo sapiens | place: Tanzania | collected 2013-01
AATGAAAACTAGTAAGTATAACTATTTTATATCGCAGGAATCAGGTAAGATGCTTGTCTTCAATGGGAGAACCAAACGATTCTTTGAAGTATCTGAAAGGAATGCTACAGCTTTTAGGGATATTATAGAAAATCCTACAGCAGAAAGATTTGAACAATACAAACTCTTTTACTTACGAATGCGCGATGAAGGGTTTGTTTTGGAGGATGAGGTAGATGAGTTTAAATTGATAGTTGAAGACTATGATAGAATGAGAGGTCCTCAAAGATATATGCTTTTGGTATATACAACCTATCAGTGTAATTTGAGATGTTGGTACTGCATACAACAACATAAAGACTTATATATGTCTAAGGAAATAGCAAATCGTCTGAAGAAACATATTTCTAAGTATTTGTTGGAGAATAAAATCAAAGAGTTCGATCTCGCTTGGTTTGGTGGTGAGCCTTTGTTGTCTAGTGACTTGATTGTTGATATAACAACCTATGCGAAGGACTTTTGTGAGAAGCATCATATATCCTTTGTAAGTGGTATCACTTCAAATGGTCTGTTATTGACGGATGATCTAATTCGAAAGTTTCGTGAAATAAACCTATACAATTATCAAATTACGCTAGATGGTGCAAGGGAGCAACACAATAAGGTGAAAAAGATGGAAGGTCAATCCGCCTTTGACATTACCCTGACGAATATTAAGTCATTGATAGAACTTATGCCGGAGGCGAACTTAAATTTACGCATCAATTATACTGAAAAGTTAGATATCAATCAGTTGATGACGGAAATAAATGAAATCATTCCTTATTATCTTCATAAAAGGATAAAGATATCTCCAAGGAAGGTATGGCAAGTGCAAGAAGAACGTATCTCGCAAAAGCTGGAAAGGGAATTGCGTGAAAAGATAGTTATGAATAATTTTATACAAGATTGTCAGACTATGGGCTTATGCTATGTGGCAAATAAACATTTTCATACAATATTTCCTGATGGTGGAGTGACAAAGTGTGATAATGATGAACTGAAGGAAGCTCGGGGCTTTTTGGATGAAGCAGGAAACATAGTGTTCCGTAAGGAAAATGTTTTAGGGAAGTTTGACTTATTGGGGGAACAATCGGTTTGTGCAGGTTGTTCTTATTTGCCGATTTGTTGGGGGCCTTGTCCTAAGACAATTAACCGAATGTTGGAGTCAACGGGTAAAGTTACTTGCTATCATAACGATTTAGAACGTCATATTCGTAATTATATAGATGATTTTGTAGTAAATTTTAAATGTGAATAAGTTATGAGAAAGATTTTAATTCTACTCTTTATGGTGCAGATGGTAGCTATTCAGGGAAGGGCTACTAATCGTGTGATGCGAGAATCATTACCAGATGATTCCCTGCATACAGGAATATGGAAAACTGACACGTTGAAAGAAGTCAACATAAAAGGTAGCTCTATTCTGCAAAGTGGTGACAGGATGAAAGTAGCAATAACCAAGGATTTGCGTCGTGGTACAGTTAGTACTATCCAAATGTTGGGAAAGCTGCCTAATTTTACTTATAACTTTGTTGACCGTTCTTTAACTTATCACAATTCCTCCAATATTATAGTATTGGTAGATAGCGTAGAAAAAGACATGAACTATCTGCGGAATATTCAGCATATCCGCTTTGACAAAGTAGAGGTGATTGATAAACCGCAAGGGCAATACCAAGGCTATGATGTATTGATAAACCTGCATACCAAGAAGAACTATGAAGGCTATGAAGGCATGCTCTTTAATAATGAAGGCTTCAATCTGAACGGAGCGAATGACAAGAAATACATCTTTGAGAATTCGACGGCAAATTTTTCATATACCAAGAACAAATGGAATATTTATGCTTTTGCCTATAGTTCCTTTGGACAAGGTGCGTACGACACGAACTGGTCAAAGAATTACCTGCAGAATGGAATCAAGGAAACGCTAGTAAACAATCCTGATGGTATCAGGAATATCATCACATTTGAAAGATACCGCTCGGGGCTACTTAGCCTGGATTATGCCATACAGAAAAATCAGTCTCTTTCGTTTGTGTATCAATATGGTGCTGGGCGTGATCATGATACCTATAATCATTATACTATATTGCGGACAGATGAGAATACTCATACCGAGACAAGGCTGACTCGCGATATACGCACCCATGTGAGAGATAGTGAGCATTCGATGGCTGTATTCTACCGTAACAATGTGGGAAGAGTAAGATGGACTGCCGATTTCAATTACAGGTTTTCTCCAACCCGCAGTCTTACGGATCAGACAGAGAGTACGGGATTTGTGCTGAATAATCATTTCCAGGACCATATGAACTTTACTCGCTTCCGTATAAGTGGATGGACCAATTTTGCCAATGGTCATCTTACATTGAATGCTGGCTATGAGAATACATGGAAAAGTTACAAGAGGGAAGATAATGATACCGGCGAAAAGCTGAACACCAACAGCTATTTGCGAAATCGCCTGTGGGCAAGTCTCAATTGGCGTTTTGATAATAATGCGCAATTGATGTTTTCCGGTTGGGCAGAGCATGTGGGCTTGAATAACAATCATGCCAAGAAAACTCAGGTGCCAGTTGGTGGAAGTTTCATGGCCTATTATCAGCTGACCAGACGTAATTGGATGCGCTTAAACTATGATTGTTCCACCAGTTATCCAGACCAGAATCTATCTAGTGAATATGGTTATTTTACCGATTCTCTGTCTTGGGTAGGTGGTAATCCGTGGCTCAAGACCAATGTTACTCATCGCATCAACTATTGGATAGATCTTTGGTGGTGCTTTAACTTCCAGACGGGGTATGTGTATTCACCAAATAGTTTCAATTCCATAACTGAAATTCGAGAAGGAACATTGCCGAGTGGTGTACCGGGCAAGTATGTGGCAAGTGTCTTCCAGAATACTGATTACAGGGAATGGTGGGCTTCCGTATCGTTTACAAAGAGATTCTGTAGAGACTTCTTGTATAAGGCAGATTTGAAATATAGAAATGCCAAGGCAAGTTATCACGAATTTTCTAACCACATACAGACGGTAGAGGGCGTTACGTCTTTGCAGTACTATCAGCCAAGATGGGATATGAACTTTGCGATGTCCTATTCTTATAGCAAGAATTTTTCGATCTCTCCACAAGTTAAGTCTTCGTCGAATTTCGAGAACCCGTATGTATCTATCCAGAAGTTCCTGTTGAAGAAGAAGTTGGAGTTGACATTGACTTATAGTCTTATGTTCCACTTCTTTAATTCTGATATGATAACAGAGACAAAGTCTTCTGGTTTTGAGAGCAGATACTTGGATAAGGCTTTTGATAGGCAGCGAAATAGAATAGTATTCAGTGTTTCATATCGTTTTGCCGGTGGTAAATCCGTAAGGCAATATAATAGAGATATGTCAACAGAGGATTAGAATCGATATGTTAAAACCGAGTTAAAATAGTGTTTATTCCGCTACGAGCGACAAAAAAACGGTTTCGTAGCGAAATAAACGCTATTTTCTTTCGCTATTTCCGAAATTAGTCGTATATTTGCAGCGAACCAATTGGGTATGATTATGTGTGAAATAATAGGTAGAAAAAAGGAAATAGCAGAACTGAAGCGTTACTACGAAAGTGGTAGGGCTGAGTTTGTGGCAGTGTATGGGCGTCGCCGTGTAGGTAAAACATTTTTGATTGATGAGGTGTTTCACGATGATATGGTGTTTCATCATACAGGATTGTCGCCTTACGACCGTCGTCGGAAGGTAACTCTGAAAGACCAGTTGCAGAATTTCTATTTCTCGCTTCTTCGTCATGGCATGGAGGATATCGCGCAGCCTAAGTCGTGGATGGAGGCTTTCTTTTTGCTGGAACGTTTTTTGGAAACTTGCGATAATGGTTCCCGACAGGTGGTATTTATCGATGAGTTGCCATGGATGGATACGGCACGTTCTGGTTTTCTTACGGCATTAGAGGCTTTCTGGAATGGTTGGGGCAATATGCGCCATAATCTGTTGCTCGTAGTCTGTGGTTCTGCCACCTCCTGGATGCTTGATAATCTAATCAATAATAAAGGAGGATTATATGGCCGTTTGACTGGCGAAATCAAACTGTCGCCGTTTACATTGAAAGAATGCGAGGAGTTTTATCAGAGTCGTGGCATCAGAATGTCCCGTTATAATAATCCAAAGACTGTTATTACTCGTGAATATCCTATAGAATATCAGCCTGGACTTTTTGAACCTTATTATCCAGTGAATGATGAAGTGAACTCTTTATTGTATGCCAAGTATAAGGCTTTGGCTGATAAAGAAGATAATGTTATCTTTGGTGGTAGATTGGCTGAATACAAGTACTATGACATGGCTATTACGGCGGTTGCCAGATTGTGGACGAAGTGGAGAACATTGCCCGCGAGAGAGTCAAGAAACTCTTTGGCGCCGAGTTTGCCAACGTGCAGCCCCACTCTGGAGCCCAGGCCAATGCAGCAGTATTATTAGCCATCCTCAAGCCTGGCGACACCTTTATGGGACTCAATCTGGACCACGGAGGCCACCTTTCTCATGGTTCACGCGTTAACACATCTGGTATTCTGTACAACCCAATTGGCTATGAACTTAACCGAGAAACAGGCCGTGTCGATTATGACGAGATGGAGCGCCTTGCATTGGCACACAAGCCAAAGCTCATCATCGGCGGAGGCTCTGCCTATAGCCGCGAATGGGACTATGCCCGCATGCGCAAGATTGCCGATGAAGTAGGCGCACTGTTTATGGTAGACATGGCCCATCCCGCCGGACTCATTGCAGCCGGACTGTTGGACAACCCTGTAAAATATGCACACATCGTAACCACTACCACCCACAAGACCCTTCGCGGTCCACGCGGCGGTGTAATCCTGATGGGCAAAGACTTTGAAAACCCATGGGGCATCACTACCAAGAAGGGCGAAGTGCGCATGATGAGCTCCCTGCTCAACAGCGCCGTATTCCCCGGCACCCAGGGCGGACCTCTCGAGCACGTTATCGCAGCCAAGGCTGTTGCGTTCGGCGAAAATCTGCTCCCATCATGGAAAGAGTACGCCACCCAGGTCAAGAAGAACGCTGCGGTATTGGCCGACGACCTCATCGGCCGTGGTTTTGACATCGTAAGTGGTGGTACCGACAACCACTCAATGTTGGTAGACCTGCGCCCCAAATATCCCGAGCTGACCGGCAAGGTCGCCGAGAACGCATTGGTCGCAGCCGATATCACCGCCAACAAGAACATGGTGCCCTTTGACACTCGCAGCGCATTCCAGACATCCGGAATTCGCCTGGGTACAGCCGCATTGACCACACGCGGTGCCAAGGAAGACATGATGCACCTGGTTGCCGAACTGATAGAAGAGGTGCTCAACGCTCCCGAAGACGAACAGGTTATCGCCCGCGTACGCGAGAAAGTAAATGAGACCATGAAGGCTTATCCACTTTTCGCATACTAAGCAACCGCCCTATACAATATAGAAATCTCCCTCTGTCACACCAAGTGGCGAGGGAGATTTCTATTTGCTACAATCGAGAAATTATAAATCGCATCGTAATGCCCTAAAGGACGAGAACATTACGATGCGATTATCTTTGCAGTAAAGCATCAGCAAAATCGAGACAATCAGATGATTGCCAACATATTTTTCTTACAACTTGCTGCCGTAGCACAAGTCACCGGCATCACCGAAACCTGGCACAATATACTTGTGGTCGTTCAAGCCTGGATCAATGGCTGCACACCAGATAGTTGTCTTTTCCTCGGGGAAAGTCTTCTTGATATGCTCTATTCCCTCTGGTGTCGCAATGACACAAGCTACATGGATACGCTTTGGAGTGCCCTTGGTAAGGAATGCCTTGTAGCCCAGCTCCATACTGCTTCCTGTCGCCAGCATCGGGTCAGCTATAATAATGTTCTTTCCCTCAATGCTTGGCGTAGCAAGATACTCTACATGCACACCCACTTCATGATGTTCTTTGTCTACATATTCACGATAAGCCGAAACGAAAGCGTTGCCGGCATGATCGAAAATATTAAGGAATCCATTATGGAAAGGAAGACCTGCACGGAAAATTGTGGCGAGCACAATCTTGTCTGTAGGCACGTTGACCATAGATACACCTAACGGGGTTGTTACCTCACAAGGGGCATAATCAAATGTTTTGGAAATCTCGAATGCTTCAAATTCGCCAATACGCATGATGTTGTTACGAAAAAGCAAACGGTTGTTCTGATAATTGACATCTCTCATCTCAGCCAGATACTGGTTGATAATGGAGTTCTTCTCACTTAGGTTAATAACTTCCATCGTTTAGTTTTTGCTTGCAAAGGTAGTGTAAACCCGAGAAAAAACAAAGGAAAACCCGCGATATTTTTCTGTTTTTCCTGCATTTATGTTCTCAGGGTGCCAACACCCTCCTTGCCATGACCGCGACAAGGCAAAATTGCAACAAGCACACAATTATCACGCCCTTGCAGCCCATTGCCCCCATAGCCCCATTCCGAGCCACAGCATATTGCATTATTGTCAGAATTTACATTAACGTATATTCTACACACATTCGCCGGTTCCCGACCAGTCATCGAAACATAGTTCCTGCCATCTACCGCGAACTTCTTTTTAGAATGCAAAACAATCAATGCAGGGTTGGCAACGGCAAATGCAAAACCTGAAACAAGTAAATCTCTCCACGAATTCAGATTATATGCCATCACCTTCGACATCATTATACCAAACCGACTATCGGCGCAGACATCCTGCTGCAAAAAGCCCACTTAACGGCACATAAAACTATCTTGTTGCCACCTGCCGATACGCTTATTTCACATTATAGTTAACCTCTACCCCACCCAGCTCCACGATAACCTGCCATAAGAGCCTCCCGCTCATATCATCTTTCAAGATTATGGCCCCAACTATATCAATCACGTATGTAAAACTCATTTTTTTGCAAACTCCGTATAGCAAAAAAAGCGGGCAATGTATAGTTTTTCAATTCTTTAACCTAAAATATCTAACTAAAGAGTATTTTTGTCGCTTTTCGGTTGGGCATTATCCGTTTTTTGCTTAATTTTGCGTCGTCTAAGAGTGGATATTATCTATAGATAAGACCACGTTAGTGCAATTGACAACAGAAATTAAACAGACCATATAAATTTTTAAAACAACAACAAAAATGGCAAATTTAGATTTAACTAAGTATGGCATTACAGGTGCTACAGTAATCGCCCACAATCCTTCTTACGAGCAGTTGTTCGAGGAAGAGACCAAGGCAGGACTCGAGGGTTTTGAAGTTGGCCAGCAGACCGAGCTCGGCGCTGTCAACGTTAAGACTGGTATCTACACCGGTCGTTCGCCTAAGGACAAGTACATCGTAATGGACGAGAACTCTAAGAACACAGTATGGTGGACCTCTGAAGAGTATAAGAACGACAACCACCCCATGTCTGAGGAAGTATGGGCTACGGTTAAGGACATCGCCAAGAAAGAGCTTTGCAACAAAAACCTCTATGTAGTAGATGGCTTCTGCGGTGCCAACAAGGACACCCGTATGGCTGTTCGTTTCATCGTTGAGGTTGCATGGCAGGCTCACTTCGTAACCAACATGTTCATCCGTCCTACAGCTGAAGAGCTTGAGGCATTCGAGCCCGATTTCGTTGTTTACAACGCATCTAAGGCTAAGGTAGAAAACTATCAGGAGCTGGGTCTGCACTCAGAGACCTGCGTTGCTTTCAACGTAACATCTAAGGAGCAGGTTATCATCAACACATGGTACGGTGGTGAGATGAAGAAGGGTATGTTCTCTATGATGAACTACTTCCTCCCATTGAAGGGCATCGCTTCTATGCACTGCTCTGCCAACACCGACAAGAACGGTGAGAACACAGCTATCTTCTTCGGTCTTTCTGGTACTGGCAAGACTACTCTCTCTACCGATCCTAAGCGTAAGCTCATCGGTGACGACGAGCACGGATGGGATGACGAGGGCGTGTTCAACTTCGAAGGTGGTTGCTACGCCAAGGTTATCAACCTCGACAAGGAGTCTGAGCCAGACATCTACGGTGCCATCACACGCGACGCTCTCCTTGAGAACGTTACAGTGGACAAGGACGGTAAGATCGACTTCGCTGACAAGAGCGTAACAGAGAACACCCGTGTTTCTTATCCTATCTACCACATCAAGAACATACAGCGTCCTTACTCTCAGGGTCCTGCCGCTAAGCAGGTTATCTTCCTCTCTGCAGACGCATTCGGAGTTCTTCCTCCAGTATCTATCCTGAGCGCTGAGCAGACAAAGTACTACTTCCTCTCTGGATTCACAGCTAAGCTGGCTGGTACAGAGCGTGGCATCACAGAGCCTACTCCTACATTCTCTGCTTGCTTCGGTCAGGCTTTCCTTGAGCTGCACCCAACAAAGTATGCTGAGGAGCTTGTTAAGAAGATGGAGAAGAGCGGTGCTAAGGCTTACTTGGTAAACACTGGTTGGAACGGTACTGGCAAGCGTATCTCTATCCGCGATACTCGTGGTATCATCGACGCTATCCTCGACCACTCTATCGACGCTGCGCCTACAAAGACTATCCCATTCTTCAACTTCGTTGTTCCTACACAGCTCGAAGGTGTTGATCCTAACATCCTTGACCCACGCGACACTTATGCTGACGCTGCACAGTGGGAGGAGAAGGCTAAGGACCTCGCAGCTCGCTTCATCAAGAACTTCAAGAAGTATGAGACTAACGAGGCTGGTAAGGCTCTCGTAGCAGCTGGTCCACAGCTCTAATATTGGATAATAGTTTTACCCCAAATATCAAGTCCCATCTGGCAGATTTTTGTCAGATGGGACTTTTTGTTTCTCAGACCTTAAACACAAAATATTAAACACAGCACCTTACTACTGTTAATTACCATTAGCTTTACACGTCCTTTTACTTAAAAAACATTAACGGGGGGGGGCAGAATGCATCGTTTTTTCTCATTAATCACTAAATTTGTAGTAAGCAAAACCAGACTTAATGATTATGCAAATTATCTACAAGTTTGGCAAGACTGGACGATAGAAACCAAAAACAACAAAGGCTGCAAAAACTGTGGTACTTGAATATAATATTAATGTAGTAGGAAAAACATATGAAGAACAATAAACTGAGGTTGGCATTACTGCTGGCAACAGCACTTGTCACCAATAGCATATCTGCCCAAAACATGACCATAAAGACCAACGCCCTCTACTGGTCTACCGTAACTCCCAACCTGGCAATAGAAACGAAAATGGGAGAAAAATGGACTGCCGAACTATCGGTAGGCTGGAACCCTTTTACGTTCTCGAACAACAAGAAACTAAAGCATATCGCAATACAACCGGAAGCACGCTACTGGCTGTGCTCTCCCTTCGCCGGACACTTCTTCGGAGTACACGCCATTTACTCACACTATAACGCTGGAAACGTGAAGATGCCGCTCGGCTTGTTCAGCAAACTTAAAGACAGCCGCTTCCAGGGTGACCTCGGAGCTATCGGCATCGGATACGGATATAGCTGGATGCTGCCTGGAAACCACTGGAGCATAGAGGCTGAAGTGGGAGTGGGTGTAGGAGTGACGAAATACGACAAGTATGAGTGTGCCACATGCGGAAGCAAGGTGGGAAGCGAAACAAAAACTATACTGATGCCTACAAAGGCGGCGATATCGCTTATATACAATATAAAATAACAAAAACAATTCACACAAAACCTGAATTATCATGAAATTTTCTACTGTCATACTATATGTGGCATCGGCAACGCTTTTAATGCCGGCTTATGCTAACGCACAGGACTTATCGGCTGCCGACAGCACGATAAGCGGAATGAAGGCGGAATGGACTGCCGAAAACCTGAGACTGAGCTTCTCTCTGAAAGAGACAAAGGGCGAGGGAAACGCATACGCCGTGTTCGACACTCCACGCATCACTACCGCCGAAGGTGACACTCTGCTGTTGGAAAGCATGGCGTTTCGGGGGAAGAAGAATATGAGATATGTGGAAAGAGAAAGGCACTTCGCAGGGAAGAAACGCGGAAAGGCGAACGACAGGATGGCGAGAAAGCTACAGTCGAGTCCGAAATCATGGCTCGCGCCATCTGGAAAGGAGATGGCGATAGGCGAAACAGCGGAGTACAATGTTAATATATCTCGCAAAAGCGCTCCATGGCTATGGAGAAGGACGGCAAGGCTGGAAGTGAAAAGAGAGAAGGACGGATGCTGCTCCACACAGGAACTGACTGCGGCTCATGCCGGAGAACTGAAATACATTGAACCGTTCGTGCCGACATTTGCTGCCGTGGAGGATAACACAGGAAAGGCAGGGGAACTGCAAAAAAACAATCCTGTACTGCACCACATCTCGGAGTATAAGCCATATACGAAAGACCGCATACTGAGAAAGGAAAAGGGTGCGCTATACGTTCACTTCAATCTCGACAAGTCGGAGCTGCGCCATGACTACAGAAGCAACGCACAGACTCTCGACCGCATCGTGGACATAACACGACAGATTATGGCGGACACGACATCGTCGGTAAAGATCATACAGATTGTGGGTCTTGCTTCCATCGAAGGCTCTGTGAAACATAATGAGACGCTTGCCGGAGCACGTGCGGAAGCTCTTAAAGGATACATCCAGAAGAGGGTGAAGGCTGACGACACCTTGTTTGAGGTGGCTAACGGCGGAGAGGCATGGACGGAACTGCGCTCACAGATTGAAGACTCTCAGTTTGAGGGCAGGGACGAGATGCTCAAAATAATAAATACGGAGAAGGATGTGAACAAGAGGGAGCAACGCATCAAGACTATGATGAATGGCAGACCTTATGCCTATGTAAAGGAACATCTGCTGAGCGACCAGCGAAACTCGGGATATCTGAGAATCTTCTACGACTACGTTCCGGACGCAGCGGCTAAGACCATCAACGAGGCTACAGAGCTTATTGGAAAGGAGAGGTATGAGGAGGCTCTGAAGATGCTGACCTCTGTAAAGGACGACCGCCGTGCACAGAACGCTCTCGGAGTGGCTCTCTATATGACTGGAGACAAGGCTGCCGGAATGGATTGTTTCAGAAAGGCGGCTGCCAACGGCAATAAAGAGGCTGAGGAGAATATAAGACACCTTGAGAAATAGCCACACAAAAAGAACCGTATCCAAACAAGAAAGAACAATACTCTACATAGGGCATGGAAGAGCCTTATCGGAGAATGAAAAATAAGAATCAACAATAATATCAACTTTAAAAACGTTAAAACTATGAACAGAATGAACAATTTCCTCCTTATGGGCTCAGTAGCCCTGTCGGGTATCGTAGCATTCTCAGCTTGCTCGTCGGAAAACGACATGGGAGCTGAAGTAAATCCAACCTTCGACGGCAAAACCGTAAAAACACAGTTCGCACTGAATGTGCCTTATGGCGACACTGGAACACGTATGTCTGCTGAAGCTACACAGAAGAGCGACTTCCGGGGTATCTCCAACATGGTATTGCTGCCGTTTAACGCTAATGTAACAGGTACAGAGACTTCTACAAGCTTTATCTCCCTGAACCAGAACACAAATGCGTTCGAGTCTGACGGCAATACTTATGCTAATCAGGGTCGCTATATCTACCGCGACGTAAAGATTCCTATAGGAACAAAGCATTTCGTATTCTATGGTAAGGCGACAGGTACTGAAACAACTACATCAGACGCTAACAAGTTATTTGATAAAGGTTATCTTTCCAATAATTTGAGTGGAACAACAAGTGGAACACCAGTAAGCCTTGACAATACCAATTTTGCTCTACAGAAAATTAATGAAACTCTTAACCTCAGTACTGCAGAAGGTACAACAACAGGAAAATACGATAAAGTATTGAAAGCCCTACAAAATGTTACCGACACAAAGGTTACAGTAGGAGCAACAACTATAGAATGGAACAACATCACTTCTGCTACAGACATGAAGCTCGATCATGCCAAAAAGCTTTGGGAAGCATTCAGTACCCTTAAGGCAGGTTCTGCAAATTCGGTACGTAAGACACTTAACTATTTGAAGTCATCTGCAGGTGTTGGTGCTCTCGGAACAGGTACAGCCACAGCTGATGGTGATGGCTTGCTCAAGACTCTTGTAACGAAAATCGATGAAGCCTTAACAACACTCGGCGACGACAACGATTTCCCTGCAGACTTTAACCTTCCTGACGGAGCTGTTGGCGTTAATTATGATGTAACTTCAAAGAAATGGAAATTCAATTCTCCTGAGAACATGAACATAAATACCATCAACTATGCAAATATCACATATCCAGCTTCTCTCGACTATTTCGTAAGTTCTCCTGCTAAAGCCAGAGATGACGCTTCTACAGGTTTAAGCGATGGAAAATGGCCTGCAAAGGACGAATGGACAAAGGATAATGCAACTTGGACAGGTTGGGGCGACGAGGTTAAGAATACAACCCGCACCATTGCTCTCGAAAAAGCTATTCAGTATGGTGTTGCGAACTTGAAGCTTACCATTAAAGCAAATGCAAGCACACTGTCAGATAATGCTCAAGCTAAGGGAGGTCAGGTTGCAGACCAGAATGTTGACGTAACAAACAAGCTTGTCATGACTGGTGTTCTTATCGGTGGACAGCCTGAACAAGTGGAATGGAATTATGAGCCAAAGACCACTGGTACAACATTTGATTTGACAATCTACGACAAGAAGATGAATGGTGCAACGGCTTCTGCAAAAGGAATTGATGTACTTGTAGGTACAGCTTCTACACCAAACTACACCCTCGTTCTTGACAACAACAATGCAACCACAAAACCCATTTATGTTGCCGTTGAGCTTGTCAACAAAACTGGTATAGACTTCTATGGTGCTGACGGTATGATTCCTGCCGACGGTAAGTTCTACCTCATTGGTAAACTCGACCCAAATAATGCTGCAACTGTAGGTGAAAATCCCAAAGGCGTAGACCGTGTCTTCCTCAAGGACTACACAACAACAGCAAACCTCACCATCAAGGATCTGAAGAATGCTTACAACGTGATTCCTGACCTCCGCTCTACAGCTATCAGCGTTGGATCAGTTAGTAAAGCTTTGCATCCGTAGTGCCGCGGATG
>OQVR01000931.1_pt1 | contig 13120 bp, 11 predicted proteins | sample 1691521 | NCBI WGS metagenome assembly OQVR01 (sample SAMN03418256, study PRJEB22391) | human gut metagenome | biome: human-gut; feature: organic feature; material: feces | host: Homo sapiens | place: Tanzania | collected 2013-01
CGCGACAACGATGCTAAGGGCGTAGGTCCTTTCATCTGGGCTTCATTGGAGATGGTGCCGTTGTATGCCTTGATACCAGCTGCGCGGAATGACTCAGGAAGGTAGCCTGTTCTTGCACCCTTAAGCAATACGTAAGCAAACATAGAAGAGGCTGTTGACTCAAGATAGTTGCGGCTGTCCTTAACATCGAGCACGTCGTACCATACACCAGTCTTCTTGTCCTGATAGTCTACTACCGATTGCATTGTCTTCTGCAACAAGGCTACTACCTTGTCGCGATTAGGATAGTCTGCTGGCAATACGTCGAGCACCTCGGTGATAGCCATAACATACCATCCCAAAGCTCTTGCCCATGTGTGCTGGCTGAGTCCTGTCTCCTTGTCTGCCCAGAAAGCGGTGTGGGTTTCGTCCCAAGCATGCTTCCAAAGGTTTGTCTTAGCATCGTATGTGCGAAGGTCGGTCTTTAGAATCTGGTCTACTGCATCTTTCCAGTATTTCTTCTGAGCCTTCTTCATACCCTTGATGCTTGGAGCAGCGAGAGTATAGTAGGGAAGACCCATAAAGATACCGTCGAGCCATACCTGGTTTGCATAGATAGCCTTGTGCCACCACACACCTTCCTTGGTGCGTGGCTGCTTCTCGAGCTGAGAGAATAGTGTGGCAAGAGCCTTCTTCTGGTTTTCTGCTGGGAACAACTCGTTCATACGATAGATGAACTTTGCTGTGCGTACGTTGTCGAGGTTATAGTCTTCAAGCTTGTAGCCTGTGATATTGCCCTGGGCATCTATCATTTTTGCAGGATATTCCTTGAGGTATTCTGCGATAGCCTCGTCCTTGTATCTATAATAAGTGTCGAGCATACCTTCCATTTCGATACCCATCACATAGCTCCACTTTGGCTTCTTTGCGAAGTCGAGCATATAGCTCTTTGGAGTGCGCTGCATTTCGCTATGGGTAAGCCATTCTGAGTAAGTCTGGTAAGGGCGATCTTCCTTGTTGAGTACGAGCGAACCATTGATGATGAGGTTGTCAAACTTCACATTCTTGGTCTTGCCGGTAATCTTCACTGGTTCTTTCTGAACACCATTGAAGTTGCAGTTCTTCACAGAAATATCGCTTACGTTCTCTACCTCGTTTCTACCAATGATGAGCACGCCATAGTTACTCTTCTGGCAAGTTACATCTTCTACGCTTACATTCTTTACGGTAGGTTCGAATCCACGGTAGCAGATTTCCTTTGGCTCATAATCGAGGTTGATTTTTACTACAGCTTCCTTGCACTGACCTACAGTAATCTTACGCATATTGATGTTCTGGATTACGCCACCGCGACAGTTATTGGTCTTGATGCGGAGAATGCGATCCAGATGCGGTGAGTCCATCACGCAGTTTTCTGCATACACGTTCTCACATCCTCCAGAAATCTCAGAGCCTATCACTACGCCTCCATGACCATCTTCCATCTTGCAGTTGCGGATGATGATGTTTCTGGATGGCTGATTCCAAAGTCTGCCATCGTTGTTACGGCCACTCTTGATGGCGATACAGTCGTCACCGGTATGGAAGAGGCAGTTCTCTATGAGTACATTCTCACAAGCCTCAGGATCGCAGCCGTCTCCGTTTGGACCTTCATTGTAAATGGTTACACCGCTTACCGTGATGTTCTTGCAGAGTAATGGGTGGATGACCCAGAATGGTGAGTTGAGCAGCGTTACATCTTTGATGAGGATGCGCTCGCTGCGTACGAAGTTGATGAGCTGTGGGCGGAGACCCTGTCCGAGTCCGAACTTGCGCTGGTCGAACTCTACGCCGTCTTCTGCCTGCTTGAGGAGCTTGGCACGAGACCCCAGATTCTGAGCCTCCTTGGTGACTCCCTCTTTGTAGCCGAACATAGCCTTGCCAACCATCGGCCACCAGGTTTCGTTGCTTCCGCCGCCATCAATGGTTCCCTTACCGGTAATGGCGATGTCTGTAGCCTTGTATGCATAGATGCAAGGTGAGTAGTTCCAGCATGCCAGTCCTTCCCATGATGTTCGAACCAATGGATAGAGCTTGGTGTCGAATACAAAGTGGAGGGTTGCTCCTTCTTCCAGAGAAAGCTCTACATGGCTTTTCAGTTCGATAGCTCCAGTGTTCCAGGTTCCTTTAGGGACAATCACCTTTCCGCCGCCCTTCTTGGATACGAGGGCGATGAGGCGGTTGATGGCTTTCTGGTTTTGAGCCGCCGGGTTGGTCACTTTAGCGCCAAACTTCGAAATGTCGTACTTCTTAGCCGTAGTTTCGAGTTTCGGCAACTGAATGCTTTGCTCAATACGCTTGTATTCTTCGTCGTTCCATCCTGATGCATAAGTACATACAGGAATGAGCAAAGCCAATAGTAATGTCTTGAATAATCGGTTCATTGCTTGTTTCAGAGATTAATGAATAAAAATTTTGTTTGTTGTATTTGGTTGCAAAGATACATAAAAAAAATATATTTCCGATAGTTTTTTAGTTAAAAATTTGGCTGTTCTAACAAAAAAGTGTATCTTTGCGGTGAAATTTAACATTATTAATACTTCAAATAAAGATTCGCCTATCGATTTAGACATTTACTTAATGATAAAATAAGGATTAAGAAATGAGAAAACTCAATCAAATGACAGATGAAGAATTGGCCTTGGCTTACGTTGAGGGCGACAATAAGGCTTTTGACCTATTGCTGTCCCGCTGTGAGGTAAAGCTGTTTTCTTACATTCTCTTTGTCGTACATGATGAAGAGCTGGCGAACGATATATTTCAGGAAACTTTCGTAAAGGCGATTGTCAAACTTCAAGAAGGGCAATATTCGCCTAATGGTAAGTTTGTCTCATGGCTTATGCGTATAGCTCACAATGTAATTGTCGATGGCTATCGTGATGCCAAAAATCTGCTTTTTACCGACCAGCATAACGATAATGATCTTTCTCGTCTGAAGGGAGATGCTGTGACGGATAGTTTTGTGGAGAAGGAAATCGTGCGCAACCAGGTGTTGAGCGATGTGAGACGGTTGGTGGATTTTCTGCCTCCTAACCAGCGGGAACTCATATATATGAGATTCTATCAGCAGTTGACTTTCAAGGAGATTGCTGAATTGACGAATGTGAGTATCAATACGAGTCTGGGACGTATGCGTTATGCGCTTCATAACCTACGTCGTATGGCGAAGGACTATCACATCAGCTTGCAGCTTGACTAAACTTTCCGCTGTTTTATCAGCGGGAAGTTTAATCTTCTTGCTACTTCTATATCGTTGGTTCAGGGCGTATTGGGTAATTTCAACCATACAGATCGAAATTCTTTAGTCCTCTTCCTTTTTCAATTCTTTCAGATTGTGAATAGTTGCACAAGGATCTGAACTCTTGAAGACGTAGCTGCCACTCACCAGAACATCGGCTCCAGCCTGTACGAGTCGTGGGGCAGTTTCACCCTGTACACCACCATCTATCTCGATAAGTGCATGGCTGCCGCTCTCCTTGATGAGCTTGCGTAGGCGATGTACCTTCTTGATGGTGTTTTCTATAAACTTCTGTCCGCCGAATCCTGGGTTCACGCTCATCAGCAGCACCATATCCACATCGCAGATGATATCTTCCAGGACATTTACAGGAGTAGAAGGATTGAGTGTTACGCCAGCCTTCATACCAGCAGCATGAATCTGCTGGATAGTACGGTGTAAGTGAGTGCATGCCTCGTAGTGCACATTCATCATCATGGCACCAATCTTGGCGGTTTGCTCTATGTACTGCTCTGGGTGTACAATCATGAAGTGTACGTCGAGAGGTTTGGTGCAAACTTTCGCCACGGCTTCCAATACAGGGAAACCGAAGGAGATGTTGGGCACGAATACACCATCCATAATGTCCATGTGGAGCCAGTCTGCTTCACTCTTATTGATCATTTCTACATCGCTCTTCAAGTCAATGAAATTGGCTGAGAGGAGAGAAGGGGAAACCATTGTCTTCATCTTTATTTCTTTACTTTGATTATATGTTGCAATCAGTTGATGAAATACGCCTTGCAAGATTCATTCTTCTTGAATGCGCGATAAGTGTAAGCCATCTGTTTGATGAAATAGACGGTCTTGGCAGATGGTCTCATCTCTTCGGAAGTAAATAAATGCTTCATAGGCATATTTTTTATGAATTGATTAATACTATGCTGTTTCTGATTGGCATCGGTTATGGGAATGATTCCTCATCATGATGCTTATATATTCATAAACGATGACCTTGTGGTTTTATTATATCTGGTGCTTATATTTTTTTGTGAATAGTACTCTGATTACTTATATATAATAAGGTGTAAGGGAAAAAATGAAGAGAAAAAGAAGAGAAAAAGAACTTTTTTCTGTTAAAATGATTAATTTTTAGATAAAAAGTTTGCTATTCCGTAGAAAAAGTGTAATTTTGCAATCGGTTAGTTGTAGTGACTATGCCAGTAATAAATAAAAATTAAAAGAAACAAAATAAAGAATTATAAATATGATGAACTCGTTTGTATCTACAGCATGGTGGTGGCGTAACTCAAGATCTAGAAAGTCGTGAGTCGAGTACCCGTGTGGATGCAAATCCAAATATACTAAGGGCCTGCCGTAACTTACGACAGGCCCTTTTTACATATCTGGGGAGTTTCGGAAAATGATTCTTACTTGAAAGAGTATTAACAAAATAAAAATATATAGGAGAACAAGATTATGGAAATGAAGAATATCTTGAACAGAATGTTGAACCACGAGGAGTTGACCCGTGAAGAAACCAAGAATATCATCCTGGGAATTACTCAGAGTGAGTTTCCAGAGGAACAGATTACAGCCCTGCTTACTGGTTTGCAGATGCGCGGTGTGACAGTAGATGAACTTCTCGGTTTCCGTGATGGTATTTTGGAGACTGGTGTTCCTGCCATTCTCAATTGTGACCGATATATCGATGTTGTAGGAACTGGTGGTGATCGCAAGAATACTTTCAATATCTCTACTACCTCTTGTTTCGTCATTGCTGGTGCAGGATATAAGGTGGCTAAACATGGTAACTTCGCTGCAACTTCGGTGAGTGGTGCTTCCAATGTTATCAAGAATCACGGAGTACAGTTTACTGATGATCTTGATAAACTCAACCGTTCTCTCGATGAGGCTGGAATCGTTTATCTTCACGCTCAGCTTTTCGCCAAGGCAATGAAGTTTGTGGGTCCTATCCGCAAGGCACTTCAGTTTCCTACCGTCTTCAATCTCCTGGGTCCTTTGGTTAATCCTAGTCAGCCAAAATGCCAGTTGCTCGGTGTTGCCAACCTCGACCAGATGCGTCTCTATAATCAGGTTTACCAGAAAATCGGCATAGATTACGGAATCGTAAACAGTATTGATGGTTATGATGAAATTTCACTTACCAGTGATTTCAAGGTTACTACCAACAATTACGAGAGAATCTTCAAACCACAGGATCTGGGCTTCGGAATTGCCAAGCCTGAAGAGGTAAGAGGAGGAGCTACCGAGCAGGAAGCAAAGGATATTTTTGATGCAGTGCTCGAAAATCGTGCCCTGCCAGCGCAGAAGAATATCGTGCTCGCCAATGCAGCCTTCGGCATCCAGGTGATGGAGAAGGGAAAGAAGAGTATCGAAGAATGCGTGGAGATTGCTCGTGAAAGCATTGATTCAGGAAAGGCTCTTGCTACATTCAAGAAATTCGTGGAACTCAATAGTTAAGGAAGATGGATATTTTAGAAGAAATCGTCGCTCACAAGAAAATCGAGATAGAACAGCGTAAGCGCTTTATCCAACCCCGACAGATGATTACCCTCACTGAGCAGAAAATGCAGGAGGATGGAGGAAGAGTTCCGGGTGGAAGCATGAAGGAAGCACTGATGAAGTCGGAGACTGGAATCATTGCTGAGTTCAAGCGTAAATCGCCTAGCAAAGGCTGGATCAAGGAAGAGGGAAAGGCTAGTATCATTCCTCTTGGCTATCAGAAGAATGGGGCAACGGCGCTGAGCATCCTTACGGATATAGATTACTTTGGTGGCTATGATGAATTTATCCAGGAGGCTCGCCATGTAGGTGTAACTCTACCTATATTATATAAGAACTTCGTGGTGGACGAGTATCAGCTCTTGCAGGCTCGATACTGTGGAGCTTCGGCGGTTTTGCTGATTGCTGCCTGTCTTTCCAAGGAAGAATGCAGGAATCTGATGCGTATGGCTCATCAACTGGGATTGGAAGTTCTGCTGGAGATGCATGGTGAACGTGATTTCGAATATGCTGAGTTGGAGCCTGATATGTATGGCATCAATAACCGCAATCTCGGAACTTTCGTGACGGATGTGGAAAACAGTTTCCGACTGTCAGAAATGCTTCCGAAGGATGTATGCAGAGTAAGCGAGAGTGGTATCTCCCAGCCTCAAACTGTTCTCAGATTAAGAGAAGAAGGTGGATTCAGGGGCTTCCTGATGGGAGAGCAGTTTATGAAACAGGCTGACCCGGGAGAGGCACTCGCTCAATTTATCAATCAATTAAAATCATAGGCAGATGTTAGTAAAGGTTTGTGGAATGCGTGAGCCTGAGAATATAGAAAAGGTGGCTCAGCTAGGGGTGGATATGATGGGATTCATCTTCTACCCAAAGTCACCGAGATTCGCTTCTCAGTCAGTTGCCCGAACGGCAGCAGATAAGAATGTTTGCAGGGTGGGTGTCTTTGTCAATGAATCAGTTGAGTTGATTTCTGATAAAATTCATCAGTTTGATTTGAATGCCGTGCAGTTGCATGGAAATGAGAGCCGCGAACTCTGTGAACAGCTTCATGAGCAGAATGGCTTGTTGAAAGTCATCAAGGCTATCAGCGTTTCCACAGCCGGGGATATCCTGAAATATAAGGAATATGTAGGCGCTGTTGATCACTTCCTCTTCGATACCAAGTGTAAAACGGTGGGTGGAAGTGGTCAGCAGTTTGATTGGCAGGTTTTGGAGAATTACGATGGTGATGTTCCATTCATCTTGAGTGGTGGAATAGGACCGGAGGATGTTGAGAGAATCAGGAACTTCCATCATCCAAAGTGCATAGGAATCGATCTGAATTCGAAATTCGAGATGGAGCCAGGCTTAAAGGATGTGGAGATGTTGAAGACATTTCTTGAAAATATAGAAAACAAAGAGATTAAAAAAAGAGTATTATGAATAAGATAAATGCATTGTTTGCAAACAATAAAGACCGCAAGCTTTTGAGCTTGTATTTCTGTGCTGGTTGCCCAACCCTCGAAGGAACGGGTGATGTGATTAAGGCGATGGAGCGCAAGGGAATAGATATGATAGAGGTAGGAATCCCGTTCAGTGATCCTCTGGCAGATGGACCTGTCATTCAGAGTGCTGGTACCAAGGCTTTGAAGAATGGTATGACTGTAAAGAAGCTCTTCGCTCAGTTGAAGGACATCAAGAATGAAGTGCAGTTGCCACTTGTGCTGATGGGCTATCTGAATCCTATCATGCACTACGGAATTGAGAAATTCTTCCAGAGTTGTGTAGAAAGTGGTGTAAGTGGAACTATCATTCCTGATCTTCCATTTGATGATTATCTGAAAGTGGTAAAGCCTATTGCTGACAGATATGATATCCGCGTTATCATGATGATTACCCCAGAGACAAGTGAGGAGCGTATCCGATTCATCGACGAACATACTGACGGTTTTATCTATATGGTCAGCTCTGCCAGCATTACGGGCGCCCAGAGTAGCTTCGGCGATGCTAAGTTGGCTTATTTCAATCATATCAATGGTATGAATCTCCGTAATCCTCGAATGATTGGTTTCGGAATCAGTAACAAGCAGACTCTTACGAGTGCGCAGGATAACGCAGCAGGTGCCATCATCGGTAGTAAGTTTGTGACATTGCTCAATGAAGTAGGCAATCCAGACCAAGCACTCGACCTGCTTTTCGAAGCATTGAAAAAATAATTCAACCTTTTAATTTTATAGGAAAGATGTATCAAGTTGACGATAAAGGATTTTTTGGAAAATTCGGAGGAGCTTATGTTCCTGAGATTTTATATAAGTGTGTAACTGAGCTTCAGGAGGCTTATAAGCCTATCATAGAGAGCGAGGAGTTCAAAAAAGAGTATTATGCGCTTCTGAAGGATTATGTTGGCCGCCCTTCACCTCTTTACTATGCGAAGAGAATGAGTGAAAAGTATGGTTGCCAACTCTATCTGAAGCGTGAGGATCTGAATCATACCGGTGCGCACAAGATTAACAATACCATCGGTCAGATTCTGATGGCAAAGAAGATGGGTAAAACGCGTATCATCGCCGAAACCGGTGCCGGACAGCATGGAGTTGCAACTGCCACCGTCTGTGCCTTGATGGATATGAAGTGTGAAATCTTTATGGGTGCTACCGATGTGGAGCGCCAGCATACCAATGTGGAGCGTATGAAGATGCTGGGTGCCAAGGTGAATCCTGTCCGTACGGGCAATATGACTTTGAGTGATGCATGCTCAGAGGCTATCCGCGACTGGTGCTGTCATCCACAGGATACATTCTATATCGTAGGTTCTACGATGGGACCTCATCCTTATCCTGATATTGTGGCTAAGATGCAGAGTGTGATCAGTGAGGAACTGAAATGGCAGTTGGAAGAGAAGATTGGTCGCGATTATCCTGATTACCTCATCGCTTGTGTTGGTGGCGGTAGCAATGCTGCAGGCACCATCTATCATTATATCGATGATGAGCGGGTTCAGATCTATCTGGCTGAGGCTGCCGGTCATGGTATTGATACCAATTACACGGCTGCAACCATGCATTGTGGTACAGAGGGAATCATTCACGGTGCCCGTACGCTTGTGATGCAGACAGAGGATGGACAGATTGAGGAAGCCTTCACCATCAGTGCCGGTTTGGATTATCCGGGTATTGGACCTATGCATGCAGACTTGGCAACAAGAGGCAGAAGTCATGTACTTGCCATCAAGGATGATGAGGCTATCTATGCCGGTTATGAACTGACTCGTATGGAGGGTATCATACCTGCCATTGAAAGTGCTCACGCTGTGGCTGCCTTGAAGAAAATGAAGTTCAAGAAGGACGACGTGGTTGTTTTGACCGTTTCTGGCCGTGGTGACAAGGATGTAGAAACCTATTTGAGCCATAAGGAAATGGCTGGAGAATATGGAAATTTCTAAAGTATTTTAAAGCTTTTGCCCTTTCAGGGCGACAGACTTACACTCATTACTACCCAGGGTGTTAACCTGGGCTAGGAGCTTCTGCCCTTTCAGGGCGTGTGGGTGTAATTAGTTAAAGTTCAATCAATAAGAAAAAATGGCTAAGTTTAATTATACGACAGTAACTCGCACGATTCTCGCCGACCTCTATACGCCTGTGGGAGTTTATATGCGATTGAGAGATATTTACCCCCAGTCGGCTCTGATGGAGAGTAGCGACTACCATGGTTCTGAGAATTCCCGTTCCTTCATAGGTGTACATCCATTGGCTAGCATTGCCGTGAGTCATGGAGAGGTTATCAAAACTTATCCTGATGGAAGTGTTGAGAAACAGCAACTTCCAGCCTTCGGAGAAGGAAAGGGAGAAGATTGCAAGCTTGCTATTTCGAAAGCTTTCAATGAGTTCATTCAAAGTTTCTATGTAGAGGGAGAGGGGAAGGATTTCTGTGGACTTTATGGATTCACTACCTTCAATGCTGTACGCTATTTCGAGAATATTCCTGTAAAGGATACCACGATGGCAAAGAATGATGCGCCGGATATCTATTATATTATGTATAAGGACATCATCGTATTTGATCATTTCAATAATACGATGCAGCTTATCGCTTTGAGCGAACAGTATGGTGAAGAGGGAACAGCTGATGATCAGGCTTCTGCGGCAAATAGGGCTGTCGGCAATGCTGAGTTGGATGCATTGATGAAGGCGGTGAACAAGGCGAATGTGAAGCCTTATGATTTCCACCCGGTAGGCGAAACAACTTCTACTCTTACAGATGAGGAGCACAAGGCGAATATTCGCAAGTGTATCCAGCATTGTATGCGTGGCGATGTGTTCCAGATTGTGGTGAGCCGTAGATTTGTGCAGCGTTATGAGGGCGATGACTTCAAGCTCTATCGTGCCTTGCGCAGCATCAATCCATCACCTTATCTCTTCTATTTCGATTTTGGTGGCTTCCGTATCTTCGGTTCTTCACCTGAAACTCATAATCGTATTGTAGGAGAGAAGGCTTTCATTGATCCTATTGCTGGAACGACCCGCCGAACGGGTGATATGGAACAGGATAGAAAGGCTGCAGAGTTCCTCCGTAATGACCCGAAAGAGAATGCTGAGCATGTCATGCTTGTGGATTTGGCGCGAAATGATTTGAGCCGTAACTGCCACAATGTGAAGGTGGATTTCTATAAGGATATGCAGTTTTACAGTCACGTGATTCATCTGGTGAGCCGTGTGAGCGGAACATTGGATCAGAATGCTGACCATATTAAGGAATTCATTGATACCTTCCCTGCTGGTACCTTGAGTGGTGCGCCTAAGGTGAGAGCGATGCAGATTATCTCAGAATTGGAACCTCACAATCGTGGTGCCTATGGCGGATGTATCGGATTCATAGGACTGAACGGTGATTTGAATCAGGCTATTGTAATTCGTACCTTTATCAGCCGTAATGGCGAACTCTGGTTCCAGGCAGGAAGTGGAGTTGTGGCGAAGAGCAACGACCAGTATGAATTGGAAGAGTGTAATAATAAACTGGGAGCTTTGACTAAGGCGATTCATATTGCTGAGAAGCTTTAGGTAGTGATTAGTGAGTAGTGATTAATGATTAGTGAGGTATAATCACTAATAAATAATCAATAATATACAATGAAGATGAAAATAGTTATCATAGATAATTACGACTCCTTTACTTATAATCTTGCCCATCTGGTGAAGGAGTTGGATGCTGAAGTGACGGTGTTCCGCAACGATCAGTTTCAGCTGTCGGAGCTTGACCGCTTCGACAAGATTATATTGAGCCCAGGACCTGGTATTCCTTCGGAGGCTGGACTTCTGATGGATGTGATTAAGAAATATGCAGGCAGAAAACCGATGCTGGGAGTTTGTCTGGGACATCAGGCTATAGGTGAGGCTTTCGGTGCTAAACTTACCAATCTTTCTGAGGTTTATCATGGGGTAGCTACACCATGTACTCAGTTTGGTAATGACCCCGTCTTTGAAGGATTGCCTAAGCGTATAGAAATCGGCAGATATCATTCATGGGTCGTAGATAAAAGTGGTTTCCCTGATTGTCTGGATATTACGGCTGTAAGTGATGATGGTTGCATTATGGGGTTGAAGCACAAGAACTATGAAATCCATGGCATCCAGTTCCATCCCGAAAGCGTGTTGACCCCAGAAGGCAAGACCATCGTCAGGAACTTCCTGGAGTTGTAAAAGATAGGAGATATAAAAAGAAGATTCATATACGATGATTCATTATCATTAAAACATAAAAAATCCCAGGCGATTCATCATCACCCGGGATTTTTTATATTATATCAGATGAAATTACAAGTCCCAACCCACAGCGCTTGCGCCGAGAACAGCAGCAGAACTGCCATCAAGAGTTGATACCAGGAACTTAGCCTTGCCCTTGTAAATCTTCAATACATTCTCATCGTATGCCTTCTTCAAAGGCTCCATCAAGAGGTCTCCAGCCTTGGTCAAACCGCCGAAGAATACGAATGCCTCTGGTGCAGAGAAGGCTGCAAAGTTAGCACAAGCCTCACCCAGCATCTTTCCGGTGAAATCGTAGATGCGCTTAGCCAAAGCGTCGCCCTTGCCAGCAGCCACACTCACGTCGTAAGAAGTAATCTTCTCAGGGTCCATCTCGCGGAGCAAAGATGGCTCATCGCTTGTCTCCAGGAACTCGCGTGCTGTGCGAGCCACACCAGTAGCAGAGCAGTAAGCCTCCAAGCATCCCTTACGGCCGCAACCGCAGAGACGACCTTCCTCGCCGCGAACCATGACGACATGGCCCAACTCGCCTGCGAAACCATCGCAGCCATAAACCATCTTGCCATCGATCACAATGCCGGAACCAACACCCGTACCGAGTGTCACGTCGATGAAATTCTTCATACCACGAGCCACACCGTAGGTCATCTCGCCCAATGCAGCTGCGTTGGCATCATTGGTAAGAGCCACAGGCAGACCACCCAGCGCATCGCTGAAGAGTTTAGCCAAAGGCACTACACCATCGTGAGCCCAAGCCAAGTTAGGAGCGAACTCGATAGTTCCGCTATAGTAATTGCCGTTAGGAGCACCGATACCCATCGCCTTAATCTTATCGATACCACCCACGGTATCGATGATAGGCTGGAGAGCCTCCACGGCAGCCTTTACATAGTCATTAACATCATCATAACCACCTGTCTTGATAGCAGTAGTAGCTTTTATTTCGCCACGAGCATCTACGATGCCGAATACGGAATTGGTACCTCCCAGGTCCAAACCTATAACATATGGCTTAAGTGCATTCTCTGTCATGTTTTTCTATTTATTTAGTTAGAATTATGGTGCAAAGATATAAAAAAGTTTGTAACAAACAAAGTTTTACACGAAAAAATTACAAGATGTGGCCTTTTTTTTGTAACTTTGCGCCTTGTTATGAATTTAGTGTTTCCGATTCAGATAAATATACTTGATTTCATATTCAAGGGAATTATCATAGGTGTGATCGCCTCAGCCCCGATGGGGCCTGTTGGCATCTTGTGTATCCAGCGCACTTTGAACAAGGGCCGCTGGTTTGGTTTCGTGACGGGTGTCGGTGCCGCTTTCAGCGATATCGTGTATGCACTCTTCACGGGTTTGGGAATGAGTTTCGTGATGGACATTGTCAATAATGCCCAAAACAAGTTCTATCTGCAGATTTTCGGAGGCCTTCTGCTCCTGGTGTTCGGCGTATATTGCTTCAAGAGCAATCCTACGAAGAACATGCATCAGAGTAGCAAGAAGCAGGGTACGCTCTGGCACAATGCCATCACCGCCTTCTTCGTCACGCTCTCCAATCCGCTCATCGTGTTCCTCTTCATGGCCACCTTTGCCCAGTTTGCCTTCGTGGTGCCTGATATGCCGA
>OQVR01000933.1_pt1 | contig 13098 bp, 10 predicted proteins | sample 1691521 | NCBI WGS metagenome assembly OQVR01 (sample SAMN03418256, study PRJEB22391) | human gut metagenome | biome: human-gut; feature: organic feature; material: feces | host: Homo sapiens | place: Tanzania | collected 2013-01
CCTGCCATTACGAAAACGATAGTTGTTTCAACACCTGACTTAACTGCACCTGTGCTTGAAGAACCTGAACCTGATGAGCTTGAGCCACCGTTGCTTGAAGAAGAACTTGAACCGTTGCTTGAGCTGCCGCCTGTTGCCTTAGCACCTGACTTCTTAGCGTTGTCAAGCTTAGCTGTATCTGTCTTCTTACCTGTTTTAGGATCTGTGCAGCCTGAGAGAATCTTCTCAACTGCGGGAGCAATCTTATCCTTATCAGCGTTGTTTGTAGCATTGAGCTTATCTGTTACAGCACCCATAACATCTACAGGGCTAACCTTGAGAGTGTCAAGAAGGTTCTGTGTAAGACTTGTCTTAGCCTCATCATCATAGTAAGCAATGAGGTATGTAGCCATCAATGTTACATCTGATTCGCCCTCAGGGAAAGCAGAACCGATGATGTTACCTGTTGATGTAATCTTCTTTTCAGGACCGCAGTCTGTATTGTTTTCCCACTTAGCTTCGTTTGCCTTCTTAGCTGAATCCTCAGGGTTTTCAAACTGATTACCTGTGCAATAAAGTGTGTCGCCGATGCAGTTGCCGCTCATGATAGCGTTGTATGACTGCATACCTGTGTTAGCACTGAAGATTACACAGTAAACTCTTCCGTCTGACTTAGAGATTGTGTTGCCTGTCTTTGAAAGGTCATAAGTAGCGATACCTGTTGAAGAATCGTACTTACACTTTTCACTCTTTGTCTGCCATTTCGGCCAATCTCCTGTACCGTCAGCTCTCCAAATATGACAGAATACTGTCTTAACATTATTCCAGCCTGACTTCTTAACATCAAACTTAACAACATTGCCTGCTTCAACTTCTGAAGAAGCATCAGCTGAAACCTCTGATGAACCGTCGGCTGAAACCTCGCCTGACTGATCTGCTGCAGCAACAGCAGCGTCATCCTCTGCTTCTGCAGCACTTGCTGTGATGGCAGCTGAACTGCACATTACTGCTGCTGCAAGAAAAAGACCTGCAATTTTCTTGAACATTTTTAATCTCCTCCTAAAATTGTTCATAAATATCCAAGATAGATTTTCATATCTTAGTACTGCTTATTATACTATAAAAATAACAAAACTGCAATAGTTTTGGTTTAAAACCGTTTTTGTTAATTGCACAAGATTTTATGTAACCATTTGGCCATTTTCCACAATTTAACTGGCAAGCAAGCCATAAATACACATTAAACGATTATTTTAACATTGCATAAACAGTTTCTTTTACGCTGTCAAGAGCCTCTGAAATCTTCTCAGGCTGTTTAGCACCTGCCATAGCCATATCGGGCTTTCCGCCTCCGTTGCCTCCGGCCTTCTGAGCAACAGCCTTTATAATTTTGCCTGCATTTGCACCGAGAGCAAGAGCCTCTTTACCGCAAGCTGCGGCAAATGTCACCTTGCCGTCATTTTCAGTTGCAAGAACACATACGCACTTCGGGGCAAAATCTCTTGCCTTTTCGCACATTGTGCGAAGAATGTCGGCATTAGCCTTGTCAATTCTGCCTGTTACCACTCTTACACCGTTTTCCTCCGTTGTGCCTGCAAAAAGCTGACCGATCTGAGCAACGGCAAGCTTTGAATTAAGCTCGTTGATTTCTCTCTGCTGTTCCTTGATAAGCTGTTCAGCCTTCTGAACACCCTCAACAACTGCCTTTGGATTTGCAATTTTGAGTAATGAGCAAACATCCATAATAACAGCGCTCATACCGTTGATGTACTTGAGAACGCCCATACCTGTGAGAGCCTCAATTCTTCTTACACCTGCGGCAACCGAACCCTCCTGTCTGATTCTGAAAAGACCGAGGTTTGCGGTATTCTTCACATGTGTACCGCCACAGAATTCAACGGAGAAGTCGCCTGCGCTTACAACACGGACAACGTCGCCGTACTTTTCACCGAAGAGTGCCATTGCACCGAGCTTTTTAGCCGCTTCAATAGGCATTTCCTGTGTTGTAATGGGGATTGCCTCAAGAATCTTTTTATTCACAAGATTCTGAACCTCAATGAGTTCCTTTGCCGTGAGAGCCTCAAAGTGAGTAAAATCAAAACGGAAGTAATCGTCTGAAACAAGCTGACCTGCCTGCTGAACATGGTTGCCGAGAACCTCACGGAGAGCCGACTGAAGAAGGTGAGCCGCTGTGTGGTTTCTTGTGATATCCGCACGGCGCTCTTCATCAACAGCAGTTGAAACCTCCGCACCTACATTGATGCTGCCGCTCTTTACTGTACAAGCGTGAAGGTAAATTGTGCCTGACGGATTCTTTGTTGTGTTGTCAACATCAGCTGAAAAACTGCCAGACTCCATAACACCTGTGTCGCCAACCTGACCGCCGCCTTCTCCGTAGAACGGAGTTTTGTCGAGAACAATGATAGCATTTTCGCCCTCACCGATACTGTCAACTCTCACACCGTCCTTAACGATTGCAAGAACCTTTGAAGTTGACTTGAGGTCTGTGTAACCTACGAATTCTGTATTTGCAACATCCGAAAGGTCTGTTGTGTCAGAAATCCAAGCGTCTGCACCGGCGTTCTTTCTTGCGTCACGGGAACGCTTTTTCTGCTCTTTCATGAGCTCACGGAAACGATCAACATCAACCTTGATGCCTTTTTCCGAAAGAATTTCTTTTGTAAGGTCAATCGGAAAGCCGTAGGTATCGTTAAGCTTAAATGCGTCCTCACCGCTGAGAACCTTAACATCTTCGCTGTCCATAATGCCGTTGAGCATCTTAAAGCCCTGGTCAATTGTCTTGGCAAAGCTTTCTTCCTCAACCTTGATAACCTTTGTAATGAACTCCTGCTTTTCCTTGAGTTCGGGATAAGCTGTGAGATTTTCCTTGATAACCGTATCGCAAACCTTATAGAGGAAAGGCTCGTTGTAACCGAGAAGTCTGCCGTGACGAGCGGCTCTTCTGAGCAAACGGCGGAGCACATAGCCCTTGCCCTCGTTTGACGGAAGAACACCGTCACCGATCATAAATGTTGTACTGCGGATATGGTCTGTGATAACACGGAGCGAAACATCGCTCTTTTCATTTTTGCCGTACTCAACACCTGTAATCTGTGAGATGTGTTTCATAATGTTCTGAATTGTGTCAACAAGGAAAAGGTTGTCAACACCCTGCATAACACAGGCAAGTCTTTCAAGTCCCATACCTGTATCAATGTTCGGATGTTCAAGAGGAGTGTAGTTACCCTTGCCGTCATTCTCAAACTGAGTAAATACAAGGTTCCAAACCTCAACAAAACGGTCACATTCACAGCCTACATGGCAGTCGGGTCTGCCGCAGCCCTTTTCGTCGCCACGGTCAAAGTAGATTTCGGAGCACGGACCGCAGGGGCCTGAACCGTGTTCCCAGAAGTTATCTTCCTTGCCGAGTCTTACCATATGTGACGGATCAACGCCGACTTCTTTTGTCCAAATGTCAAAAGCCTCGTCATCGTCCTCATAGATTGAAACATAGAGCTTTTCGGGCGGCATCTCAAGAACCTTTGTAAAGAATTCCCATGCCCATGCTGTAGCCTCGTGCTTAAAATAGTCGCCGAATGAGAAGTTACCGAGCATTTCAAAAAATGTACCGTGACGGGCTGTGATACCGACACGCTCAATGTCGGGAGTACGGATACATTTCTGACAGGTTGTAACACGCTTGCGAGGAGGTGTTACCTCACCTGTAAAATATTTTTTCATAGGAGCCATACCGCTGTTGATAAGCAGAAGGCTGTTGTCGTCCTTTGGAACAAGCGAAAAGCTGGGGAGTCTTAAACAACCCTTTGATTCAAAGAATTCAAGGAACTTTTCTCTTAATTCGTTAAGTCCTGTCCACTTCATAAAAAATCTCTCCTTATACAAATTCACAGGGGAATACAATATTCGTTCAAATTTCGATACACAACATTTATCACATCAAAACATATGTGATTAAACAAAATAATTCATCAAGGCGGGCGGCCAATGCCCGCCCCTACTGTACAACTTCCTGCAAAATACACAACAAAAAAAATCCCATTGTATAAAAAATACAATGGGACAGGAATATCCTGCGGTACCACCCAAATTGACGCCAAGCGTCCGCTTTGAGTAATCGTCATAAGATTACATTTCCTTAACGCAGAAATACGCCGTGCTTAATCACACAGAGCTCAGGGGCAGCGCACCGAAACTTCACATAAAAGCCTTGCACCAAAACGGCTTTCTCTCTGAAATGCTGACATCTCGGTTAATCCCGTCACAGCCGAATATTGTAATTCAATTGTAGCAAATAATTTAAATCGGAGCAACACTCTGCTTTGCTTGCAAGGAGCAGAGTTTGCGACAGATTGCAATCAAGTGCATGGGAGCGTCAGCTCCTCAGTATTTCAGCGAGAGATTTGCTCACACTGAAAGGCTGAATTGTTCCCCACCGTTTTTAAGGTGGGGAACATCAGTACTTAGATTATAAAACTGTTTCTTTGTGTTGTCAATAGCAAAATTCGGGATTAATCACGCTTTTTTCTGATAACCGAGCCTGACGGAACGGGAGCGTTGCATTTCATTGTAAGTCTTTGCATCGGGTGCGGCGCACTTTCAACGGGCATACCCTCGTCGGTTGTAAGTGATTCACATTTGATTTCAAACGGCACTCCGCTTGGCGGAAGCACATCAAGTGTGTCGCCCACATAGAATTTGTTGCGCTGAGTGATCACTGCGGTTGTGTCGTCAACAAGCTCTTCACACAATGCAACATTGTCATAATGACGGATATATCCTCCGTTGCCCGTAACCTGACCGGGTTCTCTGCCAAAATAGAAGCCTGTGTTGTACTCACGGTGGCTGATTTTTTCAAGTTCTTCCCTTATCCACGGTTTGAGAGCATAATCGTCACCCTCTGCAAAATAATCGTCAACAGCGTGACGGTAAGCGTTTGTTGTAACAGCGACATAGTAAGCCGACTTTGCTCTGCCCTCAATCTTAAAGCTTGAAATACCTGCCTTTACAAGCTCGGGAATATGCTCAATCATACAGAGATCTCTTGAATTGTAGAGATATGTGCCGTCACCTGTTTCTTCAACAGGAAAATACTGTCCCTGACGGTTTTCTTCGTAAAGATGATACTTCCAGCGACACGGCTGAGCACAGTCGCCGTGGTTCGCATCTCTGCCTGTCATATAGCTTGAAATAAGGCATCTGCCTGAAAATGAAACGCACATTGCACCGTGTACAAAGCATTCAATTTCAAGCTCTTTCGGAACTTTTGCACGCATTTCGGCAATTTCATCAAGCGGAATTTCTCTTGCAAGCACAACCCTTGACGCACCCATATTGTAAAGCACATTTGCCGCCGCATAGTTTGTTACTCCTGCCTGAGTCGAAATGTGGCGCTGAACCTTTGGCGCATACTTTTTAGCCGCCTCAAAAACGCCGAGGTCGGCAATTATGAACGCATCAACTCCGCAAGCCTGAGCATTTTCCATAAATTCCTGAAGATGAGGAATTTCATTATTGCGTGGAAGTGTGTTGCAGGTCACATGGATTCTTGCGCCCTTTGCGTGGGCAAGGTCACAAGCTTTTTTGAGCTGATCGTTATCAAAATTCTGCGGTGCGGAACGCATTCCGAACATTTTTCCTGCAAGAAAAACTGCGTCTGCGCCAAAGTTTAAAGCGGATTTAAGGCAATCCATATCAGGACTCATAGCCAATTACCTCCGTTTTCAGATGCTGCTGATGCAGATATTCCAATGCCTTTTTGATGCGGTCGCGGTCGCCGGAAATCTCAATCAGCAGGGTGCCGAAGAGAACGTCCTTCAGCTGGTCGGTATTACCGGAAATAATGCTTACGTCAACATCAAAATGTTTTACCATGCCGGAAATAATAGGCTCGCTGGCACTGTCACCGATGAAGGAGATACGTACCAGCAGCTTGCTGCCATCGGTATAGGTATCGCTTAATTTCATCTGTTTAACGATATCAGGCAGCTCGGCATTGATAACGCTCTTGGTAAATTCCTTGGTAGTGGGGTGCTGCGGATTGGTGAAAACATCAATCATCGGGCCTTCTTCAATGATGTCGCCGCTTTCGATAACAGCAACGCGGTCACAGATAGTTTTTACAACCTCCATCTGGTGCGTAATCAGCACGATGGTCAGATTCATCTTTTTGTTGATGTCCTGCAGCAGATGCAGAATAGATTTGGTAGTCTGCGGGTCGAGGGCGCTGGTTGCCTCGTCGCACAGCAGTACCTTAGGATTGCTTGCCAGGGCGCGGGCAATGCCTACACGCTGCTTTTGGCCGCCGGATAACTGACTGGGATAGTAGTTGGCACGGCTTTCCAGCTGGACCAGCTCCAGCAACGGGCGAACGCGCTTATCAATTTCGCTCTTGCTCAGACCTTGGATTTCCAGTGGAAAAGCGATGTTATCATAAACAGTACGACTTGCCAGCAGGTTGAAGTGCTGGAAAATCATGCCGATGCTTTGACGTGCTTTACGCAGCTGTGCTTCGCTCATGGCGGTCAGCTCCTGGCCGTCAACGAATACCTGGCCTGCGGTCGGTTTTTCCAGCATATTGATGCAGCGCACCAATGTGGATTTGCCGGCACCGGAAAGACCGATGATACCGAAAATTTCGCCGGCCTTGATGCTCAGGCTTGTTTTGTGCAGAGCATGGATGTCGCCAGCCTTGCTGTAGTAGGTTTTTTCTACATTAACTAGTTCTATCATTCTTGTGTTCCTTTCTAATGCGACCGGATTTTATGACCGGTCCTTATTTGAGTGTGAGAGATTATTTTCCAATAGAAGTCAGCGGATGCTGCTTGAGAGTCGCATTCTCCGGTGTACGTCTGCTGTCGGAATCGACGGCCGGCGTAAAAAAAATCCTTCACCGGCACGGCGAAGGATACGTTGCATCTGTAATCTTCATCTGCCGGAATTATCCGTTGGAATTGGCACCGTTCACTGATGTGTGGTTGCCGTAGCTTCATCGGGCCAGTCCCTCAGCTACTCTTGATGAAATCTCTGTTAAGTTGGAATGAGATAATCATACATCTATTTTAAGTTGTTGTCAACAGTTTTGTGTAAAATTTACGAAAAAACTGTAAAGCTGTAAAGCTGCGTCCAATGGAATTCGGGAATTTCTCAAATTATATCAAAATACTAGGTAATTGTAAAGCGAAATGCGAAATTTTTTACAAAACTTGCGGAAAAAAGATTTTTTGTAAATTTTTCTTGACTTTCGTAAGATAAAGTATTAAAGTATTTTTACGAGTTAGTGAGTTAAAGTACTATCGTTATATGCACGTAACGCACAGGAGGAAACTAAAAAATGGCAGCAAATATTCATGATCATTTAACAGACCAATTATTCAAAGCTATTCTCAGCCTAAAGGATGAGGAGCAATGCTATAAATTTTTTGAGGATATCTGTACTATCAGCGAGCTGAAGGCTATGGCACAGCGCCTGGAGGTGGCGCGCATGCTGGATGAGGGCTGTATCTATGAAACTATCGTAGAGAAGACCGGTGCCAGCACCGCAACCATTTCACGCGTTAAGCGTTGTCTTGTTTACGGCGCTGATGGTTATAATTCTGTTATGCAAGTTATAAAAGAGGGGAAGAAAGAAGATGACTAATAAGGTATACCAGGTTCCCTACGGAACCAAGGATATTCTGCCGGGAGAGATGAAGACACGCCGCGGAATTGAAAATGCAATTATCAACGTTTTTGACAAATGGGGCTATGATGAGGTAAAAACACCCGATTTTGAATATGTTGAGACCTTCGGCGCTGCCGGTTCCAAAGGTGACTTTCGTTTCTTTGACCGCAGCAATAATCTGTTGGCACTGCGCAATGATATGACGGCACCGATTGCCCGCTTGACAGCAACACGCTTGCAGGGCGGCGAAAAGATTAAACGTCTTTGCTATCTGGCAAATCTTTACCGTTATGAAGAAATTCAGGCAGGACGCCAATGCGAATTTGAACAGGCCGGTGTAGAAATGCTGGGTGCCAGCGGCGCTGCTGCCGATGCCGAGGTTATCGTGCTGGCAGCCGAAGCATTGCAGGCTGCAGGCTTGCAGAAGTTCGCTATCAGCCTGGGCCACGTTGATTTCATCAATGGTCTGGCGGAGGAAGCAGGCTTCGATAACGCGCAATTGCAACAGCTGAAGGATTGCCTGCGCCGTCATGATGCTGTGGGCATGCAGCAAATGGCAGATGCGATGGAAAATATCCGTCCGGAAATCAAGCAGCTTTTTGCCGATTTCATCTTCCTGCAGGGTGGCATAGAGCTTTTGGACAAGGTTGCTGCAATAGTAACTAACGCCAAGTGCCAAAGCGCGCTGAATGATTTGCGCAAAATCTACAAGCTGGTGGATGCTTACGGTGCAGCAGGTTATTTGAGCTTTGACCTTGGCTTATATCGTTCTTTGGATTATTACACGGGCATGCTTTTTGAAGTATATCTGCCGGAAATGGGTTATCCGGTGGCAGGCGGCGGACGCTACGATAAGATGATGAAGCGCTTTGGCCTGGAGTGCCCGGCAACAGGCTTTGCCGTTGGCGTGGACCGTGTACTGCTGGCTTTGGAACGCAACGGTGTGGCTACCAATAACCGCACCTGGGATGTGCTGGTAGCCTGGAGCGAAGGCAAGCTGCCGGAGGCGATTGCCAAAGCGACAGCATTGCGCCGCGAAGGCCGCAGCGTGAAGCTGCTGACCGAGGCTGCGGACCTGCAGGGAGCAGCGCTCGCAGTAAAGGAATATGGCTGTAAATCGTTAGTATATGTAGAATAAGCTTAAAGAAAAAACATTATACTCATTCAGCTTATGGCTGGGAAATATAGAGGGGTATTTTTATGGACGAATACATTACTATAGCATTGCCGAAGGGCAAGCTTTTCGATAAGTCTGTACGCCTGCTGGCGAAGGTAGGCTACAGCGCCGAAAACGTTACCGAGGATTCACGCAAGCTGGTTATCAGCAACGAGGAAACCAAGGTACGCTTCATTATTGCCAAGACGGTTGATGTGCCGACGTATGTGGAATACGGTGCGGCAGATATCGGCATCATCGGCAAGGATGTGCTGCTGGAGCAGGATAAGGACGTAGTGGAGCTTTTGGATTTGGGCTTTGGCCGCTGCCGTTTAATGATGGCGGTGCCGGAGGCTAAGCGACGTGCCAAGCTGACGGATTACGCTCACCTGAGGGTAGCAACGAAGTATCCGAACTGTGCCAAGGCTTATTTCAATAAGCTGGGCATTCAGACGGAAATTGTTAAGCTCAACGGCTCGATTGAGCTGGGACCTATAGTGGGCCTGAGCGAAATGATTGTAGATATAGTAGAAACAGGGCGTACCCTGAAAGAAAATAAACTGGCGGAGGTTGATTCTATTTTTACAGCTACTGCCAGACTGATTGCCAACCGCGCCAGCTTCAAGCTGAAATTTGCGCGCTTGCACAAGCTGGTTGAGGATTTACGTATTGTTTTAAATGAGGAGGATAAATAAAATGCAGGTTACAGACGCAAGAAAGATGAGCGCAGCAGAGATTGCTGCTTTAATGAAGAAGAAGGCTTTTGACGAGGTGGAATTATCTCCGCGCATTCAGGCAGGCACGGATGCTATGTTCGGCAGACACATGACGGCAGCACAGGTTGTTGACCAGATTGTCGCTGATGTGCGCAAAAATGGTGACGAAAGCCTTTTTTACTATACTAAGCTGATTGACCGCGTAGAGCTGACACCGGAAAATATCCGCGTAACTGAGGAAGAATTTGCGGAAGCGGAAGCTATTGTTAAACCGGAAGTAAAGGCTGCTTTGGAGCGTGCTATCGCTAACGTAATGAAATTCCATGAGGAGCAGATGCCGAAAACTTGGCTTACAAACCGCCCTTACGGTTCCCTGCTGGGACAAAAGGTTACCCCGGTTGATTCCGTCGGTATTTATGTTCCCGGCGGCACTGCTGCGTATCCTTCGTCTGTAATGATGAATGCCTGCCCGGCAAAGGTAGCAGGCGTTCCCCGCATTGTGATGGCCGTACCGCCCGGAAAGGACGGCAAGGTTAATCCGAACGTGCTGGTAACGGCAAAACTAATCGGTGTTACCGAAATTTATAAAATGGGCGGCGCACAGGCGATTGCTGCGCTGGCCTTTGGCACCACAACCGTACCGAAGGTAGAAAAAATTACCGGCCCCGGCAATATCTTCGTAACTTTGGCTAAAAAAGCCGTTATCGGTCACGTTGATATTGATATGCTTGCCGGCCCGAGCGAAATCCTGATTGTAGCAGATGACAGCGCTAACCCAACCTATCTGGCAGCAGACCTTCTGAGCCAGGCAGAGCATGACCCGCTGGCCTGCGCTATCTTGATTACCGACAGCGAGCGTGTAGCTAATGCTGTGGGCGAGGAAATCGAAGTACAGCTGGCACAGCTGCCGCGTAAGGAAATCGCCGGTACCTCACTGCAGCAGGCAGGCAAGATTATCCTTGCCAAGAATATGCCTACCGTTATCGAAATGGCTAACCTTTCTGCACCTGAGCACTTGGAAATCATGACTAAGGCACCGTTTGAAATTATGCCGTATATCCGTAATGCCGGTGCAATGTTCCTCGGTGCTTATTCTCCGGAGCCGCTGGGCGATTACTATGCAGGACCGAACCACGTTCTGCCTACCGGCGGTACGGCGAAATTCTATTCCGTATTGAATGTAGAAACCTTTATGAAGAAAACAAGCATTATTGCCTACACCGCTCCGGCACTTATGGCCGCTGCCGACGATATTATTACCTTGGCTGAAGCAGAGGGCCTGCAGGCTCATGCCAACGCTATCCGTAAACGTGTGGGTAAATAAGGAGGCAGAAGATGAGTAGCTTTACTGTTCGCCAAAGTATTGAGGCGATGGAGGAATATGCCGTAGAAAGCGTGGCTGCGGATATTATTGTTAACGCCAACGAAAGTAATTATCCGCTGCCGCAGGAGATTGCGGAAAAAATTACCCAGCGCACCGCACGCTTTCCGTTTAACCGTTATCCGCCGATTAAATCGGAAAACCTGTGCGAGGTTATTGCCAAAGAGCTGGATGTAGATATTGACTGTGTAAAAATCGGCAACGGCTCCAGCGAGCTGTTGGAAAAGGCCTGTTATGTTTTTGGCGGGCCGGGCAAAAAGATTGCCGTACCATGGCCGTCATTTTCTATGTACGGCGAATACGCTGCCCTTTCCGACAGCGAGGAGGTGCGCTATCCGTTGACAGCCGAAGGCTTTGTTGATGCTGACAGCGTTATCAGCTTTTGCAAGGAGCAGCAGCCGTCGCTCTTGATTGTCTGCAATCCGAACAACCCGACAGGCAACTATAATAGCTTGGCGGCTATGGGAAAAATTCTTGCTAATGTAGATTGCCCTGTTATTATGGATGAGGCTTACATGGAATTTTCCGATGGCAAGGAGCTGGCACCGAATGATTTGCGTCCGATGCACAAGCTGTGGCTGGTAGCAGGCTCTACTTTGAGCTTAGTGGGACGCTACAGCAACCTGATGGTTTTCCGCACCTTTTCCAAGGCCTATGGCCTGGCAGGTTTGCGCTGCGGTTACGCAGTAGGTGCGCTGGGGCTGGTGCGTCAGCTGGGCAAGGCACTGCTGCCCTATCATGTAAATGCCTTTACGCTGATGGCAGCTAAGACCGTTTATGAAAACAAGGAGCTGTATAAGGAGCGCATCAAAACTATCCGCGAGGAACGCGATAAATTTGCGGACTGCCTGAAAACCTTAGGATTTAAGGTATGGCCGACGGCAACTAATTTTGTTACCTTCCGTGCGGAGGGAGAACTGATGCAGCAGCTCGCTAAAGCTTATGCGGCAAAATTTAGCGAAAGATTGCCGGAGCAGGCTGCCGGAGGTAAGCTGATATTTAAGTATCTGCTGGCCAACAGTATTCTGGTGCGTGATTTTAGCACTCATCCGGTGCTGCAGGGCTGTTTGCGTATCACCATCGGCCTACCTGAAGAAAACAAGCAGATTATTGCTAAAATCACCGAGCTGTGTGCGGAGGTAAAAGCATGAGAAGCGGTAATGTAGAAAGAAAAACGTTGGAAACAGGCATCAGCGCCGAATGGTGTCTTGATGGCAGCGGCAGCTGCGAAATTAATACAGGCATCGGCTTTTTTGACCATATGCTGACACTTTTGGCAAAGCACAGCTTCAGTGACCTGGTGGTACATGCTGTTGGTGATCTGGATGTTGACAGCCATCATACGGTGGAGGACTGCGGTATTGTTTTAGGCCAGGCGCTGAAGGAGGCTGTGGGCGATAAGGCAGGCATTCATCGTTACGGCAACTGCTTTTTACCGATGGATGAAGCGTTGGTACAGGTGTGCCTCGATTTCAGCGGCCGTCCGTATCTTGTTTTTGATGCGGATATTCCTAAGGTGCAGCTGGGCATTTACGATGCCGAGATGACGGAGGAATTCTTCCGTGCTTTGGCAATGCAGGCAGGCCTCACGCTGCACATCCGCGTGCTTTACGGCAAGAATACGCATCACATCATCGAAGCGATTTTTAAAGGCTTTGCCAGAGCGTTGGCCGAGGCAGTAGCCTTTGACAGCCGTGTACATGGTGTTATGAGCAGCAAGGGTACACTTTAAAACACACTATAAAGCACCGTTGCTTCACATATGTTGTAAGTTAGCATGAGGGAAAATATATGAGTAAAAAAATAACGATTATAGATTATGGCATGGGCAATCTTTACAGTGTACAGAATGCGCTGCGTTCTATCGGCGCGGAGCCTGTGGTGACAAGCGATGCGTCTGTGATTGCGCAGGCCGAAAAAATTCTGCTTCCGGGTGTGGGTGCTTTTGGCGATTGCATGGCTAACCTGGAAAAGTCGGGGCTGATTCCCATTATTATGGACAGCCTGCGCAGCGGCAAGCCTTTTCTCGGCATCTGCCTGGGCATGCAGCTTTTATTTGAGGGCAGTGACGAGGCACCGGGTGTTAAAGGGCTTGGCTTCTTCAAAGGTCAGGTACGCCTGTTGCATACCGAGCTGAAGATTCCGCATATGGGCTGGAATAAGCTGGAGCTGCGCAGTCCGTCAC
>OQVR01000936.1_pt1 | contig 13068 bp, 6 predicted proteins | sample 1691521 | NCBI WGS metagenome assembly OQVR01 (sample SAMN03418256, study PRJEB22391) | human gut metagenome | biome: human-gut; feature: organic feature; material: feces | host: Homo sapiens | place: Tanzania | collected 2013-01
CGTGCTTTGAGCGAGGCGAACCTGCGGCTGGTGGTTTCGGTAGCCAAGCGCTATGCCGGGCGGGGACTGCCTTTTCTGGATCTCATTCAGGAAGGCAACCTCGGTCTGATGAAGGCGGCGGAAAAGTTTGAGCCGGAGCGTGGCTTCAAGTTCTCTACCTACGCAACGTGGTGGATCCGTCAGTCCATTACCCGCGCCATTGCGGATCAGGGACGCACCATCCGTATCCCGGTGCATCTGGTGGAGAGCATCAACCGGGTCAAGAAAACGGCGGGTGACCTGCTGCACAAAAATGGGCGTGAGCCCACCGTGGAGGAGATCGCCGCCGCACTGGAACTGGAGCCGGACAAGGTGCGGGAACTGCTGCAATTATCGCAGGAGCCCATCAGTCTGGAAACGCCGGTTGGGGAGGAAGAGGACGCTCATCTGGAGGACTTCATTCAGGACGAGGATGCCGGTGTCCCGGTGGATGAAGCCGGGCGTCAGCTGCTGCGGCGGGAGCTACTGCACGTCCTTAAAAGCCTGACGCCCCGGGAGGAGCGGGTCATCACCCTGCGCTTTGGTCTGGAAGACGGCCGTGCCCGTACACTGGAAGAGCTGGGCAAGGAGTTCAATGTGACCCGGGAGCGGGTGCGGCAGATCGAAGCAAAGGCACTGCGCAAGCTGCGCCACCCCAGCCGCGCAAAACTGCTGCGGGATTATCTGGACGAGTGAACAACATATAATAAAGGACGAGACTGTTGCACAGCATTTTGTGTGGCGGTCTCTTTTTTTGCAGCAGGGAAGTGCAAAAGTAACACTTCCGGGCGCAAGAGCAAAGATAGACAAATTGCACAAGGGTGTTATGAACAGGAACGTGCAAAATAAAAAAATCAAGTACTTGGCAAGCAAACGACTACACGCTGCCGGGTGTGTGAAAACAAATCAAAAATTAAATTTATTTCGGCAAAAAACTGAAAAATGGCTTGACAACAGGGGTTTTCGGGTGTATACTGTATTAGTATCACATAATGGACTAGTGCGCCAAAAAGGGAACTGCGATGGCTACCGCTTGAGGGGTCACCTCCGAAAGTTTGTGCAAAACGCCGGAACGTTCCACAAGACGCGGGTCGAATTATGTGTGTCTGCTCAAATTTGACCCGTGTATACGACATCCCGTAGAATATAAAAGTAAGGAGTGGTTGATTTTATGATGAAAGTCAAGCCCGTTAAGCTCGGCAAAACCGAGCGCATGAGCTTCTCCCACATCGACGAAGTCATCAGTATGCCGAACCTGATCGAGGTGCAGAAGAACTCGTATCAGTGGTTCCTGGATGAAGGCCTGAAGGAGGTCTTTCACGATATCGGCACCATTGAGGACTACACCGGCAATCTGGCACTGAGCTTTGTGGACTTCCGGCTGGATAAGGAGCCGAAGTACAGCATCAAGGAGTGCAAGGAACGCGACGTTACCTATGCAGCCCCCCTGCGCGTCACCGCCCGTCTGCTGAACAAGGAGACCGGCGAGGTGAAGGATCAGGAGATCTTCATGGGCGACTTCCCCCTGATGACCGACGCAGGCACCTTTGTCATCAACGGTGCCGAGCGTGCGATTGTCAGCCAGTTGGTCCGCTCTCCCGGTGTGTTCTACGGCCATGCCAAGGATAAGGTCGGTAACGACCTGTACAGCGCCACCATGAACCCCAACCGCGGTGCATGGCTGGAGTACGAGACCGATGCCGCCAACGTATTCTATGTTCGTATCGACAAGAACCGTAAGCTGCCCGTCACGGTGCTGTGCCGTGCACTGGGCCTGTCCTCCAACGAGGATATCCTGAATTACTTCGGCGAGGACGAGCGCATTCTGGCCACGCTGGAAAAGGATACTACCAAGAACCGCGAGGAGGGCCTGCTGGAAGTCTACCGCAAGCTGCGCCCCGGCGAGCCTCCCACGGTGGAGTCCGCTACCAGCCAGATCGATATGCTGTTCTTCGATCCGCGCCGGTACGACCTGTCCCGTTTCGGCCGCTATAAGATGAACAAAAAGCTGTCTCTGGCACGCCGCATCATGAACCATGTGGCTGCAGAGAACGTGGTGGATCCCTTCACCGGCGAGATCCTGATCGAAGCCGACAAGAAGATCGAGCGCAAGGTAGCCGAGCAGATCGATGCTGCCGGTGTGGATCTGGTCGTTTTGAAGATCGATGATCCCATGCAGGATAAAGCGCACAAAGTCAAGGTCATCACCAACGGCTGCGTGGACGCACAGGCCATCATCGACAGCTACTACCCTGCATTCAAGGGCGTAGATGTCAAGGAGTGCGGCATCAACGAGCGCTGCAACCTCAAGGAGCTGCGCAAGATCCTTGATAACGCTTCCAGCGCCGAGGAGGTCATGGAGAGTCTGAAGAAGGATCACGACCTGCTCATCGGCCGTACCGTCACCATCGACGATATCCTGTCCTCCATTAACTACCTGAACGATCTGGGCTACGGCATCGGCACCACCGATGATATCGACCATCTGGGCAACCGTCGTATCCGCAGTGTGGGCGAGCTGCTGCAGAACCAGTTCCGCATCGGCTTCTCCCGTATGGAGCGCGTTATCCGTGAGCGCATGACCCTGCAGAGCCAGGATCAGAGCGTCATCACCCCGCAGGCGCTGATCAACATCCGTCCTGTGGTGGCAGCCATCAAGGAGTTCTTCGGCTCCTCTCCGCTGTCTCAGTTCATGGACCAGAATAACCCTCTGGCTGAGCTGACCCACAAGCGTCGTCTGTCTGCTCTGGGCCCCGGCGGTCTGAGCCGTGACCGCGCAGGCTTCGAAGTCCGCGACGTTCATTACAGCCACTACGGCCGTATGTGCCCCATCGAGACCCCTGAAGGCCCCAACATCGGTCTGATCTCCTATCTGGCATCCTACGCCAAGATCAACGAGTACGGCTTCGTGGAGGCTCCCTACCGCAAGGTCAAGAAGGTCTACGACGAGAACAACAACCTCATTGAGCAGGTCGTCACCGACGAGGTGGAGTATATGACCGCCGATGTGGAGGACGAGTACGTTGTGGCACAGGCCAACGAGCCGCTGGACGAAGGCAAGCACTTCGTCCGTCCCCGCGTGTCTGCCCGCCGCCGCGACGAGATCCTGGAAATCGACGCAGAGAAGGTCGATTACATGGACGTTTCTCCGCGAATGATGGTTTCTGTTGCTACCGCCTGCATCCCCTTCCTGGAGAACGATGACTGTAACCGTGCACTGATGGGCTCTAACATGCAGCGTCAGGCAGTGCCTCTGATGGTCACTCAGCAGCCCATTGTTGCTACCGGTATGGAGTACAAGGCTGCTACCGACTCCGGCACCGCTGTGCTGGCCAAGAGCAACGGTGTTGTGGAGAAGGTCGATGCCGACCACATTATTGTACGCAATGAGCAGGGCGCTCTGGAGGATTACTCTCTGATCAAGTTTGCCCGCTCCAACGCAGGTACCTGCATCAACCAGCGCCCCATCGTGGAAGTCGGCGAGACTGTTACCGCCGGTCAGGTGCTGGCCGATGGCCCCGCAATGCGCAACGGTGAGATCTCTCTGGGTAAGAACGCCCTGATCGGCTTCATGACCTGGGAGGGCTACAACTACGAGGACGCCGTTCTGCTGAACGAGAAGATCGTGCGCGAGGACGTGTACACCTCCATCCACATCGAGGAGTACGAGACCGAGAGCCGCGATACCAAGCTGGGACCCGAGGAGATCACCCGCGACATCCCCAACGTTTCTGAGGATGCGCTGAAGGATCTGGACGAGCGCGGCATCATCCGCATCGGCGCCGAGGTCAAGAGCGGCGATATTCTGGTCGGTAAGGTCACCCCGAAGGGCGAGACCGAGCTGACCGCCGAGGAGCGCCTGCTGCGCGCCATCTTCGGCGAGAAGGCACGCGAGGTGCGCGACACCTCCCTGCGTGTGCCCCACGGCGCATACGGCATCATTGTGGATGTCAAGGTCTTTACCCCGGAGAACAGCGATGAGCTGCAGCCCGGTGTGCGTGAGGTCGTCCGCTGCTATATCGCCCAGAAGCGTAAGATCAGCGTCGGCGATAAGATGGCAGGCCGTCACGGTAACAAGGGTGTCGTTTCCCGCATCCTGCCGCAGGAGGATATGCCCTACCTGCCCGACGGCACTCCGCTGGACATCGTGCTGAACCCGCTGGGCGTGCCTTCCCGTATGAACATCGGTCAGGTGCTGGAAGTCAACCTCGGCTACGCTGCCAAGGCCTGCGGCATCAAGGTCATGACCCCTGTTTTTGACTCCGCCCGCGAGAACGACATTGGCGATACCTTTGATACCGCCCGCGAGATGTGGCACGGCGAGAATGCACCCGCATATCCCACCAAGCTCCCCAAGATCATGGGTGAGAAGGGCCACATCATCGACTTCTCCAAGATCGAGCTGGATCGTGATGGCAAGACCACCGTTTATGATGGTCGTACCGGTGAAAAGTTTGATAACCGCGTTACCGTTGGTTATATGTACTACCTCAAGCTGCATCATCTGGTCGATGATAAGATCCACGCCCGTTCCACCGGCCCCTACTCTCTGGTCACCCAGCAGCCTCTGGGCGGCAAGGCTCAGTTCGGCGGTCAGCGCTTCGGCGAGATGGAGGTCTGGGCACTGGAAGCTTACGGTGCCGCTTACACCCTGCAGGAGATCCTGACTGTCAAGTCCGATGACGTGGAGGGTCGTGTCAAGACCTACGAAGCCATCGTCAAGGGCGAGCCCATCCCGCAGCCCGGCATCCCCGAATCCTTCCGCGTTATGCTGAAGGAACTGCAGTCTCTGGGTATGGACGTGATCGTGCAGGACAAGGACGGCAACGAGATCGACATGCGCCAGAACTTCGACGATGAAGAGACCGGCTTTGATATGCGTGATGTTGCCGGCACCGAGACTGTGGTGCAGGAGAGCGAGCTGACTGACTACAACATCAAGGACGCCGATGCAGGTTTCGATGATCCTTCTGTGCTGGAGGACGATAACTCTGCCTCTGCAGAGTCCGCTTCCTCCGATGAAGTGGATTTTGACGAATAAACCCTTTGAAAGGCTGTTTTCCCGCTGCGGCGCGCGTGCTGCCGCCGCAGGCAGGGGAGAGCAGCGGGTTTTATAGGTCGCCTGTCATCATCGAAACAACTAGAGATTAAGAAAGGGTTCGTTTCATGGAAAACAACGTTTTCGATTCCATTAAAATCGGCCTTGCCTCCCCGGAGCAGATCCGCGCTTGGAGCTACGGCGAGGTCAAAAAGCCCGAAACCATCAACTACCGCACCCTGAAGCCGGAGCGTGACGGCCTGTACTGCGAGCGCATTTTTGGACCTACCAAGGACTGGGAGTGCCACTGCGGCAAGTACAAGCGCATCCGTTACAAGGGCAAGGTGTGTGATCGCTGCGGCGTTGAGGTCACCAAGGCCAAGGTTCGCCGTGAGCGTATGGGTCACATCGAGCTGGCCGCTCCTGTGAGCCACATCTGGTACTTCAAGGGCATCCCCAGCCGCATCGGCCTGATGCTGGACATCAGCCCCCGCCTGCTGGAAAAGGTGCTGTACTTTGCAAGCTATATCGTCACCGATCCCGGTCTGACCCCGCTGGACAAAAAGCAGCTGCTGACCGAGAAGGAATACCGCGAAATGTGCGATCGCTACGGCGACGAATTCGAGGCTGCCATGGGTGCCGAGGCTGTTCAGGCTCTGCTGAAGGAGATCGATTTGGATCAGCTGAGCGCTGAGCTGACCGCTGAGGTGGAGAAGTCCTCCGGCCAGAAGCGCGTGCGCATCCTCAAGCGTTTGGAAGTTGTCGAGGCTTTCCGCATCTCCGGCAACCGCCCCGAGTGGATGGTCATGGATGTGCTGCCCGTGCTGCCGCCTGACCTGCGCCCCATGGTCCAGCTGGACGGTGGCCGCTTTGCCACCTCCGACCTGAACGACCTGTACCGCCGCGTCATCAACCGCAACAACCGTCTGCGCCGTCTGCTGGAGCTGGGCGCTCCCGACATCATCGTGCGCAACGAAAAGCGTATGCTGCAGGAGGCTGTGGACAGCCTGATTGACAACGGCCGCCGCGGCCGTCCGGTCACCGGCCCCAACAACCGCGCACTGAAGAGCCTTTCCGATCTGCTGAAGGGCAAGCAGGGCCGCTTCCGTCAGAACCTGCTGGGCAAGCGTGTTGACTACTCCGGCCGTTCCGTTATCGTTGTCGGCCCTGAGCTGAAGATGGATCAGTGTGGTCTGCCCAAGGAAATGGCTCTGGAGCTGTTCAAGCCCTTTGTCATGAAGGATCTGGTGGAGAAGGGCATTGCCAACAACATCAAGTCCGCCCGTAAGATGGTCGAGCGCGCAAAGCCCGAAGTCTGGGATAGCCTTGAGACCGTCATCAAGGGTCACCCCGTGCTGCTGAACCGTGCACCTACCCTGCACCGTCTGGGCATTCAGGCCTTCAACCCCGTGCTGGTGGAAGGCCGTGCCGTCAAGCTGCACCCGCTGGCTTGTACCGCATTCAACGCCGACTTCGACGGCGACCAGATGGCAGTCCATCTGCCCCTGAGCGAGGATGCCTGCCGTGAGGCTAAGATGCTGATGCTGGCTTCTGGCAACCTGCTGAAGCCCTCTGACGGCGCACCTGTTACCGTGCCTACGCAGGATATGATCCTGGGCAGCTACTACCTGACCACCGTCCGCGAGAACGACGAGGGCGCAGGCAAGGTGTTCCGTGATGAAAACGAGGTTCTGATGGCTTACGCCGAGCACGTCATCACCCTGCACGCACCCATCAAGGTGCGCCGTACCATGACCATTGACGGCGTGGAGCGCACCGGTCTGGTGGATGCCACCGCAGGCCGCATCATCTTCAACAATCCCATCCCCCAGAATCTGGGCTATGTGGATCGTACTGACCCTGAGCACTGGCTGGAGTACGAGGTCAGCTTCCGTGTGACCAAAAAGACCCTGCCCGAGATCATCTCTCGCTGCATGACCCGCAACGGCACCCGCAAGTGTGCTAAGATGCTGGATGCCATCAAGGCACAGGGCTACAAGTATTCCACCCTGTCTGCTATCTCCGTGGCTGTGTGCGACGCTGTGATCCCGCCCCAGAAGCAGGAGCTGATCGCCGAGGCTGATAAGGAGATCGCCAAGGTCGGCAAGCTGTTCAACCGTGGTCTGATCTCGGATAACGAGCGCTACAACAAGACCATCGCCATCTGGCAGGCTACCACCGATAAGGTCTCCAAGGCTCTGGCAGACAACCTGCCCAAGGACAACGAGATCTATATGATGGCAGACTCCGGTGCTCGTGGTTCTATGAACCAGATCAAGCAGCTGGCCGGTATGCGCGGCCTGCTGGCAAACACCGCCGGTCACACCATCGAGATGCCCATTCGTGCAAACTACCGCGAAGGTCTGAACATTCTGGAATATTTCGTTTCTGCTCGTGGTGCTCGTAAGGGTCTGGCCGATACCGCTCTGCGTACCGCCGACTCCGGTTACCTGACCCGCCGCATGGTCGATGTTTCTCAGGACGTCATTGTCCGCGAGATCGACTGCGGCACCACCGATGGCCTGTGGGTCTCTGAGATCCACGAGGGCAAGGAGAAGATCGAGAGCTTCCGTGAGCGTCTGATCGGCCGTTTTGCCGTGGGCGATGTGGTCAACCCCATCACCGGCAAGGTCATCGTGCCCGAGGGTAAGATGATCGACCTGTACGATGCCAACGAGATCGAGGCAGCCGGTATCACCCGTCTGAAGATCCGCAGCCTGCTGACCTGCCGTGCAAAGACCGGTGTCTGCGCACGCTGCTACGGTTCCGATATGGCAAACGGTGAGCCGGTCCGTCTGGGCGAGTCTGTCGGTGTTATCGCCGCAGAGTCCATCGGCGAGCCCGGTACTCAGCTGACCATGCGTACCTTCCATACCGGCGGTATCGCATCTGCCGAGGATATTACACAGGGTCTTCCCCGTGTTGAGGAGCTGTTCGAGAGCCGCCGTCCCAAGAGCATGGCCATCATGAGCGAGATCTCTGGTGTGGTCTCTCAGGACGACACCAAGAAGAACGTGGTCATCAAGGTCACCGGCAAGGATGAGAACGGCGCAGAGGAAGTCAAGAGCTACTCCATCCCGTTCACCCAGCATTCCCGCGTGATGCCCGGCGACCGCGTGGAGAAGGGCGACATCATCACCCGCGAGGGCGTGCTGTACCCGCAGGATATTCTGGCCATCAAGGGTCTGGAGGACGTGCAGAACTACCTAATCAACGAGGTCCAGAAGGTCTACCGTCTGCAGGGCGTTGAGATCAATGATAAGCATATCGAAGTCATCGTCCGTCAGATGTGCCGCAAGGTGCGCGTGACCGACTCCGGCTCCTCCAACCTGATCGGCGGTGCTCTGGCAAGCCGTCTGGAGGTGGAGAACATCAATGCTGATCTGCAGAAGCGCATTGATGCAGGCGAAGAGGGCCTGAAGCTGGTGGAGTACCAGCAGGTGCTGCTGGGCATCACCAAGGCTGCTCTGGCCAACGACTCCTTCCTGTCCGCTGCATCCTTCCAGGAGACCACCCGCGTGCTGACTGAAGCTGCCATCAAGGGCAAGGTCGACCCGCTGTCCGGTCTGAAGGAGAACGTCATCATCGGTAAGCTGATCCCCGCCGGTACCGGTCTGCCGGAGGTGCGTGAGGATCTGAAGAACCGTGAGGCTGAGCGCGACGCCGAGGTCGCAGCCGAGCTGGCTGCCGCCGCACAGTAAGCGCAGCATCCGTCAGGATCTGATAAGCTAAACAAAACCGCTCCGTGGGCGAAAGCCTGCGGGGCGGTTTTTGCGCGCAAAAGCAGCGCAGCAGGGGAGGGGAAAGGCACTTTTTCTGCCGAAAACTGCCCAAAAGAAAAAATCTGGAATAAATACAAAAAAATTTGCAAAAACTGTTGACATCCGGCTGCAAAGCGGGTATTATATAACTGTTGCGCGTCCCTCATGGGGATAGTGCGGCAAAAAAGTCGGAAAATGCTTCCGATGTTCATCATTAAGAAAGGAGAAACAAAATGCCTACTTTTAACCAGCTTGTACGCAAAGGCCGTGAGGTCCTGACTACCAAGAGCACCGCTCCCGCTCTGCAGAAGACTTATAACTCTCAGAAGAAGCAGTACTCTGATTTGAGCAGCCCCCAGAAGCGTGGTGTCTGCACTGCAGTTCGTACCATGACCCCCAAGAAGCCTAACTCTGCTCTGCGTAAGGTTGCTCGTGTCCGCCTCACGAATGGTATCGAGGTCACCTCTTACATTCCCGGTATCGGCCATAACCTGCAGGAGCACTCCGTCGTGCTGATCCGTGGTGGCCGTGTTAAGGACCTGCCCGGTGTGCGTTACCACATCATCCGTGGTACCCTGGATACTCAGGGTGTGGCAGGCCGTAACCAGGCCCGCTCCAAGTACGGCGCAAAGCGTCCTAAGGCCGGTGCTGCAAAGAAGTAATTGAGGACAACCGCCATAAACGGCTTTCCTTTATATAAATAACAAGTCCGCTTAAAAGCGGAGGGTAACGGTTTATGTAAGGTCAGCTCTTTGTGACACAACGGGAGTTTTATTACTTTCGAGTACCGATGATATCATTCTGTGAAGGAGGGAAGAAAGATGCCTAGAAGAGGTAACATTGCTAAGCGCGATGTCTTAGCTGATCCTATTTACAATTCCAAGATGGTCACCCGCCTGGTCAACAGCGTCATGCTGGATGGCAAGAAGGGCGTCGCTCAGAAGATCGTTTACGAAGCTTTCTCCATGATTCAGGAAAAGACCGGCAACGATCCTCTGGAGACTTTCGAGAAGGCGATGGAGAACATCATGCCCAGCCTCGAGTGCAAGACCCGCCGTGTTGGTGGCGCTAACTACCAGGTTCCCCTGGAGGTCAGCCCCGCTCGCCGCGAGACTCTGGGTCTGCGCTGGCTGACTGCCTACAGCCGCAGCCGTGGTGAGAAGACCATGGCACAGCGTCTGGCTGCTGAGATCATGGATGCTGCCAACAACACTGGTAACGCCGTGAAGAAGCGTGAGGACACTCACAAGATGGCAGAGGCTAACAAGGCTTTCGCACATTTCCGTTATTGATCTGTTCTGTAGGAGGTTAATTTCATGGCTACACCCAGAGAAGTTTCTCTTCAGATGACGAGAAATATCGGCATTATGGCCCATATCGATGCTGGTAAGACTACGACTACCGAGCGTATTCTGTACTACACCGGCATCAACCACAAGATCGGCGAAGTCCATGATGGCGGCGCTACCATGGACTGGATGGTTCAGGAGCAGGAGCGTGGTATTACCATCACTTCCGCTGCTACCACCTGCTACTGGAGCCACTCTGAGACCCAGAAGGATCCGGTCGCATTCAAGAAGAACCGTCACCGCATCAATATCATCGACACCCCGGGCCACGTGGACTTCACTGTTGAGGTTCAGCGTTCTCTGCGCGTGCTGGACGGTTCTGTGACCGTTCTGGCTGCTAAGGGCGGTGTCGAGCCCCAGTCTGAGACCGTTTGGCGTCAGGCTGACGAGTACAAGGTTCCCCGTATGGTCTACGTCAACAAGATGGATACCATGGGTGCCGACTTCTTCCGCTGCATCAAGATGCTGCACGATCGTCTGCACGCTAACGGCGTGGCGATTCAGCTGCCTATCGGTCAGGAGGATACCTTCCGTGGTATCGTTGACCTGGTCGATATGAACGCTGAGGTCTACTACGACGATATGGGCAACGATATGCGCACCGAGCCTATCCCCGAGGATATGGTCGAGCAGGCTGAAGAGTACCGTAACATTCTGGTCGAGGCTGTTGCCGAGAACGACGAAGAGCTGATGGAGAAGTACCTCGAGGGTGAGGAGATCACCCGTGAGGAACTGAAGGCTGCTATCCGCAAGGAGACCATTGCAAATACTCTGGTTCCCGTTGTCTGTGGTTCTTCCTACAAGAACCGCGGCGTGCAGAAGCTGCTGGACGCTATCGTTGACTATATGCCCGCACCTACCGATGTCGAGGACATCAAGGGTGTGAATCCTGAGACCGAAGAGCAGGAGACCCGTCCGTCTTCCGACGACGCTCCGTTTGCTGCTCTGGCCTTCAAGATCGCTACCGACCCGTTCGTTGGTAAGCTGGCATACTTCCGTGTGTACTCCGGTAAGGTTGAGGCAGGTACTACTGTCTACAACTCCGTGAAGGACAACAAGGAGCGTATGGGCCGCATCCTGCAGATGCACTCCAACCACCGCAAGGATATCGACTGCTGCTACGCAGGTGATATCGCTGCTGTTGTCGGTCTGAAGAACACCACCACTGGTGATACTCTGTGTGATGAGAATCATCCCATCATTCTGGAGTCCATGAAGTTCCCCGAGCCCGTTATCCGCGTTGCTATCGAGCCTAAGACCAAGGCTGGTAACGAGAAGATGGGCATTGCGCTGGCAAAGCTGGCCGAAGAGGACCCGACCTTCAAGACCTACACCGATGAAGAGACCGGCCAGACCATCATTGCTGGTATGGGCGAGCTGCATCTGGAGATCATCGTTGACCGTCTGCTGCGTGAGTTCAAGGTTGAGGCAAACGTGGGTGCACCCCAGGTTGCTTACCGTGAGACCATCCGCAAGGAGGCCAATCAGGAGACCAAGTACGCACGTCAGTCCGGTGGTAAGGGCCAGTACGGTCACGTTAAGATCAAGATCGAGCCCAACGAGGCCGGCAAGGGTTACGAGTTCGTCAACGCTATCGTTGGCGGCGCTATCCCGAAGGAATACATCCCTGCTATCGACAACGGTATTCAGGGTGCTATGAAGGCTGGCGTTCTGGCAGGCTATCCTGTTGTTGATGTCAAGGTCACCCTGTGGGATGGTTCTTATCATGAGGTCGACTCCTCTGAAATGGCGTTCTCCATCGCCGGTTCTATGGCTTTCAAGGAGGCCATGAAGAAGTGCGATCCCGTCATTATGGAGCCCATCATGAAGGTCAACGTTATCGTGCCCGATGAATATATGGGCAACGTTATCGGCGACCTGAACAGCCGCCGTGGTCAGATCCAGGGCTACGAGATGCGCTCCGGCGCACAGCAGATCGACGCCTTTGTCCCGCTTGCTGAGATGTTCGGCTACGCGACCGACCTCCGTTCCTGCACGCAGGGCCGTGGTCAGTACACGATGGAGCCCGCGCATTATATCGAGATCCCGAAGAACATTCAGGAGAAGATCATCAACCAGCGCACGAACCGCGCCTGATAAAAAGGTATTGCAAAATACCGCGTTTTACGGTAAAATACCGGTGTATGTAAATGACACCGGCAAACAACGAAATTTTTTCATAGGAGGATCACTCTAATGGCTAAGCAGAAATTCGAGCGTACCAAGCCCCACGTAAACATTGGTACCATCGGTCATATCGACCATGGTAAGACCACCCTGACCGCCGCGATCACCAAGTTCCTCGCCATGCAGGGCGGTGCTGACTACACCGATTACAGCTCCATCGATAAGGCTCCGGAAGAGCGCGAGCGTGGTATCACCATCAACACCGCTCACGTTGAGTACCAGACCTTCGACCGCGTTGGCCACAACTACAAGACCGGCGAGGACAACGCCCAGATTCAGGGCCGTCACTATGCCCACGTCGACTGCCCGGGCCACGCCGACTATATCAAGAACATGATCACCGGCGCTGCTCAGATGGACGGTGCTATCCTGGTTATCGCTGCTACCGACGGCCCCATGGCTCAGACCCGTGAGCACATCCTGCTGGCCCGTCAGGTTGGCGTGCCCAAGATCGTTGTTTTCATGAACAAGTGCGACATGGTTGACGACGAAGAGCTGCTGGATCTGGTTGAGATCTTCTCTTCCTTGATGCCGACGATTTCCATCTGATCGCCAACGTGGGCAGTGCCACGCTCAACACGACCGGTAGCAACGGTGCCACGGCCGGAGATGGTGAAGACGTCCTCAACGGGCATCAGGAAGGGCTGGTCAGCCTTACGGTCGGGAGTGGGGATATAGGAATCAACAGCGTCCATCAGCTCCTTGATGCAGGCAT
>OQVR01000937.1_pt1 | contig 13046 bp, 11 predicted proteins | sample 1691521 | NCBI WGS metagenome assembly OQVR01 (sample SAMN03418256, study PRJEB22391) | human gut metagenome | biome: human-gut; feature: organic feature; material: feces | host: Homo sapiens | place: Tanzania | collected 2013-01
ATGTCAGTTTATATTAGTGGCGCAAAGTTATATACCACTTAATCAAACTGACAGTCGTACTTTATCGAATGCTTACGGCAAAAATGCCAACTGGGTTCCAGACGGTTACGTGTCCAAAGAGATTACATACAACGGCAAACAGGCTTGGGAGGTAACCAAGGCTGAATAGGTGATTTAAACCCTATTATATTCATAATTAAGCATTATTAAGCATTATTAAGGCTGGCTCCTTCGGGAACCAGCCTTTGTTGTTCAGTTACCGTAACCGACAGATTCGCCGAGTTCCTCCTCCAGATAGGAATATACATATCCCGGGCTTTGGAAATACAGTCTTGTGTCAGGATTGAGTATGTTCTCATAAGTCCTTGACCTATATACTGTGTCAAACGCCTCCGTCATAGAAAGGCCACGCCTCTCCATTAATAGTTGAATCAGATCTGAGACCATGCCTTCAACCATAAACTGAAACTCATCTTTTCCCATTGTCGGATCTTATTATATTTAGACAATCAATGGCTTTCTGTGTGCAAAAGGCATATTGAAACGTGATCCCTTTAGCATATTTCAACTCTTCTATGAACTGTTCAAGAGGTATTCTAAGAGAACGGAATTTTCGGATTTGCTCTCCAACATTATCGTTGGCTATTGGTCCATAGACGACATCATAGTCATGTTTGAAATCCTGTTTATAGTCTCTGTTTGCAAAGATGAACTCTGCCCATTCAGAATTATACCCGTCAAAACGCTTGAAATTCAAGCTACCGTTTGTGAGCAGGGCCTCATCAAATTCATATTCCAACATGGTCAAATTACCGCCTTGAAGCAGAACCTTTGCTTTCCCTACTGGTTCAATTTCCGAGGCATGCTCCGACAAATAGAAAGCTTTACCAAAATCCTTGTTCGGTTTAGACTTGGTAAGGTCAATACTGTCAAAGTACATGTTTGAACAATGATATAATCTCATTCCACGGATCCTCCATGTCTTTTGCAGTAACCGGCTAATTCTTCGGCGGCGCAATCAAATGATTGTGTGTGCAGATACTCGTAGCAGGCATCGAAAATTGAGATTGCTCCATATTTTTGAAGGTAAAGGAATGCTTCTTTGTCCGAAAGCCCGTACTTTCGGCCAAACTCATTTATGAGTGCGATCAGATAATCTATCCTTTTCCCCATATCCCTAAATTTTATATAAACTTAGGCATCTTTAGCCGGCTACCTAAGTGCGCTGTGTCAAAATTAAAGTTTTTTTTGCCTAAAAGCAAGTGATTGGCCTTAATACGTTCTGACGAGGCTGTAGTCGTCAAGCCCGCCGCGGAGGATCATGACGATCGAATCAATGGCCTTGCCGTCTTTGTACACAAGCATATTCAGTTGCCCCTTGCAGCTGCCCCATGAATATCCCGTGTCCCCGATCGTGTAGGTGAGAGGTGCTTCCGGTGTGGAGAATTTGCAGGAGTAGCCTTTCTGTTCCCGTCTTTCACCTTCGATGGTGACTTTCCAGCTGTGGAAGTGATTGTAGTCGCCTGGCAGCATTCTGGCTGTTATTGTATAGTCGGTAGGGTATGAATCATCGCCGAGGAACCAGTATTCCAGATTCTTGTTGGAGACGATCCACGTGCTGTCTTCCGCCGCTTTCTCAACCTTTACTCCCGGGATTCTGTATGACGGGTCATCCGGTGTCATGACAGAAGTCTTGCTTTGGATGTTGGCCTTTCCTTTGATTTTGTACTCAAGAATCTTGAGGTTGTCAACTATCAGGTTGTTGGCGATGCACATCATATAAGGTCCCATTGAGTAGGAGACCTCTCCATCGCTCCCTGCAAACTCTCTCTCAGCCTTGCTGCATGATGATGCAGCGATAATTGTCGCAGCGATCACTGTCGCGATTGATAAAATTCTTTTCATGATATTCAAGTTTAGAATCTGTAACCTAATCCACCTCTGACTCCGCCCATTCTGGTGCCGGCCACAATCTCAAGCGTCGTGTATATCTTATGATCCATCCATTGGAAACCCAGCGGAATGAACTCTACGGCAGGGAGAATCTTGGAATATGTTTCTCCGCGGTCTTTCCCGGCCCAGACGGAGGCTCCGGCACCGATTCCGGCGTACATCCTGAACAACTGCCTGTTGATGAATGTGAATTTAGCCTGTCCAAGCAGAGAGTAGTCGTTCAAGGTCTTTTCTCCGATCTTCTTGTAGCCCCGAGGGTCGAACACATTCGCCCACGCTTTGGCGTAGCCCGCGCTGGCTCCGACTTTCAGCCACTTGGTGAGATAGACATTGAAATCCGCTGTGTAGAAGGCTGAAAAGCCAGGATCTCCGGTGTATGTCTCATAGAAATCACTGAGCTCTTTCCTGTAATAATGGCGAGACGGAAACTCATCGCTGTCGTAGGCCATCTGCATCACACCGACCATCAGGTTGGCTTCGTACATGTACCCTTTGACATCCCCGGAGGATGTCTGCGCCCCGGCCAGCAATGCCATGCCAAAAAGCATCACTCCAGCCGCGCAAAGCGCTTTCAAAACTGTTTTCATAATATTGTTGGTTTAAATGGTTTTCTTTGGTTTTGGTTGTGTATGTTTTCCAGTCGCTTCGACAAGCTCAGCGACCGGAGGTCTATCTGTAATATTCAGGATAATGTGTCAGGTCTTTTGTCGAGCCGTCACGCAGGCGGATGTAAGAGTCAAGCTTTCGTTCACCCTCGTGGAGCACGATGACCCTGCTTCCGTTCATCCCGATGTTGTTGTAAACTGTCGCGGCTCCGCTGTACCGCCCGTAGGCCAGCATGATGCCGTAGTAGCCGACAGAGCAGTCATTGTCGTGGTCATGCCCGCAGAAGACAGCCATCACGTCCCCGCATTCCAGCATCTTGCAGAAAAGGCCCGAGTTGAAATGCGAGGAGCAGATTGTCTCACGGTGGGTGCCGTACGCCTTGAAGTTCAGGTCTTCTCTGTACGCGTAGGCATATTCAGGGAGAGGAATATGCATGAACGCCACGGAAGGAAGCGGCTTTCCGCCGTGTGCTGAGGTGATGGTGCCGCTTGTCTTGCCGTACCATTCCACCTGGTCAGAATGGGCGTAGTCGTAGTCATAGCTCTTTATGGCTTTCTTGGAAAGCGGCGATTCGCTTCCGGTATCGAAGCACCATACGACAGAGGCGGTCGTGTCCGCTGAGTGAGACTTTACCTCCAGAAAATAATTGCCTTCTCCGTGCAGACCCGGGGTGTCTCCGGCGACGCAAAGCGGTCTGGTCATCGCATCTTTCAAAAGTGCGGCGTTGGTCTGGTCAAACTCCTTGTCATGGTTGCCGAAGACGATCCCGTAAGGCACACCGAATTTGTCGAGTGTGTCAAGAAGGATCCTGTAGTTCTCAAGAGCAGGCTTGGCATAGACTTGGTCGCCGGTCAGCATGATCAGGTCTGGCTTTTCCGCTGTGATGGCGTTCCTGATGTTCTCCCAGACAAGCGGAGTTGTCTCATTGGAAGGAATCAGATGAGTGTCAGTGAATTGAAGAATCTTGAATTCTCCATCCGAACCGAATCTGAGTGTCGGCTTCAACGGTTTCTTAGCGGAAGTCGAAACACAGACAGCGATTGCCATCAATGCGGAAATCAGTTTTTTAATATTCATGATCAATTATTTGGTCGTTGTTTCTCCTATAATTCTGACTGGTCCTATAAGTCCGGCAGGGAGCAGCGGCTCCTCAGGCTTGAAGAACTCCATCTGGGTGTAGGTGATCTTCTTCGTCACACCCGGCTGGACATCGCCCACGAGGCGGTTGTGCCACATATTGATGACCTTGACCTCGATGGTGTTGTCGCCGTTCCTCACTGCCTTGGTGATGTCAACCTTGAACGGAGCGTTCCAGAACACACCCAGATTCTTTCCGTTCACGGTCACTTCCGCCAGATCTTTCACATCACCTAAATCCAGAATGACGGAATCCTTGCTTCGGATTTCCTTCTTTTTTAACTTGAATATGTTCGAATATGTCACCGCTCCGGAGAAGTACTTGATTCCCGGCTCGGAACTCTCGGTCAAGGATGCGAGTTGATTGAAAGTGGCGGTTTCCGGCGCTCCGCGTCCCTGCTGGAACTTGACTGACCAAGGAGTGTTAAGCTCCACGATTGTCTCTTCGCTTGTCTCAGGCAGCTCAGCTTTCGCCACATCGGTGTTTTCTGTGAATATGACGAAGGCGGACTGGTGCTGTGTCAGGTTCATCTTTACGTTGGTCCTGCCGTCAGCGATCTCATAGCTGACCGGTTCGGTTGAAGCGTCCTCAGCGTGCCAGATTACAGGCTTTTTGCCCGCTGTCCTGAATGAAGCCGTGATGTCTCTCGTGTCCTTGGAAAGGTTTGTCACCCAGTAGATTTCACCATCGGAAAGGTTTCTGTGGACGAACTTGATGTCCTTGTTGTTTCCGCTTGCTATGCTGAAATCGGGTTTGAGACCCATGGCGGAAATGACTTTTTCCGCCGGCACTCCTGCCGTTACATTCTTGCGCCCGGAGTTCCATATGTCTTTCACAAGAGCCTTGAACTCTTCCTCCGTGCCGGTGTTGCCGGCGAGTTTCTGAGGCTTGGCTCCGCAGATGATGACTCCGGCGTCAGCGAACTCCTTGATCTTCCGCAGGATGTCGATCGAGATATGCTTCACGTTGGCGTCGAGCATCAGGACCTTGTACTTCATCCCGCTCGGAACCGTCAGAAGTCCGTTCTCGGCCTTGGCCAGATCACGGATCACGGACGGGCTGAAATAGTCGTAGTTGTAGCCGTAAGGAAGGGCCGGGACTTTCTTGAGCATTATTCCCGTTGCGTTGTTGTCCTCACCGTAGTAGTAGGCGACATCGGCCACGAAACGGCCTTGCTGAAGCATATAACAGCTGCGGGACAGATAATCCGTCCACGCCTTCGCCTGGTCGGCCCAGGTCTGGTGACGGTCGAACCATTGGCCGTATTTTCCGAGACCGAGTCCCGGGACCTTGTCGTCGACCGGCTGGTGAGGTGATGTGTGGATCACGAATCGGTTCAGTCCGGCGGCCATCGCTGCATCGGCTGTTGGTTTGAGCACGGCAGGGGAGAAGACCCAGGCTCCGTCTCTGTAGCCGTCGGATGTGAACGACTCCGCGGCGGCGATGTTCTGGCCGTAGATGTGGGCCACGGAGGCGGATTCGCGCACGTCGGCCTCGAAACGAGGATTGAACACATTCCCGTTCTTGTAGTCCATCCAGAAGGCAGACATAGGAATCTCGGCGTACCTCTTGCAGTCCATTCCGTCGGAGAGGTTGGCGCGGTAGTTCTCGTGGCTTTCCGTGTATCGCTTCATTCCGTAAGGCTTCAGGATCTCGTTCTGGAGGTCGTAGTGATATTCGGAGATCATGTCTCCGATCGTCCTTCTCCAGTCGAACAGGAAACGCTCGGTCTCCTCGGTGTTGTTCAGAACCATTCCTGTCAGTGCTGGCATCCAGCGGAGAAGATCGTAGCCTTTTCTGGCCTTGAACTCTTCGAACATATTCCTGGTCCACGTCTGCGCTCCCGCCTCGTAGCTGTCTGTGAGGAGATATTCAATGCCACCCTTGCCGAGCTTTCCGCCGGAGGCATCGGCATAGGTCTGGAGGTAGTTGTGGAAATATTCAGTGATGGCTTTCGGGTCGAGCTTGTCAACCTCAAGGCCGGTGGCTTCCGGTGAGGCGGGGTGGTTGGTCTTGCCGGTCAGGCTGTAGCCGAAACGGAATATTCTCCAGTTGCCTTCCGGAGCGTTCCATGTGAGAGTGCCGTCCTTGACGTATGGTGTGAGATCGACCACATCCTCAAGTCTGGCCGCCTCACTGCTGTACGGAGTGTCCTCCATCCAGAGCAGACGGTAGAAGCTGTTGCCGGCCTTGTCGCCCGCAAGCTGGATCCTGGTGACGGTGGAGAGGGCGAACTGGGCGACTCCAAACTCGCAGTCTTTCTTCCCTTTATTGTCTTTAAGGCTGAGTCTGAAATATTTGGCTGTGGTGGCCGGGATGGCGTAGGTCCTTTGCGCCGTGGCCTGGTAGGAGAGATTGATGCTCTTGAAATTGATTCCGTCGTCGCTGTACTGGAGTTCCTTTGTGTGGACGTAAGGATTTGTGTCCTTCCTGAGCTCGGAGACCACAACGGCCTTGATGGTCTGCGGCTCGGCGAATTCGTACTGGATCCAGCACTTGCCGTTCTTGTCGGCTTTCACGTCGAGGTAGTCTCCTACGCTGTCGCCGGTGATCCTTTCGAGCATTTCCTCGCCTGTGGCATCGCAACCGCTTGAAGTGATTACAGGATGCAACTCTTTGAGGTTGATGTCCTTGTCACTGAGCTTCACTCCGACAACGGCAATGTCCCTGTAGAACTTTTTCCTGAGGAAAACCTGAGATACTCCGTCGAACGAGCCGGTGAAATCCATAAACGGTCCGGTGATGTCGAAGCCCTCCGGGAGTTTCAGGCTGACAGGCTGTCCGCCCTTGATCTCGACCTGTCTCCAGACGAGTTTCTTCATAGCGTCCTCGTCCTTGACCCACGGGCCGCCGGTCTCGCTCCAGCCCGGGGAACTTGCGATGGTCATCTCCATGTCAAGGCTGTCCGCGAGGTTGATGGCGTACTTGAAAGCGTCCTTCCATTCCGGGGTCATATAGATGAGCCTCTTGTCCACAATCTGCGGGGTCTCAAGGCCGGCGTCGAAGTTGTGGAATCCCACGATTCCGGTCTTCTGCATCCACAGAAGGTCTTTCTTGATTCCGTCCTTGGTGATGTTTCCGTTCATCCAGTGCCACCACACCCTCGGGCGGGCGGACTTCGGCGGATTCTGGAACTCCTTGTAGAGATCCCGCCCGGTCGCTGAACCTGTCGAAGCGCCGGCGGCCACATTCTCTTTACTATGCGCGAAAGCCGCGACCGACAATGTCAGCGCGGCGATCGCAGCAGCAATATTCCGTGATTCCTTAATCATAGATGCTGTTGTTCTTCAAATATTTATAAAATACTACTGTGCGAGCAGTTCCTTTACGATAGTCGAGATCAAACGGCCGTCAGCCTGTCCTGCCAACTTCTTGGTCGCCGCTCCCATAACCTTGCCCATATCTTTAGGACCGGTCGCTCCGACCTCGGCGACAACCTCTTTAAGAATATTCCTGACCTCGTCCTCGGAAAGTGTCTTCGGCAGGTAGGCTTCCATCACCTTCATCTCGGCGAGTTCTTTCTCGGCGAGTTCCGGACGGTTGCCCTGGGTGTAGAGCTCAGCGGACTCCTTGCGCTGCTTCACGAGCTTCTGGATGATTTTCAGCACGTCAGCGTCTGAGAGTTCGTGTTCCGTTCCTGATGTCTTCGCGAGGAGAATCTCTGACTTGATGCCTCTTGTCGCGTTAAGGCGAGACTCATCGTGAGCCTTCATCGCCTCCATTATGTCCTTCTGGATCTGTTGTTCGAGTGCCATAGTAAAATGTGTTTTTAATGTTCGTTCTACAAATTTACACATTTTACCACCAATTATGAATATGTTTGCGAAGTTTCTTGGAAGCCCTTTTAACTCTGTCTGTAGTTTTTTGGCAAATTACTTTTCAATTTCCTAAATTTGGCAAAAATTTGATTTTATGAGACAGATAAGCACAGAAAAAGCCCCAGCGGCCATCGGCCCGTACAGCCAGGCCATCGAGCATAACGGTTTCATCTTCGTTTCCGGCCAGCTTCCTATCGATCCTGCCACCGGTGCGTTCCCGGAAGGGGGAGTGGAGGCCCAGACCCGTCAGTCCCTGACCAATCTCAAGTCAATCCTCGAGCAGGCTGGCTCCGACCTCAACAAAGTCCTGAAGACCACCGTATTCCTCGCTGACATGAATGATTTCGCCGCGATGAACGGAATCTATTCCGAGTTCTTCAAAGCCCCGTTCCCGGCCCGCTGCGCCTTCGCCGTCAAGACCCTCCCAAAAGGAGCCCTCGTCGAGATCGAGTGCATCGCCGCCGCAGAGTAGCTTCGCTGGTTCCAATGAATAGGATTACCGTCTCTCTCAACGAGGGACTCGAGTGCATCGCCGCCGCAGAGTAGCTTCGCTGGAGCGCACAGCCTTTCATCGAGCCAAGATCGCAGATTTGGATTATTATTTCAAGCTGAGACATCACAGTCCAAACGAGCTTTTTCGGAGGGCTTGGCAGGTAACGCATTGATTATTAATTAAAAAGGCTTTCTCGTGGTTCCTAAATGATAACCACGAGAAAGTTTATTTTGCACATTATCAAGTGTTTAGGTGTCAAGGCGATTCTGGATAATGTGCAGGAACTTCATCGCGTGGCATTGCCTGACGCCACATTGGCTGAGAAGTTCGTCTAAATATTCCACTAACTTTCCTAATGGGAGATTGATCACCTCGCCGATTGATTTGAACCTGTTGTCCCTGGCCAGATAGTCCGCCATTTTCCGGTATGCCTGACCGGAATGCGGGTCAAAAGGCTCGCTGATCTCGTATTCACTTCCAGTGTTGCTGGCGAATGCTATAAGCATCTTGTCGTAATCGCCATAAAAACTGATGGCCTGGCGGAAATCAACGATTGCATATTCATTGATTATCAGATCCACCAGTTGTTGTTTTTCTTTTATGGCAAGCGAGTCGAAGAGGTTGTCAAGCACTTCGTATGTCAAAGGTCTTTCGGTCGCATGCAGGTACTTCACTTTGGCCACCGCTCTCCTCAGCCTTCTTGATGCAATGCCTAAATTGACCTTCTCTGAATATGGGTGGTCAGAGTCCGAATATGCCAGAAAGTTCCATCGCCACTCCTCGGCTTTCCCGCAGATGTGATCTTCGACCGGGTTGTTGTTGACGTAAGCCAAAGCTGTCCTGATGGCTTTGTCTCCTTTCTTCAGCGACACACCGTAGCTATCGAACAGCACTCCGGAAAGCCCATACCTGCGGTTGTATGATTTGCAGAAGTACGACATCAGTTCCTTGATGAACAGTCTTATAGATTCTTTGTCATCTGTGTCCAGCAGAATGTGAACATGATTGTACATCAGGCATAGTGCCAACACCTTGACACCATGCCGTCGGGCGATAATACAAAATGATGTGATGAAAAACAGTGAATCCTTGACATTGTAGAACACAACGAACCCATTCCGCGCCCTTTGAAATATGTGTGCCACAGTGTTTCCCTGATGGCTCCCGCACCTCGACCCTATCATAGTCATTAGTTTAGTTTAAAAGAGCCTCATCATAAGCGATCATCTGAGGCTGGTTCACGGCGACTCATATTCAGTCACTGGTCAATTTAATCGCTTGCAATTTAGACAATTCAACTCAGACTTCAAAATGTAATTTATGTCTTGGCGGATAATGCCCTGATTATCAAGTAAGAGAGCTGTCTCGTGGTACATGAAATTGAACCACGAGATACCTTTTGATGCTCATTATTAGTTGGTTAGGTGCCACGAGAAGAATTCGAGCAGCAGCCGCGCAACGTCAGATGTCGATGTGCCAAGTTCGTGGCTGTGCATCGGCTAAAACAGGCTAAAGCTCCACAGCGTTCAGCTGGGCGAGGGCTTGGTGATAGTTTCGCTCGGCGGCGAGGGTCTGCTCCAGGGCTTCATAGTACTGGTCGGTCTCGACGAGATATTCAATCATAGAGATCTCGCCTCGGGACTGGGCTGTCAGCAGGTAGTCACGGCTGTCGGTCTCGCTTAGGGAGGCGCGCATCAGTTCGGAGTTCTCCTTGAGGCTGGCGGCGCGGTTGTACTGGACCAGAAGGTCGAAATAGAACTGCTGCTCTGCGGCAGCCTTGCGGGATTCTGCGGCAGCGATCTTCGCGCGGGACTGCTTCACTTTGTTGGCGTTGCTCCACAGAGGAATATTCACACCCACTGTCACGCCTCGAAACTTGTCTGATGTCGTGAGCTCGCTCATATAGCCGACGGTCAGTTCAGGTACCCAGGCAGTCTTGTCGATGGACAACTGTTTTTTGCCTACAGTAACCTCCTGACGGACATATTGCAGGACTGGATTTTTCTGCGACGCCGACTCGTACCACGAATCGAAATCTGATGGCAAGTTGTCTGAAAGGCCGTAGGCGGAATCTTCAAGAGCGATGTCGTTCCCACCGTTGAGGCTCTTCAGTTTCGCCAGCATGGTCTTACGCTCAACTTCGACTTGTGAGATCTGGCCACGTACGCTTGTCAGATGCACCTTGGCCTTGTTGAGGTCGAGGACATTGGCTCCACCGGCTTCCAGCCTTTTCTCAAAAGACGACACGAGAGTCTGTGCCTGTGCCAGATGAGTGTCCAGTTCGGCTTTAAGGGCGTTGTAGTAGATGAGATCGATGCAGGCTTGCTTGGCTTCGAGTAGCACGTTAAGCCTCTCGGCTTTGTATTGCAGTGTGGCAAGTTCGTTCTGTCCGGCTACTTGTCTGGATTTCATACCGGTCAGAGTGGCTGCATCGAACGCTTGGGTAACGCGGAAGTCACGTCTGTTGCCGATGCCGTCGGCTCCCCACAGGTAGTTGAACTCGAACTCCGGGTTCTCCAGCAATGCGTCTGCACGGTTGGCCAGTTTCTCGGCTTCCACTTCAGCGGCTGCGGCTTTCAACTGCGGATTGTTTGTCTCTATTTGCCGGAGGACGGCTTCTGTGGAGGTCTGTGCGTAGACCGCAAAGGTGCTTCCTGCACAGATATAAATAGTTAATAATAACTTGTTAATATTACGGTGTTTCATATTAAAATATTACTATAATTCTTGTTGTTTTGGCTGGCTCGCCTCGACGGGTTCAGCGACCAATGGAGTGTGTGACGATGATTTTTCATCAGCCATGTTTCTTGGACTTGGAGTTGATGAGATAGATCACCGGCACGACGAACCCGTTCAGCAGGGTGGAGGAGAATAGTCCGCCGAGGATCACCTTAGCCATAGGGGACTGGATCTCGTTGCCGGGCAGGTCGCCGCCAAGCGCGAGCGGAAGCAGTGCCAGCGCGGAAGTGATGGCGGTCATAAGAATCGGGTTCAGCCTGTCCAGCGAGCCGATCATCACAGCCTCCTCGCGCGAATGCCCCTCCGATGCGAGCACGTTGTAGCGGTCGATCAGGAGCATACCGTTGCGGGTCGCGATGCCGAACAGCGAGATGAATCCGATGATGGCCGGAATGCTCAGGATTCCGTCGGTGAAGAATATGGCGAACACGCCTCCGATGAGCGCCAGCGGCAGATTCAGCAGCACCACGAGCGACTGCGAGATGTTCTTGAACTCGCCGTACAGAAGCATAAAGATGATGAATATACTGAATATGCTCACGAGGGCTATGGTCTTGGATGCCCGTTCCTCGCTCTCGAACTGTCCTCCGTACTCGATGTGGTAACCTTCAGGCAGTTCGATGTTCTCGGCTATCTTTTCCCTGATCGCTCCGACTGCCTTGGCGAGCTCTCCTCCGGTAGCGTTGCAGGATACGACCAGCTTGCGGCTGACGTTTTCGCGGTTGATGGTGTTCGGGCCGGCGGCGGACTTTATGTCGGCCACGTATGAGATCGGAACCTTCTTTCCGTCACCGGTGTCTATGGTCAGGTCTGAGATCCTCTCGATGCTTGAACGGGCGTCATCGTTGACTTTCAACGTGAGGTCGAACGAGCGGTTGCCCTCATAGACTGTCGAAACGACTTCGCCTTCCATCATCACCCTCACTACCTCGGCGAACTCCGGCAGTGATATTCCGTAACGGGCAAGCATCTCGCGCTTCGGGGTGATGTTCAGCTCCGGCCTTTCGACCTGCTGCTCGACATTGATGTCGGCGATGCCCTCCACGCCTGAGATCGAGGTCTTGATCTTCTGTCCGATATCGTACATCTTGTTGAGGTCGGAACCGAACAGCTTGATGGCGATGTTGGCCTTTGTCCCAGAGAGCATTGCGTCGATTCTATGTGAGATAGGTCCTCCGATCTCGATGTTCACTCCAGGAAGCACGGCTAATTTCTGACGTACCTCTTCGGTCAACTGCTTTCTGGTTTTCTTACCAAGCTCGAACGGGCATTCAAACTCAGAGCTGTTCACTCCGAATGCGTGTTCATCGAGTTCCGCCCGGCCTGTCTTACGACCCACGGTCTTGATCTCCGGGATGCTGAGCAGGAGCTCCTCCGCCGTGCGGCCCATACGGTCGGACTCCTCCAAGGATATTCCAGGAACAGTGCTGATGGAGATTGTGAACGAGCCTTCGTTGAAGGCCGGGAGGAAGCTTCCGCCGAGGGTGAAGAACATCACCACAGCAGCCGCAAGCAGCGCTCCGACGCCGAAGAGTAAACTCTTTTTGTGTCCTACAGACCAGTTGAGGGCCTTTTCATAGTACTTCTTGAGCCAACGTACCAGAGTCGGTTCCTTGCCGGTCTTGTCGCTGTTCTGTGAGCCGAGAAGGAATGAGCTAAGGACAGGTGTGACAGTCAGTGCCACAAGCGTGGATGCCATCAGGGAGATGATGAACGTGATTCCCAGCGGCTTGAGCATCCTTCCTTCCATTCCGGAGAGGAAGAAGAGAGGCAGGAAGCTCGCGATGATGATGAGCGTTGAGTTAAGCATCGGCATACGGACCTCTTTCGAGGCCTCGTAAACAACTTTGATTACGCTCTCCCGCTCATTTTCAGGTTTTTCTCGGTTCTGCCGCAATCGCTTGAACACATTCTCCACGTCCACAATCGAGTCGTCCACAAGCGAACCTATGGCGATGGCGATTCCGCCGAGGCTCATCGTGTTGATCGTCAGTCCCATCCAACGGATCGCCAGCAAAGAGAAGACGATGGAAAGCGGGATTGAGATGAGGGAGATGATGGTGGTGCGCCAGTTCATCAGGAATATGAACAGCACGATTATCACGAATATCGCACCCTCGATCAAGGACTTCTTCACGTTGTCGATCGAACTGTCGATGAACCTGGACTGGCGGAAAATCTGTGAGTTGATCTTAACGTCAGCCGGGAGGTTCGCCTTGAGCTCGCCAAGTGCGTTGTCAAGCCTTCCGGTGAGAGCCAAAGTGTTGGTGTTCGGCTGTTTGGTCACGGTCAGCAGCAC
>OQVR01000938.1_pt1 | contig 13040 bp, 8 predicted proteins | sample 1691521 | NCBI WGS metagenome assembly OQVR01 (sample SAMN03418256, study PRJEB22391) | human gut metagenome | biome: human-gut; feature: organic feature; material: feces | host: Homo sapiens | place: Tanzania | collected 2013-01
CTGAGCTGCGTCTGCCGCATTATGAGCGAGCTGGTCGAGGCAATAGCCGGTGCTGCATTTCTTCAGGCGGCTGCCCAGCTCAACAATTTCGCCGGTCGGGGTAACAACCTCAACGGAATAAACCTGATGACGCGTCGTGCCATAGCGCACAGCCTTGTTGCCGCCTGCATTCGTAGCGATGTTACCGCCGATCATGCAGCTGTCAGCGCTGCACGGATCACCAGCATACAGCAGGCCTGCTTCGTTAGCCTTAGCTTGAATCTCAGAGGTCAGCGCACCAGCCTCAACCTCCATATACATAGCTTCAGCGTCCAGCTTAAGAATTTTATTCATGCGCTCCATCATCAGCACAATGCCGCCGCAAACAGGAATAGCACCGCAGGAAACGCTGGTGCCGGCACTACGCGGAGTTACAGGAACAAGATATTTGTTAGCGATTTTCATGATGGCTGCAACCTCTTCGGTGCTGCCCGGCCATACAACTACCTCCGGCAGATGATGGTAATGCGGATCCGGCTCCTCGTCGGTTTTGTAACGCTCGAGGGTTTCAGCATCATTTTTTACATGCTCAGCGCCAACTGCGGCGCGCAGAGCCTCAAGGACTTCTTCGGTTACGGGATTGTAAGTTGTCATGTGATTATACACTCCTTTTCTACTTAGCTACTATGCTACATATTTACTTTACTAAAGACCGTCAGAAAACAGACGCAAGCCGCTGCTTTCTTAGCGACAGTCTTAAATATTAAAGACCTTACCAGGATTCAGGATATTATTGGGATCCCAAGCGCGTTTGATTTTTCTCATCAGCTCCAGCTCTCCGCCAGGCGTAAAGCGCTCCAGAAAATGTGCCTTCTTCGAGCCTATACCATGCTCGCCGGAAAGCCTGCCGCCATGCGCATAAGCATAGGTGTAAACCTCCTCGGTAAACCTGCTCAGCTCAGCCTCCCACTGCTCATCACTCAGCTCCAGCTTGCACAGCACAATGTGCAGATTGCCGTCACCGATATGCGCATTTATACGCAGCGGGAAGGGATATTTAGCAACAGCTTTGATAATAAACTGAATCATATCACTCATCTCATCGACAGGAACGACAACATCGTCCGTCGTGCAAACCTTGCTGATGAGGCTTACTGATTCCAGACAGTTGCGGCGCATCGTCCAGATACGCTCATCTGCCTCCAACACGTCGACAGCGCCTGCAGCCTCGCAGATATCGCTCGCCTGCTCCATCTTCATGTCCAGCTCATCCTCATTGAAGGTTTCAATCGTGATGATAACATAAATGCCATCCTCAACATGCGGCGCACAGGCAAACTCCAGATATTCCGAGGTCGTGCGCACATTGGGATTATCCATATATTCTATACTCGTCGGCTCAATACCTGCTTTTATCAATTGCGGCACCACGCCAATAGCAGCCATCGGATCGTGGAAAATCGCCAGCATATCAATTTTATACGGCGGCAGCGGCTGCAGCTTCAGCGTTACCTGCGTAATAATACCCAGCGTACCCTCACTGCCGATAACAAGCTGCTCCATGCAGTAGCCTGTGCTGCACTTTTTCAGCGGCGAGCCCAGGTCAACAATATCGCCGTAGGGCGTAACAATCTGCACTGCGTAGACCTGGTTGCGCGTTACGCCGTAGCGCACAGCCTTGATGCCGCCAGCATTTGTCGCCAGGTTGCCGCCGATCTGGCAGCTGTCGCTGCTCGACGGGTCACCTGCATAAAGCAGATTCTCCGCCTTCGCTGCTGCCTGAATATCCAGCGTGCGCACACCGGCCTGTGCTACCATGTACAAGCCTTCCTTGTTCAGCTCGATAATTTTGTTGAGGCGTTCCATTAAAAGCACTACGCCGCCCTTGTCAGCAATAGCGCCGTCAACGATGCCTGTACCACCGCCGCGCACGGTCAGCGGAATGAGATACTTGTTGCACAGCTTCACTACACCGGCAATTTCTTCGGCATCGGCGGGAATTACCACTGCATCCGGCAGGTGGAAGCAGCGCTCGTCTGCCTCCTCGTCCGTCTTGTAGCGATCGAGCGTATCAGCATCGGTTTTGACATATTTTTCGCCCAACAGCGTTTTTAATTCATCAATAAATTCAGGAGTTACAGAATTATAATTGCTCATAATATATCTCTTTTTTCCAATTTTTATAAAGAGTGCAGAGAAAGTATCAGATGCGCTCTTACTTATGCGTTAAAAACCTTGCCGGGATTCAGAATAAGATTCGGATCCCAAGCCAGCTTAATCCTGCGCATCAGCTCCAGCTCACCGGCAGGCGTAAATTCTTCCATATAAGCCAGCTTCTTGGCACCGATACCGTGCTCACCGGCTAAGCGACCGCCCTGAGCGTAAGCATAGGCATAAACCTCTTCGTGGAAGTCATGCACAATTTTTTCCCAGGTTGCATCATCCAAATCGCATTTGCAGAGAACGATATGCAGATTGCCGTCACCGATATGCGCATTGATTTTTACCGGAATCGGGAAGGGATACTTGCTGCCGATATGCATAATTTCTTTAATGGTCGGCGCAATGCGGTCCACAGGCACAACAACATCGTCGGTCAGAGAAACCTTGCTGACGAGGCTGATAGATTCCTGGCAGTTGCGGCGCATTGCCCAGATACGGTCATCTGCTTCCAGAACTTCAACAGCGCCTGCTGCTTCGCACAGCTCATCGAGCTGCTCCATCTTCATGTCCAGCTCATCCTCGCTGAAGGTTTCTACCGTAATGATAACGTAAATACCGTCCTCATAGTGCGGTGCGCCTTTGAATTCAATATAATCGGCGCAGGCACGCACATAGGAATTATCCATATATTCCATGCTCGTCGGATTCAGACCGGCCTGCATAATCTTCGGCACTACGTCAAGAGCTTTGAACGGGTCGTCAAAAACTGCCAGCAGGTCAAAGCGATACGGAGGCATCGGCTGCAGCTTCAAGGTTACCTTGGTGATAATACCCAAGGTACCTTCACTGCCCATTACCAGCTGCTCCATGCAATAGCCTGTGCTGCATTTTTTCAGACGGCTGCCAACCTCCACGATTTCGCCGGTCGGGGTAACCATCTCCAGGCTGTAAACCTGATTACGGGTAACGCCATAGCGTACAGCCTTGCTGCCGCCGGCGTTGGTTGCCAGATTGCCGCCGATCAGGCAGCTTTCGGCACTGCAGGGGTCACCGGCGTAAAGATAGCCTGCTTCATTAGCCATCTTCTGAATATCAACTGTACGCACGCCTGCTTCAGCGATAACATACATCGCTTCGGTATTCATCTCAATAATTTTATTTAAGCGCTCCATGAGCAGTACAATACCGCCGCAGACAGCAATCGCGCCATCAGCAAGGCTGGTACCACCGCTACGTACAGTCAGCGGCACATTGTACTTGTTGCACAGCTTCACAACTGCGGCAATCTCTTCAGCGTTGGCAGGACGCACAACAGCCTCAGGCACACGGAAACGGCGCGGATCATATTCCTCGTCGGTTTTATATTGCTCCAGCTTTTCAGGCTCGGTAAAAACATTGGCGTCGCCGACTACGGCGCGCACATCCGCTAAAAACGGTTCCGATACGGAATTATACTCTTTCATTATATTCCCTCATTTCTAAATTATATATAGACATCTGTGCGAAAAGCAGCAGATGTTACTTATCTAACTTTATATTATAGTACAAATCGCGCTGTTTGTCTGTAAATTATGTATGAGAAATCCAGCAAGAAATCTTTTATTACCACACCAGATTAAAATACAAACAAATTGCTCGCTATTATGCTTTCTAAAGCAGTTACAGCCACCTGATAGTCTACTTCCTCATTCAATAGTTTTTTAGTAATGCTGTTATAATCATGCTCATATACTTTTTCACGCACAATTTTTTCTAAAATATCTTGCGGATTTATATTTTCCTTTGCCGACAAACAAACTGGGGACAACAACCGGTCTTTTCTTACATCAATAATCAAGCTACGAAATTTTTCATCCAAATCAACTAAAGGTAACAGCTTATATATATCATACAAGTGCCGTGAATTTCTCTCCATTCTCTGCTGTAAGCAATAATCACAAACAGCAAAAACCTTATCTGCTAATGTCCTGTCAATTTGCTGCACCTTCATATCGAACTCATCAAGAAACAAATCTTTGACAAGCGCAGAGTTGTATTCGCTAAAATAATCTCCAAGATAATTACTTACCTGCATTCTTTTTGTAGGGTAGGATATTGTCTTATATGAAGTTTCCACAATAATCTCCGCACGTGTTACACCATCTACAAGCGAAACTACACTTGGATAATGAATTACATAGCGATTATAATTTCTTCTTGTCCAAATATCTTCAATGTTCGTAATTTGCAGTGATAATTTTTGTGTTACATTTTGCAAAGCTTCTTTAACAAAAGCCTTTTGCCCTTGGGTAATTTTAGTATCTATGGTTAAATCAATATCTTCCGAAAATCTTTTTATCACATGATGACATTTGGACAAAGATGTTCCGCCTTTAAAAACAATAAACGGTAAATTTTCAGCCAACAAACGCAATAAAAGCGTAACATAATAATCCTTTTCCACAATTTGTGATGTAACTCCCTTGGCAGCAGCAACAGTTGCAATCGCTTCCAAAAAATCATCCTTATTTTCATGCAGATACATAATTAAGCAACCCCGTTTCATATAAATTCCTGAATAATTTATCCGGGTAATACCGTATATACGGTTCAAGCATGGTAAAGCTTAGTTTTGTCTGCTCCATAAAGCTCAACAATTTTTGACGTAAAGCTGTTTTAGACAACTCAGACAGCACATCAATATCTTTCATTAAGTCCAGAAACTGCAATGCATGATAATTATCCGCGGTCACATCTACCTTAGGCTTACGTAAAATAATTGTTGCATTAGCCAATTTTATTTCCCGATAATCGCGGGAGGCTTTATTGCTGACTACTTCCACAACTACCGGCACTTGAGTAGTTAAGCCTAACTGATTCGCTAAGCTTAAACCGGTAATATAACCAATGCACTCATCATTACATTTTAAATATTTCTTCTCGATAATTTCTTCGCGACTCGGCTGAGCTTCTGTATTGAAAATCGTTCTTTTGGGAAGATAGTATATACCTTTATCATAGCGACGTATTTTTCCCTGATCGGTAAGCTGTTTTAATTGCCTGCGTATTGTAGATTTATTCAAACCACAAGCAGTCAGATCACTGGCGATTATAACTTCATTTACAACATAATTGGCTAGCAAATACTCATAAAGCATCTCATTCCCTCCTTCATGAACGTTTTTGAAGTTTCTTTCTTCACTTTTGTATTATAACGTAAAATAAACACTTACGCAAATTTCACTGTGCACGTATATAGAATCTTTTCATATCACTATAGCGAAAACAGTCGTCTGTAAATTCTATTTTATTGTATACTTCCCCGCACCCATTGCCAAGCAATATAAAAAAGGTTAAGATATAGATAATGAAGTTGCCTTTGCTGCGCCTTAACGCAAGGGCAAAATAAAATTACAGCTATAGGAGAGGAGTCTTATGCAAGCTTTATTTGATGCAGTTAATGCCATCTGCGCCAAAATCCAGATTGTTTCCAACCTGTTCTGGGATTTCCCCTGCAATCTCGACTGGTACGGTTCTATCCCCATTCTGGGAAATTTTAGTCTGGCAATTATTTTATTAGTCGGTACAGGTATTTACTTTACCTTCCGTCTGCACTTTGTCCAGGTACACAATTTTATTTTCGCCGTGAAGGTGCTGATGCAGCGCAACCATACGCGCAACGGTATTTCCTCACTCACAGCCTTTTTGCTTTCCACCGCTATGCGTGTCGGCCCCGGCAATATTTTGGGCGTAACCGGCGCAATTTCCATCGGTGGCCCGGGCGCACTGTTCTGGATGTGGGTTTCCGCCTTCTTCGGCATGGCAACGTCCTTCGCCGAATCCACGCTCTCGCAGATTTTCAAGGAAAAACGCGATAACGAATATGTCGGTGGCCTGCCCTTTTACGCACGCAAATTGTTGAACGATTCCGCCGCTGCCGGCGTTGCGCTCAGCATGCTGTACATCGTTTATGCGTTGCTCTGCTTCCCAGCACAGGGCTTCAACACTATTTCCGCCGTGGGCGCCATCGCCAGCAAAATCTCCGGTGTGAACATTCCTACCAATTCTTCGCTCTACTGGATTTCCTTTGCGGTGCTTATCGTTATCACTGCTGTTATCAGCTTCGGCGGTATTAAAAAGGTAACGAAGGTTACTGACCGCATCGTTCCCTTTATGGCAGTTATTTATGTGCTCACCGTCATTGCTTTGACCGTCGGCAACATCGACCGCATTCCGCTGTTCTTCAGCTCCGTTTTCACGCAGGCCTTTGCGCCTGACGCTGTTTTCGGCGGTGCCTTCGGCCTTGCGCTCAGCCAAGGTATTAAACGCGGCCTGATGTCCAACGAAGCAGGCCAGGGTACCATCACCATGCCAGCAGCGGCAGCAGAGGTTGCCCACCCCTGTGAGCAGGGCTGCGGGCAGGCCTTAGGCGTTTTCCTCGACACCATCGTCATCTGCACCCTGACGGGCTTTGTCGTTATCATGGGCAGCATGTGGCTCACGGCAGATGCCAATGCCTGGTTCGAGCTGGGCAAGCTGGATAAATTCTTAGCCTCCTGCGGTGCTCTGACCGGCGGCAACGACACTCTTTACAGCATTGTCACTCTGCTTGTAAGCGTTTGCTTCGGCCTGTTTGCCTTTACCTGCCTGTTGGGCTTCATGTCCTTCACCGAAATGTGCGCCAACCGCATTTCCGGTAAGGCATCCTTTATCAACTCCATCCGCGTACTGTGCCTCATCGTTATTTCCTTTGGCGTTATCACCAACATCGCCGGTATGGACTTAGGCGCACTGTGGGATTTGAGCGACTTTGCCAATATCCTCATGGTATACTGCAACTTACCGCTGCAATATATCGGCTTTAAATACGTACTGCGTGCCTGGAAGCATTTCGAAAAGAATGACGGTACTCCGTTCACCTCCGAAATCGCCGGACTGCAGCTGCCTGTTTGGGACGCTTTGGCCAAGGAACATAAAAACGAATATCATCACTAAAAAATTAAGCGTGGCCGCTACTCGCAGCCACGCTATTTTTATGCCTTATTCACCTTTAAGCAGACGTAAGAATTCTGCTTCATCAATAACTGTTACGCCCAATTGCTGTGCCTTTTCCAGCTTACTGCCGGCCTCTGCACCCGCAATGACGTAATCCGTCTTTTTGCTGACGCTGCCGCTGACCTTAGCGCCCACATCCTGCGCCATCGTCTTCGCCTCGGCGCGTCCCAGTGTAGGCATCGTGCCTGTAAAGACAAGCGTTTTGCCGAAGAAGTGGTTATCCTCCTGACTGGCAGGCGGTGTAAACGTCATCGTCAGTCCTGCTGCCGCCAGACGCTCTACCAGGTCGATATTTGCCGGTACATTCAGCCAGGTAACGGCACTTTCCGCAATCTTGTCACCGATATCACGAATCTGCGCCAGCTCTTCCGGCTGCGCCTGCTGCAGCTTTTCCATGCTGCCGAATTCCGTTGCCAGAATACGCGCTACCTTAGCACCCACATGACGGATACCCAAAGCAAAGAGCAGCTTGTCCAGCTCGTTCTTCTTGCTTTCGTCCAACGCCGCCAGCAGATTATCCGCCGACTTTTCACCCATACGCTCCAGCTTCAGCAAATCCTCCTTGCGCAGGCTGTACAAATCTGCAGCATCGCGCACCAGGCCTGCATCAAGCAGCGCATTGATAACAGAAGGACCGCAGCCGTCGATATTCATCGCATCACGGCTGACAAAGTGAATCAAGCCCTCGCGTCCCAGCGCCGGGCAATGCGGATTGGTGCAACGGATAGCAGCTTCCTCACCCTGACGCTCTACACGCCAGCCACATTCCGGACAAACGCTGGGAATTTCTACCTCTTTTTCGTCACCGGTGCGCTTTTCAACAACTACGCGCAATACCTCGGGAATAATTTCACCGGCCTTATTGATAACAACCCTGTCACCGATGCGGATGTCCTTGGCACGGATAAAGTCCTCATTATGCAAGGTAGCACGGCTGATAACGCTGCCGCTTAATTTTACCGGTGTCAGCACTGCCGTCGGTGTCAGCACGCCTGTGCGTCCTACACGCCAGTCGATATCCTCCAGCGTAGTTTCCGCCTGCTCCGGCGGATATTTATAGGCCGTTGCCCAGCGGGGATCCTTACCTGTAGCGCCCAAAATACGCTGCTGGTAAACGTCGTTGACCTTGATAACAGCGCCGTCGGTATCATAGGCAAGTCCTTGACGCAGCTCGTTGAAATCGCCGATATATTTAATCGCTTCGTCGATATTTTCGACAACCTTGTAGTTTTCACTCACCTTAAAGCCGTAGTGCGCCAGCAAAGCCAGCGATTCGCTGTGCTTGGGCTGCGCGCCCTCACCTACCAGATAATAGGCAAAAAAGCTCAGACTGCGGCTGGCAGTCACCTGCGGGTCCAGCTGACGCAGGCTGCCTGCCGCCGCATTACGCGGGTTGGCAAACTCGCTCTCGCCGCGCTCCGCGCGCTGCTCGTTTAAACGCATAAAGGCATGACGCGGCATATAGACCTCACCGCGCACATCAAGAAGCTCCGGCACTGCTTCACCCTCAGGCACCTTCAGCGTCAGCGGAATGCTGCGGATGGTGCGCACGTTAGCCGTAACATTTTCGCCTACTACACCGTCACCGCGGGTAGCAGCGCGCACCAGCTTACCGTTTTCGTAAATCAGGCTGCAGGCCAGGCCGTCAATCTTCGGCTCCATAACGTACTCCACCTTGCTGCCTGCAGGCAGGCCGCTGTGCACGCGTTCATCAAAGGCACGCAGCTCCTCGGCAGAAAACACGTTGCCCAGGCTCAGCAGAGGCTCCAGGTGACGCACCTCGGTAAACTGTGAGGAAGCACGACCGCCTACGCGCTGCGTAGGTGAATCAGCCGGAATGCTGTCAGGATAGCGCGCCTCCAGCTCACGCAGACGTGCCATCAGGCTGTCATATTCAGCGTCCGTCAGCTCCGGCGCGTCTAATACATAATATAAATATTCGTTATGACGGATTTCCTGGCGCAGCTTGTCGGCCTCACCCAAATCCGCTGCGCGCTCATCAGCAAATAAATCCATTTCTGCCATTGCTTTATCCTCCAAAATTTTTATAAGAAAAACAGCTTACAGCTTTTCCAGCTTGGCATACTTCGTCAGCAGGCTGCGGATACCGCCGCCGGCAAATGCAACCGTAACCTCCTGGCCATCATCGGCATCTTTGGCGGTAACTATCGTGCCTGCGCCCCACTTTTTATGCATAACCTTATCGCCGACATGGAAGCTGCAGCCTGCCGCCGCACTGCTTTCCTTCGGGAAGAAGCTGGCCTTATGCTGTTCGAACCAGTTGGCGTTTTCCCTCGCAGTAGGCTTGTGCACCTGCGAGGTCATCGCTGGACGCTGCACTACCGGGCGCTTGATTACATGCACCAGATTACGCGGTACCTCCTGCAGGAAGCGAGACGGTGTATAATACTGCGTGCGACCGTAGATAGTGCGTGTTCTGGCATTGCTCAGGAATAAATGCTTTTCCGCACGCGTAATGCCTACATAGCACAGGCGGCGCTCCTCTTCAATTTCGTCATCGTTCATCAGCGTACGGGAATGCGGGAAGATGCCCTCCTCCATACCTACCAAAAAGACATCAGGGAATTCCAGGCCCTTGGCAGAATGCAGCGTCATCAGTGTAACTGCATCCTCACCCAGCTCTGCATCATCAATATCAGCAACCAGTGCTACGTCCGCCAGGAAGTTTTCCAGCGTCGGCTCCTCACCATTGCGCTCGCATTTGGCAGCAAAGTCCTCGGTTACACTCAGCATTTCCTGCAGGTTCTCCACGCGGCTTTCGTCCTGCGGGTCCTTGCTGTTCTGCAGCTCCTCCAGATAACCGGTTTTCAGCAGCACATCATCCAAAAGCTGTTTTACCGGCACATCGGCAGCCTCGCCCATCAGCTCAAAGAGCAGCTCGCTCAGCTCGTCCAGCTTAGCGGCAAAACGGCTGGCAAGTCCCGGAACATCCGCTGCATTGGTCACAACCTCGAACAGGGACTGTCCACTGGCATTGGCATATTCCTGCAAGCGTGCCAGCGTCGCATCACCGATACCGCGGCGCGGTACGTTGATGATACGCAGCAGGCTCAGGCTGTCATGCGGGTTATAAAGCAGACGCAGATAAGCCAGTGCGTCCTTGATTTCCTTGCGCTCATAGAACTTGGTGCCGCCGACCATCGTATAGGCAATGCCGCTCTTAATCAGCATTTCCTCGAAAATACGCGACTGCGCGTTAGTGCGGTACAGCACTGCCATATCGCCCAGCTTGGCGCTTTCGTTTTGCTGCAGCTTCTGCATATTTTCAATCACATAACGTGCTTCATCTCTTTCATCGTTCGCCTGATAGTAAACGATTTCCGAACCGTTGCCGTTGGCTGTCCACAGATTTTTCGGCTTGCGTCCGCTGTTGTTGTCTATAACGGCATTAGCTGCGTCCAAAATAACCTGCGTACTGCGGTAGTTCTGCTCCAGCTTCACCAGCTTGGCATCGGGGTAATCCTTTTCAAAATCAAGGATATTCTGGATATCAGCACCGCGCCAGCCGTAAATGCTCTGGTCAGCATCGCCTACGACGCAGATATTTCTGTGGCCTGCAGCCAACAGCTTCGTCAGCAGGTACTGCGCATGGTTGGTGTCCTGATATTCGTCAACCATCAGATAATCAAACTTACGCTGGTATTTTTCTCGTACCGCAGGATTTTCCTGCAGCAGACGCAAAGCCAGCAGCAGCAAATCGTCAAAGTCTACAGCGTTGTTGGCCTGCAGCTTCTTCTGATAAGCATCATAAATTTTTGCCACCTGCTGCTCATAATAGCCGCTAGCCTCACGAGCATAGGCATCAGGCAGCAGCAAAGCGTTTTTGGCATTGCTGATATGGCTGATAATCGCCGGCAGCGGAAAGCGCTTTTCATCCAGATTCATTTCCTTCAGCACCTGCTTAATCAGGTTTTTGCTGTCGCTCGTATCATAAATAGCAAAATTATTGGCATAGCCGTTGAGATTTTCCAGCTCGTAGCGCAAAAGGCGCGCACAGAAGGCATGGAAGGTGAACAGCCACACATCTCTGGCAGCAGCGCCTGCCATACGGTCTACACGCTCACGCATTTCCGCGGCGGCTTTATTAGTAAAGGTTATCGCCAAAATGCGATAGGGACGCACACCCTGCTGCAGCAGGTGCGCAATGCGGCAGGTAAGCACCTTGGTCTTGCCGCTGCCTGCGCCTGCCAGAATCAGCATCGGTCCGTTGATAGTCTGTACTGCATCAAGCTGCTGTTTATTCAGTCCTTGCATTGTATCGGTCATCAGTCGTTAGCCTCCATCATATTTCACAGATGCACCAGCATCCTCTGCTTGGGTAAAAATATTTTTGACTTAAATATTATATCACAAAACGCGACGCTTAGCAGAAGAAAAGCAGCCGCTTTTTGCCTAGAGAGATGCTAGGAAAAGCGGCTGCATTGTGTTAAAATAAGGCTATGTAATGCAAAAGGAGATTTTTCAGATGAGCAAAAAAAGCACCTTCGTTCCCGCCAAGGATTTAAGCAAGCTGTGGCGGGCTATTATAGAATTTGATATGCTGCAGCCAGGCGACCGTATTCTCATCGGCCTCAGCGGCGGCAAGGACAGCATGCTTCTGACAGCTATGCTGGCGGAAATCAAAAAATATTCGCCGATTCCCTTCGAGCTTGCCTGCTACACCGTCAACGGCATGTTTGCACCCAACTTTCCCAAGACAGAGCTGGCAGCCTTCTGCGCGCAGTTTGGCCTTGAGCACTACAGCGACGATGTTGACGTAATGGCGGCACATGAAAAAAAGGGCGGCAGCCCCTGCTTCACCTGCGCCTACTTTCGCCGCGCCGCTACCAACCGCCGCGCGCAGGAGCTTGGCTTCAACAAGGTGGCCTTGGCACACCACAATGACGATGCCGTTGAAACCTTCTTCATGAATCTGGTGACTAGCGGCCAGCTGCGCACCTTCTTGCCAGTAACGCCGCTGTCGCGCTCCGGCATCACGGTACTGCGCCCATTGCTTTACTACCGCGAGCAGGAAATCCGTGAGCTGGTGGCAAAGCTGAACCTGAAGCCTATCAAAAACCCCTGTCCTTATGACGGCCACACCATGCGTCAGGACATCAAGGAGCATATAGCAGCGCTAGATGCGCAATATCCGGAAATCTACGAGCATCTGGCAGCAGCCATGCGTAACAGCGACAGGCAGGAGCTGTGGCCGCCCAAGCCCGGCAAGGAGCTGCTGCAAAAATTCCACACCTTCTGGGGCCGTGGCAAGAAGCAGGGCGAGCAATGAAAACAAGGGCCTATCTTTACATCATCACTGCTGCTGTCTGCTGGGGTTTAATCGGTCTCTTCGTCAGAACGCTGGCAGCACATGGCTTCAGCTCCATGCAGATAGTTGCCCTGCGTTCGCTGGCAGCGGCAATTTGCGTCACGCTGCCGCTGCTGCGTTCAGGGCGTGCCGCCCTGCGCATCAGACTGCGTGACCTCTGGCTCTTCGTCGGCACCGGCATCTGCAGCCTGGTATTCTTCAACTATTGCTACTTTAACGCTATACAGCAGACAAGCCTGGCGGTGGCAGCGCTGCTGCTTTACACCGCCCCTGTCTTTGTTATGCTCATGTCGCTGCTATGCTTTGGCGAAGCCTTCACTCGCACCAAGGCGCTCGCTCTGCTGCTCACCTTCAGCGGCTGCGCCTGCGTTACAGGTGCCTTCAGCAGCAGCCTTACGCTTACGCTCAGCGGTCTGCTCTACGGCTTGGGCAGCGGCTTTGGCTACGCGCTTTACAGCATTTTCGGCAAGTACGCTGTGCGTAAGTATTCGTCACTCACCATCACCGCCTACACCTTTTATCTGGCGCTCGCAGC
>OQVR01000940.1_pt1 | contig 13029 bp, 10 predicted proteins | sample 1691521 | NCBI WGS metagenome assembly OQVR01 (sample SAMN03418256, study PRJEB22391) | human gut metagenome | biome: human-gut; feature: organic feature; material: feces | host: Homo sapiens | place: Tanzania | collected 2013-01
ACCTTGGGACGGACCGGCGTCAATCCTCTTCTCTGATGGAGATATTATGGGAGCAATCTTAGACAGAAACGGTCTGCGTCCTGCTCGTTACATCGTAACTAAAGACGATCTTGTAATTCTAGCTTCAGAAGAAGGTACTCTAAAGATTGACGAGAGCAGAATCGCTCGTCACTGGAGACTAGAACCAGGTCGTATGCTTTTAATCGATACTGAACAGGGTCGTATCATCGATGATAAGGAAATCAAGTTAAGCTTGGCTACACTACGTCCTTATCAAGAGTGGACAGACAAGGTTCGTATCAAATTAACCGATATTAAGGATGAAACCTCAACTGTAGGTTTGAACTTAAATACCAAAGCTCTAATGGGCGTATTCGGTTATACCCGTGAAGATGTTGAAAGATTATTAAAGCCTAAGGCTGTAAATGGTCAAGAGCCTGTTCTTTCAATGGGTAATGATGCTCCTTTAGCTGTTTTATCTAACAAGCCAAAGAGCTTATATGACTACTTCCGTCAGCTCTTTGCTCAGGTTACAAACCCTGCTATCGATCCTATTCGTGAAGAGATGGTAACCTCACTGGTGTCATTCATCGGTCCTCGTCCTGATCTTCTAAATATTATGGATAACAACCCTCCTGTAAGACTGGAGGTTCAGCAGCCTATACTTGATGCTGTTGAAATGGAAAAGATCCGCAACATCAGCAAGTTTACCGATAACAAATTCCGTTCTAAAGAATTGGATATCACCTACCCTCTTTCATGGGGTAAAGACGGTATCGAAGCAAGATTAGCTTCTATTAGAGCTGCAGCTATCGATGCTGTAAAGACAGGTCACAATATCCTAATCATTTCTGATAGAAATGTAGCAGCTGATAGACTTGCAATTCCAGCTCTGTTAGCAACATCAGCTGTTCACTTATGTCTGGTTGAGAACGGCTTACGTACAAGCACAGGCTTAGTTGTTGAAACAGGTTCTGCTCGTACAGTTCATCACTTTGCCCTCTTAGGCGGTTATGGTGCTGAAGCTATCCACCCATATGTAGCATTACGTGTAGTAACAGAATTAGCACCAGATGCTAAGACTGCTAAACAATATCAGGATAACTACATCCACGCTATTGATAAGGGTCTTTACAAGACTATGGCTAAGATGGGTATCTGTACCTACATGTCATACATCGGTGCACAGATCTTTGAAGCTGTAGGTCTATCCTCAGAATTTGTTGATAAGTACTTTACAAATACTCCAAGCCCAATCGAAGGTGTAGGTCTGTTTGATATTGCTCAAGAAGCAGTAGAAACTCACAAAGCAGCCTTCAGAAAGATTGAGCTAAAAGATCCATCACTATTACAGGGTGGCGATCTGAACTGGAGATATGACGGTGAAGAGCATATGTGGACTCCTGATGCTGTAGTTCACCTGCAAAGAGCTGTTCGTTCTGGCTCATACGATGAGTACAAGAAATATGCACAGATCATCAACGATCAGTCAAAGCGTTTGATGACCATCCGTGGTTTATTCAAGTTCAAGAAGACCAATCCTATCGATATTAGCGAAGTTGAAAGCGAAGAGAGCATTATCCACCGCTTTGCCTGTTCTGCTATGTCAATGGGTGCTATTTCAACTGAAGCTCACACCACCATGGCCATTGCCATGAACAGATTAGGTGCGATGTCAAACTCAGGTGAAGGTGGTGAAGACCCTCGCCGTGATGGCATCATCGATAAAGAAACCTCTACTAAGGCTATCTTAGGTGATGATGTAGTAGTTGATATTCCTCTGCACAAGGGAGATTCATTACGTTCACGTACCAAGCAGGTAGCATCTGGTCGTTTTGGTGTAACCACCGATTATCTGTCAACTGCTGATTTAATTCAGATTAAGCTGGCACAGGGTGCAAAACCTGGTGAAGGTGGTCAGTTACCAGGTCACAAGGTATCAAAATACATTGGTAAACTGCGTCACTCATTACCTGGTATTGGTTTGATTTCTCCTCCACCACACCACGATATTTACTCAATTGAGGATCTGGCTCAGCTGATTTTCGATCTGAAACTTGCTAATACCAAGGCAGACATCTCAGTAAAACTGGTATCTGAAGTTGGTATCGGCACTGTTGCAGCTGGTGTTGCAAAGTGTAAGGCAGACCATATCGTAATTTCAGGTCACGATGGTGGTACAGGTGCAGCTCCAGCTTCATCTGTAAAACACGCAGGTTCTGCTTGGGAAATTGGTCTTGCTGACGTACAACAGACTCTAGTTATGAACAAGTTACGTTCACGTGTAACATTACAGGTTGACGGTCAGATTAAGACAGGTCGTGACGTAATCATCGGTGCTTTGTTAGGTGCTGATGAGTTCGGTTTCGGTACTGCTCCATTAGTATGTATGGGTTGTACCATCATGAGAAAGTGCCAGAAGAACACCTGTCCTACTGGTATTGCAACTCAAGATCCTGAACTGCGTAAACAGTTCATCGGTACTCCAGAGCAGCTTGAGAATTACTTCCACTATGTAGCTCGTGAAGTACGTGAGATCATGGCTGAACTTGGCTTTAAGAAGTTTGAAGACTTAATCGGTCATGCTGAACTTCTAACCAAGATATCAGACAGCGAATTTGCTAAAGCTAGAAACTTAAGCTTTGAGAGAATTTTCTTTAAGGATCCTGCTTTTGCTAATGAGGTTGCTCACCATGCAATCGCTCAGCAGCATGAGATTGATAAGGCTCTAGATAAGAAGTTTGAAGCTAAAGTTCTAAAGGCTATTGAAGATAACAAGCCAATTACTATTGACTCACCAGTTGTTAACGTAAACCGTTCAGTTGGTACTTATACCTCTGGCTTAATTGCATCTTTAAAGAAGGAATTACCAGACAACTTTATTACCTTTAAGTTATCAGGTACAGCAGGTCAGTCATTTGGCGCCTTCCTTGAAAAGGGTGTTACCTTAAATCTGTCAGGTCTTGCTAACGACTATGTCGGTAAGGGTATGTCAGGCGGTATCATCGCTGTTCATGAGAGTGCAGCTTTTGATGGTGATCCTCAACAGAACATCATCGGTGGTAACACCTGCTTATACGGTGCTACATCTGGTGAAGCTTACTTTAGCGGTGTTTGCGGAGAACGTTTTGCTGTAAGAAACTCTGGCGCTGATGCTGTAACCGAAGGTTGCGGTGACCACGGTTGTGAATATATGACAGGTGGTACAGTCGTAGTCTTAGGAACTACTGGTAGAAACTTTGCTGCTGGTATGTCAGGTGGTATGGCTTACGTTTACGATAAGGACGGTACCTTCAGATCACGCCTTGCCAAGGGTGCATTTAACGTAAGCAATGTGGTTAAGGCAAACAAGGCCGATCCTGCAATTCCTCTGCATCAGGGTAAATCAGACGAAGAGGTTCTAAAGACTCTGTTAACACGTCACTTGAATATGACATCAAGTAAGGTTGCCAAGAAGATCTTAGAAAACTTCGATGTTGAACTGCAACACTTCGTCAAGGTATTCCCTGTTGAATACTTCAACGCATTAAACGCAATGAAGGAGGCACACTAAGATGGGCTTTTTAAGAGGATTTATTGAATTTGAGCGTATCGAACAGCCTCATGTTCCAGTTGAAGAGCGTGTAAAGAGCTTCTGTGAAATCTACGGTACCTTAACTGACGAGCAGGCTAAAATTCAGGCTGGTCGTTGCATGGACTGCGGTATTCCATTCTGTATGCATGAGTGCCCATTACACAATGATTCACCTGACTTTAACGAGTTTGTATCTGAGGAGCAGATGAGCAAGGCTTACAACGTACTGTCAGCTACCAATAACTTCCCTGAGATCACAGGTCGTATCTGCCCTGCTCTGTGTGAAGAGGGTTGTACCTTAGGTATTCACCGTAAAGCTGTAGGCATTAAGTCTGTTGAAAGAAAGATTGCTGAATACGCTTTTGAGCATGGTCTGGTAAAACCTGTTATCACTGAGCACCGTTCAGGTAAAAAAGTATGTGTAGTAGGTTCAGGTCCAGCAGCCCTTGCTGCAGCTCAGCAGTTAAACCGTTTTGGTCACACTGTAACTGTAGTTGAAAAGATGAACAAGATTGGTGGTCTGTTACGCTACGGTATTCCTGATTTCAAACTGCCAAAAGAAATTCTAGACAGAAGAATTTCTCAATTAGAGCAGGAAGGCATTACCTTTAAGACCTCAACTATCGTCGGTGCTATCAAGAACTTAGAGCACGGTGTTCATAACGACTCATTAAATGAAGTTCGTGGTCAGGAGTTATTAGATAACTATGACGCTATCGTTCTAGCTCCAGGCTCTGAGGCTCCACGTGATTTAAGATTACCTGGTCGTGATTTAAAGGGCATCTACTTTGCTTTAGATTTCTTAATTGCTCAGAACCGTGAGAACAATGGTGACTGCGAGAATCCTATTGATGTTCGTGGTAAGAACGTTGTGGTAATCGGTGGTGGTGAAACTGCATCAGACTGTATCGGTGTTTCAATCCGTAAATGTGCAGCCTCAGTAACCCAGTTAGATTACCATGACGAGTTACCAGAGAGTGTTGATTTAACCATGGCATGGCCTGATTGGAGAAAGATCAAGCGTACTTCTACTTCACATGAAGAAGGTTGCACAAGATTATTCTCAACTAACACCACCGCTTTTGAAGGTAAAGACAAGCTAGAAGCTGTTGTAACCGAGAAAGTAAAGTGGGGTGAAGGTCGCCACTTTGAGGGTATCAAGGGTACTGAAAGCAAGATTAAAGCTGACGTAGTCCTGATTGCTATGGGGTACTCACATCCTTCATCTGCTTTAATTAAAGAGTTTGCATTAGAGACAGACAAACGCGGCAATATCAAAGCTGAAGTTCAAGGTGAGAGTGCATATCAAACCTCAAACAAGAAAGTATTCGCAGCAGGTGACGGCAGAAAGGGCCAGTCACTAGTTGTCTACGCCATCGCAGAAGGTAGACAATGTGCTGCTGCAGTTGACGATTTCTTAAAAGGAAATTAGTCACTAAACATTTGCCTGTTGGTAGTTGCCTCCTATACAAATAGGAGGCTTTTTTTATCCCTCATCTTTAATTTACTAATGCACTGTTTAAGGGAAATTTAATTACATTTAACTTTAAATAATCTAAATTTAGTGCACTAAATTAAATCACAGTTCTCATTTCTTAAATATTCTATTAACTACTTGATCTTAATTTATTTTACTAAAGTCATTTTTGAAAAATGCTCTTTAAAATTGCATAAAAAGTTATGATTTCGTCACAATTTTTTTTCTTATTTGATAATGAGTTACATTGTATTTACATAGCTTTCACTAACAATGTGCACTGTTTTAAATCAGATCTGCACCAAATATGTGAATATTCAATTTGGTATTGCAAGCTAAAATTAAGAATTGTAAATTTGATTTCAACAAATTAAAACAAACTTTTCTTATATCGGTCCTAAGACCGGTAAAACGATTTTATCAACAGGTAAACAGGAGACATTAAATGTCATACACACAGAGAGTATTAGACTCTTTAAAAGCTAAGTATCCATACCAGCCAGAATTCTTACAGGCAGCTGAGGAAATCTTAAACACATTACAGCCTGTAGTAGATAAAGAGCCTAAGTATGAGAAGTACAAGATCTTAGAGCGTATGACTGAGCCTGAGAGAACTATTTCTTTCCGTATTGAGTGGGTTGACGATAAGGGCGAAGTTCAGGTTAACAAGGGCTATCGTGTACAGTTCAATTCAGCAATTGGTCCTTACAAGGGTGGTATCCGTTTACACCCAACAGTAAATGAAGGCGTATTAAAGTTCTTAGGTTTAGAGCAGATCTTAAAGAACTCATTAACTGGTACCCCTATCGGTGGTGCAAAGGGTGGTTCTGATTTCGATCCTAAGGGCAAGTCAGAGACTGAAATCATGCGTTTCTGCCAGGCTTTCATGATCCAGTTACACCGTTACATTGGTGCTACTATCGACGTTCCAGCTGGTGATATCGGTACTGGTGGTCGTGAGATCGGTTACATGTACGGCGCTTACAAGCGTTTAACCACTCGTTATGAGGGTGTTTTAACTGGTAAAGGTTTAACCTACGGTGGTTCTTTAGCACGTACTGAGGCTACAGGTTACGGTACCGTTTACTTCACTGATGCTATGTTAAAGGATCGTGGCGATTCATTAAAGGGCAAGAAGTGCGCTGTATCAGGTTCAGGTAACGTAGCTATCTACTGCTGCGAGAAGTTAATCCAGTTAGGTGCAACTCCTGTTACCGTATCAGATTCTAACGGTACTATCTATGATCCAAATGGCATCAAGGTAGACGTATTAAAGCAGGTTAAGGAAGTTGAGCGTGCACGTCTAACCCGTTATGCAGAGTTAGTTCCAACAGCTCAGTACACTCCAGTTGATAAGTACCCAGCAGGCAAACACCAGGTTTGGACTTACAACGTAGACTGTGCATTCCCTTGCGCAACTCAGAACGAGTTAAATGAGGAAGATGCTAAGACCCTATTAGCTAACGGCTGTAAGGTTGTAGCAGAAGGTGCTAACATGCCTTCAACCTTAGGTGCTATCGATCAGTTCTTAAAGGCTAAGATTGCTTACGGTCCTGCAAAGGCTGCTAACGCTGGTGGTGTTGCTACTTCTCAGTTAGAGATGGAGCAGAACGCAGGTATGACTGCTTGGACCTTCGAGGAAGTTGATCAGAAGTTACACACCATTATGACCAACCTGTACAAGAACGTTGCTGATACCGCTCGTGAATTCGGTGTTGAAGGCAACCTAGTATTAGGTGCTAACATCGCTGGCTTCCGTAAAGTAGCTGATGCAATGATTGCTCAGGGTGTAATCTAATAGATTTACTCCTCTAAATAATTAAGTTCAAAATGCCCCAAAATTGATTATTTTGGGGCTTTTTTGTCAATTTTCGAAGATTTATATATTTCCGCGTCATTTTGTGAAAAATTGAAAAATCATGAGAAAATTGATTAAATGCTCATAGCGGAATTTATTTTTTTAATTGCTACCTTATATATTGGTAGCAGATTTGACGGTATGGGACTGGGTGTAGTCTCAGGCGTAGGCTTATGTATTGAAATCTTTGTATTAAGAATGCATCCTACCTTCCATCAGTTGATGTAATGCTTATCATCATCGCAGTTGTAAGCTGTGCTTCTATCTTAGAAGCTTCAGACGGTCTTAAGTGTATGTTGCAGTACGCAGATCGTATGTTACGTAAAGCTCCTAAAAAGATCACTTTCCTTGGACCAATGGTTACCTATGCTTTAACCTTAATGTTAGGTACAGGCCATGCTGTATATACCATCATGCCTATCATTGGCGATATTGAGCTAAAGAATAAAATTCGTCCTGAAAGACCGATGACAGCAGATTCTGTAGATTCTCAAATGTGACTGTAGCATCCCCTATTTCAGCTGTAGTACCCTGTTATTTGGGTAAAGATGTGCTGCAGATCCCCGGACTTGAGGGTTTGACCTTATTTAAGATCTTACTTGTAAACATCCATGCTAACTTAGTAGTTGTATTCTTACTGTCTTTATACTCTAACTTTAGAGGTAAAGATCTTGAAAAAGATTCTGTCTTAAGTATCAATCGCAGTAAACTAACAGGCAGCAACTGCTAAAATCTTAATACCAGTTGCAGCAGCAATCGGTCTGCTAAGTCCAATTCTAATTGTTTTAATGCCTGATACTTATGCTAACTTCTTTATTCCTAATTACCCTTCAGATATTGCAACTGTAAACTTTGGTATCTCAGGCGCCACAAAGATTGGAAAATACTATTTAAACCACTCTTTTATGATCCCTAGACTTATCGGTCTTACATGTGCCTGGCTTCTAGGTGTGACTTTAGCTGAGCTGATAATCTAAGGTATAGCTCATTTAAGGATTTTTTAAAGTTAGTAGACAAATGTCTACTAACTTTTATTTAGGCTCTGTCTTTTCAATTTCATTCCTCCCATAGCACCTTTTTACAATAAAAAAAATCCATTAAATCAAAACTTTGTTACAGCTAACAAAATTAGCATTAGATTTATCACTTCACTTTAAATACTCAAAATCTGACCTAAACTTTAGAAAAGATAAGAATAAAACTAAGGAGCTTTTTATGTTACTTGAAGGCAAAACCGCACTAGTTACCGGTGCAAGTCAAGGTATAGGTAAAGAGATTGCCCGCATTCTAAATAAGAATGGAGCTAAGATCTATATCGTGGCAAGGAGTGCTGACAAGCTCTCTACCACAGCAAAGGAGTTAGATCCTACAGGTAAAGAAGTATTTGCTGTTCCTTGTGACATTACTTCTAATACTGCTGTAGAAGAGGTATTCAAGCGCTTTAAAGCTGACGGTATTTCTATTGATATTCTGGTTAACGCAGCAGGCACTGCTAACTCAAATTCTATTGAAACTACTGATATTGAGCTTTGGGATAAAGTTCTAGATACCAATCTTACAGCTGCCTTTAATTTAAGCCAGAAATGCTTCCCGATGATGAAAGAAAAAGGTGGTGGCAAAATCATAAATCTTGCATCTATCTTAGCTGATGTAACCAGTCCTGGTATGGCAGCTTATAGTGCTTCAAAAGGTGCAATTAAGATGTTAACCAAGACTCAATCTGTAGAGTGGGCAAAATACAATATTCAGTCAAATGCGATTGCTCCTGGCTACATTAAAACAGATATGACCAAAGGCATTTTAAACAACAAAGAGCTTACTCAAAAGTTAGTAGGCAGAACTCCTATGGGCAGAATTGGTGAACCTGAGGATGTAGCAAAAGTAGCTTTATTCTTAGCTTCCCCTCTGTCTGACTTTGTAACAGGTACAGAGATCCCTGTAGATGGAGGTATTTTAGCGGCTTTAATGTAATTGAAATAATTGATGTAAGATAGTTCTTTGATGTAAGTATTGATGTGAAAAAGCCAGAACCACGATTTTAGGTTCTGGCTTTTGTATGAATAAAGGTAAGCTTAAGCCTTATTCAGACCTAAAACTTCATTCATATCATATAAACCTGGTTTCTTGTTCTCAAGCCATAGAGCGGCTCTGAATGCTCCACGAGCGAAGGTCTGACGTGAGGTTGCAATATGGCTTAACTCAACGCGCTCACCTTCTGAGCAGAACATAGCAGTATGCTCACCTACGATATCACCACCACGGATTGATGAGAAACCGATAGAACCGTAGATACGCTCGCCAGTAATACCGTTACGACCTGCTACCATAACGTCTTTTAGATTTACGTGACGACCTTCAGCAGCTGCCTCGCCAATTGCTAAAGCAGTGCCTGATGGGCTGTCTACCTTATAACGGTGGTGAGCTTCAACAATTTCGATATCAGCATCAGCCATGATCTGAGCTGTCTTTTTAACAAGGTTTAATAAAACGTTAACACCAACAGAGAAGTTAGCAGCAAAAACGATAGGAATATGCTTTGAGTATTCCTTAATCTTATCGCGCTGCTCGTAATCGAAACCTGTGGTACCTAAGATAACTTTGCAGTTATGCTGCTTTGCATATTCAAGAATATTTAATGAGCACTCTGGACGAGAGAAATCGATGAACATGTCAGGAGCTGCTGACAGTTTTGAAGGCTCATCTACAACTTCAACATTGCAGCCTGATGGCAGTGTATCGGTGCTCTTATCAATGCCGCATACAACCTTTGCGCCATCAAGACCTAAACAGCAGTCCCACAGTGCGTGCCCCATGCGTCCGCCTAAACCTACAATACCAACCTTAAGCATTATAAAACTCCTTTCGCATAACAATTAAGTGGTCTAATTTTACACTTACTTTTGCAAATTGTAACGAGGTATAGAAGCTGATTGCCCCTTTATTGAGCACTTCCACATCAACTTCGATTGATGATCCGCCCTTCATTCTAACCATCTGTTCTGCTGTCTGAAGTAAGAGTTTACCTATTCCAAGTCGCATATAAAGCGGATCGATATACAGTGCGAGAATTTTACCTGACTCTATTTCATTTTTAAAAGTTAAGAAGCCATAGAGATTTTTTGCACCACAAGCAAGCACTGTCCGATAATTTTCATCAGAAAGACGGTTCTCCCATAGTGCAGTAAATTGAGGATGGGTAAAGGTAAAAGGTTCCCTGCGATTCTCATAATGAGAGGCATTAAGTTCAAGGCGAGCGATATTGCTAGCATCGGTCACATTAGCCCAGCGGATATGAACCTTAAGATTTCCTTTTACAAAGACGGTATTGTTTTTCACGTAAGCTACCTGTATTAAGCTTTTTGACTGGCTTTATTTAACAGCGCTTGAGCGCTTTGACGAGTAGCTTCTGTTACAACGTTACCGCCCATCATACGAGAGATTTCCTCGACACGACCATCATTATCAAGCTCAGATACATTTGAGACTACATTCTGCCCCTGCTGAGATTTTGAGACTAAGAGCTGATGATCAGCAGCAGCTGCAACCTGTGGTAAATGAGTTACGGTAATTACCTGCACATCCTTACCTAAAAGGTGTAAAAGCTCACCCACAGCAGAAGCCGTACGACCTGAGATACCAGTATCAACCTCATCAAAGATCAATGTCTGTGTCGAGCCTTTACGTGAGGTTAAAACCTCAATTGCTAAAGCAAGACGTGATAACTCACCACCTGAGGCTACAGCACCTAAATCTTTTGGTGCTTCTCCTAGGTTTGCTGAGAACAAAAATTCAACATTGTCACGACCTGTAGCTCTAGGTCTTATAGTCTCATCACGAGTTACTTTAACCTCAAACACGCCATCTGGCATTGCTAAGGTTCTAATCTTTAAAGTTACATCCTGAGACATTTTTGTAGCAGCTTTTGCTCTTAAGTCTGATAACTCTCTAGCTTCTGTCTCATAGGCATCTCTTAACTTTTTAACGTTAGCAGTTAATGATGCTATCTGCTCTTTTAAAGATAAAAAGTGCTCTATATCTTTTTCTAACTTGTCTTTAATCTTATAAAGCTCGTTTGGCTTTATCTCAAAACGGCGAGCTAATTCGTGGCATTTTGAGAGTTTGTCAGATAACTCTTCAACTAAAGCAGGATTAGCCTTTAAGGTAAGTGAATCTAACTTTTCACGAGCTAAATCCAAATGCTCACAAGCAGTTGAAAGATCTGCAACAATTGGATCGATACTGTCTTTAGCAAAGACAGCTACTTTTGATAAATCGGTAATTCTTGCAGAAATGATATCAATGATGTTGTGCTCTTCGTTCTCAAGCACACCTTGAGCTAAAGCTACAGCATCTGATGCCTGTGTCTGATGCTGCAGGGCATCATAATCTGAGCTTATCTGCTCATAGTCGCCTTCGTGCAGATCAAGCTTATTTAATAAGTCTAATTCATAACGTAAGGTCTTATAGGTCTGAGCGCCAGCTAGCTGCTCATCTGCTAGTTCCTGCAAATGCTGACGGTTCTTATTATATTTATCAAAGGATAGTTTTACAGCTTCAACTTTGTCTTTTAATCTGCCAAAGCTGTCTACTAAGGATAGCTGATTGTTCTTATCAATAAGCTTAATGCTTGCATGCTGTCCGTGAATTGCAACAATGTAAGAGCCTAGCTCTTTTAGTAAGGCTAAAGTACAAGGAGAGCCGTTAATATAAGACTTTGACTTACCATCTGCTCCTATAACACGGCGGAGCATTAGAGTGTTATCCTCTGCTGTAAGCTCACGCTCGTTTAGAAAATCGATAACAGCCTGATTGTTCTCAATTGAAAACACCGCATCAAGCTCAGCTTTAGCACAGCCTGTTCTTACGCACATAGCATCTGCTCTTGCACCTAAGAGCATAGATAAAGCATCTACAGTTAATGATTTACCGGCACCGGTTTCACCTGTAATACAGGTCATGCCACTATGAAAATCAAGGGTATTTTTATCACTTAAAGCAAAGTCTTTTACGATTAATTGTTCAAGCATAACTACTCCAAAAACAGACTCAAACTTAAAGTTTGGTCCTAAACAAGACTTTGAGCCCAGCCTAATTTCTGACGTAACAGGCTGTAATAGTCATAACCTTGAGGGTGAATAAGTGTCAAAGGTATGTGATGCTGTCTTATAAGTACAGAGCTTTTAGTATCAGCTCTCATGGTTACCTGACCATCACAGTTGATTGCAATTAACTCTGCCATATCATCAGGACATTCAAAGTCGATTCTAACCTCTGATTTTCCTGGAATGATAATAGGAGAGCAGTTTAGTGACTGTGGGAACATTGGCACTAATGACAGAACATCAAGATTTGGTTCAATAATAGGACCACCTGCTGATAATGAATATGCTGTTGAGCCTGTAGGTGTATTGACGATAATACCGTCACCTCTTAGGGTGTACATATAGGTACCATCAATAGTTACTCTAAACACCATCATATGAGCCATGGTGCCTGAGTGAATAACGGTTTCGTTAGTTGCTAATGACTGACCGATTAACTCACCTACTCCATCTTCAGAATCACGAGAGACACGAACATCAATCATGGTTCTGTCCTCTAATGAGTAGTAGCCTTTTACAACCTTTTTTAAGCTCTCATCAAGATTGTCAGGATTGACATCGGTAAGCAGACCTAAATGTCCGCGGTTAATACCTAATACTGGAACTTTCAAATCTACTAAGGTTCTGGCTGCACCTAAAACAGAGCCATCTCCACCTACAACGATGATAAGGTCAAGATCTCGCATCTGACGACGGGTAATACTTTCAATTTCAGGAATATTAAAGCCTACAGATGTATTAGCCTCAAGATATACTTTTACACCTAATTTGGTTAGTTTTGAGGCAATATCTCTGATAGCTCCAGACACAGGACGCTTATACACTTTAGATACAATTACAGCTGATTTAATTGGCTTTTGCTGTACCATTGAAGCTACCACGGCACTCTCCTAAAAATATATTATTCAATCCTCTATTGTACATTCTGCTTGAACCTTTTTCAAAGTTACATAACTTACAGATAAAAAGCTGTATAAACGATCATAATTGGAGAGTAGCTACATTTTTATTGAATACA
>OQVR01000941.1_pt1 | contig 13004 bp, 8 predicted proteins | sample 1691521 | NCBI WGS metagenome assembly OQVR01 (sample SAMN03418256, study PRJEB22391) | human gut metagenome | biome: human-gut; feature: organic feature; material: feces | host: Homo sapiens | place: Tanzania | collected 2013-01
CTGCTCTTTCCGGGAGAATGGCATACCTATCATCCTTTGAACAGCAAGGGATGGAAGAGCTACTGGATCGGATTCAAGGGAAAGAATATCAACGACCGTGTGAAGGCGGGATTCCTATCGCCGGAAAAGCCCATCTATCACGTAGGATACAGCAATGAAATCATCGCCCTGTATGAGGAGGCGTACAAGACGGCACAGGAGGAGGCTGCATTCGTACAGCAGACCCTGGCGGGCATCGTGAACCACCTCATCGGAAAGATGTATTCCCTGGAGAGAAACATCATCCTGAGCAAGGATTCCAAGCATGTGGATATCATCAACAGGGCTCGTCTCCGCATCCGTGAGAGTCTGGAAGATACGCTCAGCATCCAGGAGATAGCCCAGGAACTGGGCATCAGCTATTCTTCGTTCCGCAAGCTCTTCAAGGAATATACCGGCTTCGCTCCTGCACTCTATCAGCAGACTTTGAAACTGCAGAGAGCCAAGGAACTGCTGTCTACCACCAATGAGAGTATCAAGGAAATAGCCTACCGCCTCAATTTCGAATCCCCTGATTATTTCTCAGCTAAATTCAAGAGCCAGACTGGCATGAAGCCATCCGATTTCAGAAACATGAACAGATAAGCCTGAAAAACAGAACAGGCTATATATCTGAATCGCAATTAAATCGCAATTAAATAGAAACTAACATTTATCAACTCACAATTAGCAAATGCTTATAGGCTGCTTGAAGAACTAAAGGTTCACAAGCAGCCTTGTTTTCCATCCACTCACTTTTGTTTTTCCATTTACCCATCTTTTAGTTTTTCCTTCTTTATCTGTCTATCCACTCCTTAAGCTTCCCCCTTTATATCCCATCATCCCATTCCATTTTTTCACTGTCGCCAAATATCAAGGGCTGAAAATCAAAATCCCTTGTTGCGTTTCACGATTTAGGTCTATCTTTGCACCGAAAAATTCAACAAAGACTTTGAAGTAACGCATAAGAAACTTTGAAATCAATTGAAATTAAACTTAGAAATCAATAACAATAATTAGACTTAAAAACCTGACAAAATGGAACAAAAGAAATACTTCTTTGCAGTGGATTTAGGTGCCACCAGCGGAAGAACCATTATCGGTAGTTTATCAGATGGAAAATTCAATCTGGAAGAATTGACACGTTTCGACAACCATCTTATCGAGACAGGCAATCACTTCTATTGGGACATCTATGCGCTCTATCTGGAAATCATCAAGGGCTTGAAACTCGTGGCTCAACGAGGCATCCATATCCAGAGCATCGGAATCGATACCTGGGGATGCGACTTCGTATATGTGGGCAAGGACGGAGCCATCCTCCGCAACCCTCTCGCCTATCGCGACCCACACACCGTGGGCATGATGGAGAAATACTTCGACGAGAAAATCAGCAAGGAAAAGGTATATGAGAAGACGGGCATCCAGTTCATGAACTTCAACTCCCTCTTCCAGATATACGCTATGCGCAAGGCTGGCAATGTAGCTTTGGAGAATGCTGACAAAATTCTCTTTATTCCGGATGCTCTGAGCTATATGCTTACCGGTAAAGCTATCTGCGAATATACTGTAGCCTCCACCTCGCAGATTCTCAATCCGATGACAGGCGACCTCGACCAGGATCTTGTTGAGAGTCTCGGATTGAAGCGCGAACAGTTTGGAGAAATGACTGCCCCTGCTACCATCATCGGTACACTCACCGAGGAAGTACAGAAGATAACTGGCTTGAATGCAGTACCTGTCATCGCTGTAGCAGGCCATGATACTGCCAGCGCCGTGGCTGCCGTTCCTGCCAAGAATGAGGAGTTTGCATACCTCAGTTCTGGCACTTGGAGCCTCATGGGTATAGAGACTCAGAAGGCTATCATCAATGAACATAGCTACGAACTCAACTTCACCAACGAAGGCGGTATCGAGGGCACTACCCGATTCCTCAAGAATATCTGCGGCATGTGGATCTACGAGCGTTGCCGCAAGGAATGGAAAGATGCTGCAGCTGCTAATAACAGTGACCAGACCTGCTTGGGACATGGCGAACTGATTGCTGAAGCAATGAAGCAGCCAGCCTTCCAGAGTATCATCAATCCTGACGATTCCGTCTTTGCCAACCCATCCAGCATGGTTGAGGCTATCAAGCAATATTGTGAAAAGACCGGTCAGCATGTACCTGAAAGCTACGGCGAGTTCTGCCGCTGCATCTTCGAAAGTCTTGCCCTCCGCTACCGTCAGGTATTCACATGGCTCAAAGAATTTGCAGATTTCGATATCAACGTGCTCCACATCATCGGTGGCGGTTCACTCAACCAATACCTCAACCAGTTTACTGCCAACAGTTGCGGTGTAACCGTACTGGCTGGTCCACAGGAAGGCACAGCTATCGGAAACATCATGCTGCAAGCAAAGGCTTCCGGCTTGGTAAAGGATATCTGGGAGATGCGACAAATCATCGCCAACTCTCTGGAATTGAAGAAATTCGAGCCACAGGACAAGGAGGCTTGGGATGCTGCGTATGAGAAGTTTTTAAAGGTAAAAAAGTAAAAAGGTAAAAATAAACAACAACAATAAAATACATAAAAAACAATGAAAGCAGAATTGATTTTAAAGAATTACGAGATTGCAAAGGAGCGCTATGCTGCTCTGGGTGTTGATACAGACAAGGCTATTGAGACTTTGGAGAAGACTCCTATCTCTCTGCACTGCTGGCAGGCTGACGACGTGGTTGGCTTCGAGCGCGGCGAGGCTGCTTCTGGTGGTATCCAGAGCACAGGTAACTATCCTGGCAAGGCTCGCAACATCGACGAGCTCCGTCAGGACATCGAGAAGGTGAACTCTCTCCTGGCTGGTACTTTCCGTCTCAACCTTCATGAGATTTACGGTGAGTTCGGTGGCAAGCAGATTGACCGCAACGAGGTTTCTGTTGACCAGTTTACAGGTTGGATGCAGTGGGCTAAGGAGCAGAACATGAAGCTCGACTTCAACTCTACTTCTTTCTCTCACCCATTGAGCGGTAGCCTCACATTGTCAAATCCTGACCCAGCTATCCGCGAGTTCTGGATTGAGCACACCAAGCGTTGCCGCCGCATTGCAGACGCTATGGGTAAGTTCCAGAACGACCCATGTATCATGAACATCTGGGTACACGATGGTTCTAAGGACATCACCGTAGAAAAGGGTCGCTACCGCGAGATCTTGAAAAACTCTCTTGATGAGATTCTGGCAGAGGAGTTGCCAAACATGAAGTCTTGCCTGGAGGCAAAGCTCTTCGGTATCGGTTTGGAGGCTTACACCGTAGGTTCCCACGACTTCTACGCTGGCTACTGCGCTAAGAACAACGTGATGTACACCCTCGATACAGGTCACTATGAGCCTACAGAGAACGTATCAGATGCAGTTTCAGCACTCCTGCTCTTCGTTCCTGAGTTGATGCTCCACGTATCTCGCCCAATGCACTGGGATTCAGACCACGTAACACTCTTCGACGACAATACACGCAACCTCTTCTCTGAGTTGGTTCGTGCCAATGCACTCGACCGTGCTCACATCGGTCTCGACTACTTCGACGGTTCTATCAACCGCATCGGTGCTTACATCATCGGTGTACGTGCAGCCCAGAAGTCATTGTTGCAGGCATTCCTTGAGCCACTTGATACACTCCGCAAGTACGAGGACGAGGGCAAGCTCTTCCAGCGCCTGGCTCTCCTCGAGGAAGAGAAGACATTGCCATTCGGTGCAGTATATGATTACTTCAACTTGAAGAACAACATCCCAGTTGGCGAGGAGTACATCGCTGACATCGAGAAGTATGAGGCAGAGGTTCTCGCTAAGAGAAACTAAAATATAAGATATTAAAGCAGGCTAAAAAGTCCTAGGCTCAGTGAAGCCTAGGATTTTTCAGTCTGTTTTAACCTAAAAACCAAGCAATAAACAATACAATGGAAATATTAATAGGACTTTTAATCATAGCCATCGGCGCATTCTGCCAGTCCAGCTGCTACGTCCCAATCAACAAGATTAAAGATTGGAGTTGGGAATCCTACTGGATAGTTCAGGGTGTGTTCGCATGGCTTATTTTGCCTTTTTTCGGCGCTATGCTTGCTGTACCAAGCGGACATTCCTTCTTTGAATTATTCCACGGTTATGGCTTCAATGTAGCGATGACCATGCTCTTTGGTGTGCTCTGGGGCGTAGGCGGACTGACTTTCGGTCTTTCCATGCGCTATCTGGGAGTAGCTTTGGGTCAGAGCATCGCCCTGGGAACCTGTGCAGGTCTCGGCACCATCATGGGTCCAGTATTGCTCAACATCTTCTTCCCAGAGATGGACGCCCTCTCATCACTCACCTTCAGCGTAATTCTCGGTGTGGTAGTCACTCTTCTCGGTATTGCCATCATCGGTGTGGCAGGTAGCATGAAGGCGGCTTCGCTCTCAGAAGAAGAGAAGAAGGCAGCAGTGAAGGACTTCAACTTCCCTAAGGGTCTTGCCATCGCCTTGCTGGCTGGTTTCATGAGCGGATGCTTCAATGTGGGTCTTGCCTTCGGCGACGACATCCATTTCGGCAGTTTCACTCCTGATATGTACAAAACCTTGCCAGCCACCTTCCTGGTTACCCTGGGCGGTTTCATCACCAACGCCATCTACTGTTTCTATCAGAACACCAAGAACCATACTTGGGGCGATTATCAGAAACAGGAGGTATGGGGCAACAACCTTCTGTTCTGTGCCCTTGCCGGTGCCTTGTGGTACAGTCAGTTCTTCGGCTTGTCATTAGGCAAGGGATTCCTCACTGCCTCACCCGTACTCACCACCCTCTCCTTCTGCATCCTGATGGCTCTCAATGTGGTATTCTCCAATGTGTGGGGCATCATCCTGAAAGAATGGAAAGGCTGTTCGGGCAAGACCATCGGCGTGCTGCTGGTCGGTATTTTAATACTCATCGTCTCTTGCTTCTTGCCTCAGCTTATCTGATGCAGATAAATATCAATGGTATAAGAAGAAACCAATCATATTAATTAGCATTTGTATAACAATAAAAAACATAGAATATCATGAAACGATTTGCATTCAAAATGTATCTCAAGAAGGGATGCGAAAAGGAATATGCCAAGCGCCATGCTGCGATTTGGCCAGAGTTGAAACAGATGATCAAGGATCAGGGTGTGAGCGACTACAGCATCTTCTGGGACAAGGACACCAACCTGCTCTTTGCCGTTCAGAAATGCGATAGCGATACCAACAGCCAGGACACCACCAATGTGGATCCTATCACCCAGAAATGGTGGGATATGATGGCAGACATCATGGAGGTGAATCCGGATAATTCGCCTGTCAGCATTCCACTGGAAGAACTCTTTCACATGGACTAAGATTGAAAGTAGAAATCTATCATTTCATATTAAATAATATAGATCACCAAAAATCCCCAGGCATTTTCCAACGCCCGGGGATTTTCTATTTTAAAGTTTCCTCTTATATTATCTTGGCAAATTGAATGCCTTAGTCATCTCTGCCATCTCTTCCTGACTCATACCATCAGGCTCGAATCCCATGCACTTGGAATCGATGTAGATCTTGGCGCTCTTAGAGAGCACGTCAATCTGGTCGAAGGCATCCATTACATCCAAGCCCTTGGCAAAGACGCCGTGCTTCTCCCACATCACTACATCATAATCCTCCAACTCCTTCAGGGTTTCCTCAGCCAGCTTCAAGCTGCCTGGCAACTGATAAGGAACGATGCCCAGACCGAGTGGACAGAATGCCTTGGTCTCAGGAATCATGCTCCAGAGCAAGTTGCTCAACACGTCCTTGCCCATGAACTTCTTGTTGTGGCTCATGGCGATGAGCTCGATAGGATGAGTATGAACGGTAGCCTTGTAGTTGGAACCCTTTTCGATGAGACGGGCATGGACGCTCAAGTGGCTTGGCAACTCAGATGTTGGCATCACGGCGTTATCTGCGATGATAACATAGCTGGCGCAATCGTCGAGGATGCGGATGATAGAACCGTTCTCCATAGGCCAGCGAGCCAAGTCGCGCATGCGCTTGCCTGTACCCTTGCAGAAGAAGTAGCAACCTTTCAAGGCTGGCAATGCTGTACCAATCTGCTTTACTTCGCTGATGGCAGGCAAAGCCTTGATTTCGTCATCTACCAAGTCGGTGATGTTCACGGTGATGTTACCACCATTACGCTCAGCCCAACCATTCTGCCAGAGGTATCCAGCAACTTCAGCAATCTTCTCGACCTCCTTTTTCAAGGCAGGACGACCTTCTAAAACACTATTCATATTAATCTTGTTATTAGCTTGTTTAAAATTTCTGCTGCAAAAGTAATCATTTTTCTCCATATCCACCCTATTCTTTTGATATTTCTGCTATGACATTTGGCATCTTTGCATGATTTACTGATTACAGAAGAGGCTTTCTATCTTCCATCATCCCCCAAAAACAAATGGCGGACAAAAACACAAAATTTTGAATGGAAGAACAAAAAAACATCGGTTTTTTTTCGTAATTTTGCACCATAATAATAACGCAATAATAATATCACAATAATAATAATGCAACAAAACAATCAAAACATCATTAGAATGAGAAAAAGACTATTTCTACTTCTACTCGCATTCATCTCGCTCTGCCAGATGAATGCAGTGGAAAGAACAAAGCTCAATTTCAATGGAGGATGGTTGCTCAAGGTGGGCGACTTCCCGGGAGCAGAACAGGCAAACTACAAGGATGCCGGTTGGAAACAGATTACGCTGCCTCGTGCCTTCAACGAGAAAGAAGCGTTCAAGGTTTCCATCGAACACCTTAGCGACACCATCATGTGGTATCGCAAGCACTTCCATATCCAGGAAGTGGGCGACCGCAAGTATTTCATCGAGTTTGAGGGCGTGCGCTTCGGTGCCGACATCTGGCTCAATGGTAAGAAAGTGGGATATACCGAGAATGGTGTGATGGCAAGCGGATTCGACCTGACACCTTATATTATAAAAGGTGAAAACGTCATAGCCGTACGTGTGGATAACTCCTGGAACTATCGTGAGCGCACCAGCGGTCAGCGTTTCCAGTGGAACGACAAGAACTTCAATGCCAACTATGGCGGTATTCCGAAGAATGTGTTCCTCCACATCACCGACAAGCTCTACCAGACTCTTCCGCTCTACAATAATCTCAAGACCACAGGTATCTATATCTATGGCAGCAACTATGATATTGCGGGAAAGAAGGTAACGGTAAATGCAGAATCGCAGGTAAGGAATGAGGATTCCAAGTCTCGCTCTTTCCGCTTCTTCGCCAAGATTCTGGATGCAGACGGCAAGGAAGTGGGTCATTTTGATGGCGAAAGATACACCTTGAAGCCAGGCGAGACCAAGACCGTGAAGGTGAGCGGACTCCTGAACAACGCCCACTTCTGGAGCTGGGGATATGGCTATCTCTACACCGTGAAGACCCTCTTGAAGGCGGATGACGGAAGCAAGATTGATGATGTGGTGACCAAGACCGGTTTCCGCAAGACCCAGTTCGGTGAAGGCAAGTTCTATCTCAACGACCGTGCCATCATGATGCACGGCTATGCGCAGCGCACCTCCAACGAGTGGCCTGGCGTGGGTATGAGCGTTCCTGCCTGGTTGAGCGACTACAGTAACAAACTGATGGTAGAATCGGGCGGCAACCTGGTTCGCTGGATGCACGTCTGCCCTTGGAAACAGGATATCGAGAGCTGCGACCGCGTGGGACTGATTCAGGCGATGCCAGCAGGTGATGCAGAGAAGGATGTCTTCGACCGCAGATGGGAACAGCGTCTGGAACTGATGAAGGAAGCCATCATCTACAACCGCAACAACCCTAGCATCATCTTCTATGAAAGCGGAAACAAGAAAGTGAGCCGCGAGCACATGCTACAGATGAAAGCCATCCGCGATGAGTTCGACCCTCACGGAGGCAGAGCCAGCGGCAGCCGAGAGATGCTCAACATCAACGAGGCTGAATACGGCGGCGAAATGCTTTACATCAACAAGAGCAAGAAGCACCCGATGTGGTCGATGGAGTATCATCGCGACGAGGGCTTGCGCAAATACTGGGATGAGCAGAGCTATCCTTACCACAAGGAAGGCGACGGACCATTGTATCGCGGCAAGCCTGCCTTTGAATACAATCACAACATGGATACCTTTGCTGCAAGCATGGTAGAGCGATGGTTTGAATACTGGCAGGAGCGTCCGGGCACCGGCAAAAGAGTAAGCGATGGCGGTACCAAGATCATCTTCTCAGATACCAACACCCATCATCGTGGTGAGGCGAACTACCGTTCGAGCGGTGTAACCGATGCAATGCGCATCCCAAAGGATGCCTTCTTTGCTCATCAGGTAATGTGGAATGGCTGGGTATCTCCTGAAAAAGACGCCACCTATATCGTAGGTCACTGGAACTACAAGCCAGGAACCATCAAGCAGACAGAATATGTGGTAAGTACCGGCGACGAGGTAGAACTCTTCATCAACGGCAAGAGTCTGGGTATGGGCGAACGCAGCAGCCAGTGGCTTTTCACCTGGAAGAATGTACCTTTCGAGGCAGGCAAGATTGAGGCTGTGGCTTATACATACAATCAGGAAGATAAGAATTCTAAAGATTCAAAAATCAGGAAGGAATCTAGCCGATATGCCATCGAAACTGCGGGCAAGCCTCATCACATCAAGCTCACCAGCATCCAGAACCCGGAAGGTTTCAAGGCTGACGGTGCCGACATGGCACTCATCCAGGTAGAGGTGGTTGATAAGCAGGGCAGACGCTGTCCACTCGACAACCGCACCATCCACTTCAACTATCAGGGCGAAATGGAATGGATTGGCGGATTGGCAACTCCTAACGAGGAAACCCAAAAGGCACTTGCTGCCAAGAACCAGTGCCTCTTGGTAGATAAGAACGAGACAGCAGAACAGAAGGCAGCCCGCAAGGCTGCAGATATTCTGGACTCTACAGATAGCGACAACACCTTTGATAATTATATCGGAAAGATTGATTTACCTGTAGAATGTGGCGTGAACAGAGTTCTGATACGCAGTACCGTAAATCCTGGCGATATCAAGATTTGCGCAGGTGCTGATGGCATCAAGGGCGTAGCAAGCATCGATTTAAAGACAAATAAGGTAGATATCGAACACTATTTGCCTCAGATGACTTTAAAGGGAGATCTCTCTCGTGGTGAGACTCCATCTACCCCATCCTATACCGATATCAAGGAGACCATCGACATCACCGGTGCCGTGGCTGGCGTAAACCAGGAAGATGCCCAGAAAACTTTCGATGACGATGAGACCACAGAATGGAAGAGCGATGGCAAGCCTGAGAATGCATGGATCACCTATCTGTTTGCCAAGAAAGAGATGGTGGATGAAATCACCGTAAAGCTCACGGGATGGAGAGACAAGATGTATCCGCTCGCCATCTTTGCCGGCAAGAAGAAGGTCTGGGAGGGTTATACCTATGCTAGCCTCGGCTATGTTCACATCAAGATAGACAAGCCAGTGATGGCAAAGGACATCACCATCAAGATGATGGGCGATGCCAAGAGCAAGACCCAACTCAGCGACACCAAGGAGCTGGCGGGCGGCAAGGCAAGCACCCTCGATTTCATCGGAATCAAGAAGGGCAAGCCGGTATTGAGAATCGTAGAGATTGATTTCCTGAAGAATAAATAGCAGGAGAGTTTATTAAAAAAGAAAGCTAGTTGCCTTTGCTGGGCAACTAGCTTTCTTTTTTGTAGTTTCTTTTTTGTAATCAACATACACAACATGATTATTTTCCGGTTCTATACTTGGTAGGACTAACTCCAAAGAAGTTCTTAAACATCTTGCTGAAATAATAAGGATCATCCACACCCACCTGATATCCCACCTCAGCAACCGTAAGTCTGTCATCTTTCAACAGTTCAGCCGCCTTATTCATGCGCAGGGTGCGGATGTAATCATTCGGCGTGGTACCCGTTATACGCTTTATCTTTTTATAGAAGGTGGTACGGCCATACCCCATACTCTCGGCAAAACTATCAATATTGAGCTGTGGATCGGTGATGTGTTCTGCAAGCCAGGCATCCAGCACTGTCTGGAATTTCTTGTCCTGTTCGTCCTTGATTACCTCTGGAACCATAGCCTTGACGCCAGCCGCAGGTTGCTGTCCATACACCTGCTTCAGGTGGTTGCGCTGTTCCAAGAGCTGACAACAGGTGGCAATCAATATATTGGTATGGAATGGCTTCTCGATATAAGCATCCGCACCCACATCAATACCCTTCAACTTCTTGTCGTCGGCAGTTAAAGCCGTCAGCAAGACGACAGGCAAGTCTGTGAATTTAGCATCTTCCCTCACCTTCTTTACCAACTGATAACCGCTCATTCTAGGCATCATCACATCACTCACTACCAAGGCAGGCTTCTGTTCCTGTATTTTTTCCCAAGCCTCCTGCCCATCTGCAGCCAGTTCTATCTCGAAATAACGCTGCAACTCGTTCTTCAGAAACTCTCTCACATCATTGTCATCCTCTACCACAAGTGCCCGGTAATGATTCAACGGCTTAGGCGGCATCTCACGATACTCCATTTCCAGAGCAGTTCGCGGCTTACAGTTCTCCTCTTGTGTCACCGCATTATCCACAACCATGAAGTCTTTCTCCTCATACACTTTTTCATCCACAGGCAATTCCACGCGGAAGATGCTGCCTTGAGGCAGATTATCGTGATAGGAGATTTCACCATGATGTACACGCACCAACTCTGCCGTCAGATGCAGACCGATACCGATACTATCATGCGAATAACTACTGCGGTTAAAACGCTGGAAGAGTAAATCCTGCTTCGATTTCTCAATCCCCACACCCGTATCTTCCACTGATATGAGCAAACTCCGATTGTCGTTTAGCGACACACGCAAAGCAACATCTCCATGACTCGGAGTATATTTCAATGCATTCGACAAGAGATTGTAGATAATCTTATCCAGATAATTGCGATCTACATACATCTCGTAACTCTTGTCAAAAGGCAGGAACATGAAATTGATGTGCTTACCTTCGGCAATATTATTGAAGTTCAAGAAAATGTCTTGCAGAAAGGCTATGACATCTGTCTTTTCCAAGGCAAGCTGCAGCTTGTCGTTCTGCATTTTTCTGAACTCCAGGAGCTGATTGATGAGTCTCATCATTCTCTCCACACTTTTTGCCATCGACGAGAGCGGTTGCTTCATCTCTCCCGGCACCTTATCCACAGTCTTGAGTCGGTCCATATCACCCTTGATGATAGTGAGCGGCGTACGGAACTCATGCGAGATGTTGGTAAAGAACCGAAGCTTATACTCCGTGAGCTGATTCTCCACCTTCACTTTATTGCGCAGATTATTGATACGGCGGAAGTTGACATACACATAATAGATAGCAAGCACCACGAGTACTATATATATAAGGTATGCCCACCAGGATGCATAGAAAGGTGGACGCACCTCTATCTTGAGAACAACCTCTTCTGGCGACCACACGCCATTGGCATTGCAAGAACGCACATGCAGGGTGTAATGCCCTACTGGCAGATTGCGATATTGCGCAAAGTTGATGCGCGAGAGATTGCTCCAATCCTTGTCATACCCCTTGAGATAATAGGTGAATGAGCTACCATTCTTCTTGGCATAATAGAAATCTGAAAAATAGAAGGTGAGCGAATTCAGATGATAACTGATGGAAAATTCCTTGGCACGGGTCAACGTACCATCCAATCGTGCTTCATCCCCTTCCAATTCTCCGATAGAGATACCATTTGCCTCTATCTTGGTAATCGCCAAAGGAAAAACAGGCTTGCTCTCGTGGATATCACCCGGATTGAAGGTCATCACACCATGATGGGTGGCAAAGGCAAGGTTGCCATTGTCCAACTCCACAGCATTATCCTCCGTACAGGCATTCTCCAATGAGTTGGCACCAAAATAGAAATTATTGAACGTACCCTTGCGGAAACGGGAGATACCGTTATCAGTACCCAGCCACACATCTCCCGACTGACGATGTTCCACGATGCTCTGCACATTATTATCTGCCAAGCCATCACGGGTGGTATAAGTAATGGTATCCTTTCCATCTATCATCTTCACACCGTTTCCGATGCTTCCTATCCATATTCTTCCCTTGCTGTCCTCATACACGCTATGCACCTCATCGTTCACCTGGTCTGTAGGCGAAACATGAATCATCTGAAAAGCCTTGTGGTTACGCAATATTTCATCAGGATTGAAACGCAAGGCTCCCCGACTGGTGCAAAGCCAGATGTTGCCCTGCTTATCCATCTCCATGTTGCGAGCCTGCAACGACTTACTCTCTATCACATGAATAAACTTCCCGTTCAGATAAACTTCCAGTCCTGCATCGAAAAGTGAAACCCACATTCTGTTTTTCTGATCAAAAAGAATATCACTGAGTTTTCCCTTTCCGATAGATTCCGGACTGTCAGAATGCACATGATTCTTACCACCATCAACATCAAAGACACCTTTTTTTCGAGTACCCACATAAAGCTTACCCTTCGCATCCTGCGCCACTGATGTTATATCATCATGATAGCTATCAAAAGACCGGAAGTTCTTCAAAGATAGCATAGTTCTTATTGCCATCCTCCTGCTGTGCTTCCCAGACTTTCTTTAAATTGGCATTTTCTTCTGTTTCGTTATAAACCAGCTTATCCCCATAATAGATAAAAAATGTCACATTTTCTGCCCGCATACCGCTGCTGACCTGTGCTCCAATGTCTGGAAGTGTGCCCTTTACTGACTCTTCCCGGTTCAACGCCTGAAGTACTTCATATTCCACCGAGGACTGCACCAGATTATTCTGAATGACTGCATTGGAAATCCAGCCAAACTTAAAGGTGCTGTCGAGCACTGGCAGATGAACCGCACTTACCAGATGACTCTTGAGGAAAGCATTGACCGGAGGACAGAGTGCGCCGGAAACCA
>OQVR01000942.1_pt1 | contig 12998 bp, 10 predicted proteins | sample 1691521 | NCBI WGS metagenome assembly OQVR01 (sample SAMN03418256, study PRJEB22391) | human gut metagenome | biome: human-gut; feature: organic feature; material: feces | host: Homo sapiens | place: Tanzania | collected 2013-01
CGTTGACTTCGTCTTCGGTAAATGGTTCGGGGACTTTTTCTTCCAGCTCAGGCAACATCCAATGCCTCTTCCATGCGTCCCGATTGTATCAGCAGATTGCATAATGCCATTTGGAATTCTGCTTCCTTTGGTACCAGTCTTACCAGTTCTCTCAGCGTCTCTTCCTGTCCTACAATATTCCTCTTTTCTTTGAATCTGCGATATCTTGTCTCGTAGTCGCCAGCAATCTCGCGTCTCACTTCTTCGCGATCAGGATATATCTCTCCCAATCGTTTCAGCATTTTTATAGCCTCTACATTATTTCCTTGCAGTCTGTACAGTTCTATCTTTTTGCGCCATAGCGTATATTCATAAGGTGCAAGCTCCAACAGTTGGTTGCAATAAACAATAGCCGAGCTATAGTGCTGAGTCATTTCTTCCACCTTCATCAGCATCTGCAATGTCTGTGGATTCTTGTTGTCGTCGCGCAAAGAGCGGATAAGGAAATAGCGAGCCTTGTCATATTTCTTATAGTGCAACCAATATGAACCCATAAGCTCATTTAGTGCCGAAAGTGTTTCGTATTTGCTAAGTCCTTCGTCGAGCAACTTCTTGCCTGTTCCCCAAAGTCCTTGTCTAAATAGATGGCGCACTGTTTTGTCGTAATATCCAGGCGTACCTTTCATGGTAGGCGTATAGTTTTCGTTACGTCTACTATTCTTTTGTCCTTGTGCCAATATTGGCTGAGCCACTAAGCCCAGCATCAATACTATGCACCATCTATATATCAAAGCAATTCTCATATTTCTTCTTTCTTTTACATTCCTATGCAGCTCCAGTTGTTGTAGAAGCTGCAGAGTTTTTACGCTTCATACCAGTACGCTCCATAGACTTCCATACAGCTTTCTGGCGAGTTATGAACTTTAAGTAGCCTACAATAGAGCACACTACGATTATAGGGTGATATATAAAAGGCTCCAATGCTGCTGCCAACAGTAGTTTCAGATAACTTCTGATAGTGGTGTATGATGTTCCTAAGATGAAGTCATAGAACACCACAAAGGTTGAGAGCATAAAGCTGAAAGTATATATCGCAAAGAATGTTACAAAGAATGTGTCCCAGTTTATACCACCTGCAAAGACGAGGTAAATCATGAACAACAAACCTGTAAACTCGATGATAGGTGCCATAAACTCAAAGAGAAACGTGTATACCATCGTGATAAGACCTAACTTTCTATATCTGCGATTCAATATTATTCTGCGATGTTCCCACATCATCTGTATCAATCCTCGTCCCCAGCGCACACGCTGACGATATAGCATTCGTAGGTTCGATGGACCCTCAGTCCAACAGCAGTTGTGTGGTATCTGTACCACTCTATATTTGCGCTTAAAGTCGCAGCAATATGCTATCATTCGTGTCAGCATATCCATATCCTCGGCAAATGATGAACTACTATAGCCACCAGCATCTCTAACCACCTCGGTAGAGAACAGACCATAACCTCCCGACACGTTGTTCATGGCGTTTATCTTGCTCCATCCCATCTTGCCAACAAGGAATGAGCGCTTGTATTCCAAATCCTGGAACAAAGGTATAGGACGGTTAGAAGGGCGAATGTCTACCAACTCTCCGTTGTCGATGGTTGAACCGTTACTCATCGACATGGTTCCTGACACAGCAATGATGCTTTCGTCTGTAATCACAGGGAATATACATTGGTACATGGCATCCTTCGACAAGATACAGTCTACGTCGGTATTGATGAAATAAGGGTTCTCTATAACGTTTAGTCCACCATTCACGGCATCCGCCTTCGTACCTCCGTTCACCTTGTCTACCACGATGAGTCTAGAATAGCGAGGATTGGTTGACTTGAAGAGACGCTTGAAGGGCGCGCAATGCACTTTCTCCACATACTCGAAAGGCACCTCTACCATCTCGAAGGTCTCAACGAGCAACTCCAGTGTCTTATCCTTGCTACCATCGTTCACGATGCACACATCAAAGTTAGGATAATCCATCTTGAGCAATGAGTTGACATTGTCGATGATAGTCTTCTCTTCGTTGTATGCAGGAGCCACGATGGAGATGCTCGGCACATAAGGCGAGCTCTGTACCATGTGGCGAATGTAATCGTCCGACCATTGTTTGCATCCACTGCTATATTTATAAGAGAATATCAGCAGCATTACGTAAGAGGTCAGCAGCAAGAGCGAATAGCCGAATACCGCATAACCGAAAAAGTATAATAGAAACTCCCACATATCTTAAAATGTTCTTAATTGGTTTAGGATGCTCATGGCATCTATCTGATCCATCAACACTCGGTCGTTCTCGTTACCGAGAATTTCGCTACGCAACAGTTCGAAACGGCGTCTTCCATCGGTGCCATACGAATAGAGGCAACTGAGTGCCACCTCGCGTGTGGTCTTCAGGGCTGATGTGCGGAACGCCTGAACGAAGAACTCGGTGTATTGTCCTGAGTTGACGGCGAACACGGCCCTCAGCACCTCCTGTCTCAAGGTCTCTGGCTGTTGCTCGAAGGTGTCTATCGCCGCCTTCTCCTGGTTCTTGTCTCTCAACACAGCCACCGCATGAAGGGCTGCCTCGCGATAACGATAGTTTGGCGAGAGGAATAGCATATGTAGCTGCGACTTCTCCGTTTTGCTTCCCCAGTAGGCTACCTCCTTGATGAGGAAAGCCACCGAATCCTCGTTCTGCACCTTCCGCGCCAACACCAGAAACTGCGGCATCTGTCGTTCGTTAGCCTTCAACCATCCAAACAAGCGGTGGAGCATCATGAATCTCCACAATCCCTGTTGCTCGTTGAGGTCTTCCTCGAAGTAGCGGTAAGGGTCGGAGCTGGATGAAACGACATGACAGATACGAGCCATGTGGCGTACATCGGCATTATGATGGTTGATATACACCGCCAAGAGTCCTTCACTCACAGGGATGTGCATGTTTGCCAAGTTCTGCAAGGTGAGCAACACCTTGGTCTTGGTGGATAAGTTTCTCTCATACAAAGCCTTCACGCCAGTCATCGAGCAGAGCACTTCCGTATTAGGAATGTTTTCGAGTTCTCGGCTCAGGTCCATGCAGATTTCCGAGATGAGATGCGCCAAGACGGCTGGCTTATACTCAGTAATCTTGTCAAGCGTCATATTGCAAGCTATCTCCAAGTCTTCCGCCTTTGGCTTGACATCGGATGTCAATATCTGATAGAAGCCCTCGTGCAGGTTCTTTCGGGCCTTCTCCAACTCCCGCTTATTGCGGCGATTGCGCCTGATTCGGAGCATAAACATCACGAACAAGATGATCATCGTGATGATGCACGCAATAATTAGACCATACAGCAAACGTATATGGATAGCATAGTCGGAGAAATACAGCAGGTATCGCTTGAGATAAAACTCGATGACCTCGAATCCGTAAAAATCCACCGACTGTCCGTCTGGATAACCTATATTCATTCTTTTTCAATATTTAGTTCTAAAACATAACGTGTACCTTCCTTATAGCCTTCATCCTGGTACATTCGTCCACCCAGCATCTTGGCTATCTCCGTGCCCATCTTGAGTCTGAGACCAATGCCAGGCATCACCTTCTTTTTCTTTTCCTGATAAGTAGGTCCTTCCAAATGATACAAGGAACCTTGTCCTTCATCCGAAATGGTAAATAGCAGCTTGTCTGCTTCCAAGGTAACCTTGAGGATGATTTCGCCCTTGCCCTCAAACTGGCAGGCATTCACCAGTAAGTTTTGCAGTATCTGCAAGATTCGGCGTCCATCGCTCCGGATAGTATATCCGTCGGGCAGATGACATTCCATCTTGATGTCTACGTTGTCAGGCTTGCAACCATCCACCGCCAAGACAGCATCATGGCAGAGCGAAGCAACCTCTACCTCCCCAACCTCGATGCCATACCCGTTTTCCCTCGAACGGATGTATACCATCAGGTCGTTGAGCAACATATCGAGCATCTTATAGCTATTGCTGATATGTCTGCCATATTCCTCTCGCTCCTTGTCGGCAAGCATACCTTGCGGCAAACTCAGCAACTGGGCAAACCCATAGATGGAATTGATGGTGGTACGAATCTCGTGGCTCATATTGCGGAGGAATCGCTCCTTGCTGCTCTGGAGCATGTCCCTATCCCATGTGGTGACAAAGACATACAGCGTAAGACTCGACAATACGGCGCCCAGACTGAAGAAAGGGGCATCTGGAGTGGTGAGTTGGAACACCCCCATGAAGACAGAGACTACCGAAGAGCAGCACACCGCCTTACACTTAAACCCCAGCTCTGACTTTCTGATTTCCATATTGCATAATGGAATGACCGCGGCGATGCCCGTAAGCAGATAGATGAGAAACTGAAAAGAAAAGCTCTCCATGCGATATTCCCCCATCACATATTCACCATCATGTATGCTAAAGAGAACAGGCTTAAAACAGTTTGTCACACATAATCCGACTTCTGCCAGAACCAACAATCCACATACCGACAGAGCAATATTATTATAAGGTTGCTTAACCTTCAAGAAGACGAGGACAAAGAAGAACCACCAAAATGCCGTGAAGACATAGGCGAAATGAAAGAGTTCGGAGAACAAAAAATACATCCCGTCACTCCGTATCACTCCACTAAAGCAAAATCCCCAGAACATATCCTGCGAGCACAGGTATGTAGTCCAGTAAAGCAACATGCGGAATGCGATACTAGACTTCACCGATTCTGGTCGATTTCGTCGCTCCATCAGCAAGATAATGAGCATTACGAGTGCGAAAACCAATGCCAATATCCAATATAGATTTTTCGTCATAAATACAGTTTTAAAGGATAAATCAAGAAACGCATTTAAAGGATGAACAAGAAACGCGCTCCTGCATCGTAGGATTCGTCCAACTTGATTTCTCCACCCAGTTTGCTAGAGATGATATTACAGATGTGCAATCCTATACCCGAACCTTGCACGCCAGCATTAGCCTTCTTGTAACGCAAGAAGATGTCCTTGCGCATATCCTTAGGTATTCCCTCTCCTGTATCTGTCACCGAGAACGTGAGATGTCCTGGGTTCTCCGAGACGGAGACATGCAGGTGGATTTCACCTTGGCGTGTATGCTTGCAGGCATTGGTGAGATAATTGAGAAGCAACTGCTGAATGCGGCGGGCATCCGATTCGATGGTATAGCTGTCATCAAGGTCGGAAGTGAAATACATCTTTACCCCGGCTGGCAGACGCATCTCTGCCATCTGCAAGGCATTGCGGCAAACTCCATTCACCTGGAACTCACTCTTCGCGATGCGGTAGTTGCCATGCTCGGCATCCGAAATATCGAGCACATCGTCGATGAGCATCGTGAGCATGTTGAAGCTATTGAATATGTAATTGAAATATTCCGTCTTTTGCTCTGTAGAGAGGCAACCTTCTGGCATACTGAGCAACTGGGCGAAGCCAAACATCGCATTGAGCGGCGTACGAATCTCATGGGTCATGTTCTGTATCATCATCGTCTTCGAACGATTCGCATTGATGTTCCGCTTCAACTCCTCCAGTCTCTCCATTTCATTTTTCATACGCAGGGAGATGTCCTTGAAGGTAGCCACAATATGGCGCACGGTGCCATCCTCATTACGATCGCTCACGATGAAAGTTACCTGCACCCAGTCGATGAGTATACCCTGAAACTTCGCCGATATGGAGTTTTTATCGTTGAGGCGTTCATCTAGCGTAGAAAGCTCGAAAAACTCTTTTGCCTTTTCGGATGGGTGACAAAGGCTATTGACCAAAACCCGAAGAGCTTTCGAAGCCTTTCCTGTCTTCGGAATATACTGGGTGGCATTAGGGAAGTTGTTGAGATAAGAAGTATACCAATCTCTCCTCACATCGATATAAAAGAGGCAAACGAATACATTGGCAAGAGAATTGACAACCAAGTTCTTCTCCATCTGCTCCAGCATCTGGTCGGTCACGTCATAGTGATAGCCATCTATCACCGTCGTACCATCCTCCTGCTTGCTGGCCACTCCCCCACATCTCACGTATCTAACGCCAAGCGTAGGATGATTCCAAGCGTAAGTGTTTTCGTCGCGCTCTCCACGCAACATCACGCTAATAGATGCTTCAACAGAAGCCAACGCCTCTGGACAGATGCGAGAATGCCACGTGTCATAGATTTCCTCTTCTGATGTCTGGATGTCTCTATCCATCCCCAACAGTTCGAGCATCTTGCCCGAAGCATTCATTCTAGGATGCTGCCCCTCACTCAAGGTGATACTCCATATACCCATAGCCGCAGACTCGAGCGCTTGCTTGATGCTGAACTTAGACATCAAGAATTGCTCTGGCTTGGTCTCTATATGTCTGATTACTTCTGTCATTACTATCGTCTTTTGCTTGTTTTGATATATTGATAAGTGCGGAATACTGTTCCACAGGTGCAAAAGTATGGATAATCAATGACAAAAGGTGTTTCATTTCTAAAAAAAATAGTTTCATTTCTACCACTTTGCTGTTTCATTGGTAGAAATGAAACTATTTTCTTAACTTTCATTAAGGCTTCGAGGCTAACACGAAGCTGCGCCAGATTCCTTGACCGACAATCTCCACTGCCCAGGAGTCATGCCCATCTTTGCCTTGAACATCTTATAAAGGTGGGCATGCGACGAGAAACCACACTCCGCCGAAATGGTATCAATGTTGAAATAAGGGTTTTCCAGCAACATGCGTTGAGCCTCCTGAAACCGCACATCACTGAGCCATGTACGGAACGTACCGTCGGGATAGCTCTCGAAATAACGGATCAACCGCTTCTTGGAAATATCCAACTTTCTAGACAGGATAATCATATTGACCGTACTATCCCTAAAACCTCCCTTGGCACACCAATCGTTCAAGGCCTGCTCTATCGCTGTGAAATCTTCCGACTGTTCTTTATCCGAAGCACCTTCGGTTTCTGCTTTCTCCTGCAATTCTGTTTTTTCCTCTTCACTTTCAGACACATCATCCTGCACCGTGTCAGACGGCATGATGTTGAAACCGTATGCTATAAAACTCATAGTAAATATAAAGATGGAAAGCATCATCAACGGACCTAAAATATACAACATTGGACGATAGAAGATGGCAAACATTAATATCATTACCGAGACACCCATCATGATATAACTAGCCTGGCTATATCTATCGTATGGCAGCAAATCGGCTCCCGTATCTTCCTCCATTAACTTACGATACCTACGCATTTCCACGATATTGACACAGAAAGAATACAAGACTCCCACGATAAACAAAGCCATCATGAGGGGAAGCAACGTACCTAAGAGCAGCTCTTTTTCCCCCCCCCCTTGCCATAGTCCCCACCAAGAGCAATGCCAAGATGCAAGAATATACCAGCGTACCAATATATATGTAACGCTTGCGACGCAATGGGTTGTTGCAAATCAAATGATAGGTGGCATAAGAAACTACAAGAGAAATCGGTGAATAAAAAAGAATGTTAAACAAGGCTCCCATCTCATCGCTCTTCGCCCTGATGTTATACTCAATCTGCAACACATAGTGAAGAGACAACATGAACATGGAAAAGGCAAGAAGCCAGCGAGAAGTCTCATAACGCTTGTTGACCCATCGCACCTGAAAGCGAGAGATAACAAGCATCAAGGCAAACATTGCGGTGAGAATGCAGCAAACAAACTGCAATAAGTATAATTGATTCATATTTGTTGTTTTATTTCGTATACAAAATTTCTATTATCGTTCGTTTCTTAGAATGACGCTGCAAAAGTACAAAAATAAAATCGAAAACGAAAAAAAATATGGTGCTTTTTGCTTATAAATGGCTATAAACAAAGAAATAGTCCCATACCGATGTCTCTCGACATGGGTATGGGGCTAGATATCAAAGTAATAATCCATTATGGTTGTTCATCAAAATGGTTGCTTTCCTCAGGATAGAAGGCCGAAGTCACCTGGCCGTATGTATGGGTACAGATATCTGTCGCCACTGGCCACTGTGAAGTCTTGGTTTCTGGAAGGGTTATGGTCTTGAGCCACTCCCAAACCTGGGCATCCGTTGCGGCAGGCACCACATAGCTGTTAATTTCGAATGTAATGCCATCGTCATATACGCCACGAGCCAACTTCAGAGCTTCCTTGGCCTCATCGGTGGTACAATCTATGAGTATCTCAATGCCAGTCAAGTTGTGGTTGATTTGCACTGGGAAGGTAAACTCCTTGCCCGCGAAACTAAACTTGGCTTCCAGGTTCTCGATGTACGCATAGTCGGCGCCTGTACGAATGTCAAAGTCATCGGCTACAGCCTGATACTCGTATGGAACAGGGATGAATACACGCACAGCAGCTGTATCACGTACATGAACCGAGGTCTTGATTTCCTTCCAATCCTTGTGCTCCTGCTGATGAATGTCAAACTCTACCTCACCTTTCAAAGGCTCAGAAGGAATCGGAGGAGTTGGGGGAGTCGGAGGAGTTGGGGGCACGCCCTTTCCAGGGATAATCTTGACAATCCAATCATCATAGATTCCATCTGCAGCGATACTTCCATCGTCCTTGGACATCTCATAATCGAAAGCAAGATAGTAATTGCCTTCATAATAGTAGATACACCAGTTCTCGATGTCTGTGTTTCCGTAAGAATCATGCACACGAGCACCCATAAAGCCGTCGGTCATCAATGCCGCATTATGGGTAGCAGCATTGTCGCACTTGCCGGCATTGAAATTGTTGACATGCAGGAAGTTGTTATTGTTCTCCTTGATTTCAAGTCGATCCAAGTGGGAGGTACCATCAATGCCATCGTGCTTGGCATTGTTCCAGTCAGTATAGCTATACTGATTGTGGGCACCAATGACATCTTGCACGTAATAATAAGTATAACCTGGCCAAGGCACCTCGGCGGTCGGGTTATTACGAACATATTCTAGGACGCCTCTCTTTTCTGCATCCGTAGGATACTCTGGCATATATGACCACATATTGCCATTCACGTCAACACCACGAGTTTGAGGCACTTTAACTTTGCCTAGATACATGTTGATTTCTGTAGAACGAGTGCCAAAGGCTTTCACATTCTGCTGTGCCATCTCTAATGGGCTACTTGTAACATCGTCTCCACTGCTGCAAGATGCCATGCCCAAAGCAAGGGCAAAGAGAGAAGACATCGTAAATAAGTTTTTGTTCATAACGATTGATATTTTTATAAAAAGTTAATATTGATTTAATGGCTGCAAATTTACATTATTTTTTAGAAAAGGGATGTTTCATTTCTTCAAAAAATAGTTTCATTTCTTGATTTTGATGTTTCATTTGTAGGAATGAAACCATTTTTCTAACGTTTATTAAAGAATAAAGTTGATAAATTTTGCTATTTAAGTAAAAAACAGTAACTTTGCAACAAATTAATCTCTTCAACGAGAAATCCGGTATGTGGGAGAAAGAATAAATTAACATAACATCTTTAACTATTATGATTAAAGCAATGATTCTGGCTGCGGCTGCTCTCACCATGAGCGCCACTGCAGCTGATGCACAAACTATGATTCAGAAGAACAACATCAAGGTGGAAAACCACCTGATGACCCCTGAGGCTCTCTGGGCCATGGGAAGAATCGGCGGTACAGCGGCTTCGCCTAACGGCAAGCAGATCGTGTACCAGGTAGGTTACTACAGCGTAAAGGAAAACAAGAGCCACCAGATGCTCTTCATCATGGACGCCAATGGCAAGAACAAGAAGGCACTCACCACTGACGCCAAGAGCGAGAGTGACGCTGCATGGATCAATGGCGGACAGAAGATTGCCTTCCTGCGTGAGGGACAGCTCTGGAGCATGAACCCAGACGGCACTGACCGCAAGCAGATGACCCAGGACAAGAAGGGCATCGAGGGCTTCAAGTTCTCACCTGATGGCAAGAAGGTGATCCTCATCAAGGAGTTGCCTTACAACGGTACCATCCAGAAGAATCCTTCAGACCTGCCTCTGGCTACCGGCAGACTGGTAACCGACATGAACTATCGCCACTGGGACCACTACGTGGAGAGCATCCTGCATCCATTTGTAGCCGACGTGGCAGAAGATGGCAGCATCAATGAGGGCGAGGACATCCTGAAGGGTGAGCCATTCGAGTGTCCAATGGCACCATTTGGTGGCATCGAGCAGTTGGCTTGGAGCCCAGACAGCAAGACCATCGCCTATACTTGCAGAAAGAAGGAGGGTGTGCAGTATGCCATCTCTACCGACTCTGACATCTACCTATATAATATAGGTACGCGCGAGACCAAGAACATCTGCAAGGAAGAGGGCTATGTGGAGCCTAAGATAGACGCTACCAAGAGCATGAGAAATCAAGCTGTCAATGCACCTGAGAACTTGAAGAACAATCCGGGCTATGACACCAATCCTCAGTTCTCTGCTGATGGCAAGTACATCGCTTGGCAGAGCATGGCTCGTGATGGATATGAGAGCGACCGCAACCGCCTCTGCGTCTATGACCTAGCCACTGGCAAGAAGAACTACGTGACCGAGAAGTTTGACTCTAACGTAGAGTGCTTCACTTGGAACAAGGACTCCAAGAGCTTTACTTTCATCGGTGTATGGCACGGCACGCTGAACCTCTACCAGACCAACCTGAAGGGTGAGGTAAAGCAGATTACCAACGAATGGGCTGACTATGGCAGCGTATCTCTCGCCAACCAGGGCAACAAGATTCTAGCTACCCGTGCCAGCATGTCCCACCCTACCGACATCTATATGGTAACGCCTGGCAAGGACGCCAAGAGCACCAAGGTGGAGCAGTTAACACGTGAGAACGACCATATCCTGAGCCAGTTGAACCTGGGCAAGTGCGAGCAGCGATGGGTGAAGACTACAGACGGCAAGCAGATGCTGGTATGGATTATGTTGCCATCCAACTTTGATGCCAACAAGAAGTACCCTACCCTCCTCTTCTGCGAAGGTGGACCACAGAGCCCTGTGAGCCAGTTCTGGAGCTACCGTTGGAACATCCAGATTATGGCAGCCAATGGTTATGTGGTAGTATTGCCTAACCGTCGTGGTCTGCCTGGTTTTGGCAGCGAATGGAACGAGGAAGTAAGTGGCGACTGGACGGGTCAGTGCATGAACGACTATCTCTCAGCCATCGACGATGCAGCCCAGAATCTCCCATACGTGGACAAGGACCGCTTGGGCTGTGTAGGTGCAAGCTTTGGTGGTTTCTCTGTATACTATCTTGCAGGTCATCACAACAAGCGTTTCAAGGCATTCCTCTCTCACGATGGTGCTTTCAATCTGGAGAGCATGTACACCGACACCGAGGAGGCATGGTTCTCTAACTGGGAGTACGACGATGCTTACTGGAACAAGGACCAGACAGTCAACGCCAAGAAGACCTACGAGAACAGTCCTCACAAGTTTGTAGATCAGTGGGATACCCCTATCCTCTGCATCCACGGCGAGAAAGACTATCGCATCAATGCCAACCAGGGTATGGGTGCCTTCAATGCCGCTCGTATGCGTGGCATCCCAGCCGAGCTCCTCATCTTCCCTGATGAGAACCACTGGGTATTGAAGCCACAGAATGGCATTCTCTGGCAGAGAACCTTCTTCGGCTGGTTGGACAAGTGGTTGAAGAAGTAATGAATAATGTATAATTGATAATGTACAATTCATAAATAACCAAAAAGCCTTCCCGATAAAAGTTTCGGGAAGGCTTTTTTAAATTTTATAATCTATACATTGTACATTATACATTGTACATTAAAAATGATTCTTAGCTTACGCGATTCAACTTCTTGATAATAGAGAAGATGAAGAGGGCAGCGAGAAGGCAGATAACCATCAAGGTACCCCATACTACTGGCAATGGCATATCCCACATGTGACCTGGGATGGAAACCAACTTATTACCAAGAGCAGTGGCTACAAACCATCCACCCATGATCATACCCTTGTACTTAGGAGGTGCTACCTTAGACACAAATGAAATGCCAATTGGTGAGAGGAGCAACTCGGCGAAAGTCAAGATGAGGTATGTGCTAACGAGCAAGTTAGGAGTAACATTTGCCACATGGTTAGGGTGATCAGTAGCAGGTAAACCGATACTTGATACCGTCATCAAGAGATAAGCACAGGCTGCCACCAACATACCGAGACCAATCTTAACAGGAGCCTTAGGTTCCTTGCCAATTCTGCCCAACCAACCAAAGAGCGCAATGCTCACTGGAGTCAATGCCACAACGAAGCAAGGATTGAACTGCTGGAAGATAGGAGCATCGATAGCTACTGTATCATTGCCGTGCTGCATATAAGTATAAACTAAGATAGCTGCAGGAATCACGATGAGTGCAAGGTTAGTCAATTTGCTCTTACCTGTTGCATCCTTAGGAGCAGTCAACAAACCGCAAATTCCAAAGACAACTGCCGATCCAGCTTCAGAACCTGAACCTGTGCTTCCTAAAAACCAATTCTCAATACTAGCCCAACGTCCGTGAATCTTATCCCATAATTACTGTTTCTATTGTAGCATATATTCAAAAGTTATGTTAATCTAATATAATGATGAGAGTGGTTCATACACAACAAAGGAGGCGGCTGATCATGAAACTATCTTTATCTGACTTTGAACGACGAAACTTTCTGATTCTCACTTTTGCTGGTATCATTAACGCGATCGGTGTAACAATCTTTCTTGCCCCAGTAAAATTATATGATACTGGTATCTCTGGAACTTCTATGTTACTTGGACAATTAACACCTTCCACCTTTTCACTATCCATGTTTTTATTAATTCTAAACATTCCTCTTTTTCTATACGGATTAAAAAAACAAGGGCCTGTTTTTACGATCTATGCGATCTATACGGTTGTCATTTATTCTATCTTTGCATGGCTGATCGAAGATGTTCTTCCGATCAATGTAAGCATTGCTTCTCCACTTGCAGGAACTGATCTTCTTCTTTGTTTTACGGGCTCATTGCGACACTGCTGCATCAG
>OQVR01000947.1_pt1 | contig 12963 bp, 13 predicted proteins | sample 1691521 | NCBI WGS metagenome assembly OQVR01 (sample SAMN03418256, study PRJEB22391) | human gut metagenome | biome: human-gut; feature: organic feature; material: feces | host: Homo sapiens | place: Tanzania | collected 2013-01
GTGCAGCCCTTGACCCGTTGCGGGGTGGGTGGAGTCCAGAGGTAGGGAGGGGGGACTCGGAACACCCCTCCCTGCCTCTGGCCCAGCGGAGCGTCCCTGCACGCTGAAGGCAAGCAGAAAGGTACCCCGCAAAGCGCACACTTTTCTGGTTCTCTTTTGGTGTCAAAAGAGAACATCCTTCGTCTGCATCCCCAGCTCCCCCACCATACCGAATTTACATACAGTGCAACTTTTAGTTGCCAAACTATTGTCTTTTTCTGGAAAGTATTGTATACTTGTCCCGTCCAGTGCAAGCATTGCTTGCCGAAATATCCGTATATTTGAAAAGAAATACTTGTCAATGCAGACGAGAAAGAGAGGACAACCCCTATGAACGAGGCCGTAACCAAGCGTTTTCTGCTTTACTTCCGCCTGATGCTGCTAGCATGGATCCTGATCGCAAACGCCGTCATCCACCTGACCGGCATGGAGTACAGCTGGCTGATCTTCCTGAGCAATATCATGATGTTCACGCTGGAGGGTGATGTGAAGGATCGCCTTGTCACCGTGGAGCTGGGCGGCCTTGTGGGTCTGGTGCTCACCGTGGCGGCGCTGCTGTCCATCAGCGCTTTGACCCCCATTCTGGACGATTTCTTCGGCTTTATCCTGCCGCTGGCCGTGGTGCTGTTCATCCTCATCATTCTGCACCCCTACGCACCCAAGGTGCTGAACAACGTGGGCTTTGCCTACCTGACCGTGGCCTGCATCGATATCCCTGCGCTGACCACCCATCTGCCGCAGTTCTTTATCACCTTCATCGCGGGCTCTGTGATCTTTAACGGTGTCTGCGTGCTGCTGATGAAGCCCGCCAAGGCGCTGGCTGTGCGCAGCGTGGAGAAGCAGGGCGCATAAAAAAGTACATTTCTGCCGCTATCCCTTGATTTTTTTGTTCCGGCGTGCTACAATCAGCGTAGTTTCATCCTGTCCAAAACATTGATGCGGACAAACTGAAGCCCCGCTTTTCATGCCGCAGAGAGGGCTGCCCCGGTTTTCCGGGTGCTGCAAGCAGCCTGCCATGACCCCGGCTTCTACCACCGCAGAGTGCAGAGGCGAACCTCTGCCGGGCGTGCCCGTTACAGCACTGCGAGGGGCGCGTTTCCCCGCCGGGGAGCGCGCAATTCGGGTGGAACCGTGGAACGCAGACATATATCGGCGCTTCATCCCGTGATTTTTACGGGGTGAAGCGCTTTTTATTTTTGTTCAACACCACATTGTCAAAGGAGAATCTACTATGAAGATCATCTACAAGGACGGTCATGTGGACGAGTGCCCGCAGGACCAGGAACTGCACGTTATCCGTCACACCGCAGCCCACATTATGGCACAGGCCATCAAGCGCCTGTATCCGCAGGCTGATTTTGCCTTCGGCCCTGCCACCGAGAACGGCTTCTACTACGATGTCGATCTGGGTGACCAGAAGCTGAGCGACGAGGATCTGGCCAACATCGAAAAAGAGATGCGCAAGATCGTCAAGGAGAACCTGCCCATCAAGCCCTTCATCCTGCCCCGTGCCGAGGCCGAAAAGCTGATGGAGGAGCGTCAGGAGCACTACAAGGTGGAGCACATGGCAGACCTTGCCGACGAGACCGAGTTCAGCTTCTTCCAGCAGGGCGAGTATGTGGATATGTGCATCGGACCCCACCTGACCTACACCAAGGCGCTGAAGGCCTTCAAGATCACCCAGCAGTCCGGCGCATACTGGAAGAACGACAAGGAAAACAAGATGCTGACCCGTATCAACGGCGTGGCCTTCCGCAATCAGGAAGAGCTGGACGCATGGGAGAAGGAGCAGCAGGAGGCCCGCGAGCGCGATCACCGCAAGATCGGCAAGGAGATGGGCCTGTTCATGACCGATGATCTGGTGGGCCGCGGTCTGCCCATGTTCCTGCCCGCAGGCTACACCGTCTGGCAGGAGCTGGAGAACTATATCAAGGAGAAGGAGCGCAAGCGCGGCTACCTGCACGTGATGACCCCCTGCGTGGGCACCGTGAATCTGTACAAGACCTCCGGTCACTGGGATCACTACCGCGAGAATATGTTCCCCGCCATGGAGATGGAGGGCGAAAGCTATGTGCTGCGCCCGATGAACTGCCCCCATCACATGATGATCTACGCAAACCGTCCCCACTCTTACCGTGACCTGCCCATGCGCATCGGCGAGATCGCCCACGACTTCCGCTACGAGTCCTCCGGCACCCTGAAGGGCATCGAGCGCGGCCGTCACTTCTGCCAGAACGATGCCCACCTGTTCTGCACCCCGGAGCAGATCAAGAGCGAAGTGGCAGACGTGTGCAACCTGATCTTTGAGGTGTACAAAGACTTCAACATCACCGATTACCGCTGCGTGCTGAGCCTGCGCGACCCCGCCGACAAGAAGAAGTACCACGATGACGATGCCATGTGGAACCACGCCGAGAGCGCTCTGCGCGAGGTGCTGACCGAGCTGGGCATCCACTTCACCGAGGAGATCGGTGAGGCTGCTTTCTACGGCCCGAAGCTGGACGTGAACGTGAAGCCCGCCGTGGGTGCCGAGTACACCCTGTCCACCTGCCAGCTGGACTTCTGCCTGCCCGCAAAGTTCCACCTGACCTATGTGGACAAAGACGGCTCCGAAAAGACCCCCGTGGTGCTGCACCGCGCAATTCTGGGCTCTCTGGACCGCTTTATGGCCTACCTGATCGAGGAGACCAAGGGCAAGTTCCCCACTTGGCTGGCTCCCACGCAGGTCAAGGTGCTGCCCGTGTCCGAAAAGACGCTGGAGTACGCACAGGATGTGACCGAGAAGCTGGCAGATGCCGGTGTCCGCGTTGTGCTGGATGACGACAACCAGAAGATCGGCTACAAGATCCGTGCCGCACAGCAGGTGGACCGTGTGCCCTATATGCTGGTGCTGGGCGCCAAGGAAGCCGAGGCCGGCAACATCTCCGTGCGCGACCGCAAGGGCGAGACCACTGAGATGAGCCTTGAGGACTTCATCGCCAAGGTCACCACCGAGATCCGCACCCGCAGCCTTTAAGTTATAATAGAAAAGGACGCTGCACAGCATTTTGTGCAGCGTCCTCTTTTTTTCAGAATCCTTTTTTCACAAAAGAAAGGCTTACTTCCCAAACAGATCACTATGGGTGCCGGTGCGGGTCAAGGTCAGCACCAGAACATCATTCTGCACCCGATAGACCAGCAGCCAGTCCGGCTGGATATGACACTCCCGGTGCCCGACCCAATCGTCCGTCAGGGCGTGGTCACGGTTCTTCTCCGGCAGCGGCTCTCCCATGGCAAGGCAGGTGATCACGTCCTGCAGCAGTTCAATTTTTAGTCCCCGTTTTCTGGCCAGCTTATAGTCCTTGCGGAACTGGGTAGTGGGGATGATCGTCAGCTTTGTTTCTCTCATTTTTCCAGATCCGCAAACAGTGCATCCAGATCCCGATATTTCTTTGCCTTCGGGTCTGCCGCGATATGCTCTGCTTCCAGCATAGCGGCGACGGTCTCCTTGTTCGGACGCTCGGTGCGGATCTCGAAGGGAATACCGCCCTCCCGCAAGGACTGCCGCACAAAGATGTTGAACGCGGTGGAAAGGTTCATGCCCAGCTCCGCGAACAGGGCATCGGCCTGCGCCTTCAGGTCTGCATCCATCCGAATGCTGACATTGGTAGTTGCCATACAGATCAGCTCCTTTCGCCTTTATTATAAGTGCATTGCACGAAGATTGCAATACACCGCACATAAAATTTACAATTTTGCGGCACAGCAAAAGCCCCGCTCCCTTGTGCGCAGGAGCGGGGCTTTCGACTTACTGTTGACTCGAACAAAAAAAGGAAAAGGAAAAAGGAGAACGATCTATCTGTCACGCCGGGCGGCGGGGACTGTGTCGGAGCAGTTGGACTGCCGCCGCAGCGGGAACAGCGGAAAGATTAGCGGAGCGTTACTCCACATCCTGCAGAGCGGCGTAGTCTTCCTCGCCGGTGCGGATCTTGACCACGCGGGTCACGTTGTAGACAAAGATCTTGCCATCGCCGATGTGGCCGGTGTACAGTGCCTTCTTGGCAGCTTCCACCACAGCGTCCACGCTGATGCGGGAGACGATGACCTCCACCTTGATCTTGGGCAGCAGGGTGGTATCCACCGGCACGCCGCGGTACTTTTCAGGGGTGCCCTTCTGGATGCCGCAGCCCATGACCTGCGTCACGGTCATGCCGGTGACGCCCAGATCATTCAGGGCGGTCTTGAGCTGGTCGAACTTAGCCAGCTTTGCAATGATGGAAACCTTGTGCATACCGGTGTCGTAAACACCATCGTGGATCACAGGCTCGCGCACCACCGGCACGGCAGCATCCATCTGCTTTGCCGAGGCCTTGGTGACGTCATCCTCGCCCAGATCGGTGTTCTCGTTGGGGGTCATGGCAGCGGAGTTGGCATCCGAGATGGCAAAGCCTGCATAAGCGGAAGCCAGACCGTGCTCGTGGATATCCAGACCGTCGATCTCTACCTCGGCGGGCACACGCAGGCCAAGGGTCTTATCAATGATCTTGAAGACGATGAACATCACGATCACAACGTAGGCATCCACGCAGACCAGACCCAGCAGCTGGGTGCCCAGCTGTGCCAGACCGCCGCCGTAGAACAGACCGGCATGGGCGGTGTTGTCACCGGTGGAGAACAGACCCACCGCAATGGTGCCCCAGACGCCGTTTGCAAAGTGGACGGAAACAGCACCTACGGGGTCATCCACCTTGGCGATCTTATCGAAGAATTCCACGCTCAGCACCACAAGGATACCGGCCACAAAGCCGATGAAGAAGGCGCCGAAGGGGGAGACGGTATCGCAGCCTGCGGTGATAGCCACAAGGCCAGCCAGAGAGCCGTTCAGGGTCATGGAGACGTCCGGTTTGCCGTAGCGCACCCAAGTGAAGATCATGGTCACGCAGGTAGCAACGGCTGCGGCGAGGTTGGTGTTGAAGCAGACCAGACCGGTCAGGGTCATGGTGGCATCGGTGGACAGGCTCAGGGAAGAGCCGCCGTTGAAGCCGAACCAGCAGAACCACAGGATGAACACGCCCAGAGCACCGGCAGTCAGGTTGTGGCCGGGGATGGCGTGGGGGTTGCCGTTCTTATCATACTTGCCAATACGGGGACCCAGCATCCAAGCGCCCAGCAGGGCGATGACGCCGCCCACGTTATGCACAGCTGCGGAGCCTGCAAAATCGTGGAAGCCCATGCTCTGCAGCCAGCCGCCGCCCCACATCCAGTGGCCGCAAATGGGGTACACCACCAGCGAGATGGCGGCGGAGTACACACAGTAGGCCTTGAAGTTGGTGCGCTCGGCCATGGAGCCGGAGACGATGGTGGCTGCCGTGGCGCAGAACACGGTCTGGAACACGATGTACACCCACAGGGGAATGTCCAGACCCAGATGGCTATAATCGCCCTGAATGAAGGGATCGAAACCGCCGATCAGTGCGCCGGTGCCGCCGAACATCAGGCCGAAGCCGATGAGCCAGTAGCAGGGCGTGCCGATGCAGAAATCCATCATGTTTTTCATCAGGATGTTGCCGGTATTCTTTGCCCGGGTGAAGCCGGCTTCGCATAGGGCGAATCCGGCCTGCATGAAGTACACTAGGAACGCTCCCACGAGCGTCCAGCAGGTGTTGACGGAGTTGAACATACTTTCCTACCTCCTACGGTCGTTTTTTGCACAGGGAGCCCTCTATTCTCTCCGTGCGGCAGTATCCACGAAAACACAAAAGGCGCTGGCGGAATTCCTTCCGTCAGCGCCTTTGCTTTCGATGGCACGAGTATAGTCTCTTTGTGCAAACCTGTCAAGTATTCATCTCAAGGTTTTACGTTTTTCACAATACGGAAAAACTTTGCCCTGCTAAAGTTTGGCAAATGTTTTGCCTGTCAGCCGTTTTCGCCGTCCTTCGGGGGCTCGGACTTGTCCTTTTCCTTTTCCTTGGCGTTGGCCGGGCGGTGGCCGCCCTCCATCTCCCAGTGCAGCAGCAGGCTCATCAAAGCGCGCAGCGCAAAGGTAGCCGCCAGCGGCACCACCGACTCCAGATTCTGCAGCAGGAAGGTCTTGGCGATCTCTGCCGACATCAGAAATTCCAGCGCGGTGGTCAAGCCGCTGCTCATTTCATGGTGGAAGTCCCGGTGGTCGTTGAAGAAGGTGGCGCGGACATAGTAAAAAGTGGCCTTGGCCAGACTGGTGATGATGATGAACAGACCCACCACCTCGGCAAGACCGGCGATCATGGGCACCGCAGTTTCCAGAAAAGCATCCAGAAGGTGGGTGAGGTTCAGGTTGAACAGGGTCAGTCCTTGCATGATCTCCTCCGCAGCTTACAGCAGGGTCTTGACGTAAGCGGCCAGCTCCTCGTCCTTGCAGGAGGCGAAGAACAGCTCAGAGAACTTTGCGCCGGCCACAGCACCCTTCAGCAGCTCCTGGTCGATGCTCTTCAGGCACTCGATGAGGGGCTTGAAGGTGGCAGCGCGCACGCCGTCCAAAATCTTCTTGTTGCGCTGCTCGGGCACAACGCGCTCCTTGGGGTAGCCCTGACCGTGGCCAAAGCCGAACAGCTTCTCGAAGCAATACTCGAGGTTCAGCTCACCGCCCCAGCCGAAGCCCTTGGCAAAGGGCATGGCAACGGCGTTGCCGTCGTTGACGTGGGCAAAGGTGTAGGCATCCACGGGGTCCTCCACATGGCCGCAGATGACGCCGGGGAAGCTGTTCAGTGCCAGCATGGCACCCTCGCCGGTGCCGCAGCCGGTAACGACGTAGTCCGCAGCGCCGCTGTTCAGCAGAATGGCAGCCAGAATGCCGCACTGCACATAGGTCAGCTGTGCAGCGTCATCGGCGGCGTACATGCCGTAGTTGACCACCTCGTGGCCCATGGGCTCCACCACCTTTTTCAAGGCGGCTTCGATAAGGCCGTTCTTGGCGGCCTGACTGTTCTCGTTGATAAGTGCGATCTTCATAACAATGGTTCTCCTTCTTATTTTTCCCTGCGGTACGCAGGTATTATACAAAGTCCTCCCGCATGGGGGTAAAGAAATCCAGCATCACACCGCCCTCCAGACAGACACAGCCGTGCATGACGCCGTTCTGCTTGAGCAGGGTATCGCCGGGGCCTACCTCCCGGGTCTCGTCCCCGATGGTAAAGCGGTACCGCCCGGAGACGATATAGGTGATCTGGGTGTGGGGGTGGCAGTGCATGGCACCCACGCCGCCGGTCTCAAAGGTGTTTTCCACACACATGGCGTCCTTGCTGTAGGCCAGCACGCGGCGCTGCACCCCGGGGCCGCAGGGTTCCGGGGAAATTTCGGCATGGGGCACCCAAGGGATATCCTGATGTGCTTTTTCCATTATAGCATAACATCCTTTCCCGTACAAATGCAAAAGGGACTGCCACACAACGCTGTGCGGCAGTCCCCGGGGTCAGAACTGCGGAGTGCCCTCAGCGCTTACTGGGGCTGCTTGCCGATGTAGGCCAGAATGCCGCCGTCCACATACAGGATCAGGCCGTTGACAAAGTCAGAAGCCTCAGATGCCAGGAACACAGCGGGTCCGCCCAGATCCTCGGCCTCGCCCCAGCGGCCTGCGGGGGTCTTGGCAACGATGAACTGGTCGAAGGGGTGACGGCTGCCATCGGGCTGGATCTCGCGCAGAGGTGCGGTCTGCGGGGTAGCGATGTAGCCGGGGCCGATGCCGTTGCACTGGATGTTGTAAGCGCCGTACTCGGAAGCGATGTTCTTGGTCAGCATCTTCAGGCCGCCCTTTGCTGCTGCATAGGCAGAAACGGTCTCACGGCCCAGCTCGCTCATCATGGAGCAGATGTTGATGATCTTGCCGCCGCCCTGTGCGATCATATCGGGGATGATGGCCTTTGCCACGATGAAGGGAGCGTTCAGGTCAACATCGATGACCTGACGGAACTGAGCAGCGCTCATCTCGGTCATGGGGATGCGCTTGATGATACCGGCGTTGTTGACCAGAATGTTGATGTGGCCGACTTCCTCGGTGATCTTTGCCACCATAGCGTTGACGGCGTCCTCATCGGTGACGTCGCAGACATAGCCGTGAGCCTTGATGCCGGCCTCTGCATAGGAAGCCAGACCCTTGTCCACCAGCTCCTGCTTGATATCATTGAACACGATGGTAGCGCCGTTGGCTGCCATAGCCTTTGCAATTGCCATGCCGATGCCGTAGGATGCGCCGGTGATCAGCGCGACCTTGCCGGTCAGATCAAAGGATTTGGGAGTGCACTGTGCCATAATAAAGTCCTCCTGTCAAAAATCGTATTCTACACGGCGCAGAATCGCAGCCGTGCTGCTTTGCAAAGCGCGTCGTATCCGGTCGTACCGGAGTGCGCTCTTACTTGTATACCAGTCTAGCATCCTTTGCAGAAAGTGTCAAGGCACATTCTTGTGAAGTTTTATTGTATTTTCTTTAGATTTCCGCTTTTTCGCCGCAAAACAATACGTCAAATCGCCGATTTTCAGTGCAATAGTTTGTGCAGACTGACGCACCTTGTCACGGTGCACAAGATATTCCAGCTATCTTTGGGCTTGTTGACAAGTTTGGACGACTTTTGTCTTTTACCCCAGCTTTTTCTTCTGCTGGCGTGCCACGATGGGCATCAGCAGGGGGATGGGCACAAGGCGCTGGGCGCTGGTGCACAGCCGCATGAAAGCAGAGGGCACAATGATGGTCTTGCGGTGCATCATGCCCAGCATCGCTTCCTCCACGCACAGCTCCGGGGTGATGCCCCGCAGGGCAAACACCACCCCGGCGCGGTCGTTGAACTCGGTATCTACCGGGCCGGGGCAGAGGGCGCAGACGTAGACCGGGCTGTGCATCTCCCGCAGCTCCTCAGCCACGCCGCGGGTCAGGCTGACCACATAAGCCTTGCTGGCGTAGTAGCCCGCCATATAGGGTCCGCCGGGCAGAAGCCCCGCAGAGGACGCTACATTCAGGATGGTGCCGCCGCCCTGTGCGTTCATCTTGCGCACCACGGCACGGAACAGCCGCGCCATGGCGGCAACATTCACTTGGATCATCTCTTCCTCGCGGGCTTCCTCCGTTTCCAGAATGCTGCCGCAGACGCCGAAACCGGCGTTGTTGATGAAGACGTCAATGTGTTCATCGGCCAACGCCTCGCACAGGCGGCTGCACTCCTCGGTGCGGGAAAGGTCGGCGGTCTCAATGCGGCATTCCGTGCCGTGGGCTGCGTGCAACTCCTCGGCGAGAGCCTGCAAGCGGTCGGCGCGGCGGGCAGTCAGGATGAGCCGACAGCCCATGGCGGCGTACCTGCGGGCGAACTCCCGGCCAATGCCGGAGCTTGCGCCGGTGATCCAGATGGTCTTTTGCATGGTGGTACTCCTTTTTTCTCTCCAAAACGGGGAGATTCTTTATTCTGCGGAGGCAAAGCCGGAGGCGCGGTCGATGGCAGACAGCTCCTCGGCGGTAAAGGCGGTGTTTTCCAGCGCCTTGATGTTGTCCAATATCTGTTCCGGGCGGGAAGCGCCAATCAGTACACTGGTCACCTGACTATCCTTCAAAATCCATGCCAGCGCCATCTCCGCAAGGGTCTGCCCGCGTGCGGCGGCGATCTCGTTCAAAGCACGGATCTGCGCCAGCTTTTCCTCGGTGAGGGTGCTCTCCTTCAGGAAACGGCCATCGGTGCGCACCCGGCTGTCGTCCGGGATGCCGTGGAGGTAGCGGTCGGTCAGCAGACCCTGTGCCAGCGGGCTGAAGGCAATGATGCCCTTGCCCAGACGGTTCGCGGTCTCTTTCAGGCCGTTCTGCTCGATAGTGCGGTCAAAGATGGAGTAGCGGTTCTGGTTGATGACAAAGGGAACGTGCAGCGCAGTCAGGATGGTGGTGGCCTTTTCCAGCGTTTCGCCGTTATAGTTGGACAGACCGGCGTACAGCGCCTTGCCGCTTTGCACCGCCGCAGCCAGTGCGCCCATGGTCTCTTCCAGCGGGGTGTTGGGGTCCATGCGGTGGTGGTAGAAGATATCCACATAGTCCAGCCCCAGCCGCTGCAGGCTCTGGTCCAGACTTGCCAGCAGGTACTTGCGACTGCCCCAATCGCCGTATGGGCCCGGCCACATGGTATAACCCGCCTTAGTGCTGATGATCAGCTCGTCCCGGTAGGGGCGGAAATTCTCCCGCAGGATGCGTCCGAGATTTTTCTCGGCGCTGCCGGGCTCCGGGCCGTAGTTATTGGCCAGATCAAAGTGGGTGATGCCGTGGTCAAAGGCCGTGAAGCAGAGCTGCTTCATATGATCAAAGCGGGCAGTATCGCCAAAGTTATGCCAGAAGCCCAGCGACACCGCGGGCAGCAGCAGCCCGCTTTTGCCGCAGCGGTTATAGGGCAGCACGGTATAACGGTCATCGGACGCCTGATACATCAAAGATCCTCTCCTTTTATACTTGTTGCCCCTATTTTAACATAGTTTGCCCGTATTTTCTATGCAATTTTCGTAAACTACGAAAAAGAGAGCCCGAAACGCCGCAGGCGTTTCGGGCTCTCTCATAAATATTATTTCAGCAGGTTATCGTTATTGAAGTAGTCGATGCGCATGGCCTTGCGCACCTCGTCCAGCGTGGCGGCAGCGGTCTTTTCAGCGTAGGCGCTGCCCTCCTTCAGGATCTCCACCACCTCGGGCAGGCGCTGTTCCCACTCCTTGCGGCGGGTGCGGATGGGCTCCAGCTCGGCCTGCATGACGCTGTTCAGGAACTTTTTCACCTTCATATCGCCCAGACCGCCGCGCTGGTAGTGCGCCTTGACCTCGTCCAGATTCTGGTACTCCGGCCAGAACTCGGCAAAGTGCTCGGGGCGGCAGAAAGCGTCCAGATAGATGAACACCGGGTTGCCCTCCACCTTGCCGGGGTCCTGCACGCGCAGGTGGTTGGGGTCGGTAAACATGGACTTGACCTTCTTCTCAATATCCTCCGGCTCCTCGGACAGGTAGATGCAGTTGCCAAGGCTCTTGCTCATCTTGGCCTTGCCGTCAATGCCGGGCAGACGCAGGCAGGCGGCATTCTGGGGCAGAACGATCTCGGGCTCCACCAGCGTCTCGCCGTAGACGGAGTTGAACTTGTGCACGATCTCGCAGCACTGCTCGATCATGGGCTTCTGGTCCTCGCCTGCGGGCACGGTGGTAGCCTTGAACGCGGTGATATCGGCAGCCTGACTGATGGGGTAGCAGAAGAAGCCCACCGGGATGCTGGCTTCGAAGTTGCGCATCTGGATCTCGCTCTTCACGGTGGGGTTGCGCTGCAAACGGCTGACGGTGACCAGATTCTGGTAGTAGAAGCTCAGCTCGGTCAGCTGGGGCACCATAGACTGGATGAAGATGTGCACCTTGTTGGGGTCCAGACCGCAGGCCAGATAGTCCAACGCCACCTGCAGGATGTTCTGGCGCACCTTCTCCGGGTTGTCGGCGTTATCGGTCAATTCGAGTGAATCTATTCGGCTTGTGGTTTTCGCTTAACCCACGGTTTGGCTCCACAACAGGCTGATGCCGAACCAGTCCATTGCTTCAATGCCACCGATAGCTGGTCAATGCCGCCATCCTCTAAGAGTATTATATACCGTTAGTGTGGCATTGCAAAGAAAAAATATTTGCACACGATATTGAGTGTATGACAATTTCGCGCATACGCTCAATCGAAAGTCGATACTTTTGGGGGAACGCAATATATCGAAAGCGATACTTTCTTCGTCAATGTCGATACTTTTTACAAAAATATAGCGAGTTTCCGCACTCCACGGGATATGCTTGCTCGCTAAACATAGTACGCAGGACATATCCAAACAATATAATCCTAATTATGATAATTCAAATCATATTGTTCTCATAACCCTGCCGTTAATGTTGGATTGTCTGTTAGCCGTGTTGGTGGAGCCGCTCAAACCAAAGCTATGAAAAAGGCGTCTGGTTCTTTACGAATCAACTTAGCCCAATACCGTGAAATGAAAGAATTCACGCAATTTGCCTCAGATTTAGACGATGCAACGAAACGACAACTTCAACATGGACAAGTCCTTATGGAACTTTTGAAGCAACCACTAAACCATCCTATGTCACATGCAGATATGGTTATTATTTTAGTTGTTGCGGATGCAGGAATTTTAGATGACTTAGATCCAAAACAAGTAAAGAAAGAAGAGAACACCTTATTAGAATGGTTTAACGAAAACCATAGTGAAATTGGTCGTGAAATCAACACCACAAAAAAATTGGATGACAATTTAAAAACAAGAATCATTACACTTGCCAAACAATATAGAGGACAAGAATAATGTCACAAATTCGAGAAATCAAAGATCGAATGAATGGTATTCAATCGACTATGAAGATCACAAAAGCCATGTATATGATTTCTTCCACAAAAATGAATACGGCCAAACAAAAAGCAGCCAATACCGATCCTTATTTTTACTCATTGCGAAAACAGATTTTGACAATTCTTCAAAATCTTCCTGATCACTTTGAGCATCCTTATTTAGATAATCGTGAATACATTGATGAAGATCATCAAAATAAGGCCATCATATGTGTAACTGGAGATAAGGGGTTGGCTGGTGCCTACAATTTGAATGTCTTAAAACTAACTGAACAAATCATTAAGGCGCATCCAAACTACAAGCTGTATATGATTGGAGAAGTTGGAAGACAATACTTTTTAAGACGACATATTCCGGTTGAGGAAAGCTTTCTATATACTGCACAAAACCCAACTTTAAGTCGAGCTAGATCTATTTCGAGTAAGATGCTTGAACTGTATGCTGAAAAAAAGATTGATGAAGTATTAATTATCTATACACGTATGGATCAGCATAATCAATTTGCGGTAGATGTCGAACAGTTACTTCCGCTATATCGTTTAAATCATGAAGTTGAAGTTGGTGGGCAACCCAT
>OQVR01000954.1_pt1 | contig 12910 bp, 9 predicted proteins | sample 1691521 | NCBI WGS metagenome assembly OQVR01 (sample SAMN03418256, study PRJEB22391) | human gut metagenome | biome: human-gut; feature: organic feature; material: feces | host: Homo sapiens | place: Tanzania | collected 2013-01
ATTAGGATAATGAGTTATAATGGCCGGATGCACATATCCCTCTACATAGGAATCCTTAGCAGGCATTACGCGACATACATAGTCCGGACGCAAAACACCATGCTCTGCCTTATCATAATGGAATTTATTCTTACGCTTAATCCAATAGGCAACCTGCTCATTCTTCAATACAGCGGCTTCTATCTCCTTCGCTAACTCCGGCGTACAACGTTCATCTGCATCGATAAAAAATATCCAAGGATGCTTTGCCTGCTGAATAGCAAATGTCTGCTGTCCGCCCCAATCGCCGTTCATGCTGCGATGAATAACACGAGCTCCAAGGCCTTCAGCAATCTCCTGTGTTTTATCTGTGCTGCCATCATCAATGACTAGGATTTCATCAGCAAAGCTGCAGCTTGTAATACAATCGCCTATATTTTTCTCTTCATTTTTCGCTAATATTAAAACGCTTATTTGTACCATAATTCCCATCCTTTACGAAGTAGTATTATATTTCATTTTCCAAATACTTATTTCCCTACCTATATATAATGATTATACCATACTACGCCCTTGCTTGCATCAAAAATAAGCGCCAGACAGCATTTTTTACTATCTGACGCCCTTATCTCACTTACTTTATCTCATTTCCCTTCAGCACTCTCCATGCTGCAACCTTACGCATAGCATTAATCTCTTTCATCATCTGCGTATCAATATTTTTCTGCTCTTTAATCTCGCCATTTTGCGCAAACAGCCTGTGATTAAACGCAAAATCGCATTCAAACAAGCTTGGCAGCATAGCGCTATACGTAAAGCCTGCTGGGGCAAGCAGCTCTGCCAGAGTTCCTGCAAGCTGCATATGACAGCCTACTGTATTTTCTTTAAACCAATCCTTCTGCACTCCCTGCCCATAGAAAATACAGGGAATGGAAGACAGTGTGCGTGCGTCCTGCTCTATAGCAAAGCTAAAGCGTTCAGAGTGATCGCCTGTAATAATAAACAAGCTGTCCGGCTGCTGCTTTTCAGCCTGCGCCACGAAATCGCCCATTGTCTTATCAGCATACCAGATATGCCCCAGCTCATTCAATGCATTTTCGTCCTTCGCTATATCCGCAGGGAGTTTAGCCTTAACCTGCGCACGCTGAAAACCAAGGGCATCCACATTAATGCTATACGGCGGATGATTGCTTGTGGTCAAGACAACATGGAAAATCTTCTCCGCACTATCCTGCTTTTGCATATATTCATTAATTCTGCTAAACAACACCGCATCAGGAACGCCCCAGGAATTGCCACTTTTATCATTGATTTCATCAGCGCAATGAAACTCGTCGAAGCTTTGAGCCTTAACAAACTTCTCGATATTCTGCCAGCCTGAGAAACCGCCATACCAGAAAACAGTTTTATATCCAAGTTGCTTCATAACATAACCAATACCTGTACCATATTGGCTTTTAAAGCTCTCCGGCTGATAATTTTCATACAAACTGCTATCCGGAACGCCGCTCACCAAACCATTTACAGCGCTGATTGTACCGCTTCCATGACAAAGCATAGTGTTAATATATGCTCCATGAGCAGAATTTTGCAGTCTCAGCATATTATCCACAAGGCCTAAATCCTTAAACTTTGGCAGGAAAGGCCATTCGCCAAAGCTTTCGCCCACGATCAGCACAACATTTTTTGGCTGCTGTGCTAATTTCGGCTGACGAACAGTACGCGTAAAGGCAGCCTCGACATTAGCAGCTTTCTTATCGCCACCTGCATTAGCAATTTCCTCTCGCAGCTGCGCAGGAGAAATCTTGATATTCGTTGCTGCTGCTAGCTTCCTCTTCGTATCACGCACACGATACAGCGCCTGACCATCGTCTAAAACAGCCTCATTCAGCATATTGGACTTTAAGCGTGCTGCACTTTCCCAGTTAATAGAGTTTGCATAATTAAAAGCACCTCCATAACGCACAAAAACAGCTATCACAGCCAACACCGGCAGCGTCAGCGCCATAACCAGCTTTTTATGCTGAACTGCAGCAAGCTCCACAGTTTTAAGCTTCTTCAGCCACAGCTTCAAGCCATAGGCAAGCACTGCGCCCAGCGCCAGCGCCAGCGGAAAACGCCACAACAGCTGATACTCCTTCACGGCAGTCATAAAAATCGCATAGATATCATCATACGCACCGTTGATAAGCATCATATTAAAGGCCGCATTGAAAATCTTATAGTACGGTATACGCGCCATAAAGCAGATGCTGAAAAAGATCAGTGCCAGTGTATGCCAGCCAAAGCGTAGCTTTTCTGACGGCCAGCGCTGCAGCAAAACCTTGGGCAACGTCGCGCAAACAACGCCGACCAGCATCATTATGCCTGCTGTTTTCAGGCTCAAACGTAAGCCAAGAAGCAGCGCCATCGGTATATCGCTATAATCTCCATTCAGCTGTCCGCTATAGATAGCAATAAACGCTACGCGAAACAGTGTAAATACAAGGCACCAATACACAAATGCCTTGAAATCCTGTTGAATATTTTCAAAAAAACGTTTGTAAAAATTCATTTTGAGGTTCTCCTAACCAAAAAACGTACCAGCGTCACTCCCGCTCCACTGGTACGCCCTCTTTCTCTTCACCAAAACTGGCAAGAACGCCGCGTCCGTCAACGCAGACGTTCTCACCGCATATAAGTCTTCAGTGACTCTGCCACTGCACTCTCCATCTCGTCCATTTTTGCAAAGCGGCGGCGATGCTGCGCACGCTTCGACGGCTTCAGCTCCTCCATCGACTTGCGATGCTCCGCAACCGGCATAACGAAGAAGCGCTTATCCTCGCACTGCTCGCCCTCGCACTCCAGCCAAAACGCACCAAAGTCGGTCTTGAGCTTGCGGTCCATACGGATATGGTTCATAGCATAATAGCCATCGTTGCCCACAGCGTAAATCTTCTCAATGCCCAAAGCCTTCGCCAAACTGCGCAGGCCATAGAACACAAGGTTCTTCGTGCGATAGCCAAAGAACGCCTTGGTCAGGCCCTTAATCAGCTCATTGCCGTTCTGCGGTCCCTGCAGCGCACCGATATAGATAACGTTCTTGCCATCCTTATCCTTGCCAAACCAAAACATAATCTGATACAAAGCCTGCTCCTCATAGTTCATCATCAGCGACAGGCAGCCTTCCTTACGCTGTCCATTGGCAAACACTAAGTTCAGCGTCAGCGGCTTTTCCTGATACTCATCCTGCCACAGCTGCACAGCCTTGCGCTCACCATAAAGCTCGTCCAGCATCTTATCCGTAAATAAAGCTTCCATAATCTCGACATGGTTCTTCACCAGCGCCATGCGCTCATCCCAGGTCGAGCCTTTATAGAAGAAGCTGCGCGTTGTCTGCTCTACGAACGACGGATTGCCCTTCAGCCAAGCTTGACGCTTCTCATTCACATTAAAGAAGCTCAGCAGATCATTTATGGCGCTGCTATGCATTTTGCAGCGCGAGCGGAAAACGACATAGCGCTTCATTCCTCTAAAAATCTGCGTATTGTATAGACTTTTACCTACATATGTTAAGATATCTTGTTCCATTGCCAACCTCATTACAGTATTATTGGTTATATTATAGCATATTTCAGGGGGATAAGCACTAGGCTTTTCTTGCCAAAAATACGTTTATATGCTAGAATATTTTTGACAACCGTGTTGCAGGGTGGCGTTACCGAAATTCCCTTGGAATGGAGGTGATGTCTATGGTATATTTCACCTTCCAGGATCTTATGATTTTCGGACTGTTTATACTGGCATTACTGACGTTCGTTTCTCAGAACAAAAAGTAATTGCGCATAGAAAAACTGCCCCAATACTTTGACCGGTAAGGGCAGTCTTTCAATAACCACTTTATCGGACAACCCACCTTGTGGGCGGTTGTCTTTTTTCATTTCTAATATATCACATTCGTGCAGTTTTTTCAAGCAATATCTTATACAAGCAGCAAGCAGGCAAATCTTTTACCACCTGCCGCTGCACAATTTTAATGCTTGCGCATATGCTCCTCCAGATACTGGCCCACGATCTTCACAGCGCAGTAATTGCCGCACATGGAGCAAGCCTCATCGTCGGATTTGTTCTTGCGCTGGCGGTACTCCTTCGCCTTCACGGGGTCGATAGCCAGGTCCAGCTGCGCCGGCCAGTCGAGCTTCTTGCGCGCCTTCGCCATCTTCAGATCCCACTCCCAGGCAGCCTTATTGCCGTTGGCAAGGTCTGCAGCATGAGCAGCAATACGCGTAGCGATAACGCCCTCGCGCACGTCGTTGATATCAGGCAGGCCCAGATGCTCTGCCGGCGTTACGTAGCAGAGGAAGTTTGCACCGCTTACTGCAGCCAGAGTGCCGCCGATAGCGCTCGTGATATGGTCATAGCCAGGAGCAACGTCGGTTACGAGAGGTCCGAGCACATAGAACGGTGCGCCATGGCAGAGACGCTTTTGCAGCTGCATGTTCGCCGCAATCTGATTATAGGGCACATGGCCAGGGCCTTCCACCATAACCTGTACGCCCTTATCCCACGCACGCTGCGTGAGCTCGCCCAGGTTCAGCAGCTCCTGAATCTGCGCACGATCAGTTGCGTCAGCGATGCAGCCAGGACGCAGGCCGTCGCCCAGGCTGATGGTTACGTCATATTCAGCGCAGATGTCGAGAATTTCGTCATAGTACTCGTACAGCGGATTTTCCTTGTCGTTGTGCAGCATCCAGCCGGTGATAAAGCTGCCGCCACGGCTGACAACGTCCATCTCGCGGCCTTCGTCAAGCAAAGCCTTGAGCACGTTTCTGTTGATGCCGCAGTGAATGGTCATGAAGTCTGCGCCATCCTGCGCCTGCATACGGATAACGTCGAAAATATCCTCTTTGGTCATCTCTACGACTGCGCCGCGCTTTTTGATGGTTTCCACAGTAACCTGATACATAGGCACGGTGCCGACCATAACGGTGGATGCGCCGATGATAGCCTGACGCGAGGCGCTGATATTGTCGCCGGTGGAAAGATCCATAACGGAATCTGCGCCTGCTTCAATAGCTGCTGCAAGCTTCTCCAGCTCCGGTGCCGGATCAGGATAGCTGCTGGACGTGCCGATGTTGGCGTTAACCTTTACGGTCAGGCCCGTACCAACGCCACGCGGAATGATGTTCTTATGGTTGATGTTGCAGGGAATAGCGATGGTGCCATTAGCAACGCCCTCACGGATAAACTCCGGCGTTACATGCTCCTGCTCTGCGACGATTTTCATAGCGTCAGTGATAATGCCCTGACGCGCTAATTGCATTTGTGTTGCCATGATTTTTCCTCCTTACTTATCCACAAGCTAAAAAACCTGTGGATATGTGCATAACTCAGCCAAGCTGCTGCTGACCGCTTCTGCCGGTATTACAATAAAAAAGCCGCCTCCTCGTAGAAAGCGGTTTGTCTGCGTGTTGCTCAAGCTTCGCTTTCCTACGCTGGTACTAACCAGATTCAGGTTCAAAGGGTCGGACAACGTCCTCTCAGCAGAATGCGCCCCTAGCGGATTGGTATGCTTTTGTCTTATTTACTTTATCATGAATGAGGGGATTTGGCAAGCACACAAAGAAAAACTTGAAAAAAATTTTTCTTTGTGCTATATTATAGGTAAAGAAAGACAACCGCCTAAGTGGTTCGCACCAAGCCAATCGGCTACGCCTCTTGGGGTGCTATCACATGGAGCGCATTAGCCAATCAGCTGCGTCCTTCGGACTTGCTTCTTGGATGCGCTCGCAACAAGGTGGGTTGCCTGTTTAGTAGTTTTTGTGGTCTGAAAGCCACCCCGCTACCGGCAAGTTTTGGGGTGGTTTTCTTATGTCTGGATTATTTGTTAAACTGAAATATAAATGTCAGTAACGCCAGAATAAATACGCCAAAAGCCATAAGGTCTTGAAAGTCGTACTTTTTCATAAGCATCACCTCCATTCTATAAAAGAAATGGAAGGCAACGCCACCCTGCAACACGGTTGTCAAACATATTTTACCACATAAACAAATTTTTAGCAACACTCTGTAACCTACGTTACAAATCCCCTAAAAAAAATGTATACACAACAAATCTTTCCAAAAATGCTTGACTCCTGCGCCAGTAGTGCTATAATCATCTACAACATTTAAATATCCAACGCGATGAAGGAGAAGCAGCGTGCGGCGCTTTTCAGAAAGCTGGCGGTTGATGCAAGCCAGCAGGCAAGCACATCTGTTCCGCTCTGAAGCGGCAAGTGATGAATTTGACGGGTACGCCCGATACAGCGACTAAAAGTTGGCCATAGGCAATCTGGGTGGCACCGCGAGGCAGTCCTCGTCCCATGAGTTTGGGATGAAGGGCTTATTTTTTTAGCTGCTGCACAATATTGCCCGGGCAATTTGGGTGGTACCGCGAGAAGAAGAGAAGCTCGTCCCAAAGGGATGTGCTTCTCTTTTTGATTTTAGACACATTATCGTCTAACGATGCCAAAAGAAAGAAGGAATTTTACTATGAAACGCGCCTACAACTTCAACGCAGGCCCCTCCGCCATGCCGTTGGAAGTATTATTAGAAGCCCAAGAAGAATTTTTAAACTATGCCAACACCGGCATGAGCATTATCGAGATGAGCCACCGCAGCGCTGAATACGCTGCGCTGCACGCCGAAACTAAAGCACTCCTGCGTGAGCTGATGGAAATCCCCGATGATTACGAGGTTATGTTCATCCAGGGCGGCGGCAGCACGCAGTTCCTGATGACGGCGGCCAACTTCCACACGAAAAAATACGCCGCTTACGTCAACACCGGCGTGTGGGCGAAAAAGGCTATGGCTGAAGCCAAGTATTACGGCGAGGTTTATGAGGCAGCCACCAGCGCCGACAAAAACCACAGCTACATTCCGCAGGAGTTCACCCTGCGTCCCGACACCTCTTATATCCACCTCACAGCCAACAACACGATTTACGGCACAGAGTACAAGACCTTCCCGAAATTCAACGTTCCCGTTATCTGCGATATGTCGAGCGATATTCTCTCGCGTAAGGTCAACGTTGCGGACTTCGATCTCATCTATGCAGGCGCACAGAAAAACCTCGGTCCTGCAGGCGTGGTCATCGTCATTGCCAAGAAGGCTTTTCTGGCGACGGCTCGTCAGGAGCTGCCCACGATGCTGCGCTACAGCACCTTTGCAGAAAACGATTCCCTGTATAATACACCGCCTGTTTTCGCGATTTATATGGTCAACAAAACTCTACACTGGATTAAAAAGCAGGGCGGCGTGAATGCCATCGCCAAAAACAATCTGGCCAAGGCCAAGCTGATTTACGACGTGATTGATAACAGCGACGGCTTCTATAAAGGCCATGCGTCCAAGGAGGCACGCAGCCTGATGAACATCACCTTCAATCTGGCGACGCCGGAGATGGAAAAGGATTTTGTAGCTAAGGGCAAGGCCGCAGGCTTTGTCGGCATCGGCGGTCATCGTCTTGTCGGCGGCTGCCGCGCCAGCGCCTATAATGCAGTTCCTATGGAGGCCTGCCAGGCGTTAGCAGAATTTATGACTGAGTATATGAAAAATAATAAGTAAGGAGAGAACATACCATGAAAATTTTTGTAAGCAATGATATTAGCGAAAAGGGCGTAGCACTGCTGCGCGAGCATTTTGATGTAGACGTAATGCCGAATATGAAGCCTGAGGAGCTGATTAAGGTCATCAATAACTATGACGGCCTCGTAACCCGCAGCATGACGAAGGTGACAAAAGAGGTTATTGAAGCCTCCACTCGCCTGAAGGTTATCGGCCGCGCAGGTGTCGGCGTAGATAATATTGATATTCCTGCTGCTACTGCGAAAGGCATCGTCGTGCTCAACACTCCAGAAGGCAACACCATGGCCGCTACCGAGCACACTGTAGCTATGCTGATGGCTATGACGCGCCACATTCCGCAGGCGCATCAATCCATTCAGGAGGGCAAATGGGACCGCAAATCCTTCGACGGCATCCAGGTGCAGGGAAAAACGCTGGGCATTATCGGCGTAGGCCGTATCGGCAGCCGTGTTGCTAAACGTATGCAGGCTATGGAAATGACCACCATCGGCTACGATCCCTATATCACCGAGGAACGTGCGCATCAGGTTGGCGTTGAGCTTGTCGATCTGGATACGCTGCTCGCCAAATCCGATTACATCACGATTCATACGCCGCTGACCAAGGAAACCGAAAAAATGCTCAACGCTGACGCTATCGCCAAAATGAAGGACGGCGTGCGCATCGTCAACTGCGCTCGCGGCGGCTGCATGGATCCGCAGGCTATCGCTGACGGCGTAAAATCCGGCAAAATCGCCGGCGCTGCCATCGACGTATATCCGACCGAACCGCTGACGAAGGAAAACAATCCGTTCCTCGGCCTCTTCAATGTGGTACAAACACCGCATCTGGGCGCTTCCACTATCGAAGCACAAATCGGCGTTGCTGTCGATGTAGCCTATGGCGTTATCGACGCGCTCGAGGGCCGTCCGGTTATGACCGCTGTGAACATGGCACCGATTCCGAAAAGCGTCGCTGCCATCATCCAACCGTACTTCAAGCTAGCAGAGCGCATGGGCACTGTGGGCATCTACCTTGCCGACGGTCCGATCAAGAGCGTAGAAATCGAATACACCGGCGCTCTCGCTGAAACCGAAACCGGCGCGCTCACCACAGCTTTTCTCAAAGGCTTGCTGAACCCGATTCTGCAGGACAGCGTCAACTATGTCAACGCCCCCGGCATTGCCAAAAAGCGTAATCTGGAGGTCAAGGAGGTCAAGGCGAATAAGGCAGGCTACTTCACCACGGCAATCAACGTCAAGATTGCTACCGCCAAAGGCACGCACAAAATCGAAGGCACGCTGTTCGACGGCAAGCAGCCGAAGATTGTGCAAATTGACCAATATCATGTTGACTTCAATCCGGAAGGCTACCTGCTGCTCGCACCGCATATCAATAAGCCGAATATGATCGGCCAGATGGCCACCATCCTCGGCAGCGCAGGCATCAACATCAACGGCATGCAGGTTGGCAGCACCGCCAAATCCGACACCAACATCATGGCGATTGCCGTTGGCGACGACATCCCGAACGACATCATGCTGCAGCTGCGCGGCGTAGAAGGCATTCTGGATGTTAAGCTGATTAACTGCGAGGGGTAAGACTAATATGAGAATCATATTAATACGACATGGCGAAACCACCTGGAACATCGAAGGCCGCTATCAGGGGCAGGAGGATACTCCGCTCAGCGAGCGCGGACGCAAGCAGGGCTTGCTGCTGGCCGAGGCGCTGCGCGCAATCCCTATCGACCTGTGCATCTCCAGCCCGCTGCAGCGCTCCTATCAGACCTGCAGCTTCTGCGCTGACCTGCACGGCCTGCCTGTAGCTACGGACGAAAGGCTCACAGAAATCAACCACGGCAGCTGGGAGGGCGTACTCGCAGGCGATATCGCCAAGCGCTATCCGACCGAGTTCGCGCTCTGGCATACCCAGCCGGAGAAGGTGCAGATGCCGGACGGCGGCGAAAGCCTTGAGGACGTGCGCAGACGCGCACGCGCTGCCTTCGACGAATATGCAACCCAATATGAGGGCAAAACAGTGCTTGTCGCTGCGCATGACGCGGTGAACAAGGCGATTATCTGCGATTTGCTGGGACTGGATATGTCGCACTTTTGGCAGATTAAGCAGGATAATACGTGCGTAAACGTGCTGGAATATACAGACGGCACGTGGCGCGTAGTGCTTTTGAACTCCACGCAGCATCTTGGCTTCCTGTTCAGCGGTATTGAGCAGGCAGGACTGTAGAAGAAGCTTGACTAAAAAAGGCCTTCCTTACGGAGGGCCTTTTTTGCTATATACAAAAGGCTGCATACAGCGGTACTGACTTAATATTATTCTCGTAACCAAAATTACGTGCTGACAAGCGAATGCTCTGCTTAATATCATAACGCTTCACAAAAACTGCCAAGCTCTTAGACTTTACATGAATGTTCGCCTTACACTCCACCGGCACAACATTGCCATCCTTAACAATAACAAAATCAAGCTCTGCAGATGACTGGCTAACCCAGTAATTAAGATTATATCCATTTGCCTGCAGCTGAACAGCTACATAATTCTCTGTAAACGCACCAAGATATTGCTGTGCCTGCTGCAAATTGCTCAAGGTAAGCTGCAAACGCGCAGCGAAAATCCCCGTATCACTAAAATACAATTTAAAGCTGCTTAAATCCTCATAGGCAGCTAGTGGCATAAGGCCTTGCTCGCACTTCGTACATTTCAGCACAATACCTGACTGAATCAGCCAATCAATAGACTCGCCATATAAGGACGCCCTTGCGCCGCTACGAATAAGCTTATATTGGAACTTTTTATTTTCCTTAGCAAGCTGTACCGGAAGCGAATCATAGGCTTCGGCAATCTTAACGCTTTCGCCCTTGCCTGCATATTTCGCCATGTCGGCCACATAGGAGCGATAGATAAGACTCTGCAGCTCAGTATAGTTCTGTCCGTCTAAAGCGGCCTTCACCACCGCTGGCATTCCGCCTGTCAAAAGATATTCCTGATAAATACGGAGAGCCTCCTGATGCAGCATTTCCGGCAAAGGCTTATCGGTCGCAAAGCTGTGGCGGATAAGCTGTGCCAGCTGTTCTTTCCCTTTTGCCCACAAATATTCTTCTAAATCAAGCGGATACAGATGCTCTAGCTGCACCTTGCCTACAGGAAAAGAAAACTGCTCACGGTTAATCGCCACTCCCAGCAGGCTACCAGCTGCCACAACGCAATATTCAGGTGCCTGCTCAGCAAAATATTTCAACGCTGTCAAAGCACGCTCACAGCTTTGAATTTCATCGAAAATAAGCAGTGTTTTTTCCGGCTCAATCTTAACGTCATAAAGCTCCTCAATAGTCTGCACTATATAAGAGGGCGCTAAACGCAGCTCCAGATAGCCGGCAATGATTCGGTCTTCTTCAAAGTTTATATATACGGTATTAGTAAAATACTGTTCACCAAATTCCTTAAGAATGTAGGTTTTGCCTACCTGACGCGCGCCATATAAAAGCAAAGGCAGGCGCTTTGCACCAGATGTACGCCAAGCTTCCAGCCTGTCAATAATTTTTCTTCGCATAGCATTCTCCTCCTGTATAGTATATTGAAAAACTTCTTCATTTATACTCATTTTAGCAATGCTGGCCCTATTCGTCAAGAAAAATGTAATTTATTGCACTTTTTCGTAGGAATAAATGCAATTTTTGACACTTTTTCCGATGAAAAACTGCTGTTTATTATCTTGCTGTAGATTTGTGCATATTTCAGCATATCCTGAAGAATATTCTCGCAATCCTCTGTGTGCTATTGCCTGATTTCTTCAAGAACATATTTTTTAAAGACGAAATAAACATCGTTTATGTTCGGAATCCGTTTTGTAATCAAAGTCAAATAATGGCGGATAAATTCGCTGACCTTATAATCTTTTGTTCCTTTTAGGCAGGTGAGTTTTTCAATTTTATTCCAATAGCGTTCATAAAAATCTTCCTGCTTTTTATTGTCCAGACGCATAAGAATAAAGTTCCGGATCTTATCAGCCTCGGACAAATCAAGCCCGGTGGAATTCAGGCTCTCAAAAATCAGCTGCGGATTTTCATCGTCCTCAACAAAAATATCAATGATTTCAAGTTTTCCAATTGAATCATAAAGCTCATCAATCGAAACAGGCATATTCTGTATTTCGTCATAAAAGAACTGATAGTTTGCGGTAATGTTAGAACCTGCGACAAAATCTGAAGTGTCGTTATACAGAAGCTTGTCAAAGGCTTCCATGTCGTCTTTTATTGGCTTTAGGCGGAGCTTTCTTTCCTCCTTGCGGTATTTATCGACCAGAAAAGTTTCTTCAATTTCCTGCTGCAAAGTTTCGTTTTGTGATTTTAAAATTCCGGATTTCAGCAAATTGACCATTGCGGTAAAAAGAAGCGAAATTGTAGTGATTCTCTGCTGTCCGTCGATTATCAGATAATCTGATTTTGAGCCGTCCGAGGCATGAGTAGAAACAATGCTTCCGAAAAAGTGCGATTTTCTTTTTTCAACCGAAATCTGAATCAAGTCATCAAAAAGCTGCCGGCACTGCTTCTCATTCCAGTCATAATTTCTCTGGTAGACAGGAATTATAAATCTGTTTTTAGCGCCATCCAAAAATTCAACCAGCTGTTTTGCATCGCCTTTCATTGTATTCTCCCATAAAAACTCTATATTTTGAGCTTTGAAGCTTTGTTATATGATTATTTCTTATAATTCCTGCAAGCTTCTTCTACTTTCTTAAAATCAATTACAATTCTTCCTACAGAGAACTCTTCTTCAGAAGAGCTGCATTTCTTTTCATAAAGATTCTTTGAGGTTTTCTCGATTTTATCTCGGTTCTCTTTACAAAAACTATATTCGGCAAGCATAAGTAATTTATAACTAAAATCTCCTTCATCATTGATTTTGTAAAGTGAAAGCTCAGATTCCGGTACTGGTATCATACTGTTAAAACGTAGTGTACCGTACAGTTTTTCCTTGCTCCGAAGATATATTGTCGTAAGATTATTCTTTTTGATTTTCCCATTCGCATAATCTTTGTCCTTTGGAGATGACATCGGAACAAAATATTTAAATCCATTTATTTCCGTAAGAACTCCCACATACTTTCTGTGATAAGTTCATTCTTGAGGTTTATTCTGCATTACATGGCTTTCTATCTTCAAAAGATAGTCAACATACTCATCGCTTACTATGTAAAAAATATTGTCTTCTGTCATAATAGTCTCTAATAAAAAAAAGGGGCTGTCCAAAAAGAAATGGGCAGCCCTAATTATTTTAAATTTACAAGAGAATTCAAATCTGCTAAAATTTAAATATGAGCAGA
>OQVR01000957.1_pt1 | contig 12862 bp, 8 predicted proteins | sample 1691521 | NCBI WGS metagenome assembly OQVR01 (sample SAMN03418256, study PRJEB22391) | human gut metagenome | biome: human-gut; feature: organic feature; material: feces | host: Homo sapiens | place: Tanzania | collected 2013-01
CTGTGTTGATGCGCTGCAAAATAAAGCGTTTGGAATGATCTTCCCGCCAGACCACAAAGGTGTCGTTGATATGCCCCTCACCATAGTGGTGGGCATCGCAGAGCACGGGTCCACCAAAATCAAAGGCATTTGCAGCAGACTGGAGCAGAGAAAGGGTAACTGGTTTCATCATAAATTCCTCGGTTTCATTATACTTCATGCCGTTTTGACGGGGCAGGACGTTGTCCCTGCCGCACCTGACGGCGGTATTCATTGGGGGTCAAGCCTTCCGCTTTGCGGAAGCATTGGGAAAAATAGCTGGGAGAGGAAAAGCCCATCAACTCGCTGATCTGCGCCAGACTGTAACCGGTATTGCCCAGCATATACTTGCTTTCCTCAATGCGGCGGCGGTTCAGGTAGGTGATCGGAGAGATGCCATACTCTTTTTGGAAGGTATGGGCCAGATAGTATTTGTTGATGTGGGCGATCTCGGCAAGGGTATCCAGCGAGATATCCTCCCGGTAGTTGCTGTCCAGATACCGCTTGATCTCCACACACTCCCGGCTGTCGGAGCGGGGCGTTTCTTCCACCTGCAAGGAGAGCGTGGTACACCGCACCAGCCAGATGAGCAGCACTTCCAGCAGATCCTGACAGACCGTTTCGCAACCGTCCAGACTGCGGTCTGCTTCGGCCAGCAGCATGTGGAGTAGCGTCACCATCCGCTCCCGGTTCTCCCGGCAGTTGAAGATGGCGTAGGAAGAATCTGATTTTCCAAATAAGATCTCGATGCCGGCAACGCCCAACACAATGTATTCCAGCGGTGAAGCATTCAGGCTCAGCTCGGTATGCTCTACCTGCGGATTGACGATGATCATATCATCCGGCTTGACCGGATAAAGCTGACCGCTCAAATAAAACTGACCTTCTCCGCTCAGGCAGTAGAACAGCTCTGTGCAGGAATGGGTGTGAGCGGTGCTGTTCCAATCGCCGCCAAATTTGCTCTTGCTGATGTACAGCAGCCGGAAGGATTCCCGTGGAGCGGGAGCATGGCGGATATCAAATCGCTCGGTACTCATAAACGGCTCCTTTTGAGGCAAAACGCAAAAAATATAAAAATAAAAGCAAGATACTAAAAATATAAGCCTAAAAACGATGCGCTGTTTCGTGCGTTTTTTCTCATTATAGAGGCAATGAAGAAAAAATGCAAGCCCTGATTTTGGACGAGTTCAATACTTTTGCCTTTGATAGAGCGCAAAAATATGTCAAACTGGTTACGAATAGGGAGAATGTACCAAAACCACAGCGCAAATTTTATTGCTTTTGCTGAAAGAAATTTCCAAAAAGCAAGATTTCTAAAAAACGAAACAACAAAGACCTTGTTGCAAACCGTAAAAACCTCTATATTGGAACCAGAAAAAATCACAGCCCTCTCGGACGAAGCCTGTTTGCCCCGGCTGTGTTTTGAACGGAACTTTATGATGGAGGATACACTATGAAACGCATTTCTCGTCGCAATTTTCTGAAAGTGGCCGGCGTGGGTGCCGCCGCACTGGGTCTGGCTGCCTGCGGCGGCTCTTCCAGCTCCACCGCATCCAGCACGGCATCCTCTGCCGCTGCTTCTTCCGCAGTGGCTGCGGACGTCACCATCAAGGTTGCCGCCATCGAGACCGGCTACGGCGCTGAGATGTGGACAAAGGTCACCGAGGCCTTCACCGCACAGACCGGCATCAAGGTAGACCTGACCACCGACAAGAAGCTGGAGGACGTTATCGGCCCCTCCATGCAGGGCGGCGACTACCCCGACGTTGTCCATCTGGCTACCGGCCGTGAAGCTGCCCTGACCGAGCAGTTTATCAAGGGCAACCTGATCGCCGACATCACCGATGTGCTGAGCATGACCGTGCCTGGCGAGAGCAAGAAGGTGAGCGAGAAGATCGCCGGCGGCTTTACCGACACCTCTCTGACCAATCCCTACGGCGACGGCAAGACCTATCTGGCACCCATGTTCTACAGCCCCTGTGGTCTGTTCTACAATGCCGGTTTCCTGAAGGAAAAGGGCTGGGATGTGCCTACTACTTGGGATGAGATGTGGGAACTGGGGGATAAGGCTGCTGCCGAGGGCACCTACCTGTTCACGTACCCCACCACTGGCTACTTTGATGCGTTCTTCTATGCACTGATGTATGCCGCAGGCGGCCCCGAGTTCTTCAACAAGGCCACCCACTACACCGAGGGCATCTGGGACACCGCCGAAGCACAGACTTGCTTTGATATCGTGACCAAGCTGGCCTCCTACACCAATCCCATCACCCCGGCACAGGCCAACGATCAGGACTTCACCCAGAATCAGCAGCTGGTACTGGACAACAAGGCTCTGTTCATGCCCAACGGCACTTGGATCGTGGGCGAGATGGCCGAAGCACCCCGCGCCGATGGCTTCGAGTGGGGCATGACTGCTCTGCCCGCTGTCAAGGCTGGCGGCGACCAGTACAGCTACACATGGTTCGAGCAGGCGTGGATCCCGGCGGGTGCTGAGCATTTGGACGCAGCTAAGCAGTTTGTAGCCTATCTGTACAGCGATGAAGCCTGCAAGCTGTTCGCCGAGAGCGGTGCCATCCAGCCTGTGTTGGGCATTGCCGATGATCTGAACGGCGACAACAAGATGTTCTACTCCATCTATGACAATGGCGCAAAGGCTGCGATGGGCAACTTCGCTTCCTTCACTGCCATCCCCGGCGTGGAGGTCCGCACCGTGTTCTTCGATCCTGTCAACTCGCTGGTCTCCGGTAGCATGACCGAGCAGCAGTGGATCGACGGCATCAAGTCCGCCAGCGACCAGATGCGCGCTAACATCATTGAGTAATTGAGCCCTGCCCAGCGGGGGCGGTTTTGACCGCCTCCGCTTTTTGTGGTTTCGGGATTCCAATAGAAAGGAGCGGTTTGTCTATGAAATCTGACAAAAGCCGCAAACGGTTCGTGTTCCTCTGCGTGGCACCGGCCACCATCCTATTTTTCATCTTTATGATCCTGCCCACCCTCAATGTGTTCCGTATGAGCTTATATGAGCGCGGTGCCTACTCACCCAATGAGACTTTTGTGGGGCTGAAAAACTTCCAGCATCTGCTGAAAGATACCCAGTTCATCCGCTCGATGCAGAATATGATCCTGCTCGTGGTGGTGGTCACCATCGTCACCTTTGCGTTTGCGCTGGTGTTTGCAGCCATCCTGACCCGCGAAAAGATCAAAGGGCAGAACTTCTTCCGCATCATCTTCTACATCCCCAACATTCTGTCGGTGGTCGTCATCTCCGGCATCTTCTCGGCCATCTATAAGCCGGAAAACGGTATGCTGAACAGCATCATCAGCCTGTTCCGGGATATGAGCGACCCCATCCTCTGGAAAGGCGAAAAACTGGTCATTCCCTCCATCATCATCGCGATGGTATGGCAGGCTGTGGGCTATTACATGGTCATGTATATGGCCTCCATGTCCGCCGTGCCGGTCAGTCTGTACGAGAGTGCCAACTTGGACGGTGCTGGCCGCCTGACTCAGTTCTTCCAGATCACCATCCCGCTCATCTGGACGAATATCCGCACCACTCTGACTTTCTTCATCATCTCCACCATCAACATGGCGTTCCTGTTCGTCAAGGCCATGACCAGCGGCGGGCCGAACGGTGCTTCGGATGTTGCGCTGAACTACATGTACAGCCAGAAGGATGCCGGTTTGTATGGTTACAGTATGGCCATCGGAGTCGTCATTTTCTTGTTCTCGTTTGCACTGTCCGCCTGTGTCAACAAGGCCACCAGCCGTGACACGCTGGAATTTTAAGGAGGGAAGAATATGCAGAAAACCGAAGAAAAATCTTCCCGCTCGGCGGAAGGTCTCTACAAGTTCTTTATCTATTTTGTGCTGATCCTGCTGGCGGTGACCATCATCGTGCCGGTGGCATGGGTGTTCATGGCCTCCATCAAGCAGAACTCCGAGTTCTACGGCAACCCGTGGGCACTGCCTGCCGGGTTCTACTGGCAGAACTTTGTCAATGCGTGGAATGGGGCCAAGATGGGCGAATATATGCTCAACTCAGTTGTGGTTACCGCACTGGCACTGGTGCTGCTTCTGGTCATTGCGCTGCCTGCTGCTTACTGCCTGTCCCGCTTCCGGTTCAAGGGCCGCAAGCTGCTGAACACGCTGTTCATGGCAGGTCTGTTCATCAACGTCAACTACATCGTGGTGCCCATCTTCCTGATGCTGCGGGACGGCGATGTGTGGCTGAAGAGCCACATGGGCAGCGGCTTTTTGCTGAACAACCTGTTCATTCTGGCCGTGGTCTATGCGGCAACGGCCCTGCCGTTTACGATCTATCTTCTGTCGGGCTATTTCGCCACTCTGCCGCACGACTTTGAGGAAGCTGCCTACATCGACGGTGCCAATTATTTCTCTGCCATGGTTCGCATTATTTTCCCCATGGCGAAGCCGTCCATCATCACCATTATTCTGTTCAACTTCCTGTCCTTCTGGAACGAGTACATCATTTCCATGACCCTCATGAGTTCTACCAGCGCACCCCGCACCCTGCCGGTGGGTCTGCTGAACCTGATGCAGGCGCAGCAGAGCGCCGCGCAGTACGGCACCATGTATGCCGGTCTGGTGCTGGTGATGCTGCCCACCCTGATTTTGTATATCTGCGTGCAGCGGCAGCTGACGCAGGGCATGACCGTGGGCGGTCTGAAAGGGTAAGGTGACAAACGATGAAAGCATTCTGGAAAAACCATCCTGCCCTGCGCATTGTGCTGATGATCGTGCTGTTTGTGCTGTCCATTGCACTGGTGATCGCAGGCTGGAAAATGACCGGGCAGCTGGCTGGTCTTGGCATCATGCTCGTGGGCGTGGCACTGCTGCTGGCTGTACTGGCCATTTACAATGCGACCTATCATGATTAAGGATAAGAGAGAGGTAAAGGAGAATCCCTATGGATGAAATAAGAAAGTCCGGGCGCGTGACCATCCCCACCGACTTGGACGTGGTGCCCGAAACGCTGGAAATTCTGAAAAAGTGGGGTGCAGATGCCATCCGTGACTGCGACGGCACCGACTTTCCGCAGCAGCTGAAGGATGCCGATGCAAAGATCTACTCCACCTATTATACCACCCGCAAGGATAACGCATGGGCCAAGGCGAACCCGGACGAGGTGCAGCAGTGCTACATCATGACCGGTTTCTACACCGCACCCGGCGACACGGTCACCATCCCGCTGATGAAGGGCATCAGCCCGGAGTTGATGCAGGTGAACACCAACGACGACATCACCCGCTGGTGGGAGGTCATGGACCGAACCACCGGTCAGCCCGTGCCGCCGGAGCAGTGGAACTATGCGGACGGCAGCGTGACCGTGCAGGCCGTACCGTTCCATGAGTATACCGTCAGTTTTCTGGCCTACCTCATCTGGGACCCTGTGCATATGTACAACGCTACCACCAACGGCTGGACGAACTTTGAACACCAGATCACCTTTGATGTGCGTCAGCCCAAGACCCACAAATATTCGATGGAACGTCTGCGGAAGTTCATCCAGGAGCATCCGTATGTGAATGTCATCCGCTACACCACCTTCTTCCACCAGTTCACCCTGATCTTCGATGAACTGAAGCGGGAAAAGTTTGTGGACTGGTACGGCTACTCCGCTTCGGTCAGCCCTTATATCCTCAACCAGTTTGAGCAGGAAGTGGGCTACAAGTTCCGCCCGGAGTACATCATCGATCAGGGCTACTACAACAACCAGTATCGCGTACCCAGCAAGGAATACCGTGATTTTCAGGCGTTCCAGCGGCGGGAAGTTGCAAAGCTGGCCAAAGAAATGGTGGACATCACCCACGAGTGCGGCTGCGAAGCCATGATGTTCCTCGGCGATCACTGGATCGGCACCGAGCCCTTCATGCCGGAGTTCAAGACCATCGGACTGGATGCCGTGGTAGGCAGCGTGGGCAACGGCTCCACCCTGCGCCTGATCTCTGACATTGAGGGCGTGAAGTACACCGAGGGCCGTTTCCTGCCGTACTTCTTCCCGGACACCTTCCACGAGGGCGGCGACCCGGTGCGGGAAGCTAAGGAGAACTGGGTCACAGCCCGCCGCGCGATCCTGCGCAAGCCCATCGACCGCATCGGCTATGGCGGCTACCTGAAGCTGGCGCTGGACTTCCCGGAGTTCGTGGACTACGTGGAGAGCGTCTGCAACGAGTTCCGCGAACTGTACGAGAACATCAAGGGCACCACCCCCTACTGTGTCAAGCGAGTGGCCGTGCTGAACTGCTGGGGTAAAATGCGGGCTTGGGGCTGCCACATGGTGCATCACGCCCTCTATTACAAGCAGAACTATAGCTATGCCGGTGTCATTGAGATGCTGTCCGGCGCGCCCTTTGATGTGAAATTCATCAGCTTTGAGGATATCAAGAACGACCCGCGTCTGCTGGATTCGTTGGATGTCATTATCAATGTAGGCGATGCCGATACCGCACACACCGGCGGCATCTGGTGGGAAGACCCGGAGATCTCCTCTGCTATCCGCAAGTTCGTCTGGAACGGCGGCGGTTTTATCGGCGTGGGTGAGCCTTCCGGTCACCCGTATCAGGGCCACATTCTCCAGCTTGCAAGCGTGCTGGGCGTGGAGGAGGAAAACGGCTTCACCCTGAACTACGACAAATACAACTGGGAAGAGCACCCCGACCACTTCATCCTGCAGGATGCCGACCAGCCCGTGGACTTTGGCGAGGGCAAGAAGAACATTTATGCGCTGGAAGGCACCGAGGTGCTGGTGCAGCGAAACAAAGAAGTGCAGATGGCGGCACACGACTTCGGCAAGGGTCGTGCCGTGTATATCAGCGGCGTGCCGTACAGTTTTGCCAACAGCCGCACCCTTTACCGTGCTATCCTGTGGAGTGCCCACAGCGAGGAGGAGCTGCATACATGGTTCAGCTCCAATTATAATGTAGAAGTTCATGCCTACGTCAAGAACGGAAAATATTGTGTGGTGAACAACACTTACGAGCCGCAGGACACTACCGTTTACACCACAGACGGCAGCAGCTTTGCTCTGCATCTGGATGCCAACGAGATCAAGTGGTATGAGATCTAAGTTCTCCTTTTTATAAATGAACACAACGGGCGGCTCTGTTACCGGAGCCGCCCGCTGTGTTTGCTGTATACGGATTCCACCCAAAAAGCGTATCGAATGCCGCAAAGAAATCGGATACGCGTGGCTTTTATGGATAAATATGTGAAAAATTGTTGAAAAAACTTCCTGATAATGGTAAAATATTTTTATGTCTCTATTGTGCTGTGCCTTTTCGCGGGAAAGGAAAAGTGCAAAACAGGAAGCACGCAAAAAAATGCGGCATCATTTCCGTGGGCGGGTTTTCCAGCGCACACTCTTGCGGGCGGTGATGTACGAGCAGTAAGCCATAGCAGCCTTGCCGCAAAGCGGCAGCTGCCCAAGAGTTGTGAGGAGTTTTTTAATGAACAAAAGAACATTGCGCCGCATTATTTCCGTACTTGCGGTACTGGCGCTGGGGCTGTCCCTGCTGACCGGCTGCGGCACAAAAAGCGCAGAAGAGGTACAGCAGCAGGAGGACGCCCAGACCATTCAGGTGTATCTGTGGTCAAATAGCCTATACGAGATCTATGCACCTTATGTCCAGTCCCAGCTGCCGGACGTGAATATTGAGTTCATCGTAGGCAACAACGATCTGGATTTTTACAAGTTTTTGCAGCAGAACGGCGGTCTGCCGGATATCATCACCTGTTGTCGGTTCTCGCTGCATGATGCGGCGCCCTTGAAGGACAGCCTGATGAACCTTGCCCTGACCAACGAGGCGGGCGCTGTGTACAACACTTACCTCAACAACTTTAAAAATGAAGATGGCAGCGTGAACTGGCTGCCGGTCTGCGCGGATGCCCACGGCTTTGTGGTCAACCGCAGCCTTTTTGAGCAGTACGATATCCCGCTGCCCACCGATTACGCAAGCTTTGTTTCTGCCTGTCAGGCGTTTGAAGCGGTAGGCATCCGCGGCTTTACCGCCGATTATACCTACGACTACACCTGCATGGAGACCTTGCAGGGGCTTTCTGCTGCCGAGCTTACCACTACGGAAGGGCGCAAGTGGCGCACCGCTTACAGCGACCCCGCCAGCACCGTGCGGGTGGGTCTGGACGATGTCGTGTGGCCGGGCGCCTTTGAGCGGATGGAGCAGTTCATTCAGGATACAAACCTTACGGCAGACGACCTTGCACATACCTACGATGACGTGATGAACCTGTTCCGAAACGGGGAAGTTGCCATGTACTTTGGCAGCTCTGCCGGGGTCAAGATGTTTCAGGACGAGGGCATCGACACGACCTTTTTGCCCTTCTTCAGCCAGAACGGCGAAAAGTGGATCATGACCACCCCGTATTTCCAGATCGCCCTGAACCGCGACTTGGAGCAGGACACCGCGCGCCGGGAAAAAGCCATGAAGGTGCTCAACGTCATGCTCTCGGAGGATGCGCAGAACCGCATTGTTGCCGACGGACAGGACGTGCTGAGTTACAGCCAGAACGTCCCCTTGCGCCTGACCGAGTATCTGAAGGACGTGCGCGATGTGGTGGAAGAAAACCACATGTATATCCGCATTGCCTCCAACGATTTCTTTGCCGTTTCCAAAGATGTGGTCTCCCAGATGATCGCGGGCAAGCTTAACGCCAAGCAGGCGTATCAGGCGTTCAATGCCCAGCTGCTTGCCGAGGAAGCGCCCGCTGCGGACGAGACTGTGCTGACCAGCGGGAAGAGCTACTCCAACGTGTTCCACGCAAACGGCGGCAACGCTGCCTTCTCCGTTATGGCAAACACGCTGCGCGGCGTGTACGGCACGGATGTGCTGCTTGCCACCGCAAACAGCTTTACCGGCAGTGTGCTGAAAGCGGACTATACCAAAAAGATGGCGGCTTCCATGATCATGCCCAACGGCCTGCTGTCCCGTCAGCGCACCATGACTGGCGCAGAACTGAAGGAACTCGTCCGCGCTTATGTGGAAGGCTGCGAGGGCGGTTTTGTGCCCTTCAACCGCGGCTCTCTGCCGGTGGTCAGCGGCATTGCCGTGGAGGTAAAAGAGACAAGCGGCAGGTGTACCCTGACCGGTATCACCCGGAACGGGCAGCCGCTGGGGGATGACGACACCATTACCGTGACCTGCTTGGCAACGTCAAAGCAGATGGACGCTATGCTTGCGGGCGGAAGCGGCACGTCTGCGGGCGAAGATACGTGGGTGAAAAATACATGGCGCGATCACGTCTCCGGCGGCGGCGCAGCGCTTGCAGAGCCTGAAAACTACATGACACTGAGGTGAGAGGAATGGCAGACGAAAAGCAAAGATCCAAACGCAGCTGTCATCCCCGGCAGAAATGGCTGCCTGCCGCCTGTGCCATCCTTCTGCTGGTCTTGCTGATAGCTGGTTTCGGTGTCCGGTACATCTCGTTTGTATCGCAGACCATCTATCAGGAAAGCACCACACATCTGGAAGAGGTGCTGCATAAATCCAATAATATGCTCAGCGAGATGGTGCGCAAAAACCTGACCTATCTGCATTTATACAACGGCTTTCTGGAAAATACCTCGGATGAAGCCGAGATTCAGGCGTATATCGAGGAAGCACAGCAGAACACCGGATTTGTCGGCTTTTACTTCCTTTCCTATGACGGCAACTACATGACCGTGACCGGGGAAACCGGCTACCTTGGTTTGCAGACGAATCTGGACGAAAGGCTTTCCGAGGGCAAGGATATCGTCATGAACGCGGCACTGCCCGGCAAATCCCAGATGCTCGTGTTTGCCTGCCCCAAAACCCAGGGCAGCTACCGGGGCTTTGCCTACGACGCCATTGCCATCGCCTATTATAACGATGCAGTGCTAAAATTGCTGGACCACTCTGCCTTTCAGGGCAATGCCAGCAACTATGTGATCTACCCGGACGGACAGGTGATCATCGACAATTCCGTAAACCGCACAGAGACTATTTACAACTTCATTGCGATGCTGCGCGACCATTCCGATCTTTCCGAGGAGCAGGTCCTTGCCCTTGCGGATGCCTTTGCGCAGGGCAGCAGCGGAAACCTGAAGGTAAAGCTGGGCGACACCAGTTATTATATGGTCTACGAGGGCACGGCGGTCCAGAGCTGGACGATGGTGGGGCTTGTTCCGGTCAGCGTCGTCAATGCCAATCTGGATAAGCTGTGGTTCCATACGGTGCAGATCGTGACGGGCATCGCCGCCGGTCTTGCGCTGCTGGTCATTCTGCTCATCGTGCGCAGAAGCCATAGCGTGCTGCGCCGGAAAAATACTGAGATTTTATACCGGGATGAGCTGTTCCAAAAGCTCTCGCTGAATGTGGACGACGTTTTCCTGATGCTGGACGCAAAGACCACCAAGGTGGATTATGTCAGCCCGAATATCGAGCGTCTGCTGGGTGTGCCGGAGAACGAAGTCCGGCAGGATATCCATATTCTGGATAGGCTGCACCCGAAAGACGCTCCGGGACATGGCAAAAAACTTCTGGAAGGGCTTCCCAGCGGGCAGCAGCGCGAATGTGACTTCGAGTATGAGCACGCGGAGACCAAAGAACGCCGCTGGTTCCACATCATTGCCATGGGCAGCGAGGTAGAGGGCAGAGCCAAGTACATTCTTGTCATGTCCGACCGCACCGCCGACAAGCAGGTAAATCAGGCGCTTTCCGATGCCGTTGCTGCCGCCGAGACCGCCAACCGCGCCAAGAGCACCTTCCTTTCCAATATGTCCCACGATATCCGCACCCCTATGAACGCCATCATCGGCTTTACCACGCTGGCGCTCAGCAATATTGACGATAAAGAGCGGGTGAAGGATTATCTTGGCAAGACCCTTGCATCCAGCAACCATCTGCTCTCCCTCATCAACGATGTGCTGGATATGAGCCGCATTGAAAGCGGAAAAATTCATCTGGAAGAGGTGGAGGTCAATCTTTCGGATGTGCTGCACGATTTGAAAACCATCGTCAGCGGGCAAATTTACGCAAAGCAGCTGGAGCTTTACATGGACGCCATGGATGTGACCGACGAGGACGTCTACTGCGACAAGACCCGGCTGAACCAGATCCTGCTGAACCTGCTGTCCAACGCCATCAAGTTTACCCCGGCGGGCGGCACGGTCTCGGTGCGGGTGCGGCAGCTTGCCGGTAAGGTGCGCGGCTGCGGACAGTACGAGTTCCGCATCAAAGATAACGGCATCGGCATGAGCCCGGAGTTTGCCCAAAGGATCTTTGAGCCCTTCGAGCGGGAGCGCACCTCCACGGTAAGCCGCATTCAGGGCACCGGCCTTGGCATGGCCATCACCAAAAACATCGTGGATATGATGGGCGGTACCATCGAGGTGCAGACGGCGCAGGGCAAGGGCAGCGAGTTTATCGTCTGTGTGCCCATGCGCGCACAGACCGAGCAGCGTCCGGTGGAAAAGATCACTGAGCTGGAAGGCTTGAAGGCACTGGTGGTGGACGATGACTTCAACACCTGCGACAGCGTGACAAAGATGCTGGTCAAGGTGGGTATGCGCGCCGAGTGGACGCTTTCCGGCAAGGAAGCGGTGCTGCGTGCGCGGCAGTCCATCGAGATGAGCGATGCCTACCACGCCTATATCATCGACTGGCGCCTGCCGGATATGAACGGCATCGAGGTCACCCGCCGCATCCGCAGCCTGAACGATGATACGCCTATTATCATCCTGACCGCCTACGACTGGTCTGATATTGAGGTGGAAGCAAAGGCTGCCGGCGTGACAGCCTTCTGCTCCAAGCCCATGTTCATGTCCGATCTGCGCGAGACCCTGATGAGCGCCCTCGGGCAGAAACAGACGGATGCGTCGCAGGGGCTTCTGCCGGATAAGAACGCCGACTTCAAGGGCAAGCAGATCCTGCTGGTAGAGGACAACGAGCTGAACCGTGAGATTGCGCAGGAAATTCTGCGGGAGTACGGCTTCCGGGTCGATACGGCCGAAAACGGCGCTGTGGCGGTGGAAAAGGTGAGCACCGCCGCGCCGGGCAGCTATGATCTGGTGCTGATGGATGTGCAGATGCCGATCATGGACGGCTATACCGCCACCCGGAAGATCCGCGCACTGGACGACCCTGCCCGGGCAAAGCTCCCGATTATTGCCATGACCGCCAACGCCTTTGACGAGGATCGCCGCAACGCGCTGGAAAGCGGCATGAACGGCTTTTTGTCCAAGCCCATCGTGATCGGCGACCTTGTGCAGGAGCTGCGCAAAATTTTGTAACAAACCGCCTGTCAGGCATAAAAATAAAGCACCCACAGCTTCGCTTCCGGAGGGCAAAACCTCTGTGGCGCTTGCTGTGGGTGCTTTTGCTTTTGGGGGCTGTTTATTTCAGTACGTCTGCAAGGACCTGCAGCAGATGCGGAATATCCAGCGGCTTTGCAATGTGGCCGTCCATACCGGCCTTCAATGCATTCTGACGGTCTTCTTCAAAGGCATTTGCCGTCATTGCAAAGATGGGAATGTCTGCCTTTGCAGCATCCGGCAGGGCGCGGATCTGCCGCGTTGCCTCGTAGCCGTCCATGTTGGGCATCTGGATGTCCATTAAGATCAAATCGTACTGCCCGGGGGCCGCCTGCTTCATCTTCTGGACAGCGATCTCGCCATCCTCAGCAGTGTCTACCGCAAAGCCCGCTTCCTTCAGGATCTCCAGTGCGAGCTCGCGGTTCAAGGCATTGTCCTCCACCAGCAAAAGTTTCTTTCCCTTGAGATCGAAGGCATTTGGCTGCGCTGGTTCGTGGGCAGGCTCTGCACCAAACGGTTCTGCCAGCACTC
>OQVR01000977.1_pt1 | contig 12743 bp, 10 predicted proteins | sample 1691521 | NCBI WGS metagenome assembly OQVR01 (sample SAMN03418256, study PRJEB22391) | human gut metagenome | biome: human-gut; feature: organic feature; material: feces | host: Homo sapiens | place: Tanzania | collected 2013-01
GCGTGCCGCACTGGGCAGCGTGACGGCTGAAGTGCTCGACGCCTGCAAGTTCCCCATTATGGCAATTCCTAAAGACGCTGAGACCAGCCGACTTGCCAATGTGAAGAATGTGGCATTTTTCAGCAATCTTATTCCCAACGACCTGCTTTCATTCGACTTGTTCTCACACCTGCTTTCGGTGAACAAAATGAAGGTGAGCATCGTGTATGTGGAGGAAAAGAAAAGCAATCAAAAATATACAAGGGAGGCCAAAGAGCAGATTATGAAATACTGCACTGAGCATTACACCCAGTGCGAATTTCAAATGACCGAAATGAAACTCAGCGACGACCTTGACGAGTTCAGAAAATTCACAGAGGAGAAAAAAATCGACCTCATTGTGATTCCTAACAAAAAAACGAATATCTTTGCACGACTGTTCAACCCAAGCATTGCGCACCGTGTGCTGTTTTCAAGCGACACGCCGCTGTTGGCAGTCCCCATACAATAAACCCAAATCTGTTATGACCGATTTGGGATAAAGCGAAAGTTGATTATTTTACACAAAACACACACCTAACTTATTTTTTTACTACGATGAAATTGAAAGCGTTTATCCTCGCAGCAGTTGCTGTGGCTTTTACGCCAGCAATCAGCACACAGGCTGCCGCCGCAACACAAATTGTGGCTTTTCAAAAAGATGCTAAAGCCGCCCATGTGAAGCAAATGCACCGCGTGTTTGCTCTTTTAGGCAGCGGCAACTATGCCGGCGCATGGCAAGAGCAACTCAACCTCGAAAAAATGATGGCTGCCGACCATCAGGCATACGAGCGTGCGCTCTACCCTCTCTACGATTTGAGCAACGCCATGTTTATGGCTTGCCCATTGCGTCAGGGCGTGAGTATGCAGCAAGACCCGCTACAAGCCATTCAACTGGTGCGAAATGTGTATGTGCGTGGCGTGGGTATTGAGGATGCCAACAAGTTTCTTGGTGCCGACGACATCGAACTCTCTATCGACATCATCAAAAACATGGTGGAAAAACAACTGATTGAGGATGTGAAAGCCACCCACACCGCCGATGCCTACCGCGAACTCCTGACCGTGCTCGACAACAATCACCCTGCCTACAAATATGCAGCCGAGCAAGTGGCAATTCTTGAATTTGACGAGAGTTGCAAAACCGTGGCAGGCTGCCACGCCTATCTTCGCAACTATCCCAATTCGCCATTGATTGAGAAGGCTAAGGCACAACTTCTAAAGTTGGAATTCACCCACGCCAAGGAGGTGAACGACGAGAAAACATGGAATAAATTTATCAGCGATTATCAGTTTGTGAGCGAGGCTTCCACACAAGTGGGCGAAGCAAGAAAGGCGTTGACGCACTTGCAGGAAACGCGCCTGTGCAACAAAGCCACTACGCTTGCCGAACTCGACGACTACGCATCGTCGCACCGCCGCGATGTGGCGAACCGTGTGTTTGTGGCTTATGATAATCTCGTGAATCTGCCCACACACTCCTACCGCTTCATGAGTCTGAAACTGAATTTCAACGGTTTTGTGGGTGGCGTAGATGAAACCATCACCGAAACATCTGGCACCGTTACGCTCAACCGCTACAAATTCAATGCGCAAGGATTGCTCACCGAGGCATACAACGGCCACACACGAGTGCTCACGCAATACACCTACGCCTATGATACCAAGCACGGCTATTACTTGGTGGGAAAAAAGGAAAAGGGAAAGTCGTATGCCTACAAATGCACATACGGAGCCAACGGGCGCCTCTCTCGCATCACCTGCACCGATGGGCAAGTGATTAACTTCACCTACGATGCCGACGGTCGCATCACCGAACGCAACGAGACCATTGCTGGTGGCAAAAACCGCAAGTCAACTTATAAAAGCGGAAAAATCCGCACCGAGAAAACGGGAGGAACACTGCTGAAATTCTTACGCTACGATGGCAGCCGTGCCACACAAATCACCACTGAGAAGGGTAAAACAAAATATGTGTGGAACTACACCTACACCACCAACGAGAGCGGACAATGGACCCGCGTGGCTGCCACACTCGACGGCAAACCACGCCTCACCATCATCCGCACCTACCATTAATCAATGGAGGTGAGGATAAGAATCCAAATGGGGCAAAGCACAAAAAACACCGCCGAGAGTAGGAAAAGCTGACGACGAATGAACGCGCGTTCCGCCTTTTGGAACGCGCCATTCATAAATGTGAATGCCGACATAAACAGAAAAAAGTCGTCAATATATCCCATCCAACCCACACGGTCGAGATCAAGTGGCATCACCAAATAAGCAATTGCCAACAGCATATACACCACGCCCACAATGCGCAGCACCCTCAATGTTCGGGAAGAAATCATTTGATTCATATTTGTTATCTGGTTTTTGGAGCACTCAGAGCACTCGGATTAATCGGAGGCTTAGACCTCTAATTTCTAATCTCTAATTTCTAATCTCTTTCCATCCTTTTTGGAAAAAGGCTTGGTTGTAGTCGTTGGGGCGGAGGATTTCGCCGTCGTAAATCACAATGTCGATATCGATGGGCACTTGCTTGCGTGCGCGCATTTCATCAGTGCGTCCCTCCGCTATTTCGTGTTGCTTGAGCAAGGCGTTGAGTTGCTCCAGCGATACATCAGTATAACCTTGCGCCACAGCGTTAAGATAGGTGGAATCGCCATGAAGGGCTGTGGTGGTATAGAGCATCGAACTCCGTAGCGGAGCCAACACCCCTGTAAGCCAATCCATAGCAGCAACCATTTTTTCACGACGATTTTCCACATTACTGGCAACGCTCAAAACCACCTCTTTCATTGCTGCACTCCTTTCATCGACAGGGCTATACGCTTGCGGTCGAGGTCCACCTCTATCACCTTCACACGCACATGCTGACCGATATGCACCACTCGCGACGGATCGCTCACACGGCGGTCGGAAAGATGCGAAATATGCACCAGTCCGTTTTCGTGAATGCCTATATCCACAAATGCGCCAAACTTGGTGATATTGGTCACCTTGCCATTCAGCACCATATCTTTGCGCAGGTCTTTGATGTCGTTGATGGAATCGTCGAACTCAAAAGTTTCAATCTCGCTTCGTGGGTCGCGACCCGGCTTGTCGAGTTCGCACATAATGTCGGCAAGCGTGGGAATACCCACTTTCTCGCTCACATAATTCTTGATGTCGATGCTTGCGCGCTTCGCCTTGTCTGCCATCAATTCAGCCACCGTGCAACCGCAGTCGGCAGCCATTTGCTTCACTATGCTGTAACTTTCGGGGTGAACGGCAGAGTTGTCGAGCGGATTATCGCTTTCGGGCACGCGCAAGAAGCCAGCAGCTTGAATGAAGGTTTTCTTACCCATCTTCGGCACATTCATAATGTCGGCGCGCGAACTGAATCCACCATTCTCGGCACGATAATTCACTATCTTTTCAGCCAACGCAGGTCCGAGACCAGAAACGTAGGTTAGCAATTCCTTACTCGCTGTGTTGATGTTCACGCCCACGCTGTTCACGCAACTCTCCACGGTGAATGTGAGTGCTTCTTTCAGTTTGTTCTGGTCCACATCGTGCTGATACTGCCCCACGCCTATCGACTTGGGGTCAATCTTCACCAGTTCTGCCAATGGGTCGAGCAAGCGGCGGCCAATCGACACAGCACCACGCACCGTCACATCTTTATCGGGAAACTCATCGCGTGCAATCTTCGAGGCTGAATAGATGCTGGCACCGTTTTCGCTCACCACATACACATCCACCTTTCGGCTGTGGCGCAGGCGTTTGAGGAAGCGTTCGGCCTCACGGCTCGCTGTACCGTTGCCAAGCGAAATGGCATCGATGGCGTATTTCTCCACCAGTGCGCACACTTTTTCCGTGGCTCCATCGATGTCGTAGTTAGGAGCCGTGGGATATATCACATCGTGATGCAGCAAATTGCCATTCTCATCGAGGCAAACCACCTTGCAACCTGTGCGGAAACCAGGGTCAACTGCCAAAATGCGCTTATGCCCCAAAGGTGGAGCGAAAAGTAACTGGCGTGCATTCTGCGCAAACATATCGATGGCCTCATCATCGGCTTTCGACTTTGACAGCGCGGCAAACTCCGTTTCGATAGATGGTTTCACAAGGCGCTTGAAACTGTCTTCCGCCGCCTCTTCCACCAGCATCGAGGCTTTTCCACCACCTTTCACCACTATACGGCAAATGTTGTCGATGGCGCGGTCGTCGTTGATGGCGATGCCCACCTTCAGGAATCCCTCCTTTTCGCCACGGCGAATGGCAAGGAGTTGGTGCGACGACACACGGCGAAGCGGCTGGCTGTAGTCGTAATAATTCTCATAGTTACGGCCCTCTATCTCCTTCCCTTTCACAAAATGGGAATTGAGCACGGCATCGTGGCGGAAAGCACGGCGCACACTGTTGCGAACTGCCTCGCTCTCAGAAATCCATTCGGCAATGATGTCTTGCGCACCAGCGATGGCGGCTTCCACATCAGGCACAGCATCGGAAAGGAATTGCTGTGCGCGGCGTGAAATGTCGTCGGAGCGTTGCGCCATGATAATCTTCGCCAAAGGCTCCAGCCCTTTCTCGCGTGCCACCTCTGCCCTCGTACGTCGCTTGGGTTTGTAGGGCAAATAAATGTCCTCCAAAGTGTTAGCGTCCCAACAGTTCAAAATCCTCACCGACAATTCCTCGGTGAGTTTTTCTTGCGCCTCGATGCTCTTGATAATCGTGGCTTTACGCTTTTCAAGTTCGTTGTAGTAATTGAGCCGTGTTTCCACCGACTGCACTGCTATTTCATCGAGCCCACCAGTCACTTCTTTACGGTAGCGACTGATGAAGGGAATACTGTTGTCGTCGTTGAGCAGCCCAACCGTTCCAGCCACTTGGTGAAGCGGAATATTGAGTTCTTGCGAGATGAGTTGTGATATTTTGTCAGCCATAACTTATGGTTATTTTTTCTTTTTAAGTGTGATAACGGTGATTTCTGGTTTCACGCCTATGCGCATAGGCACACCCACTTCACCCACACCCGTATTCACATATAATGATTCATCGCCATTGTGATACTCGCCGCGCCAATATGGCGAAATGAGCCGTGCCGGCGAGATTTCCACACCGAAGAAGCTAAACATCAGCTGCATGGCATGGGTATGCCCCGACAGCATCAAATCGATGTGAGCTGTGTCGGTGTAATTGTCCCAAACATACGGCACATGCTGGAGCACTATCTTATAGATATGGGGATTGGCGATTTGTGGATACACCTCACGCAGATAATCGGGGATCCTCCAGTGCGGCGGACGGAAACTATGCAGCCCCACCACCACAATGCTATCGGTTCCACGATGCCGCGTGAATGTGGAGTCGTCGCACACCGTCCACCCCATTTGCCGCTGCTTCGCCAATAAGTTGAGCGAATCGGCACGCCACTCCTGCTCCGATGCCCATGGGAAATATGCCTTGTAGTCGTGGTTGCCCAAAATGGAAATCACGCCGTCGGGTGCGTGCAACCTTGAGAAAACCGACACAAACGGCTCTACCTCTTTAGAGTGGCGGTTCACCAAGTCGCCCGTGAAGCATATCATATCGGCTCGTTGGGCATTGATGCTATCCACATATTCCGACACAAAAGCGGTGTCGGTGCCATAAGTGCCCACATGCGAATCGCTGAATTGCACTATGCGGTAACCGTCGAAAGCGTCGGGCAAACGTGGGCTCTCGATGGTCACATGCTTCACTTCGAGGGTGAATGGGGTGACGAATGTGCCCCACACGCCATGAAATATCAGCAATACGAATATCGCCACTGCCGCACATCGCACAAATCGCTTCGCACCACGCCACAGCCATTTCAGCCACGAAAGTGAGTAGATGAGTAGCGAAATAAACTTTGGGGCTTGTATGCCGTAAAACACGAGCAAAAGCCACATCGCCAAGCGTATAGGCTCATCAGCAGTCTGCTGGGCTAAGACTATTGCCACACCTAATACGGCATACAGCACCACGCTCACGCACGCATAGGAAGTAACTGCCCACCGTGGCCACACCTGTGAGCGGAGCAACCTACGGTAGGCAAATATGTCGATAGCCAAGTTGATCGCCAGGGCTATTAATAGCGGTATGAGGTGCAACTTCATTAACGAATCACTTCAATGCCTCAAGCTGATTGGTGAGCGGATTGGAGTACATTTCGAGCATACACTTATACATAAAGTTGCGGTCAAGTTCGTTGTATGGAACCTGCACTTTCTCAATCTGCCCATTCAAATATTGCTTGAATGCCTCACACTCTTCTGGAATGTATTTGTCGGCAAAGTCTTGATTGTCGAACAAAATGTCGTGAGCAATATAGTTGGTCTTGAATATCTTGTAGTTGCTGTGAATCTCGTGGTCGATAATTGCACACACGCGGCGAATCATCAACAGTTTGTCGAGGTCGGCAGGAATGGTGTCGAGTTTGTCGTTGATGCAAGGCACGAACGAATAGTGCACCTTACCCTTGTAGCCCATGATACCAGTCTGCATACTCACGAGGTCGTCGGTCTGCGACTTCTTGAAGTTAGGGTCTTTACTCTTGAGCAAGAACTCGGTGGCTTTGAGGTAATCGTTAGGGTCGTACTCGTAACTAATGGCAATAGGAGCGATGTTCAGTTCTTTCAGACTTTCGAGCATCGACACCTCACGGTTGCCGTAGGTGAGCATCTTGAGCAAACTCTCCTGGGTGCGGTCGTTGCTGTCTTTGCAACGTCCCTCGCGCTGTGCCAACCATACCGACGCATTCTTCTCCCTGATGGCGAAGTGAATGTAGCGTGAGAGTTGCACGGCTGCGGCAAGGGTCTGCAAGCGGCCCAAATTGCGCTTCACGATGAAACTCTTATTGAGGCGAACCAACTTGGTGATCCACTCGTAAATCAAAAGATTGTTGCCAATAGCAATCTCCACGGTGTCGTAACCATTGCTTGAGAGCAAATAACTCAGCTGTGCCGAGTCGAGCACAATGTCGCGGTGGTTGGTGATATGAAGATATGGAGTGTCTTTATCGAGGCATTCCATATTGCTGAAAGTGATGCCGTCGCTCGTTTTGGCGAGAATGCCACCCACAAGCGGTGCCATGATTTTCTGCTGAAATTCCTGCTTTGAGTTGAGGCTCAAAAGCAGACGCGACACGTCAGAAAACTTCTTGTCGGGCATCACAAATTTTACAACTTGTTGAAACATTGGTTTTTCAACCAATATCGACATCTCGTTATGAAAATCCTTGTCTGAAATCGGACAGATATCCGCAAACTCGGCAGGAACGATTACATTTTCTTTTTCCATAATACTAATTCTTTTCAGAAGGTGAATACTCTTTCAAAGGTAATAATAATATCCAAATCAAACAAGCCCATAACATAATTTAAGAACACCCTTAATTCCGCAACACTATTATAAATTAAACTTTTTAAGCACCTGAGCAACAAAAAGTCGCCCAGGATTTTGCCATGTCGAAGAATTCACTCATCTTAGTGTTGCAAAAATAAACAAGCAAAACTCTGATATGACATGGCGAAGATACAAATTAAATCTGAGAAACTCACTCCTTTTGGAGGAATATTTTTGGGTCATGGAGCAATTTGACTCTACACAATTTGACTCCACATTGTATTCTGTAATCGACTCGACCCTCGGTCTAAGGTGTAGATCGTTCGGTTATCGGTACAGCGAAATCATCCGTTCTCTCATGAGTATCTACTTCTATGGTGGCTCATGTACCCCAAGATGTCACTACTCATTTGATGAGCCATCTCTCGCTTCATCCGACAGGTAAGGGGATATTGTAGGCCGCAAGCGGGTGTTTCTGTTCAAATCATCTGCAAATTCAGTAATGAGAGGACGTGTACACGCTGGGAAGAACGTTGAAAGGCTTAGTTGCGGATTTGAGGTTTATAATAACCGATAGGTTGTTTTTAATGGTGTAACGCCCCGATATCTTTTTCTTTTTTTGTATCTTTATGTAGAAAATATTGCGTATTAACTTTTAATTTCGAAAAAAATGATGTACCTTTGCGGGCTTGAAAATTGTAAGTATAGATTTATAATTAAAATATCAGGTTTCAAAAGTACAAAGGTTTTTGGTCAGCCGTCAGCCGCTCTTTCTGAGGTAGCAGATATTTTATAGTAAGTTATATGCAAAAAAAACAGAGAAAAGTTGGAAATATTGATTTTTTTATAACACACACTCGTGTGTGTAGAAGCCTATATTTAAGACTTTTCAAGGTAATTCTCCTTTCTTTTTTATCGTGTTCCGTTCTTTTCGTTTCCGCCCAGGAGACACGGGATTCCGTAAAAATATATTTCCACCAGGGAAGAACGGAAATAGATCTCGCTTTACGGGATAACAGGCGGTCGTTAGAGAAGATCAGCCGCCGGATATTGGAATACAGGCCGGACACGGCTTTCTCTATCTGCAAGATCATGGTGGTCGGTGCGGCATCCCCCGAGGGGAGCATCGAACTGAACAGGCGTTTGTCTGAACTAAGGGCGAAACGTTTGTTCGATCACGTGTGCGGTTACTCGCCGCTACCCGACACACTGAAAACGTCGGTATTCGTGGGGCGTGACTGGTGGGGATTGCTGCGTTTGGTGGAGAATGATCCCGGAATGCCCGATAAATCGGAAACGGTGGAGCTTCTGCAAGGTATTGTTTCCGAGGTGGAAGCAGGTGGAAACGGGGAGAACAAGATAAATGAATTGAAACGCTTGCGGTACGGCATCCCATATCGGTACATGTATCGGAATTTGTTTCCGGATCTTCGTGCATCTTGTTTGTATATTTGGTATGAATCGAAACGGAAGTCGTTCCCTGCCATGCAGGTTATCTCCCACCTGCCTGATACATTGCACTTACCTTGTAAGCTTTCTCCGGTCGGTGGAGAAACGAGCGGTTTCCAGCCTGGGGAAAAACATGGCCCTTTTTACATGGACGTGAAAACGAACATGCTTTATGATGCGTTGCTTGTGCCGAATATAGGGGTGGAGTTTTACGTCGGAAAGAACTGGTCCTTAGCCGGGAACTGGATGTATGCATGGTGGAAAAGCGACCGGAAACATAACTACTGGCGCCTCTATGGCGGGGATCTGGAAGTGCGCCGCTGGTTTGGCAGAAAAGCGTCGGAAAAACCGCTTACAGGGCATCACATCGGTCTCTACGGCCGGATCTTCACCTACGACTTCGAGAGGGGGGGGACTGGCTACATGGGCGGCAAGCCTGGCGGTACGCTTTGGGATAAGATGAACTATTCGGTAGGTCTGGAGTATGGTTATTCGCTGCCCATCGCCCGTCGTCTGAATCTGGATTTCGGCATCGGTGTGGGCTATTGGGGTGGAAAATACCATAAATATGCCCCTATCGACGGCCATTATGTCTGGAAGGAGACCCGACGGCGCCACTGGTTTGGTCTCACGGAGGCGGAGATTTCGCTCGTATGGCTCTTGGGCCGTGGCAACTACAACGAGAAGAAAGGAGGCAGACAGTGATACGGATACGCTTTTGTCTGGCGTTCATATTTTTATGGATGGGACTGACGGCTTGTGAGCATAAGGATTTATGTTACAATCATCCGCACTTTGCCACGGTGCGGGTAGTATTCGACTGGACCAAGATTTCCAATCATGACAAGCCTGAAGGCATGAGGGTTGTATTTTATCCGACCGATGATGAAAGCAACACGTGGATATTTGATTTCCCCGGAGGAGAGGGGGGGGAAGTGGAGCTCCCCGAGAATAATTACCGGGTAATTTGCTTCAACTACGATACCGACGGGATGGTTTGGAAAGGAAACGGCAGTTACACGCTTTTTACTGCCGATACGCGTGATGTTCAGTCGCCGGATAACCGGACAATGGCTGTCACCCCACCCTGGCTGTGTGGCGACCATATAGACGGAGTTATCCTCAAGGACATTCTAGAAGGAAGCGAAAAGATAGTACGGCTAACTCCCGTAAACATGGTATGTCACTACACGTATGAGGTGAACGGTATTCGGGGACTGGATAGGGTGGCGGATTTGCGGGCCGCTCTTTCTGGCATGTCCGGCGCGCTTAACATGTCCAGCGACAGTTTGCCCGCCGATCTTTCTGAGAGCCTGCTCTTTGATGGAATGGTTTCACGGAATCAGATTATAGGCGGATTCTATACGTTTGGACATTCCGCACTTGAAGGAGAGCCCAATGTTTTCCGGCTGTATCTCAAGAACCGTTCCGGCAGCATGTTTGTATTGGAACAGGACGTGAGCGACCAAGTACATAATGTCCCGGTAACGGGGCATGTCGGTGATGTGCATCTGGTGTTGAATTTTGATTACGAGGTGCCATCCGAGCCGGGAAGTGGCGGTGCTGGATTTGATGTGGACGTTGATGATTGGGATGATGTGAATAAGGATATAGTGTTATAAACGGATATTTGAGTTTTCAGTGCGGATTGGATGCCGGGTAAACGCTTGACCTCTTTAGTTTTTTCGAACCTGCTTTTGCTGGTTCTATTGCTATTAAGTAATCGAGTTTATTAATTATATATATTAATTTATTTTTATTTATGAAAAAAAGTACAACATTAATGCTTTGGGTAATCTTTGGAGCACTACTCACGAGTTGCTCAGAAGAGGAGATTGCGAATGAGGAAAACTTCTCGCAGAAAGCGATTGGTTTTAACGTGTTAAGTAATGCGGCGCAAACGTGGGCTATCCCTACTACTCCCTCCAAGAGGGCTAAACCTACTACCCCCACCAACTTGACGAGCACCGATTTCGACGTGTTCGCTTTTACGGCGAATGGTACTGCCTTTATGGGAAAGGTCGACAAGAAATATGAACATGACGGAGTGAATATCGTGTACAAAAATGGTAAGTGGGATTATGCCAATGCGAGCGACCTTCGTTATTGGCCTTCCGAGGCTTTGGACTTTTACGCGTTCAATCCCGGAACGGTTAGTGAAGGCATGATGCAGAATTATATGTGGGAGGCCTCCGGTAATTCTCAAAAGATATGGTATACCTGCTCCGATGAGTATGCAAACGGTATTCCAAACTACGACGTGATGTATGCCATGGCCAAAGGCCAGACAAAAACCACATACAACGGAATAGTGAAATTTAATTTCAAACATATTCTGTCTCAGGTCGTATTCAAAGCAAAGACCCAATACGATAACATGCAGGTGGACATCCAGCAGATCAAGATTCATAACATCAAATTGGGCGGCGAATTCACATTGCCTGCGACAACCGAAGAAACGGGAAGTTGGAGTTTACATGAATTAGGTTTAGGCACATTGACCGTAGTGAAAGACGCAAACATCACGGTCAAAAGTGATGCCACAGCTACCGATATTTCCACAAATACTCCTATGCTGAATATACCACAGACGCTGACTGCTTGGACTGTTTCCGGAGACAGCAAAAAAAACAAGAAGGATGCCGATAACGCGAAGCAATGTTATCTGGAGATTACCTGCAAAATCCAGCAGTCCGGAGTTTATCTGTTGGGTTCAGCAGATGAATACAAAACAATCTATGTTCCGTTCGGAGTTACATGGGAACCGGGCAAGCGTTATATCTACACGTTGATTTTCGGTGGTGGTTATGATGATGAGGGAGATGCTGTGTTGAAACCGATCGAGTTTAATGCTGAGACAACAGACTGGGTTGATGCAAATAGCGACAAAAACGTTTAAATTTAAACCAAACGTTTATTAATATCATACCCGTTGGCAGGTTAAACATGCGCAAGATTAATCCCGCCAACGGGTTCTTTATTGCTTTTATCATCTATAATTTATGTGTAGGGTTGCTTTTTGCGTACCTTTTTCCGGGAGAATTACGATGGCTATCATTTCTCTCCTCGAAGTAAAGATGTATATGCGCCATTCAGCTTGCTAAGGGCTCTTGACAAAAACGACACCAGCCACTACTGGTTTGAGTCGGGCACATCTACCGCCCTGCTGGAGCATCTGAAGCGCTACCCCATTACCCGTGCGCTGGATTACGATGGCGTGGAAGTGTGCGAAAATGAATTCAGGAAAGCTCACAAAATGCGGCATCTGCATTTCCTCCACAGCTCGCAACATCATACATTGGCGTGCCACCGATGCCGAGGGAAATGTGGCCGACGAACAGAAATTCAACTCATAAAAATATCCATTTCACCAACAATCGCCACCGGCACCACGTCGGTGGCTTTTTCATTTAGAAAAAACGAGGGCGGAAAAATGTAAGAGTGAAAAAGGGTGAAAAATGTGGGATAATTCAAAGAAAATTCCTATCTTTGGAATTGCATTACATAACTACATTTATTAACTGCTGAAAAGCCCTATTAACCAAACGTGAAGTATCTACTTCTACCTCAGACCGACACTCGCATTCTTCCATTCTATTTGGCAATGGAGGAATATGCCGCACGCATCATCAAAGATGATGACATATTCTTTATGTGGCAAGTGAATCCTACCGTAATTTTCGGAAGAAACCAACTTATAGCCAATGAAGTGAACATTCCCTACTGCCGCGAGCACGGCATTGCCACCTATCGCAGAAAAAGTGGCGGTGGCTGCGTGTTTGCCGACATGAGCAACATTATGATGAGTTACATCACTTGCAGCGACAATGTGGAACTCACTTTCTCGCGCTACACAAGCGCGGTGGTTGAGGTGCTGAAAAAGTTGGGGCTGAATGCAAGCGACAACGGACGCAACGACA
>OQVR01000978.1_pt1 | contig 12733 bp, 10 predicted proteins | sample 1691521 | NCBI WGS metagenome assembly OQVR01 (sample SAMN03418256, study PRJEB22391) | human gut metagenome | biome: human-gut; feature: organic feature; material: feces | host: Homo sapiens | place: Tanzania | collected 2013-01
TTTTTCCGACACGCCCCTCCCTTGCAGATAGGTCTGAAATGCAAAAGCAGCCATGCAGATTGCACCGCCCACGATAAATGCCTTAAGGCAGTTTGAAAAGTACTTCGGTTTCGGCGTAAATTCCTTCGCATATTTACCGTATGCCTTTGCAATCTCCTTCTTTTGTTTTTCCTGCTCCCAAAAATGACCCTCACATTGAACGACTAAAAAGTGTCCTAAAATATATTGAAACACACTACATGAATACAATCTCCATTGATGAGATTTCTGCTGTTTCTGGTTTTTCTGCATCTCATTTTATGCGTTTTTTCAAATCTGCAATGGGGACTTCTTTTACTTCATATCTTTCCTCATACCGCCAGCATCGGCAGCGCGGCGATCAGACCAATGGGCATGGGGCCCAGTACATTATAATAAGCATCTGCCGGGGTGACCAGCACCTGCGGCAGCGCCGCAATGGCGTTGAATGCTCCATGCGCAATGGCAGGCACCCAGATGCACTCCGTTTTCTCGTAGAGGATATCCAGCAGGGTGTTCAGGGCAAAGCAAACCACGCACCACACCACCAGACCCAGCAGGGGTGCGCCCAAGTAGTTGGTGCCGTACTCGTAGCCCACCAGAAGCATCAGCGGCCAGTGCCAGATGCCCCACACAACGCCGCCCAGCAGACGGCCATTCAGCAGCCCGAACCGCTCCTTCAGGCGGGGCATCATGTAGCCGCGCCAGCCGACCTCCTCACCCAGCGCGGGGAACATATTGATGGCCGGGGCAAGGAGCACCGCAAACAGCCCGTTTTGCAGCAGATAGCTGAGGGTGGAGACACCCAGCTGGCTGCGCAGGGTCTGCGCGTCCATCTCGCCGCCGTAGGCGGCAACCAGCCAGCTGCCGGAAAAGTCCAGCCGGGGAGCTTCGGCCTATACTTCCTGTTCGCCTTCGGCATGGCATGGCTGTGTCAGGTGGGCGGCTGCATGGCGCTTTTGCAGCAGAATAACGCCGTGCTGTATCAGCTGGCGCTCATTGTCACTATGTTCTGTCCGCTGCTGGCTGTACTGCTGGTGCAAAAAGCATTTCTGCGCCAGCCCACCGGCATCGGCTGGAAGGTGCAGGGTAAGCGGCGGTTCTGGCTGGCGTCATGGACCGCCGTTCCGTAAGCAATGACCTCTGCCGCGCCCTGCATGACGCTGGCGGAGGCGTACCGCATTCCCACAATGGCATCTGCGCCAAGGCTTTCAGCGTCCCTGACCATGCGCCCGGTGGCGATCTGCCGCGCTTCAGTGAGCATATCGGCATAGTCGGTCACCTCGCCGCCCACAAGGGTGCGGAAACCGGCCATCATGTCATGGCCAAGGTTGCGGCTCTGCACGGTGCTGCCCCGCACCACACCCAGTGCTTCCAGCTTTTTGCCCGGGATCTCATTAATAGTTACGATAAGCATCTTCTTCTCCCTTTCCGATCTCTTCGATCCGATCCAGCAGCACCTTCAGGGTGCCCACGATGCAGCCCGCCGGGATGCCGAACATCACCACCAGCAGCGGCAGCGGTGGGGCATCCTGCGGGTCGGTGTAGATTGCCCAGCCCATGGTGGCCATCACAAACGCCATCATGGCCACAAAGAGGGCGGCACCGATGCACGCGCCCCGGATGCGGCGGGTCTTTTGGTCGGTTCGTTCAATGTTCACAAAAGTCACTCCCTGTTCTTCCCGTGCGGTCAGGCGCGCCAGCGTCTGTTCCACATCCAGTTGTTCCAGAGGGCCGTTCTCCTGTTGGAGCAGCGTGCAGAAGCCGATAGCCTCTTCCAAGTCGGCACGGCGGCTGCGCAGACGCTCCAGCTGCAGGCTCATGCCCTCGGCCAGTGTGCGCTGCCCTTCCAGCATCTCCCGGATCTCTGCCAGCGGCACGTCCAGCTTGCGCAGCAGCTTGATGCGGCGCAGGCGCTCCACATCCGCCTGCGAGTAGCTGCGGTAGCCGTTGCCCGGCTCCCGACTGGGGCTGATAAGCCCCTCTTCCTCGTAAAAGCGGATATTCTTTTTGGTCACGCCGACAGCGGCTTCCACTTCGTTGATCTTCATGGGTCACGCCCCCCTCCTTACGGGAGTATTCTACACCTTCCACAAAGGGGAAGGTCAAGCCTTTTTTGCAAAAAGAGCTGCCGCACAAAGTCGTACAGCAGCTCCTTCCTTTAGAAATAGCACTTGATCTGGAAACGATCGGCGTTGTCCTGCTTTTTCTCCACCACGATATGCTCATGGTTGAAGTCGAAGTGCACCGGGGTGCACAGGTCGGTGTTGCGGGTCAGGCGCAGCAGCTCCTGCACACGCTTTTTCTCCTCCGGTACATAGAACAGGTAGCTCACGCCCTCTTTTTTGGCGCGTCCGGTGCGGCCGATGCGGTGGGTGTAGTGCTCGTTCTCGCTGGGCACATCGTAGTTGATAACGGCATCCACGTCCGAGACGTCAATGCCGCGGGCAGCAACGTCCGTAGCCACCAGAATGGCCAGCTTGCCGTCCCGGAAGGCCTGCATGATCTGGTTGCGCTCCTTTTGGGAAAGGTCGCCGTGCAGGCAGTCCACCGAGAAGCCCAGCCGTGCCAGCTGGTTTGCCAGTGTGGCGGTGTTGAACTTGGTATCGCAGAACACCATCACCCGCTTGTAGCCCTCGCCGATGATGATCTGTGCCAGATCCGACAGCTTGTTGCGGCCGGAGGTCTCCAGCATATACTGGGTGATCTTGGGCTGGCTCTCCTCCCGGGGCTGCACGGTGATCTCCTCGGCATTGTGCTGGTACAGCCAGCCGATATCCATCACCTCGCGGCTGATGGTTGCAGAGAACATGGACAGCGCCTTGCGGGCCATCATCATCTCGATGATGTGGCGCACATCCTTATAAAAGCCCATGTTCAGCATCTCGTCGGCCTCGTCCAGCACGATTTGGGTCACATGGGAGATATCAATGCTGTGGTGCTTGTAGTGATCCATCAGGCGGCCCGGGGTGGCCACCACGATCTGGCAGCCCTCGGCCAGACGCTTTGCCTGTTTTTCCATATTGGCGCCGCCGTATACGCAGGCCACCTGCACCTCAGGCATAAAATAGGTGAGGTTGGTCAGCTCCTCGGCGATCTGCTGGGCAAGTTCCCGGGTGGGTGCCATGATGACGGCCTGCGGGTATTTGTTTTCCGACTGGATATGCTCTACCACCGGAATGCCGAAGGCACAGGTCTTACCGGTGCCGGTAGGTGCCTTGGCGATGACATCATGCCCTGCCAGCATGAGGGGGATAGTCTTTTCCTGGATCTCGGTCATTTCAGCAAAGCCCATGCGTTCCACTGCCTTGTGGATGGCTTCGCTGCACTGCAACTCGCTGTAAAGCATTTGGACAACTCCGTTCTTTGTGGCGTTTTTTCTCGTTGCGACAAGTATAGCATGAAATGCCGCGCTTGTCAGCAGAGAAACAAAAAGAACCGCACCCGGGGTCACGGGTACGGTTCTCAGTGTACAGGATCAGGCGGTCTCTTCCACGCTCTTCTTGCCGGCCTCCAGCTTCTGCTTGAAGCGGCCGCTGGCCTTGAAGCCGGGGATGGAGGTGGACTCCAACTGGCTGGAGACCTTGGTCTTGGGGTTGGTGTAAGCCTTCGGCTTGCGGGGGCGCATCTCAAAGCGGCCAAAGCCGGCGATGGTCACCTTTTCGTCCGCACGCAGGCAGTCCGCGATCTGGTCAAACATTGCATCCATCGTGGTCTCGACCTGAGCTTCGGTAAAGCCGGTCTTGCGTGCCACGGTTTCGATCATCTGGGAACGGGTCATGTATCGATATCCTCCTGGAATGTCCAAAAGTAACGTCTTTTGGCAAATTTTGCGTTGTTGAGTATAACATATTTCTCGTACTGTTTTCGATGGATTGCGCACGAAATGTAGTTTATTGCGCACGAACCACATTCAGTTCCGTGCACTCCGCACAAATACAGCGCCCACCGTTTCGGCAGGCGCTGTAAAGAGCTGTTTTATGCGGATGTTACGGCTTATTTTCCGCGGTACAGGGTGGCAATATCCACCAGCGGGATGTTAGCCAGGCTGTGCTCGCTGCGCAGGCAGTCCACCAGAGAAGCGGCGGTATCCACTGCGGTGATGCAGGGGATGCTCAGCTCCACAGCCTTGCGGCGCAGACGGACGGAATCGCGCCGGGGGTCACGCCCCTTGGCGCTGGTGGAGAACACATAGTCCACCAGACCGCTCTGCAGCAGATCCACAATGTTGGGAGCCTCGCCGGAGATGTTGCGCACCTCGTTGCAGGGGACCATGTGCTTGTTGAGCCATGCACAGGTGCCGGAGGTACCGTAGAGCTTATAGCCCATGTCCTTCAGCTTCCATGCGATATCCACAAACTCGGGCTTGTCGCTGTCCTTCACAGTGAAGATGCAGCAGCTGCCCGGGCCGGGGGTCTTGAAGGTATAGCCTGCACCAATCAGACCCTTGAGCAGGGCATCGTGGTAGTTGGGCGCAATACCCAGCACCTCGCCGGTAGACTTCATCTCGGGGCCGAACTGGGTATCCACGGCGTGCAGCTTTTCAAAGCTGAATACGGGCACCTTGACCGCCACATAGGGGGCGTTGGGGTGCAGACCGGTGCCGTAGCCCATATCCGTCAGCTTTTCGCCCAGGCAGCAGCGCACGGCCAGATCTACCATGGGCACGCCGGTGACCTTGGAGATGTAAGGCACGGTACGGGAGGAGCGGGGGTTCACCTCGATGACGTACACACGGCCATGGGAAACAGCGTACTGTACGTTGACCAGACCGGTGACGTGCAGCTCGCGGGCAAAGCGGCCGGTGTAGTCCACCATGGTGTCGATCTCGTCCTGCGTCAGGTGCTGTGCCGGATAGACACAGATGGAGTCGCCGGAGTGCACGCCGGTGCGCTCCACCTGCTCCATGATGCCGGGGATCAGGAAGTTTTCGCCATCGCAGATGGCATCCACCTCGCACTCGGTACCCATGATGTACTTATCCAGCAGCACCGGGTGATCCATATCAACGTGCTCGGTGATAACGCCCATGTACTCGATGATATCCGCCTTGTTGTAGGCCACGATCATGTTCTGACCGCCCAGCACATAGGAAGGACGCATCAGCACCGGCAGGCCGATCTCCTCGGCAGCGGCCAGAGCCTCGTCCAGATTGAACACGGTACGGCCCGGGGCACGGGGGATGTTGCAGCGCTCCAGCAGCTCGTCAAAGCGCTCGCGGTCCTCGGCCTCGTCGATGGCATCCGCCGGGGTGCCCAGAATGGGCAGACCGATCTCGTCCATGTGCTTGGCCAGCTTGATGGCGGTCTGTCCGCCGAACTGCACCACGCAGGCATCCGGCTTTTCGGTGGTAATGATGTTGTCCACGCTCTCCGGGTTCAGCGGGTCGAAATACAGGCGGTCGCCGGTATCAAAGTCGGTGGAGACGGTCTCGGGGTTGTTGTTGACCAGAATGGCTTCGCAGCCGTTCTTTTTCAGCGTCCATACGCAGTGCACAGAGCAGTAGTCGAACTCGATGCCCTGACCGATGCGGATGGGGCCGGAGCCAAAGACCAGAACCTTCTTCTTTTTAGGCTCGCCCTTGGCTGCGGTCTCGGCTTCCTTCTCAGCGATAAAGCCTGCGGCCTCGTTGTCGCCGTCGTAGGTGGAGTAGAAGTAGGGGGTATTTGCAGAGAACTCGGCAGCGCAGGTATCCACCATCTTGAAGCCGGCGCGGTAGTTCTCCACGGGCAGGGTGTCCACCTGTGCCAGACGGCGGATGGTCTTATCCTGGAAGCCGTACTTCTTGGCAGTCTTGTACTGCTCCACAGACAGCTGGCCGTTGCACTGTGCCAGACCCTTTTCCAGATCTGCCAGATGCTGCATCTTGTCAAGGAACCACCAGTCGATCTTGGTGATATCGTAGATGACCTTGTGGTCGATGCCGCGCTTCAGCGCCTCGTACACGCAGAACACGCGCTCGGCGTCCTGAACGTGCATGTGCTCCACCACTTCCTCGTCGGTCAGCTCCTCAAAGGGCTTGTGGGTCAGGGTGTCCATGCCCAGCTCAATGGAGGAAACAGCCTTCATCATGGCAGCTTCGAAGCTGTTGCCGATGCTCATCACCTCGCCGGTAGCCATCATCTGGGTGCCCAGAGACTTGTCGGCGTAGACGAACTTATCGAACGGCCACTTCGGGTACTTGACCACGATGTAGTCCAGCGCAGGCTCAAAGCAGGCACAGGTCTTGCCGGTAACGTCGTTGGTGATCTCGTCCAGCGTGTAGCCGATGGCGATCTTGGTGGCCACCTTGGCAATGGGGTAGCCGGTGGCCTTGGAAGCCAGTGCGGAGGAGCGGGACACACGGGGGTTGACCTCGATGACCGCGTAGTCGAAGCTGTCCGGCTTCAGGGCAAACTGGCAGTTGCAGCCGCCCTCGATGCCCAGCTCGGTGATGATATCCAGTGCGGCGGTACGCAGCATCTGGTACTCGTGGTCGGTCAAGGTCTGGGAGGGAGCCACGACCACTGAGTCGCCGGTGTGGATGCCCACGGGGTCGAGGTTCTCCATGTTACATACAGTGATCACGTTGCCCTTGTGGTCGCGCATCACCTCGTACTCGATCTCCTTCCAGCCGGCGATGCACTTCTCCACCAGGATCTGATGGATGGGAGAAAGGCGCAGGCCGTTGGTGCCGATTTCGATCAGCTTTTCGCGGGTCTCGCAGATGCCGCCGCCGGTGCCGCCCATGGTAAAGGCCGGGCGCACGATGACCGGGTAGCCGATGCGGTCGGCGCAGTCCAGTGCGTCCTGCAGGGTCTCCACCACCTCAGAGGGGATGATGGGCTGGTGCAGCTTTTCCATGGTCTCCTTGAACAGCTCACGGTCCTCGGCACGGTCGATGGTCTCGGGCTTGCAGGCCAGCAGACGGATGCCGGTGCGGTCCAGATAACCGGAGCGTGCCAGCTCCATGGACAGGTTCAGGCCCATCTGGCCGCCGAGGTTGGGCAGCACGGAGTCCGGCTTTTCGATGTCCAGAATGCGTTCCACGACTTCCAGCGTCATGGGCTCGATATACACATGGTCGGCCACGTCCGGGTCGGTCATGATGGTAGCGGGGTTAGAGTTCAGCAGAACGGTCTCGATGCCCTCTGCTTTCAGGGCGCGGCAGGCCTGCGTGCCGGAGTAGTCAAACTCCGCAGCCTGACCAATGATGATAGGGCCGGAGCCAATGACCAGCACCTTTTTGATTCTGGGGTCCTTCGGCATTTCAGCGTGCCTCCTTTGCTGCTTTGACGTTGTTCAGGAAGCGGTCGAACAGGAATTCGGTGTCCTTGGGGCCGCCGTTTGCTTCCGGGTGGAACTGCACGGTAAAACAGTTCCACTTTTTGTACTTGATGCCCTCGCAGGTGCCGTCGTTGGCGTTCACCTGTGCCACCTCGCCCATCTCGGCGGGCAGCTCCTCGCCCAGAACGGCGTAGCCGTGGTTCTGGCTGGTGATAAAGGTACGGCCGGACTCAAAGTCGGTCACAGGCTGGTTGGCACCGCGGTGGCCGTACTTCAGCTTCATGGTCTTGGCACCGGCTGCCAGTGCGGACAGCTGGTGACCCAGACAGATGCCGAAGGTGGGGATGTTCAGTTCAAAGATGTGCTTCAGGTTCTCGATGACCTCCACCGGCTCGGCGGGGTCGCCGGGGCCGTTGGACAGCATGATGCCGTCCGGGGCAAGCGCCTTGATCTGCTCCGCCGTTGCAAAGGCGGGCATCACGGTCACCTTGCAGCCGCGCTTGACAAGGCAGCGCACGATGTTGCGCTTGCAGCCGTAGTGCATCAGCACGATATGGGTCTCGCCTTCCGGGTTGAACACCTCGGGTGCGGCGCAGGTCACGTTCTTCACAGCATCGGTCACGGCGTAGACGCGGATCTCGGCCAGCAGAGCCTCGGTCTCGGCCTTGTTGGCCGGGTCGGCGGGGTCAAAGGTAGTCAGGATGGCGCCGTTCATCACGCCGCTCTCCCGGATGATGCGGGTCAGGTGGCGGGTGTCGATGCCCTCGATGCCGATGGTATTGTTCTTTTTCAAAAAGCTGTCCAGCGTCTCCTCACAGCGCCAGTTGGAGGGGGTGGTGCAGGCTTCGCGCACGATGTAGCCCTTTGCCCAGATGCGGTCGGACTCCATATCATCGTGGTTCATGCCGTAGTTGCCGATGAGGGGATAGGTCTGGGTGATGATCTGGCCATAGTAGCTGGGGTCGGTCAGGGTCTCCTGAAAGCCCACCATGCCGGTGGAGAACACCACCTCGCCCACGGTCACGCCCTGCGCGCCCACGGACTGTCCGGCAAAGACCATGCCGTTTGCCAAAAGAAGATATGCGTTCATAGTTTTCCTCGTTTCAACAAAAGCTTTCAGTTTACAGGGTCTGCTTTGCTTCCTGCTTCATCTTGCGGCTGCCCAGATGCACCAGCGGCAGCTTGCCCTCCTTGCAGATGGGGCACTCCTCCGGGGTGTAGTTGGGCAGGTCCAGCTTCAGGGCGCTGGCCAGAATGGGGATGGGAGACGGAGCTTCGGGCTTGGTGCGGTCCACCACGCAGGTGATGCCAAGGCAGATGCCGCCGGCCTCTTCGATGACGCGCTTGGTCTCCAGAGAGGAGATGCCGGTGGTCACCACGTCCTCGGCGATGATGCACTTTTCACCCGGGTGGATGGCAAAGCGCTTCAGGCACATCACGTTGTCCACGCGCTCGGTAAAGATAGCGCGCTTGCCGGTCTGGCGGGCCAGCTCGTAGGCGTACACGATGCCGCCCATGGCAGGGCCGACGATGACGTCCACGTCCATCTCCTTGACCTTGTCGGCCACAGCCTTCATCACCTCGGCGCAGCGGTCCGGGTACTGCTGCAGATAAGCCATCTGGCAGTATGCGCCGGAGTGCCGGCCGGAGGACAGCAGGAAGTGACCCTCCAGAAATGCGTCACAGCTCTTCAGAATTTCAAGTGCTTCACTCATTGTACTTCTCCCTCTCTTTTCAGTGGTGTATATTCCTTTGGGTGGTATTGTACCACGCTTTTACGTTATTTGCAAATTTATGCGTTAAGTTTTATTTTATGCGCATAATCACGGATATTTTGTGGATATATCAGTTTTTATTCTGCATGACGGGCGCAGCCGCGGATCTCGTCCAGCGTTTTCACGCCGTTCTTGTCCATCCATGCTGCCATCTCGTTTGCAATGGTCTCCATGGCGCGGGGGTTTGCAAAGTTTGCAGCGCCCACCTGCACTGCAGCGGCACCTGCCATAATAAACTCCAGTGCGTCACGGCCGGTGGCAATGCCGCCCAGACCCACCACCGGGATATTCACAGCACCCACGGCCTGCCATACCATGCGTAGGGCAATGGGACGCACCGCCGGGCCGGACAGACCGGCAAAGATGTTGTTGAACACCGGGCGGCGCTTTTCCAGATCAATGGCGCAGGCCTGGAAGGTGTTGGTCAGGCTGATGGCGTCCGCACCGGCGGCTTCCACAGCCTTGCACATCTCGGGGATGTTCTCGGCCTGCGGGCTCAGCTTGACCATCAGGGGCTTTTTGCAGGCTTCGCGCACCATGCGCACCACCTCACCGGCGGCCTCGGCCTTTACGCCGTAGGCCATGCCGCCCACCTTGACGTTGGGGCAGGAGATGTTCAGCTCCACGATATCCACTGCGCTCTCGCTCAGCATCGCAGCGCCTTCCACATACTCCTCCTCGCTGTGGCCGCCAAGGTTTGCAATGGCCACCGTGCCGTACTTTTGCTTCAGCTCCAGCATCTCGGGCAGCTCCACGTCAATAAAGTGCTGCACGCCGGGGTTCTGCAGGCCGATGCTGTTGATGAGACCGGAGGGGGTCTCCCACAGGCGCTCGCCCTTGTTGCCGTACTGGCCATGCAGGGTAAGACCCTTGCCGGAAATGCCGCCGATCTTTGCAAAATCGGCCAGTTCCTCGTACTCCACACCGTAGCCCACGGTGCCGGACGCGCCGATGACCGGGCTGTTCATCACAAAGCCCAACAGGTTGGTTTTCAGGTCTGCCATCAGAAGAACACCTCCGTTGCGTCAAATACAGGGCCGTTCTTGCACACACTCTTGCCCTCGCCGCCCTTGGTCTCGCAGGTGCAGCCAAGGCAGGCACCAATGCCGCAGGCCATCTTCTTTTCCATGCTCACAAAGCAGGGGGTGCCTTTTTCGGCACACAGGCGGGCGGCATTGCGCATCATGACCGTGGGGCCGCACACCAGCACCACATCGTAGTCAGCGGGGTCGTACAGCTGGGTGACAAAGCCGTGGAAGCCCACCGCGCCGGTGTCGGTAGACACCTTGACAAGGTTTGCGATGGGGCGGTACTCCTCCATGCAGTAGGGGGTATCGCGGAAGCCGAAGAACACATCCGGCTTTACCCCGGCAGCGGCCAGCTCGCGGGTGAGCTGGAACATGGGCGCAGTGCCGATGCCGCCGCCCACCACGGCGATCTTTTTGTACTTGCTCAGGATGTCCGGCACATCAAAGCCGTTGCCCATGGGGCCGGTGAGCTGGAAGGTATCCCGCTGCTTGAGCTGTGCCAGCTTCTCGGTGCCCTCGCCCACCACCTGATACAAAAACTCGATGGTGCTGCTGTCCGGGTTCCAGCGGTGCACGCTGATGGGGCGGGACAGGAAGGGGGCTTCGTCTGCGCCCCAGGAGCGCAGGGTGAAGAACTGGCCTGCGTGGGGGGCGTGGTCGCGGTCCGGCCACACCACGGTCAGCAGGCGGATGTCCGGGGCAATGACCTCATTGCGCAGGACGGTGGCTTCACAGCAGGCTGCACGCATGAGCAATGGCCTCCTTCATGTTCACACACTCGTTGTAAGCGGCCTCGTCAAAGGCAACGCCCGGCTGCTTTTTGTAAGCCAGCAGGATGCCGCGGCTGGAGTTGACCACGCCGCCGTTGCCCTTGGTCAGGTACTGGGCAATATCCTCGGCCTTGCCGCCCTGTGCGCCGTAGCCGGGGATCAGGAAGAAGCTGTCCTGATACTTTGCGCGGATCTCGGTGGCTTCCTCAATGTGGGTGCCGCCGATGACCAGACCGATGGAGGAGTAGCCGTGCTCGCCCATGTAGTCCTTGCCCAGTGCGTTCAGCTTGTCACCCACCAGATCGTAGACGTGGCGGCCGTCGGCCAACTTCTCGTACTCAAAGTCCTTGGCACCGCCGTTGGAGGTGCGGCAGAGCACGAACATGCCCTTGCCCTGCTTTTCGGCGTAGGGCAGGTAGGGGCTGATGGAGTCCAGACCCATGTAGGGTGCCAGCGTAACGAAATCGCTCTCGAAATCGCCGGTGAAGTGACCCATGGCGTACATCTCGGCAGTCTTGGCGATATCGCCGCGCTTGATATCCGCGATCACCGGCACACCGGCCTCGCGCACAGCCTTCAGGGTGTCGGCGTAGGCCTTCATGCCCTCCATGCCCAGAGACTCATAATAAGCGATCTGCACCTTGTAGCAGCCGGCCACAGCCTTGGTGGCATCAATGAGCTTCTTGTTGAAGCGCACGATGTTCTCGCCCTTGGTCAGGGTGCTGTCCACAAAATCGGCAGGCAGGTAGCTGAAGTCGGTGTCCAGACCCACGCACACCGGGCCGCGGGCTTCCACAGCTTCGTACAGTTTGTCCATGTTCGTCATTTGGGTTTCCTCCTGTAAGTCGTATTTATAGAAAATGAATTGTAACTATGGGTTTTACTCCTCGGCCTGATAGGTGATCTTACCGGCCTTGATGGTGGCAAATACCTTGCCGTAAAGCTGTGCACCGTCAAAGGGGGTGTTGTGGCTCTTGGAGTGCAGCTTTTCCTTTTCCACCGTGTAGGGGGTGTCCAGATCCACCAGCACAAAGTCGGCATCGAAGCCCGGCTCCAGCTGACCCTTGGCAAGGCCAAGGATCTCGGCGGGGCGGGTGCTCATCAGGTGCACCAGCAGTTCCAGCGGCAGGCCCTCCTGCTTGCAGAGCTTGGTGTAGCACACGCCGAAGGCGGTCTCGCTGCCCACCATACCGGCCATGCCCTTCAACTTGTCCTCTTCAGAGTGGGGGGCGTGGTCGGTGGCAATGGCGTCCACGATGCCGGTGCGGATGCCCTCCACCAGCGCCTCCACGTCGTCGGCGGTGCGGATGGGCGGGTTGACCCGGTAATCGCAGGTATCGTTGGTGAACCACAGGTGGTGGGGGGTCACCTCGCAGGTGACGGGTGCGCCCCGCAGCTTTGCCATGCGGATGGCGTCCAGCGCGCCCCGGGTGGACACATGGCACATGTGCAGCCGGGTCTGGTAGTATTCGCTCAGCCAGCAGTTGCGCACCGTCTCGATATCCTCGGCCAGACGGTAATCCCACGGGCTGATCTCCATATCCTCGGCGTGGCTCATGACCGTGATGTCCTTCTGGGTGCAGATGGCAAAGGCCCGCGCCATGGTGGCGTTATCCTGCACGCCGTGGCCGTCCTCGGTGATGAACTTCACGCTGGCGGGCAGGGTCTTGAGGTGGTCGATGCTCACACCGTCAAAGTTCTCGGTGATGGAGACGGTCTGGTTTGCATCGCACAGCCCTACCTCGGCGGCTTTCTGCTCCACCATCACAGCCTGTGCAGCAGAGGAGCAGACGGGCTTTGTGTTGGGCATCAGGTTTACAAAGGTGTAGCCACCGGCGGAGGAAACCGCGATGCTGCTGACAAACGCTGGGAACAC
>OQVR01000980.1_pt1 | contig 12725 bp, 9 predicted proteins | sample 1691521 | NCBI WGS metagenome assembly OQVR01 (sample SAMN03418256, study PRJEB22391) | human gut metagenome | biome: human-gut; feature: organic feature; material: feces | host: Homo sapiens | place: Tanzania | collected 2013-01
AATTAATAAAGCTTTTGCCCTTACAGGGCGACTTGCTGATTGCTATTACACCCAGGGCGATGCCCTGGGCTAGGAGCTTCTGCCCTTTCAGGGCGTGTGGCGCAAAACTTGCAAAGTTCAGTAGTTTATAGACGGAAAAAGGAAGCAGAGCAAAAAGAAAACTAATCATAAAGCTCAAAGTTCAAAGTTCAAAGTAAAAAAGGAAGCCAAGGCAAAAACAAACTTGCCAGGCTTCCTTTTATTTCATTTATATAAACAAGAACCACTATACCAAGGTTCTGCGCTTAAACTTATCCTATCAGCGAAAAGCACATTACTTATGCCCTTTTCACCTTTAATCCGTTTTCGATACTAATCAGTTCATCGCTGAATCCAGCATCAATCTTCAGCCTTTCTTCCACTTTTGAACAACTGTGGATAACCGTGCTATGATCACGATTACCAACAAGTTTGCCGATTCTCGAAGCAGGCATTTTGGTATATTTCTGTGCCAGATACATAGTTACCTGTCTTGCCACTACATAATCGCGCTTACGGCTCTTGCTATTCACAGCAGTTACCGTCACATTGTAATGGTTGCACACCGTCTCCACGATGTCATCTATCGTGAGCGGTTTGTCATCCATCTTGACCGCACGCTTGATGACGCGCTCTGCCAATCGGATGTCGATATTGCTATTATATACGATGCTATAAGCCAAAAGTCCATTGATGGCTCCCTGCAAATCGCGCACACTGCCATTGCAAGTCTGGGCAATGAAGGTGATGACATCAGTAGGAATCTTCAGTCCATCACGACGTATCTTATTGCTCAAGATATCTACACACAACTGGATGTTTGGCTTCTCCAACTCTGCCACCAAACCGCAAGAAAATCTCGTAATCAAGCGATCAGGCATATCCTTCAACTCCACCGGTGGGCGGTCGCTAGCCAAGATGATGCGCTTGCCATTACGGAAGAGGTGATTGAAGATATGGAAGAAGGTGTTCAATGTCTTCGCCTTGCCTGCCCAGTCCTGAATATCATCCACTATCAAGATGTCAATGCTCTGATAGAAATTGATGAAGTCGTTGCTGGCATTGTGCAGAATGGCATCCGTATACTGTGTCTGGAAGAGACGGGCACTCACATAGAGCACTCGTTTCTGTGGATACATCTGCTTAGCCTTGAGTCCGATGGCATTGATCAGATGCGTCTTTCCGCTACCTGATGGTCCATAGATGAACATCGGGTTAAACTGAGTGGTATTGGGATGCTCGGCGATAGACAAGCCCACGGAGCGAGGCAACTTGTTGCTCTCTCCCTCCATATAATTATTAAAGGTGAGCTTAGGGTCGAGCTGCGTATCGATGTCTTCCTGTTGCACTGGGGCAGGCTGTCCTGCAACGCCAGCAGTCTGAGCTGCTATCTGGGCATTTTGCTGGCGCTTCTTCTCAGCCATCTCTATGTCGGCAGGATCCACTTCCAAATCTTGTGTCAGCTTATGTTCCTTATCTGTTACCACACGATAAGTGAGACGAATACCATCACCAAAATTGCGATGGAGCACCTTACTTAACAAGTCGACAAAGTTCTGCTCCAAGTATTCGTAAACGAATGGACTCGGAACCTGAACCAACAAAGTCTTTGTCGATGGCTTGTACGATTCAAAGACTATTGGCTTGAACCATGTTTTATATTGGTCTTCGGTAACATTGTCCTTTATCAGTAAAAGGCTGTTGTCCCAAAGAGCTTTCGGACTTGTTAACATTATCTATATTTTAATTAATTTCTTAGATTACGATTGCACGCTCACACCCCGAAAGATGCGAAATCATGTGCAAAATTATAAAAAAAAGAGGAGAATAGCAAATCTCGCTATTTAGAATATTTTAATACTATCTCTCCAAGCAACTATCAATCAATAAATTACAAGGTTATCCACAGTATGGGATAAAAATACAGTGAAACAATATTGTAATCGCCCCGAAACAACTAACAAACAACTAGTTTGGCAGTTATTCCGGGGCGTGAAACATAAGATATTTTATTTAGACTATTTTTAATTAGCCTTTTACTCTTACTTTTCTACTTTTCCTTCTTTCTGGTTCTTTTTACTTATCTTTCTTGCCAAAGACAGAGAAATGAACATAGCGCTTAGGATGCGCCTTGAGGTCGATGACGAGCGAGTCGGCATGGCCTATGGTTGAAGTCAAGTTATCATAGAGCTGGGTATCATTCATCAGCAAGCCCAGAGAACCCTTGTTGTTATTCAACTTCTCTGCGAATTGCTGTGCCTGATCCAAGGTTTGATTCACCTTATTCAATGTACCCTCAACATCCAGTCCGGCAAGATTGGAAGTCAACTTATTGGTATTATCCAATACGCCATTGGCACGATTGATCATGCCTGGCACCTGCTGATTGAGTCCAGCCATCAGGGTATTCAACTCACGAGTAGAAACGGTAAGATTGGTAGTGATGGTCTGCACATTGTGGAGTGATGCAGCCAAGGCTGGGTCGGCAAGCAGTGCATTCACGCTAGCCAAGATGGAATCCAACTTAGGGAGCATCTTTTCTATTGCTGGCACCATATCGGCAGCCTTACCCATGATACCCTCATTCACTGCACCAGGGATGATGCCACCTGGCTCTATACGCTCACGAGGATTGTTGGCAAGTAGCAAGTTTACCTGCATATTGCCCATCAGGTCTTTCACGATTTCAGCCTGGCTACCAGCAGGAATACGAAGTTCCTTGGTGATATCAGCCTTCACCTTGATAGGTCCGCCCTTGCTATAATCATAATCCACGGCATCTACCGTGCCCACCTTGTAGCCATCGGCATAGATAGGGGTAGAGGCACCCAGTCCCTGAATGTCTTGGAACGTCATATAATAGGCGTTATTGGTAGAAAACAAGTTGATGCCTTTCAGAAAGTTAATTCCGAAATACATAACCAACAGTCCTACGATAGCCACAAGGGCTATTTTGTTTTCCTTTGTTATCTTCATTCTTATTTATTTTAATTCTACCTTAATTTATTCTGCCTTATCTTTTTTTGTTCTGCTTAAATTCACGTATCGCCTGGTTCACATCATACTTCCGCCCGTTCTTGAAGGCTATGATGAATGCCTCCGGAAACTTCTCTAGCAAGCTCTTTCGCAGGCGATATATCTCATTATAGTTCGTGCTCGCTCCCATGGTATATTTCACCATGCCTCCCTCCTGATAGGAATCATAGTCGGTTTCGCCCTTGAAGTGGGCATCACCCTTACGCAGGGTACGGCTGCTCACAAATATCTGGAGCTTAAAGACTGGAGCTCCTTTTACTTCGGTTGGCTTTGTCACGGGCTTTGTCGCTGGCTTTGCCTCAACCTTATTTGTCCCAACCTTATTTGCCTCTGTATTCCTGACTACGTTTCTAGCTGTAGTCTTCTGAACTTGAGGTTTACCCGTTCTAGCAGTTGTATCACTTGAAACTGATCGGCGCTCAGTTTGGCGATAGGTATCTGGAACTATCTTGGGCACAGAAGTTACTTCCTTCTCGCTGGCACGATATGGCACAGACACTCGCTTGTCATACTTATTCTTATACTTGGCAAAAGCCTCATAGATGCCCTTGGCGATGTCGTCTACCCTACCATCATTATTGAGCAGGTTTTCCTCATCCGGTGTGGTGATAAAGCCAAGCTCTATCAAGCAACTAGGCATCGATGTCTCTCTCAATACCAAGAATCCTGCCTGATGTACGCCCTTATCCGGACGATTGGCGCCATCGCAAACGCTGCGCTGTATCATACGAGCCAGCTCTACGCTACGCTCCATATTCTTGCCTTGTATGAACTCAAAGATGATATAGCTCTCCGAAGATTTCGGGTCGAATCCCTGGTAGGTTTGCTGATACCCCTTCTCCATAGAGATGACGGAGTTCTCTCGCATAGCCACATCCAGATTGTCCTTGGCACGGTGCATACCGAGCGTGTAGGTTTCAAATCCTCGGGCTATCTTGCCTGCTGGCAAGGCATTGGTATGCACAGAGATGAAGAGATCGGCATTGGCACGATTGGCTATGTTAGCACGCTCATGCAATGGGATGAAGACATCCGTCTTACGGGTATACACTACCCTCACATCGGGCATATTTTGCTCCACATACTTACCAAATCTCAAGGCTACAGCCAGATTGATGTTCTTCTCTTTGGAAATGGCACCAAGCGCACCCGCATCATGACCGCCATGACCCGCATCTATTACTAGCGTAAAACGGCTATTGGCAGCAAGAGAACTCAGTGCCAACATACACAATACCGCTAATATAAGACTAATCTTTTTATACATACTTTCTGATGATTTTGCAAAATTAATGAATTTGCAGCAGAAAACCTACAACTCCTACAAAGTTTTATCATTTATTAAGTGAACTTCCATACCAGCCCCCTCACTATCGGCTCCCATAGGTGGGTTCACCTTGATGATAGTCAGGTCGATAGACTGAATGGCAGGGAACTTGCGAAACAGTCGGTCGCCGATTCTTCCAGCCACACGTTCCAACAGGGCACTAGGCACCGACATCTCTTGGCTCAAGAGTTGGTAAACCTCTGCATAATTGAGCGTATCATTCACATCATCGCTCACCATGGCTCTAGAGATATCATAGCCGATGCGCAGGCTCACCTGATAGTCATTGCCCACCTTGCGTTCCTGTGGGAGTACTCCATGAAAGGCATAAAACTTCACGTTTTCCAAGAGGATATAGCTACTCTTCACTGCCATCTATAGCCTCCTCGTTATCGTCCTTATCGTCAGAACCCAAGCCTTGGTTTTCACCCACATACTTCTTGAGTGCCTTTACCACACCCTTCTTCCAGGTATTGATGCTTTCAGAAGTAAGTTGCAGCTGATCTACCAATCTGATGACGTGCTCTATAGGCATACGATAGCGCAACACGCCAGAGATGAGTTTGGCATAGTTCCAGTATTCAGGATTGAACTTCTCGCTCAGTCCCTCGACAGTTATCTTATATCCGCGCTTGTTGACAAACTGGAAGTCATATCGCTTCTGTCCCTCGCCCAGCACGGTTTTCACTATTTTTCCCTTGGTCACAGACTTAGGGAGCATGATACCCTCGTCCTCGTCTTGCAAACCAGTGAATATCTCGTATGGAGCGCCATTGATCAAACCCACCAAGGCAACCCACTTTTCCTTATTGTTCTGGAATCTCACCACATCGCACTCCAGTTCCCTAGGGCGCACTTCCACAACCTCAGGAGCCAGCACTGGGACCTGAGCCTCGGCAGAAACCAAACATACCAGCTCCTCATGGAGCTTATGCCAATTTTCCTGACGAGCCTCAAAATGCTGATGCAGCATCGCAAGATTGGTTCTCAACTCATCGAGCAAGGCATTCTTAGCCTCCTCAAAAGTCATATTTTCTGTATATTTCATATCAAACGTTTCATTTTTAGGTGCAAAATTAAAATAATATTTCTAAAATATCAAACCTTTTAGCAGATATTTCTATAAAAAATGCCATAATTGGACATTTCTACCGATAAAAATACAGATAAATGGCACTTTTTGGAAAACTTTCTGTAACTTTGCAAATAAAAACTAGCAATATATGAAATCAATTAAGAACAGAACATCCATTCGCAAATATGCGAACCGAGAAGTATCAGAAGAACTTCTGAACAGCTTATTGGAAGAAGCGGAGCGCACCCCAACCATGGGCAACTTGCAGCTCTATAGCGTAGTGGTTACTCGCAGCGAGGAGGGCAAGAAGGCATTAGCCCCTGCCCACTTCAACCAGCCAATGGTGACTCAGGCTCCAGTGGTGCTGACCATCTGCGCCGACTATCGCCGCACCACCATCTGGGCAGAGAATCGTAAGGCACATCCTGGCTACGACAACATTCTCTCTTTCATGAATGCTGCCACCGACGCTCTCCTCTTCACCCAGACTTTTACCAATCTTGCAGAGGAAGCAGGTTTGGGGACTTGCTTCTTGGGCACCACAGTATATATGCCAAAGATGATTATCGACACTTTGAAACTCCCTAAGCTCGTGATGCCTGTTGCCACCCTCACCATCGGATGGCCAGATGAGAAACCAGCCAAGAGCGACCGTTTGCCATTGCGTAGCATCATGCATCAGGAGACATTCGATGACTATACTCCAGAGAAAATCAATGATTTCTACGAGGAGAAGGAAGCATTGGAGGAAAACAAGGAGTTCATTCGCATCAACAATGTAGAAACCCTAGCCCAGGTATTCACCGATATCCGCTATACCAAGAAGGATTGCGAAGCCATGAGCCAAGGATTCATCGAAGCATTGAAGCAGCAAGGATTCATGTAATATCGTATATTTAAAACATATAATATCATATCCATAAAAAAAGACAGCGGTTAGAAGCCGCTGTCTTTTTTATTATATATACCATAATCGAATTATTCCACTACGATTGGCTTGTACTTTGGTACCAATGCCTTCATGATGCACCAGCCGATGAGATAAGCAACGGCACAGATGCAGAAGATAATCATGTAACCAGCAGGCTTGCCCTCGAAGCCCATGAAGGTGAAGGCTGAGCCCTGACCCTCGGCGTATGTGAAGAGCATACCAGAGCCCTTGTTGATGAGGAATGACCCTACACCACCTGCCATTGCACCAATACCAGTGATGGTAGCAACGGTAGACTTAGGGAACATATCACCAATGGTAGAATACAAGTTGGCTGACCATGCCTGATGACCTGCACCCAGTAAACCGATGATAATAGCTGGCCACCAAGGACTAATCTCACCCATAGGTTGAGCTATCAAACCGAGCAGTGGGAAACAAGCGAAAATCAACATCGCACGCATTCTGCCGATATATGGATTCATGCCCTTCTTGTCCACAAAGTAAGTAGGCAAGTAACCACCCCCAATACTCAATACCGTAACGATAGCATAGAGTGTGAAGATGAGGGCGATACCCATACCTGAGTCTGAAGAATAGCCATACTGATCAGAGAAGTAAGCTGGAGCCCAGAAGAGGAAGAACCACCATACACCATCAGTCATAAACTTACCGGTGATGAATGACCATGTCTGACGGAATGTGAAACACTTCAAGAAACCGATAGTCTTCTCTGGTTCCTCGGCAGCAGCCTCAGCGTTTCCTGCCTCAGCTTCAGCTTTCTCAGCCTCTACCTTCTCCAAGTCTTCATCCTGCTCAATATAGGTAAGCTCAGCATTATTAACGAACTTGCTCTTGGCTGGCTTCTCATAGAGCCACACCCACAAGCCCATCCAGATGTAACCCAGTACACCGATGATGACGAATGCCATCTCCCAACCCATGGCACGAGCCAAGAGAGGAATGGTAGCAGGAGCTGCCAAGGCACCTACAGACGCACCACTATTGAAGATGGCTGTAGAGAAAGCGCGGTCTTTCTTAGGGAAATACTCTGCCGTAACCTTGATGGCAGCAGGGAAGTTACCAGCCTCACCCACAGCAAGAATCAAGCGGCAAGAGAGGAAGAGCCATACGCTGATGGTGGCAATAGCAACAGCTGCATCGCTACCTGCCTGAACCAAGCGAAGTGCCTCAATAGAATCATAGCCCTCTATCTGCATAGCTACCCAGCCACAACCGGCATGCAGCACGGCACCCGTGCTCCATACGAAGATGGCGATGAGGTAACCCTTCTTAGTGCCCATGAAGTCGATAAACTTACCGGCAAAAAGATTGGCTATGGCATAGAAGATAGAGAAGCATCCTGTTATCGTACCATAATCAGCATCGGTCCAGTGGAATTCTGGAGCGATAAAGTCTTTCCATGTCAATGACAGAACCTGACGGTCCATGTAATTGACGGTGGTTGCTATGAAAAGCAACGCACAAATTACCCAACGGAAGTTGGACATCTTACTTGTTGTAATAGGACTCATTGTCAAAGTTTTTAAGAGTTTATTTATTTTTTACTTTTTATTCTTCTTTCGGAGAACCCGAATCTCTTATTCGAGATCCGGTATCTTAACTACCTGCATATCATTGTAGATGAGGTTCTCGCCTGCCATACCCCAGATAAAGGTATAGTTGCTAGTACCTGCTGCGCAGTGGATAGACCACTCTGGAGCGATAACAGCCTGCTCATTGTTGAGCCAGATAGGACGAGTCTCCTGTGGCTCACCCATCACATGGAGTATCTTCTGACCCTCTGGTACATTATAATATAGGTAGGTCTCCATTCGGCGAAGATGAGTGTGAGCTGGCATGGTGTTCCATACGCTACCCTCCTTCAACTCTGTTACACCCATCTGCAACTGGCATGTACGAACACCAGCTACACCATCGATAATCAACTGGTGGATTACGCGGTCGTTGCTCTCCTTCAGGCTACCAGCCTTGATGTTGTTGGCATCCTTCAGGGTAACCTTCTTGGTAGGATATGTCTGATGAGCACAAGCGCTGTTCATATAAAACTTAGCTGGCTTAGCTGCATCCTTACTGCTTACTTCGATGTTCTTGGCACCACGACCTACGTAGAGAGCCTCCTGGAAACCGAGTGTATACTTCTTGCCGTCAACGGTAACAGTACCCTCGCCACCGATGTTGATAATACCCAACTCACGGTTGTCGAGCAGATTCTTCTGGTCGTTTGGCTTGTCGGTATAGAGCGGAGCGATAGATGTAAGTTTCAATGGAGCTGTTGTTGGCTCAGCGCCACCGATGAGGAAACGGTCGAACATAGTGTATGTCCAGTTTACCTCTCCTGGGGCAAACACCTTCTCAATGGCAAACTCGCCACGAAGACGGTCTGTTGTATAATGCTTGGCATCCATCGGATTGCTAGCATAACGCACGTTATAATTAGTGTAGGCATTTTCTGCCTTAACTTCATAACCACATTTTCCACACTGGCCAAAAGCCTGACTTGCTGTTAAAACCATTGCTGCTAATATTAATGTTATTTTTTTCATTGTTTTTTATTTATTATTTTTTCGTCCTTAATGATGCGCTGGCGATTCCAAACCATCATAGCGATGGTGATGATAGTCAAGATACCCATGCCCAAATATGATAATTTCACACCACGATAGATAGCCCAACCGAAGAGCGAAGAGGCAAAGTCGAGAGCTCCACCCGAGAAACCTTCTGGTATCTGAGCGGTCTTATCGCCTGTGGCTGCAAACACTTGGTTGGCTGCCAAAGTGAAGTCTGGAGCCATATCGGTTACGAAATAGAGACCGATGATGAGTGCCACGAGCCCCACTATCAATGTCTTCACCACATTGCCCTTGGTGAAAGGCAAAATCATTGGGAAGAGATAGAACATGCCTGCCAATGAGGCAAGAGGCAAGAACTGATTGCCCGGCAGGAAGACGGCGATGGCAAGAATCACTGGTATCAAGATGACAGATGCCACCAAGGTAGTAGGATGACCGATTACCAAGGCTGGGCTCATACCGATATGTACCTTCTTGCCATTAAACTTAGTCTTCACCAAATCCTGAGTCTTCTCAGAGATAGGCTTCAGTCCGTCTATAAAGAGCGATGTGATACGAGGTATCAACTCCATCACGGCTCCCATGGTAACACCGAGGAAGAGAATCTTCTTGATATCGAGCTGGGCAGCCCAACCGATGAGCGCACCCACGATGACTCCGAGCACCAATGGTTCACCGAGCACACCAAACTTCTTCTTCAGTCCCTCTGCATCAACATCTAGCTTAGAGAAACCAGGTATCTTATCGAGCAATTTATTCAGTACGATAGCAAATGGCATGAAGCTCTGGCAGAATGGCTGCGGAATGGAGATGCCCTCCAAGTCGTAATATTTCTGGAATCTTTCGGCTGTCAAGTCGGCGCATACCAAGGTGATGATATAGCATACGATGGCTGCGAAATAGCCCCAGACCAAGCTCTCTCCCATCACGAAGTAAGCCACGGCACCGATAAAGGCAAAGTGCCAGTAGTTCCACAAGTCGATGTTTACGGTGCGAGTGGTCTTGGTAATGAGCATTAGGAAGTTCACGCCCAAGCAGATAGGGATAATGAGAGCACCCACTGCCGTATTATAGGCAACGGCAGCTGCGGCAGGCCATCCCATGTCGAAGACGTTGAGCTGCAAATGATACAAATCAGAGATTGCCTTGAGCGGGTCATTGAAGTTGGTGGTGAGCAGAGCTGTAACCACACCGAGCCCAACGAAACCCACACCTACGAAGAGTCCCGATTTCAATGCCTTTCCGAATTTCATGCCTATACATAAGCCTATGACGGTGAAGATGATTGGCATCATCACGCTTGCACCCAAGCTTATGATATAGCTAAATACTTGTTCCATTGTTTATTCTTTTTTGAATTGTTAAAATAGTTGTCATGGTGCACCTCTTGTGCACCCTCGTTTGTTTTAAGATCGTAATTTGGGCACAAAGATACACTTTTTTCTTCAAAATCAATACGTTTTAAGGTAAAAAAATACTTAAAAAGTTAGGAGTTAGAAGTTAGGAGTTAGGAGTTGACAGACAAAAAGCCTCATATTGAGCCTTAAACTTCCTAACTCCTAACTCCTAACTCCTAACTCCTAACTAAATCAATCTTGATAATATACTCTCTTCACACGATTGCTGATGGTAGTGAGCACCTCGTATGGAATGGTATCAAGGATGTCGCTGAGCGTCTGCACTGGCAGATGTTCGCCAAAGATTTCCACGGAGTCTCCCTCCTTGCAGTCTATGCCTGTCACATCTATCATTGCCACATCCATGCAGATATTTCCCACATAGTCAGCCTTCTGTCCGTTGACCAGGCAGTAAGCATGGCGATTGCCGAGATGGCGGTTCAGTCCGTCGGCATATCCGATTGGGATGGCAGCGATGACGCTGTCCTTATCCAGGATGGTCTTGCGGCTATAGCCCACACTCTCTCCTGCCTTGATGTGATGCATCTGCAAGATGGTAGTCTTCAGGGTGCTCACGCAGTTGATGGTCTCATTGTTGCGAGAGTTGATACCATAGAGTCCCAATCCCAATCGACACATATCCAACTGGCGCTCTGGGAAGTGCTCGATACCTGCCGAATTGCAGATATGGCGCAATATCTTATGGTCGAAGGCTGCCTGAAGCTGCTTGCTACCCTTATCGAAGAGCTCAAACTGATGAGCAGAAAAGGCATCGAAGCCGTCGTCATCACTACCCACGAAGTGAGAGAACACGCTGCGAGGGATGATGGCATTCTGATGCTTCAGCTTGCCGATGAGTTCTTCCATATCATTCTCTGGGTCGAAACCGAGACGGTGCATACCTGTATCAAGCTTGATGTGAACAGGGAATCCTGTAACACCCTCCTTCTCTGCCGCACGAATCAGGGCATCGAGCAAGCGGAAGGAATACACCTCTGGCTCCAAGTCATAATCAAACATGGTCTTGAATGCCGTCATCTCTGGGTTCATGATCATGATGTTGCTGGTGATACCGTTCTTGCGAAGGGTAACGCCCTCATCGGCAACGGCAACAGCAAGATAGTCCACACGATGATCCTGCAATGTCTTGGCTATCTCCACGGCTCCTGCTCCATAACCATCAGCCTTGATCATGCAAACGAGCTTGGTCTCTGGCTTCATAAAGGAACGATAATAGTTGAGATTAGCTACCACAGCATTGAGGTTTACCTCCAGTGTAGTTTCGTGTACCTTCTGAACCAGCAACTCGGTAAGCTGGTCGAAACCAAACTGACGAGCGCCCTTCAGCAGAATCACCTCATCACGGAGAGAAGTAAACACTTCGCTCTCAATAAACTCCTCCACATTCTGGAAGAAGAACTTTTCATGTATCTGAATCTGGTCTTGTTCACGGCAGAGTTCAGGACCAATACCGATAAACTTCACTACGCCACGCTTTCTAGCCAAGTCGCTTACCTCTTTGTAGAGTGCATCTGGAGCCATGCCGCTCTGGTAGATGTCGCTCAAGATGAGAGTATGGCGACGACCACGATGGTCAGGACGACGGTTCATGAAGTCGAGAGCGATGTCGAGGGAATTGATATCGCTATTGTAGCTATCATTGATCAGGGTACAACCATGCTGTCCCACCTTCACTTCCAGTCGCATAGCCACTGGTTCGAGCATAGACATACGCTTGTCGATATCCTCGGCATTCAATCCTAGCTTGCTAGCCACTACGGCACACACGATGGAGTTCTGCACCGAAGCATCATCAATGAATGGGATAGAGAAACTATCCTCTATACCTTTATATATATAGGTGATAACCGTTACGTTCTGCTGCTTCTCCACGCTCTTCACATAGAAAGGAGCCTCAGGATTCTTCTCTGACCAGAAGAGTTTCTCGCCCTTGAAGTCCTTGTATTCGGCTATCATCTTAGTGATCATCTCGTCGTCGCCATCATATACGATGGTCTCGGCATCATGGAAGAGGATGAGTTTCTCCCTGCATTTCTCCTCCTTGGAAGAGAAATTCTCCTGATGCGCCGCACCCACATTGGTCAATACGGCGATGGTAGGCTGGATGATGTCGCGAAGGGCAAGCATCTCGCCTGGCTGACTGATGCCAGCCTCGAATACGCCCACCTGGGTCTGCTCATTCATGAGCCATACCGACAATGGCACACCTATCTGCGAATTGTAGCTGCGAGGGCTGCGAGTAACAAACATGCTTGGTGAGAGCAACTGATAGAGCCACTCCTTGACCATCGTCTTGCCATTGGACCCCGTGATGCCCACTATCGGA
>OQVR01000981.1_pt1 | contig 12693 bp, 11 predicted proteins | sample 1691521 | NCBI WGS metagenome assembly OQVR01 (sample SAMN03418256, study PRJEB22391) | human gut metagenome | biome: human-gut; feature: organic feature; material: feces | host: Homo sapiens | place: Tanzania | collected 2013-01
AGTCTTTCGCTTCCAGAAATCTGCCGCTACGGCTCAATTCGAACCAGTGCTTTATATTTTCTTCCAAAAGTTTTTCCATATTCTTTATTCAAACAAAGATTCAACAAATTCACGCATTTCGTCCAATGCTTCATCTTCCAGCACACATCCGACCTCAAAACCATTTGTCAGTCCGTGATTTCCGTCAATATTGGCTGTAAATATGATTCCCTTCGACTCGGACATCACACATTTGGAGTGATTGTTGTTGTCGCCGAAACTCTTGCAGCCGATTCTCTCCAACTCGGATATGCAATTAAGCGATTTTTGAAGATTAGGGTGGTTTTCCTTGGAGTTTGAGTATAATCTGACAATGACCCCGCGACTTATTGCGTCCTTAACAGCCATCTCGAACTTCGGAAGCCTATTCAAGGCATTGAAATGCCATGTGACGATATCAAGGGTTTCCTCCGCGTCATCAATTATATCAAGAATCGACTGATAGATAGTTGTCACCACGCAGTTTCTAAGATTTGTAGCAGAATGACCTTTCTTCATGTTTGACGCGATGGTAAGCCTCAAGCCACTGTTCAGTCCTACTCCTTCAAATGTATCATCGTCAATTACTGACCGAGTTCTTGATATTTGGGTTATTTCGCTTGTTCCAGACAACCCCTGGACATCGGAATTGAGAAAAAGCTTATTGAAGGTATATTCAAGGTCATTCCGTTCATCCTCACCGAGAATGACTCCGGTTTCAATATTTCTTCTTACACTGTTCGGGGAAAAATTCGCACTCATCAGGAGTCCCTCTTTGCCATCACGCAAAATGAACTTTGCGTGAAGGTCATCGAGTCCGCGACAATGAGCACCCTTCCGTCGAAGCCTCTTCAGATTTGCTTCATGCGTATTAACATATCCACCCTCTTCCTGACTTGCCATATGTGCATCATGTTCTGTGATATTGGAGATTATAAACACGGCTATTCCGCGATCAAGTGCATCACAGAGGGCATTAATAACAACAGGATCCTGGAACAGAAAATTTCCTGTCTTGATATATGAACAAGCGCTGTCGATCATCTCGACTATCTTTTTGGTAAGTATCTGATTCTTTGAATCATTAAACAAAAAACTACTCATAATCTTCCTTCAGTTACTAGTTATTGAATGAACTGCTCAATATCCAAAGCCTCAAGCTCTTCATAAAGGCCCAAATCGACAAATTTCCTTCTCCAATCATCTCCTTCAGGATAGTGCTCCTTTATGAAGTCCATTGTTATCTTCCCATTCTTGCGTACATACTCCTTTAGGGCCTTATAACGTTCTACAGTACTTGGAATGTTATTCTCAACCTGAACGATAAAGAACCCGCCCTTCCTTCCGTTGTAAGTTCCTTCACGAACATCGACATCAAAACATACGAACATGGCATCATTAAGAATCTTTACTGGTTCAGATGACCGGCGAAGCATATCTTCCGTCACTTTGACAATAAGAGGATACCCATTTGCAGACGTCGACTTGAAATCACGATAGAAGTCATCATCGTTGACCGAGTCCAGATAATACCGTTTCTGCAAGAAAGTTTTGATTTCCGTGAATGGGAGCAAGAAAAAAGGATTTCCCTCCTTGCGCACATATCCTTCACTACTGTGACATTCCCCGTCCCTAATGGACAGATAATAGAAGTCCTTCACTTCCTTCAGACAATCAACATCAGGAATGAAACGGTCCTTGAAGAAGACATCCCTCCGGTTCTTCTTTGTCTCATTGTCATGACTGAAGACAATATAAACATTGTCTATGCTCTTCATCTCGTACGAGACTATTTCATAATCATGGGATTCGCGTTCGAGAAAGTACTCTGCCTTCGTTTTTGCCGGGAGTTTCTCAAGATACTTCAAAGCACGCTGAAGTTTGGGATCATCGTTACTCAATATGGCTTCGGGAATGATCATTTCACTCTTCCTATCACTATAAGACGCTCTCGCCGCATAGAATTCCTTATCCAGCAACTCCAGGCTTTGTCCGTCAACCACCACATCTCCGTAAACAGTAACATCAGGACGTTCTCCGTTAGCAGACAAATACTTGCGTCTGGCATTTTCAGTAATGTGATACCCAGTTTCGTCTGCAGTTATCATATTATCATCACGAAGTCCTTTCTCCAGATACTTCACGAAGTCTATGTCCATACCGATAAGATTTGACAGATACGACAAATTCGCATTAGGAGACATATCGATGTAGTTCAAAATCGCACGCTCAATAGGGAAGAACGGATCATTGTCCTTGGTCAACATTTTCAGGTGCAACACACATACAGGGCATTGAACCTTCACTGCACCGAACACGGTCAATCCCAGAGATTCACCATATTCACATATTCTTTTGAATGGTTGGTACATCATAAGCCGAGCAGTATATTTTTTTTGCTGTTATCAAATCTGTTAATACGGAAAGTATGGGTATTTCCGCAAATAAGCTTTTTATCCTTCTGCTGCAGATAGCTCTTGGCTATGAATCCGTAAACTCCGTCTTTTACTTCAACGAAATATCTAGAATCAGATTCAGACACGACTACACCGTCAATCCTCTCATTGACCTGATGGCAACCGGTGAAATTCTGAAACGCTCTATCATTGAAAGCGAAACTGAGTCTTGGGAAGCAAACAAGGTCATATGAACTTCCAATCATGCCAACATTCCAAAGCATATCATATGAGATATCCATCACCTCTCCGTTCTCCATTTCTACAGACGTATTTGGGAAATTCTTCTTTTCCCTTACCGTTGCCGAGAATTGCACAAAGCCTCTTTCGAGTCTGTTCAAACGTTCAGACATTGGTATGGAGAAACGAAGACTCCTTTTTTCATAATTGAATTTAGATATCACCACCATTATTAGGTCCCCCTCATGATAATCTATAGTATCACTGTCATTCGTGTTCCTTAATTGAAGGATTCCGGAAACATCTCCGACGCGAATGGTGATAAAAGAAAATTTTTTTATCTTCTTAATCTTTGAGATAACGCCCTCTACGACATCGCCGACATTGTGACTCTCTTTGAAATGCTCAAGGTCTGCAGGATAGAACAATGGCCTTCCGTCTCGCTCTCTAAGACCTCGGAAAACGACATCAAGATGCTCTCTTTTAGATAATCCATTGTCAGGCATGGAGAATCTCATTGTCCCGTTCCCAAGTTTCAGGTCAAAGACTATCTTTCCGTCTCGAATCTCAAAATCTACGTCCTTATAAATTTGTCCAATCTGAGGTTTTGTCTCCAGAAAACGCTCATAATCCGTAGCGTTGCTGAACTTCTTCGTATTTGTTGCAATCGACTCAAACACTTTGACAGGGCTCACCATATCAGGGATACCATAGTCATTGTGGGCCTCAGGACGCTGCAGGGTATTCAGATTACCCACAAGGATGAGTTTCTTTTTCGCACGGCTCAACGATACATTCAAACGGCGCATATCATCGAGGAATCCGACGGTCTTTCCCGATCTTTTTGTAAAAGACCTAACGAATGAGAATATGACTATATCAAACTCACTACCCTGAATCGAATCTATGGTATGGACACAGTCTCTGAACTCGGAATCCCTCAAATGCGAACGCAATCTGTAGTATTGGGACTTGTATGGAGTGATTATTCCAAGTTTGAGGGTTGGATCTGTTGCCATGGCCTCCTGTACCGCAGGAAGGATCTTATTACAGATTATGCTCACCTCCATATCATTGTAGATGCTACCGTCTCCTGCGCTTGATTCCTTCGGATCATTTTCCGGATCGTAGCTCGATGTTGTGGTATCAACAAATACCACAGGATTCTTATATCCGTCAACGTAGACATTCTGTTTTTCAGTACCCTCTCCCGACTTAAGATCTCCGCCATAGAAGAGCTTGGATATATAGTTGCAAATCTCAGGGTGCATACGGAACTGATAATTCAGGGTTATCTTGTTCTCCTTCGGAAAGTGCTCATGATTATAGAAGTCCGCAAACAGGGAGTTGCTGAGAGACAATACCACATCCTTCTCATTCAGTCTTGCATCATCTTCTCCTTCATTATCAGAATCATTCACGTAATCTACGTACTCAGCTATCTCTTGCCGGTCAATGAACGGAGGAAGCTGCTTGTGGTCTCCCACAAGGACGAACCTCTTACCAAGTTGCATCGGAACAATTGTCTCTGCTAAATTGGCCTTCCCGGCTTCGTCTATGATTACAGTATCAAATCTGACACCACCCTGTTTCAGAACCTTGTTCATACCGATACCGATGCAGGTCCCCATCACAACATCTTTTGCCCTGTACATCTCTGCCTCAAGCATATAGCCGTTGATCGATGCAATTTCCACCTCAAGATTATCAAGTATAGTCATGATTCTGTCCTTATCCAGACATGCCTGATCCATGAAATAGGTAAGGAGATGCCTGTGCATATCAAGATACCGTCTCTCCAGTTCCTTTCCGCCCTTCTCATATGTAATGCCGGAAATATAGCCTTGCACATCCTCTTTGGAAACACCCGACATCAGTTTGCTGATGATGACTCTGTTTCTTTCAAGGAAAGAAGAGAATACTTCCGCATCAAAGTTCTTGGTAGATACCGATATCTCTTTGGCATCCTCAAGTCTGAGGATATCCAATTTCTGCTTGTCAAGCCTGTCATATATGTTCGCTACTGCAGCATGCGCCTGGCTGCATACAAGGACTTTCTTGCCTTCCTTGACCAGTTGATTGATAATCTCGACAATGATAGTTGTCTTACCTGTACCTGGAGGCCCCTGGATAAGCAGCACATTCTCGTTCGCTAGAGCTTTCTTTACTGCAAGAGTCTGATTGTTGTCGTCTCCCGCCCTGTCAAAAATCGGATTGACATACTGCAGGCTATCATATTTGGAAACGTTTATCGGTGTGAGCCTGTCATTGATAAGGTCCTGATATATGCCCAACGAATCCTTCCTCACGAATTCATTAAGAGCCCACCTCTGAATCTCAAGATGCTTTGTATTGGCACGACGACGCAGATAGATTCCCCCAGCCAGATAATCATCAAAATCCACATGACCATTCAGAAAAACCAGAGTCGCATTCGAACCGTCACTATGGAGTACTCCAACCTTATGCTCACACTCTCCGGATTCATCAACAATTGAAACATGCAGGCCATCAATACCGTCTTCATCCTCTCCCAACAAATCATCAATATCCTGCTGGTTGAGTTCCAGTTTCAGTGAAACATCACCAATCGCAGATCCGGCGCACGGAGACAAACGGGCGGCTTCAATGAAGACTGGGTCGGAGATTCCTTCCTTTTCCTGTGTAATCTGGTAGCCCAGATAATTTCCGAGTGTTGTATAATCTTCCGCACTGGCAAGGGTCTTTTTTGCAATGGCGTTCTTCAAGCCATAGAAAACCCTGTCATTCACATCGTACAGCTTCGCTATCAAGTCGAGGACTGATGCCGTGCTATAGTCCGATGGAATGCCCTCATACCTTGAAATGAAGTGCAGATACTGGGACGAAATCAAGAGTTTTGCCCTCTTGTTGTTCTTCTTGATTATTGTTCGCGTTGCCCCCTGCGACTGTGAGTCAAAACTTGATACCACGAACTGGCTATCGTCAAGTTTCGTCAGTTCAATAGTTACCGTAGGGTTTGAATGGAACAGAACTATCTTCTCTTTTCCGCTTTCCCTGTCTATGTAGGAATTGATCCAGAAAGAGCGGTCTGTCAGATATCCCGGATGTGTGTTCAGATACGCCAGCATCGGGCTGTTTTCCGGAACTCGGCAGAAGATGTCGCATCGCACCTGATTACAATTCTCCCTCTTGACTGAAGGGTGGTTGGCAAGCAGGTAGTTTACAATGGCCATGTCCTCTTCTGATATCACATCCAGCTCCTCCGGAAGAAGGAAATCCTTTACCAGGTCGTCAACTTCTCGGGGATCTTCCTCCTTTGCAAGGACAAGGGGCTTTACAAATGTCAGCATCTCAAGAGGGGTTTCTCCCTTCTCGGCCAACTGCAGACTAATTGTCTTGTCCTCATCAAGGTCTGTCTCCGTATCGATAGAGTTCTTCAAAACAACTCCCTTGAACGGAAGATCAACCATATCCACGATGTAGCAGTTCGGTGTCTCTCCGCAAATGGCGACCTTGAACATATCACCGCATGTCAAAGACTCAAAAGCCTCCAGAAAAGGCTGCTTCAGTTCTCCAATGTCATAGCCGAGGATAGCATATTCCCCATTGCTGAGGTGGCCCAGAACAGTGAAAGAGTATTCCTCACCTACTGAGAACAGCCCTTTCGACAGAGAGGAGAGCCACTCCATTGAAATCGACAGACCACCGCTGGTGATATGCTGCGGCAAAAGCACTCCGGCCTTGAAATCACCGAAAGACTCAGTCACAACCCTGGACGGGAAACCGATGGACTCCACCTTAAGGGTGACTTCCGTTTCTTCTATAGTCTGTTTTTCCTGTTCCAAACTCTGTTTCACAGAAGAGTCAGCAAGTTCCAGATCATTGTTCTTGCTGATGTTTTCTGTATGGCGCTGATCCTGCCGCTCATACTCTGACAAGTCTTTCTTGTCCCCAGCAAACGCAGACTCAAACAAAGGTAACAACGCATCGCTTACTTTTGCGTTAGGCTTCGAATCTACATAGACACCTTTGGACTCCAGAAAGCTAATGACGGTATACAACCCGATATTGTATTTCTTGATAATCTTGTTCAGTCGAATATCTGCCATAATAGATCAAAATTTCTTAAAGGTAAGAAATAATCTCGTATCCAAATACGATTTACCAGACTATTTCAATTATTTCAGCACAAAGGTACGATGATTAAGCGAACTGGATGTTCGCGAATAACTTTTTCACTTCGGTTTCACCAGCCATCTTCGCGAAGGTAGTAAGGCAGTTGATGCCAAGAGACGTTCTCATTACTTCGAAGTTATGCCTTCAAAAGTCTGACACACTCTGCGATGCATCAATTTTCTTGTCATTCCTTGTATCTACCTTTCCCCTCACAAACTATGCGAACGTAACGGCGGAGACCGCCGTGGAGAGTCATTCCCTGAAGGGCAGAAATCATTCAAAATCACAAATAATTACGAAAATAACGAAGAGAACATGAGGCTCTACAACCGGGTACGACAGATACCTGACGAAGCGTAGAAATCATTCGATATCAGACGATTCAGAGGAACAGATGTGAACCCCATGTGGCAAATTAAAACCCTCACGGTAAGCGTTCACTTCTCCAACCCATTGATTTTCAGCGGATATTTGGAAGATTTTGTTTAACAATCGTTAATTTTAAGGGTTTACATGCTGCAGTAGCACGGCAGGAGGGCTGTCAGGTCCTCGCCTTCATGGGCGGTTTTCAGTTTGCCGAGAAGATAGCTGATGTACTTGCCGGGGTCGATTTCATTGTGTTTGCAGCTCTCGATCACCGAGTACATGAAGGCGTTGTCCACCGCAGAGCTCTCGCTTCCGATATTGCCGGCATTGCGGAGGTTCATCTTGAGTTTCCTTACGCTCTGCTCGCTGATATTGTTCGACACCTCGACATCTCCGCTTTCAAGTACACGTTTCATCGCTGGCCATTCGGCCCTTGCATATCGCATGGCTTTTTTCAGCAGCTCACCACATCCGGCATCATCAGACAGAGCATAGTCGGCAAGTCTATCCTCTATCGATCGCATCAAGTCGGCAGTGCTGCCCGGCTTGAGCCTGGCGACATATCTTTCAGCGCTTGTCATGTCCTGCTCCTTGAAGCAGTGTTCCTTTGCGAAGACCATCCCTATTCTGTCTATGAACCACATCGCCTCATCGTAGTTCTCTTCCAATGCGTTAACAAACAGACGTCGAATGTGAACGAGACAGGCACTCCTCTTCTTGACTCCTCCATGAGGAGGACTTTCCAGCTTCGCCAGTTCCTCGTCTGTCATGTCAAACACCTTATAGCAGACATATCCGTCAGTTGTGTAGAACCCGATGAACTTCTCAAGGTACGGTTTGATGGCTTTCGCGCCATGACTGCCCTCCTCGTAGAACAGCCAGGAGAGTTTCAGCACCTTGGCTGTGATGCTCCAGAAGTACTTTTTCCTATAGACCCTGTTGCCGTCGGCATCCTCGCATCCTACCAGACCGGGAGTCTCGTCTATCATCCAGTAACCTGCTGTAAACATTGCCCGTTCCCAATATTCCCTCATCTTGCCGCGCATATACTCAATGGCTCTGTGGATATTGTCTCCGAGAGTCGATTTCGACATCCGTAGGCCAAGAGCCCTGAGTTTCCTCGCTATCTGCTCGAACGGAGTATTATACCAGAACTTCTCCATCAATATGTAGCCAAGGATATCTGTACCGAAGCAGCAACCTGCTATCGGGCGGTCCACCGTTATTGTATCCAGTGTCCTGATGTTTTCCTCATTGCCGAAGCGTACCGTGGCCGTCTCGTAGATGTGTTCCTCTACCTTCGCCGGGGTGAACAAGTTAACCTTCACGAAGTTCTTGTCTATCTTTCCATTCCTTGTCACATAATATGCTCCTTCCGGCAGTTTATAGTAGTCCTCAAGCCTGTGATATGTCGGACTGTCCGTATATGCAGCCGCTTTCGAGTAATCGATGCGCTCAACTTTCACCTCACTTCCGGGATGAGTCCTGAGCAACCTCTTCTGGATGGCACTCACAGTGTCTCCGGAAGATGGATTGTTCCGCGGAACCTCAGTATCGGCTCCACTGTCAGACCCCGCAGTGCCATCGAAGTTGTCCTTGCCGCTGTTACGATCATCGTCATCACGACGCTTGCCAAGACGACTTGATTTCTCCGACTTGCGGCCGTAGAGCTTACCGGCGTTTACCTTACCGCTGAGCGCAAGGGCGGAGATTTGAGCGGTCAGCTCCGATATCGTTTTGCGCAAGTCTGACAACTGGCCTTCATAAGATGCGCGAGTCTTTTCCTGAGCCGCCCTCATATCCTCTATCATCCCCTTATAGAACTCCTCAACCATTCTCCGGTCACGACCGTCAGATTCGGCAAGCCTTCGCTCCAAGGCGGCTACCGCATCGATCAGCCTTGCATTCTGACCCTTCAGTTCAGCAATGGTCATATACGCCAGTTTGAGTTGTTCTTCGGCTCTCATATTCTTCGTTTTCCTGCATATAAAGGTACGAAAAATAATTGAAACCACAAAGGATTATTTCAATTTATTTTATTGATAATTAAAGATTTAACAGCCTTCTAATCCATGTATTTCACCACCGTAGAAGCGCTTGCCGCGCACTCTGTCAGCATGACAAAGTCCGACCAGCAAATTTTACCTCCGACACGTTCAGGGTCCGTCAGCGGCCTTAAAAAACGGCCTTCGTCCAACCGGATCGTCGTTAGTTCATAGCGGTTGTATTCGCGTATGAGAACCTTTTTCACTCTGGGGTTGCGCCCGCTAAACACATATACGCTCTTGGGCTTCCGGGGATTGTGACCTAAGTCTTCGCTGATGATTCCGCAAAGGCCGTCGATACCTTTCCGCATATCTACCTTGCCCGTATACAGGTACAGCCCATATTCGCTCGTTATCGATATCATTGTCAGTTCAGAATCTTGCGGATTGCACTTATGACCTCCTCCACATCACCGCCCTTGCGACTCATAACCAGACCATTGTTGAACCGGATGCGGATCTCACAAACCTTCATCGGCTCATCGCGTTGCACCGATGATTGAGGCACATCTGGATTTACCTCTATGAAAACGGGATGCTTGTCCGCGATGATCTTCGCATCCATCTCGCTCTGACCTTCTCTCGCCAGCTTGCAGAACTTCCAGTAGTCGTACCCCTCGTCCTCGCAAAACTTTTTCATTGAACGACCACGGCCGTATCTGTGATACTGACGCAGCGCCGCTGCATAATCAACCACGCCCGACTGGGCGGATTCCTGTGCTGTTTGATTCTTTGTTTCCATTTGCCTTGAAATTTGATTTCGGCAAAGGTGGATCCTATTTTTCAAAAGGTAAGGCGGAGAAGTGAACGCTTACCCCTCACGGAGCAGCTCATGGAGGCCATCCCGAGTTCTAATAGTACAAGGAACACTCTGGGAGAGAGGATCTCCTAGGGGATTGCAGATTCCCTGATAATCTATACCCACAACAATAGCGTACCTTACATAGACTATATCCTTAATATCACGTAGTCTGGCAACGAGACAGCAATTAACGTAAAGATTACCAAGTTGGTTGATAACTGTGACCGCGAATTCATAGGACGCCATAGGAAGCAGAGGGAGAAACACTACCAGCCCCTCGGAATGATTAAAACACCTTACCCATTACCACTACATCAAACACAAAAGTTACTTCGATGGATTCTCACGGGAACTGTCCCCCTTTATCCATGGTATAGACTTTGTTGAAAAACATCTCGGGACCGACTTCAGATTCAATGAATGCGGGAAAACCGTCTCCGTCAGCATAAGCCGTGACCATATTATTGTCTTAAAATATATGGACAAGATCCAGTTTGACCCACTTCAGCTACATGACTACGTGGACGCTAAAGGGATGCAAAGAGTAATTCGCTCACTGCGGCCTGTCCTTTTGCAACCTCAATGAGGTGTATTACGAACTGCACGACCAGACTCCAAACTGGATAGCAGTCGTTTCGGAACTCTCATTCGGTTTACCTACAAAGAGATAACGATTAATGTTGAAGAAAGAGCCGAAGAATACTAAGGAGATATCCCTTATCTTGCGAAAGCAATGACATGGGAACGTGATTGCAGTTGCCAACACGTCCCCTTTTTCACATTTAGACGTCATACTCTCCCGTCCAGTAGTCATCATCTTCATCAGGAAACATATCGTGTAGGATATCGTCTGGATCAGGATCTGAATCTGAATCATCGTCGTCATCATCTGACGAGCAGTACAAGATACCATATCCGAACCTGTCGGAGATGGATGATTTTTTGTTCTGGTCAGCCACCAGTTGTGCGAGGCAGAACAATGACGGCACGCTTGAAATCATAGAAGTTATCATATCTTTGGATTATTGGTTTTAATTGTTGATGGGGAGGCGGTCTGTCGAAGGACATATATGCACTCCAGACATAGGGGAAATTCTTTCTTGCTTTTCAAGGATTACAGATCCGTTGTTATTGAATGCGGTTCTTCTATAGTCCTTGTCAATAGCCTGCATCACCAAAGCAGTTCCGTAAACGACCATCCGTTCTCCTGCAGATATGGAGAACGTGCCGATTGTCAGACCTACAGCAAAGGTGCCAGCTCCTGCAACGCCACCGTCAGCGACCTTACCCATTACTACATGGATACCGGCTATACTTGCACCACCTATGATAGGTGCAGCAGCAAGCATCGCTATTGTGGCGACACCCATGCGGTGGCATTTTTTTGCGACCTTCTTCATCTTGCAGGCCTTGTGGAATTTGTCAGCAAAAGGCTCAACGAACACGGATCGACTGAGCATCCGACTTGATTGCAGCTTCAAGCTGCTCTATTTTTCTTACTATATTCATGTTTTTTAATTAATCCTTACTTCTCCTCTCTTTTCCAACGATGCAAAGATACGAACGTATAACGAAATGTATGTTCGTCAAAAAACTATGCCGCAAAAAATGATCCCTACCTTAAAAGGCGTTTAGTCTCTTCTTGTACCTGTTTCTATAAACTAGTAGCCTGTAACATCTAAACATAGATTTTAATTGTCGGATACAAGTGCTTGACCCTTGTTCTGGCATCTCCCACGGAGAACTGCCAGCCCACTCCTTTTTGCCTCTTGTTCCTGTCACCGGACTCGTCGACAAGGAGCAGCACGTTGGCCCTCCGGATCTCCATCGCTCCGGAAGTCCCTTTTCGGACTGTTCTCTCCAGAGATGAACGCTGCTTTTTCGTGAGAACTATACGTAGTTTCCTGTACTTTGCCATTATTTTGCAAATTTCGTTGATTATGACAAATATGCAAAATTTCTCGCATGAATTAAAGATTTAGATGTTACATTACAATATAATAGTGAATCCTATATGAAAGTAATTCTTTCTTTAATTTCGTTTGATGAGTTGAATTCCTCTCTTAACTGCTCGAAATGGAACTCGTTATTTTTGTAGCCTAATTCTTCAAGATCCTTGTCGTTTAAACTGTTCACTGTAGGCCAACCCCTGAAACAATTGTTTGCCTTATTGAACTTAGAAACGATGTTATGCCAGTAAAATTCGTCATACTGGCCTGTGGAGTGTTTTATACAATACTCTTTTGTACGATCGTCAACGATGATAAAATGTCCCATTTTTAAGAACTTGTTTTGAAATGAATCAAAAAAATGTTATATGTGTGTAAGTGGTTGATTATTAACTATGTGGCTAAATAGATTCCATAATCTTATAATTATAAAGCACTTAAGTTATGATGATGTATTCAACCAGCCTCACTGATAATCAGTGGCAAGTTACAGAAAAAATCATAAACGCGCAAGAGAGGAAACATTAACTCCAAGGCAACCGCATCAAATTATTGCACCCCTTAGTACGTGAATTTAACATATTTTTGTATAATTAACTATCAAGTTTGACGGTCTTTGCCTTTGCAGGGCGTCCGCGTCGTTTCGGGGAGACCTTTCTGGATTTGTATTCAGTTCCGCAACCTTCAGGGATGTCAAAGCCGAAGGCCTTGCAGATATC
>OQVR01000982.1_pt1 | contig 12683 bp, 10 predicted proteins | sample 1691521 | NCBI WGS metagenome assembly OQVR01 (sample SAMN03418256, study PRJEB22391) | human gut metagenome | biome: human-gut; feature: organic feature; material: feces | host: Homo sapiens | place: Tanzania | collected 2013-01
TTTGTATTTTTGCCATGCCTGATGAGGTTTTGTTTGATTATTTTTGCAACACTAAATTAAGTGAATCCTCTGATATGGCAAAATCCTGGGCAACTTTTTGTTGCTCAGGTACTTAAAATGTTTAATTTACAATAGTGTTGCGGAATTAAGGTATATTTTCAAATCGTAAAGTCTACTAAATTTTACTTTATATGACAAAAATTATAATTCGAATGTGTTTATGTCTATTGCTTTTAGGCATTAGTCTTAATATGAAATCACAATGTAGTCAAGAAATGTCTTCCTTGACGACGGGAAAATACTTGTTAATGCCTATAAAAGGTCTTGTTGTAGGCGAAAGTGGCAAAGACTGTGTTTGGGATTTTTCAGATTTGAAATATTCAAAATCTACGCAAACATTATTGTGCAAAGTAGACTCTGCAGGACAGATTGAAATCTCAGATGACAAACAAATATCATATTATGCCATTAATGGCGACACTGTTTGGCAGATGGGTAAGGAGTCGCCTTTGGAAATACTTGAATATACCTCGCCAATTTGTTGCTTAAAAGTTCCGATTGAGTTTTGTGATTCTATATCCCATGAGTTTGAAGGTAATGGTGTTTATTGTGGCGATCATTATCTCAAGGAGAAAGGTTCTTACAAGGTGGTGGTGGATGGTATAGGCGATATTGTTTTCTCAGATGCAGATACCCTTCGAAATCTATTTCGTGTGTATAAGCAGAAAGCTTATGCAGTGGCTATGGATTTAGACTCCCCCGTTATTGACTCTATGCACTTGAAGCAGGTGATAGAAGAACGTTATGAATGGTATGTGAAAGATGTTCCTCTTCCATTATACTCTACTATTACTACCACAAAATATGTAAATCTCATGCCAATATCTACATCTTATCGCTCCTATTGTTGTATGCCTAAAGGTTTTAGCAATATGCAAGAATATATCCAAAGCAAAGATAGTTTGGATAGTCTGGAGAATGTTAATGTGAAAGATATAATACATTATGATATTGAAAAGACAATAAGCAAATTAATTGTGAATTTTAATCTTGATTCAGATGCTTATGTTTCTATGCTGTTGGCAAACAATATGGGTATGATATATGATAGTAAGAGGTCGCACTTGGCGAAGGGTACAGGATATAAATTCGCTTTTGACATCAATGGGTTGAAATCTGGTGTATATGTCGTCTACATAAATGTTGACGGTGTTGTTTATAGCGAGAAGATAAAGGTGTAGAATAATATCGTCCATAAAGCAATGAGTAAGTTGAATGATGTTTTTAATAAGACAAAGAACGTAAGTCTTGTTCTATGTATCTTTGGTTTTGTATTTCTTGGCGTTGATGATTGCAAAGCCCAAGACAGCACAAACTATATACTTTCAGAGACTTACCTATCAAAATCTTCAAAGATACAGCAGTATGAGTTTTTCGATGGTTTAGGTCGTTCGACCATTACAGCTAATAATGGCATTGATGGCAGTGGCAAATTCTCCTATACATTGAAGAAACATAGTGGCGAAGGTAATGTTGTAGAACAATGGCTGCCAGTGTTAGGTAATAAGACGATAGAAACTAAAACCATCGACGATATACAACGAGCAGCCTCTTCGGATTATTCCGACAGCTATGCCTATGACGATAGCGAATATGATGCCTTGAACAGACCTATACGGCATCACAAGGCAGGGCAAGCATGGAAGTCCAAGCCTGCGACAACGACGTATATTACAAATGCAGCTAATGACGTGAAAAGATACCTCATCTCGGCATCAAATACTAAAAATGTGGTGTTCAATGGCTATTACCCTAAAGGCACTTTGCATGGTATATGCTATACTGACGAGGATGGTGTAAGCATCAGCACGTATACCGATGCATTCGATAGAAAAGTGTTGGAACGTCGTGGCAATGGTTGCGACACCTATTATGTATATGATGACTTAGGACGGCTCACTTTTGTACTCCAGCCCATGTATCAGCAAGAAGCTAATGCCGACAAATATGCCTATCTGTATGAATACGACCTACGTGGAAATTTAATAAAGAAGAAGTTGCCAGGCTGCGATGCGATAGAGTACGTTTACGACAAATACGATCGCTGTGTGTCCATACAGGATGGTGAACTGAGAAAGAAAGGCAAGTGCAGGTTTATGCTTTACGACAAGATGGGCAGACTTGCCCTGCAAGGATTGGCGAACGGCAACCTCGTAAGTGGCAGCTTAAGTGTAGTTGACCATGCCTGCAACATCCGCATGGGAATATGCGGCACGGACTACAGAGGAGCGATAGTACCACTATTTAGGAACTCAAAGATAGACGTAATGGAAATCGTAAACTACTACGATGACTACAGTTTTTTGGACGGAACAAACAAAGCTCAGTTTCAAGGCATCAGCCGTCCCGACTCGTCTGTGTCGAAGGGACAGCTCACAGGTACATTGCGGCTTGCGTCTAACGGAGAGACGACGGCAGAGGTGTATGCCTACGACTTGCTTGGCAACAAGACGCAGACTCAAAGCCGAGCGCTCGGCAGCGGCATGGAGACACAGACCAATACCTATACTTATACCAATAAGCCTGCCACCTTGGAATATGCCCTGCGACCAATGTCTGGCAAGACCTTGACTTATAGCATACGAAACGAATACAGCACAACGACAGATGCGCTGATGAGTGTCTCTTACCGAGCAAAGGCAGACACGTCGGCAATAAAGGACTGGACATTGTGTTATCTATATGACAAGCATGGCAGACTGTCTACGACCTATCGTCCGAAAAACCTCCTGGATCTCCGTGGCGACTGCAAGTACAAGGTGGACTATGGCTACGACATACACGGATGGACACGCAGCATCACGGGCAAGCGCTTCAGCGAGTGCGTCTTTTACGAAGACGGGCAGGGCATGCCTGCGTACAGCGGCAACATCAGTGGCGTGGCATGGAGCCGTGCCTCCTCTTCCATCCAGAAAGGCTACCGCTATTCGTATGACGGGCAAGGCAGGCTCGCAAGCTCGGAGTATGGCGAGCAGGAGTTCTCTAACAACCTCGGGCGCTACGACGAGGGGGTGTACTATGATGCCAACGGCAACATCACCAGGATAGTGAGGAACGGCTTGCGCCAAGACGGCACGTATGGAGCCATAGACAGCCTTCGCCTGTCATACAACGGAAACCAGCTGAAGTCCGTTTTGGAGTTGGCTCAGCCCGTGCTCTACGCAGGCTCCATGGATGTAAGCCGAAGCTCCGACGGCATCGAGTACAACGCCAACGGCTCGCTGATAAAAGACCTAAGCCGTGGCATCGTGAGCATCGAATACGACGCAGGCAACAACCCCAAGCAGATAGTGTTCGACAACGGTGACATGACGAGATACGTGTACTCAGCCGCAGGACAGAAGCTGCGCACCATCCACTACAAGTCTTTCAAGGGCGACAGCCCAAGCCCAAGCCTTGCAGGCGGATATGGCGCTTCTGACTACCTGTATGTGGACTCCACCGACTATATGCTCGACGGAAATGTGGTCTGTACCAACGGCAGGCTGTCCCACCTGCTGTTCGATGGCGGCATCCTGTTAGCAAACTATGCACTGAAGGTTCAGCTATGGCCAGGCTCGGGCAGAGAGCTTGGCAACGGCAAAAGCAAAAGCCTTCAGATAGGCACGCCATCGTCATCATCCGACGACCAGATGGAGACAATCCTGCGCCTGTACTTCTACTACAAGGACCACTTGGGCAACAACCGCGAGGTGGTGGACGAGAGCGGCAATACCTACCAGTCCACCGACTACTATCCCTATGGCACGCCCCATCTCGACAGGCACTCGCCACTGCAGGCGATCCTTCAGCCATACAAGTACAATGGCAAGGAACTCGACATGATGTCGGGCTTGAATACCTACGACTATGGCGGTCGTCAATACTATTCAGCCATACCTATGTGGGATAGGGTAGACCCATTGTGCGAGGACGATTACCATACAAGTCCCTATGCCTATTGTCTTGGCAGACCAACGATGCTGATAGACTTGGATGGGTATAAACCTACGGAAGAAGAGGCGGCGAGGATAGCAGACCATGTGTATGGGAATGGCGATGTAATGCTCATTGGTGGATGGAGAGTGTCTAAACGAAAGTTCGAAAATGTTAATTATATAGACGACGGATCTGGTTTTAAATCTAAGCTTTACGAACGAACAATTGATGGAAAGACGGAATATGTATATGCCACTGCAGGAACGGATGGACTAAGTTGGAAAGATTGGAAAAATAATGTTCAACAATTTGAGGGAAAATCACAGCAATATAAAATCTCTAAGTATAATGCAGAAAAAATATCCGATGCGTTATATGATAGGGAATTAACTTTTGTTGGACATTCCTTAGGTGGCGGTTTGGCAGCAGCAAATGCTGCTAATACTTCTAATAGAAAAAGATTGGCAATGACATTTAATGCAGCGTGGGTGAGTTCAAGTACAGTGCCAAATTCTATTATGAAAAATGCAAACATTGATGCCTATGTAAATATTGGGGATGAACTTTATTACATTCAAATGAGAAATTTCAAAGTTAGAGCCAATGGTAATTTTCATTGGCGTTATGGTAGACGTTCGCTATTAGGTCATAGTATAAAAAATTTTTATTCTTCTGATTCTAAAGTGTTTAATCAGTATTATAAGAGTATTCAATCTCTGTATATACAAAGTAGTTCCTTTTCTCCTTTCACTTTTTAATCTAAAATGTTATGCATAAGAAATGGCTTAAAATGTTAGCATTTTTGTTGGCGTTATTATATTTTTTTGAAAATAGAAATATTCCAGTTGAAAAAGATTCTTATCGTGGCTGGGATGTTTGTAGGTTTCAAGGCACAAAAGCGTGGAATTTGGCTAAGGCAATTGATGACCAAAACATACGAGAAATACGCCGTCAAGTTGTTGTATTGAAAGTTCCTATAGATACAAAGGATAGAAAAAAACTATTTACTCCATTAATGTATGCCGTATTTAATAATAATATTCAATCAGTAAAAGTGTTGTTAGAATTGGGCGCAGACCCAAATATTCCTACGGATAGTATATCTGATAAAGGTGATAATTCTGTAATTATTGCTAGTAGATATTCCGATATTTCTATAGAAATACTTAAATTACTTTTGAAATATGGTGGTAATCCTAATTCTACAGAGTGTGGTAGAAATTATGATATGGATGGTGATTGGATTCCTGCTCGTAGTTCTGCTTTGAGCTGTGCTGTATCTATTTCGGGGGAAATAGAAAAGGTTAAAATCCTTGTTGAAGCAGGTGCTAATGTTAATAACTATGATGGGGATTTTCAAGATGCGCCTTTAATGGATGCTCTTCTATTGGATCGTATGAATATTGCATTATATCTGTTAGAGCATGGGGCTGATTACAACTATAAGTTTAGAAGCTGTGCCCCATCTTCTGGTGGAGGAAGTAGGGACGTAGATATTTTGTATAGGTTAAGACAATGTATTTATCCTTTAGATTCGCAAGAATATAAAGACAAACTTAAGGTTATAAAGTTCTTGAAAGATAGAGGCGTAGATTATAGGAAATCGCTTGTTGATGTTGAAACAAAAAAAATGATAAACAATGTAATGCACTTCAAAACATATAAGGAATATCAAAATTATCTTAAAAGGTATTGAAATAGTTCAATTTAAATGTAATCTAAAATTATAAACATATGATATTATCGTTGTTGTCGCAATCTGTGAAGTTAAGAAGTCTGCTATTAGCAATCAATTTTCTGACAGCTCTTAGTGCTTTCTGTCAGGTAAGGGAAATTCGCAATGCTCCATCGCCCGAGGTAGCAAATTTGGGGACTTTCGGAAGCATTCCAGTAGGTCTTTATACAGGTACACCAAATATCTCAATCCCATTGTATACTATGTCGGTAGGAAACCTGTCGATACCGATTGAGACTATCTACCACACGTCCAATGTGAAACCGCATACACCACCCTCAAGCCTCGGCATTGGCTGGGTGCTTTCGTCAGGCGGATATATAGCCCGAAACGTGAAAGGAGTGCAAGACGAGAAAGAAGCAGCTTACGGCAAGCCTGGCTATTATTTCAACCATGACAAGATAGACACTATAGAAAACAGTTCGGACAAGGCAGCAAAGTTGAAGCAACAGACGAAGCTGTCAGGAAATGGTTGGTTTGAGCTGTCGGCAGACGAGTTTACCTTTAGCTTCAATGGCTATAGTGGCAGCTTCTTCATGGACAAGGATGGCAAGTGGCGAGTCGTATCAGACGACAATATAAGGGTGGAGTTTGACGAGGTCACGGGTTTCAAGTCCATAACGGATTTGAGAAAAGGGTTCTCTCTCCAATACTATAACAAGGATTCAAACAAACGCTTCTTTGATAAGTTTACGCTTGTAACTCCAGATGGAACTCGTTATGAATTTGGTGGCGATAATGCTACAGAATATAGTGTACCATATTACAATCAAGTGAAAGGCGATATCATGGCAACATGTTGGCGACTATCTAAGATTACGACTATTGACAAACGCATTATACGTTTAGATTATGCTGCCGACTCTTATATGTGCGATATACATTATGCTCCTCAAATGGTCGTTTTGCTCATCTTCAGTTCGATGGTGGACTACTATGGGCAAAATATATGAAATCCATACATTTAATAAATCATAAGCAACAGCCGACTCAAAGCTCGCCTGTTGAAGCCACCATAACAGATCAGTTTGATACAATGAATTTGCATTTAGGTTTTTATTACAAAGACCATTTAGGCAATAATAGAGCAGTTGTAGACGAACAAGGCAAAACGCTTCAATCCACTGATTATTATCCTTATGGTATGCCATATTTCAAAGAATTTGGGAATCAACTTAAAGAATTTGTATTACGGGGAAATATAAAGTTTGTGGCATAATCGATTTTAAGCTAACAACTGCAATAATAAGCAAGCCCCACATTGCCTTAACAAATATGTAGGCAATGTGGGGCTTATTAGGTATATTAAAATGATTCTTTATAATAATGTCTGTATTTGGGCGTATACTATTCAAATAATCCTCCAGAATATGTGTTGCGTCCCATGTGCTCGTAGGCAAGTGGTGTAGCCATACGTCCGCGAGGAGTACGCTTTATGAAGCCTTCCATGATGAGGTAAGGCTCATATACCTCTTCTATAGTTCCTGCATCTTCGCCAATGGCAGTACCGATGGTAGACAATCCAACAGGACCACCCTTGAACTTATCGATGATGGTGAGGAGAATCTTGTTGTCTATCTCGTCAAGACCATATTGGTCGATGTTTAATGCCCTTAAAGAGAGGTTGGCAATATCGCAAGTTATGGTGCCATTACCCTTTACCTGAGCGAAGTCGCGCACACGGCGGAGTAGGGAGTTGGCAATACGAGGCGTACCACGTGAGCGACGAGCAATCTCTAAAGCTGCATCATCTTCGATAGGCACACGCATAAGCATGGCGCTACGCTTGATGATTCGCTGTAGCGTTTCGGGATCGTAGTATTCCAAGTGCATGTTGATACCGAAACGAGCTCTCAGAGGAGCTGTGAGCATACCGCTACGTGTGGTTGCACCAACGAGGGTGAAAGGGTTTAGGTCTATCTGTATGCTTCGTGCAGATGGACCTTTGTCTATCATGATGTCTATACGATAGTCTTCCATAGCAGAATACAGGTATTCTTCCACTATAGGCGACAGACGATGAATCTCGTCGATAAATAGCACATCGTTAGGTTCAAGCGATGTTAGTATACCTGCCAAGTCGCCAGGCTTGTCTAATACAGGTCCGCTTGTTATCTTAAATCCTACGCCAAGTTCGTTGGCTATGATATTGCTAAGAGTAGTCTTGCCGAGTCCTGGAGGACCATATAATAAGGTATGGTCGAGAGGCTCGCCACGATATTTGGCAGCTTCAACGAATATCTCAAGGTTTTCTACCACCTTGGGCTGTCCGTTGAAATCGTCAAATCTCAGAGGTCGCAAGGCATTTTCAAATTCTTTTTCTCCCTTGCTGAGTCTTTCTTCGTGTATGTCGAAATCTTCTGTCATTTAATTGTCTATGTGTATTATGCAACTGCAAAAGTAAGGCTTTTATTTCATATCACCAAATGGGCAGTCATTTCACTTCCTTAAATCCGACTGTCTTTATGCCATTATCAGATGGCACACACCACCTGCCATGCTCTTCACCATGCCCTTCATTTCGAGAGTAAACATTAGCGACGACACTTTGCCTATGGCGAAGCCCGACTTTGCTGACAGCAGATTTATCTGTAGGTCGTTGGTTGTGGTAAGGATGTCTACTATATGTTGCTCGTCGGCAGAAAGGTCGGGGAACAGCTGTCTTTCTATACCCTGCTTCTTGGCTTCTCTGAGCTTAGCATCATTCTCCCAGCCCATGGCGTTGACGAAGTCTTGTGCCGAAGTTATCAGTTGTGCCTTGTTGTCTCTGATAAGGTTGTTGCAACCTATGCTATAAGGCAATCCTATGTTGCCTGGAAATGCAAACACATCCCTGCCATAGCTGTTTGCTATGCCCGTGGTGATAAGTCCGCCACCCTTTTCTGCGCTCTCTACTATGATGCAAGCATCGCTCATTCCTGCCACGATACGGTTTCGCCTAACGAAGTTCACCTTGTCGGCATTGGTGTTGATAGGAAATTCTGTTAGCAGTCCTCCTTGTTTCACCATCTTGGCTGCCGTATCACGATGGCCAGAAGGATAGATGGTGTCGAGACCATGAGCCAATACGCCTATAGTCTCCATGCCTGCAGCCAAAGCGCTGCGATGGGCACAGATGTCTACACCATAGGCAAGTCCGCTAACTATCAACGTGTCGGGGCATGCTATTTGCAGCTCTTTGGTAAACTTCTGAATGATATCCTGACCGTAGGCAGTAGCATGGCGAGTGCCTATGATGCAGATTATTCGTTTGGCGTTGAGGTCGGCATTGCCCATATAATAAAGCATCACAGGAGCATCAGGACATTCTGCCAAGCGCTGAGGATAGAGTGGGGAACTTATGGCAAGCGGTTTGATGCCATTATCCAAATCCCATTGCAGTTCGCTCTCAGCCCATTTCCTGTGGCTCTCAGCATTCTTGAAAGCTTTCACCAGGCGTGGCGTAGCTTCAGGTATCAGCTGCTTGATGTCGCCACTTGCCTCGATAATCTGCGTTGCCGAGCCAGCTTGCGCATACAGCTCGTGTAGCCCCGTGAGGTTATAGTAGCCGATGCGCGACAAGATCATCGCATTTAGCGTTTCTTTGATATCTATATCCATGATGATAGTGGTGGAGCCTTTATTCCATAGAAGATGCGAAATAAGGTTCGAAAGCCTTATCGTATTCCTCGCTATTACCTAATCTGCCATTTATGAGGCATACCAATTCTACCGTGGCGCGACAAGATAGTTTGTTGTCTGCCTCGCGAATGATATCTTGGTGGAAGATGTATCTCACCCCTTGTTTCTCTATCCAGAGCCTCGATATCATCACGTCGTCGCAACGTAGAGGCACCTTATATTGTAAGTTCATACGTGCCACAACAGCATCCACACCCTTCTCGTGCATTTTGGCAAAGCTTAGTCCTGCTTCACGTAGAAACAAGTGGCGCGTATGCTCCATATAGTGTAGATAGTTGGCGTTGTTTACTATACCTTCGATGTCGCACTCATAGTCGCGAACCTCAATTTTTGTTTCAAATATATATTTACTCATATCTTTTTTACTTTTCTACTTTTCTACTTTTTTACCCTTTTACCCTTTTACTTTTTTACCTTTTTACCCTTTTACCTTTCAAATATTCATATCCTATTCGGCAACGTAGGCAGTCTTTGCGGTCGCAATATACCTTTTTTAGTTGTATTAATGCTTGCGAGTCGGAAGCTGTATCGGCATGCAGTCCCACCTCTTGCCACATCCTTACCACCATATTGTTCTCCACCTTCAGCTGGTCGAGCAATTCGAAAGCCCTGTCGCATAGCTCCTCTTTACCTTTGTATCTGCCGTAGGCAAACAATATTGGAACCACAACATTTATTATTAGCACATTTATCGATTGCTTCGACATTTGCTTGGTGTTCTTAGTGCTTTCTTGTCCGAAGTTGTAATGCGTCTGCCAATAGTCGGTAGGCGTGGTTGTAAATAGAGATTGCAGAGCCTTGATATCCTTACATTCCAACAGTTGACTAAGATTAGCCTTACGAGCGAAATAGAGATTTGCCAATTGCGATATTCTTATCTGCGGAAAGTTCTGCGGATGAAGCCTTAGAAATCGCCATAGCTTGTAGTCTATAGGTTTCATCGAGAATTTGTGCGACAGATATTTATATTCTCTGCACAATTCTATGTAGTGAGCATCTGCAGCAGCCTCTTCTCTATACCTTTCGGGTATAGCTCTTGGGTCTAATAGTCCTGCTTGACCTAAGAATATAGCTTCTATCTGCATTATGTCGTCGCGATGGTGAGCCACACTCGATAGTGGAACATTCTCAGCCCATGTCTCAAAGGCATCGCTATTTATGCCGAAGCCAAAATATCGGGCAAGGGTAATGAAGTAGGCATCCTCCCACGAACCATTACACTTCTTCAACCTTTCCGTTATGGCGTCAGTCTTCTGTTCCAATCGTTCTGTCACCAAGGCGCTCATCCACGAGTGGATGGTTAGCGAACTTAGCTCCGGCACAATCTTATAGCATGGCGGATAGCTGTCGGTAGAAAGCAAGTCTTTGTAGTTGTCAGCCACGCTCTTGGGTACCTTTATCTCAAGTTGAGGCAGTAGTCTGCCGTCGGAAGTTTCCACAGCCGAGTTGGCAACTTCCACCACGTGTAGTATCACGTTGTCGTATCTTGGATCTTTGTCGTGATTGTGCTGATACCAGTCTGTCGACTTGTCGTGTATCTCAATATTTCCCACCCACATGGTGCCATCAATCTTCACTTTGGCATTAAAGAAGTCGGGACCTGCATTGGTGTTATGCAGTCCTGTATCAATTATTTCTACCTCTTTGCCTTCGGTCGTAGTGAGGTCGTAAGGTTGGAAAAGTTTATGTTTCCAGCAGTAGTGCAGTAGTTGTTCCATAAACCGATAGATGTTAATAATGTTGCAAAAATACAAAAAATAATCCTTAAGTAAAGACTTATTGTATGTTTTTCTTTTGCTATTTCGTCTAATTAGCTTATCTTTGCATGCAAAATACTGACATATCGCATGTTAGGTGGATATGTCTGCAAACAATATTGAACATAAAACACAATAAACATGAAAATTGCATTGATAGGCTACGGCAAGATGGGCAAGATGATTGAGCAGATTGCCAAAGACCGTGGACACGAGATAGTAAGCATTATAGATGTAGACAACCAAGAGGATTTCGATTCTCCAGAATTTGCTTCGGCTGATGTTGCCATAGAGTTTACAGCTCCACAGGCTGCTTACGGCAACTATCTTCGTGCTTTTGCACACAACGTGAAGGTGGTTTCTGGTTCTACAGGATGGATGAAAGAGCATGGCGACGATGTTCGTCGTATGTGTACCGAAGAGGGTCAGACTCTCTTCTGGGCTTCCAACTTCTCTATTGGTGTAGCCATCTTCTCTGCCGTAAACAGATATTTGGCAAAGATTATGAATGGCTTCGAGCAGTATGATGTGAAGATGGAGGAAACACACCATATCCATAAGCTTGATGCTCCAAGTGGTACTGCCATCACTCTTGCTGAAGAGATTGTTGAGAATCTCGATAGAAAGACCGACTGGGTGAAAGGTGCTGTCAACTGGCCTGACTCTCCTGAGAAGAATGAGGCTGCTACTGAGGCTAAGCCTACAGACCTTGTCATCGATGCTGTTCGTCGCGATGAGGTGCCAGGCATTCACGAGATAACCTACGACTCTGATGCAGATGCCATCACTATCTGCCACAACGCACACTCTCGTAAGGGCTTTGCTCTTGGTGCTGTATTGGCAGCTGAATATACCAAGGATCACAACGGATTGCTTACAACAAGCGATTTGTTTAAGTTTTAATACCAATTAGCCTTCCACTCATCAATATTGATAAACGATAGTGGATTGGCTTCATAACAATAATATATTGCTCTTTAGCACATTATAAAACAGAAATGATTGATAAGCAAAAGAAACAACTGAATATGAAGGTGCAATGGACCAAGTTGTCTATTGTGTTAGCCTTGTATCTACTCTTCTTATTGTGGGTGAAAAGTTGGTGGGGACTTCTCGTAGTTCCTTTCATCTTCGATGTTTATATCACTAAGAAGATTCGTTGGCAATGGTGGAAAGACTCAGAAGGACCAGTAAGGTTCATCATGTCGTGGGTAGACGCTCTTGTGTTTGCTCTTGTGGCAGTATATTTCATCCATCTGTTCTTCTTCCAAAACTTCGTAATCCCATCATCTTCTTTGGAGAAGAGCCTTCTCACAGGCGACTATCTGTTTGTTTCTAAGGTTAGCTACGGACCTCGCATTCCGCAGACTCCGCTCACTATGCCTATGACACAGCATACATTGCCGGTGTTTGAATGTCCTTCGTACATAGAGTGGCCACAGTGGAAGTATGAACGTGCAAAGGGATTGGGACATGTTGAGCAGAACGATATCGTAGTGTTCAACTATCCTGCTGGTGATACACTTTGCTCG
>OQVR01000983.1_pt1 | contig 12655 bp, 10 predicted proteins | sample 1691521 | NCBI WGS metagenome assembly OQVR01 (sample SAMN03418256, study PRJEB22391) | human gut metagenome | biome: human-gut; feature: organic feature; material: feces | host: Homo sapiens | place: Tanzania | collected 2013-01
AGAAATAGGAATATCCGTACTGACCCGTGCTCTCGTAGAGACGGCCATTGTGGAAGAAGAGTCCCTGGGTATAAGATTCCGTGGAATGGGGATATTCGTTCACGACCTCGATGGTGCAGCGCGTGGCCTCAACCACCGGAGCTGACTTTTTCTGCCTGTCACGGCAACCAGTTCCGAGAAGGAGCGGAAGAATGAGAACGACAATCCTCAACATATTTGTAATCATTAAATTACAACACATTTTCATATTCACAACGACTTTGCGCATACGGGCTTCATCTCCTGAGTCTTCGGTTCGGACTTTTTCGCGGAGCCTTCGGCATTTTTCATCGCGGCCTTGATGAACGCGACGAAAATCGGCTGAGGGTTCTCCGGGGTGCTCTTGTATTCCGGGTGGAACTGCACTCCGATAAAGAACGGATGGGACTGGAGCTCGACGATTTCCACGAGACGGGTGTCAGGGTTGCGTCCGGAGGCAATGAGACCTGCTTTCTCGAAGAGGCCGAGGAAGTCGCTGTTGAGCTCGTAACGATGACGGTGACGCTCTGAAATCTTGGTGGTACAATAAATCTTCTCGGCGAGAGAGCCCGGCTTTATTTCGCAGTCGTATGCGCCCAGACGCATGGTTCCGCCCTTTGAAGTGGTGCTCTTCTGGTCTTCCATAAGGTTGATGACAGGGAAAGTCGCGTTCGGATTGACCTCAGTCGAGCAGGCTCCGTCCATCCCGAGGACGTCACGGGCAAACTCAACCACACACATCTGCATTCCGAGACATATTCCGAAGAATGGTATTCCCTTTTCGCGGGCATATCGGATTGCGACAATCTTTCCCTCCAGTCCCCTCTCTCCAAATCCTGGAGCAACGAGGATTCCATTCATCTTTCCGAGCAGTTCCTCAACGTTAGCCTCATTGAGGTTCTCGCTATGGATGTACTGAACGTTCACACGGCATTCGTTAGCCGCCCCTGCATGAACGAAGGCCTCACGGATGGACTTGTAGGCATCCTGCAGGTCATATTTTCCGACGAGGGCAATGTTGACCGCGTGCTTCGGATTGTCAAGTTTATGAAGGAAATTGTTCCATTTTTCGAGGTTCGGCCCAGGTATGTCGGTCAGCGCGAAATGATTGAGAACGAGCTTGTCAAGCCCCTCTTCCTTCATCTTGAGCGGTACCTTATATATAGAGTCAGCGTCAATCGACTGAATGACATGGCCCGGCTTCACGTTGCAAAACAGGGCAACCTTCTTGCGGAGTTCCGGAGAGAGGTCGTACTCGGTGCGGCACACGATGATGTCCGGCTGCACTCCACTCTGCTGAAGCATCTGGACGCTATGTTGTGTGGGCTTGGTCTTGAGCTCCTTCGCCGCCTTGAGATAGGGCACGAGGGTAAGGTGGATGGTGACGCAGTCTTCCTCGGGAAGTTCCCATTGGAGCTGACGCACGGCCTCAACGAAAGGATGTGACTCCATATCGCCCACTGTTCCACCGATTTCGGTGATGATGACGTCGTAGTCGCGGGTCTTTGAAAGGAGCATCATCCGTCGCTTGATTTCATCGGTGATGTGAGGGACAATCTGCACGGTTTTGCCGAGATACGCCCCCTCACGCTCCTTGCTGATGACGGTGTTGTAAATCTTGCCGGTGGTGACGTTGTTCGCCTTCGAGGTGTAGACGCCGAGGAATCTCTCGTAGTGTCCGAGGTCCAAGTCAGTTTCCGCACCGTCATCGGTCACATAGCACTCTCCATGCTCATACGGGTTCAATGTGCCCGGGTCAATGTTAATATACGGATCAAATTTCTGGATGGTGACTCTGAGACCTCTGGCTTGCAGAAGTTTAGCCAATGATGCAGCAATGATTCCTTTTCCGAGTGAGGAAGCCACACCCCCTGTTACGAAGACGTATTTTGTATTCATATTGTATAGTTTACCTTAACAGGGATACAAATTTAGCCATTTTTTAGAGATAATAAAGCATTTTCAGGAAACTTTCCCGTGTAAAATGATTTTGTAAGGGCTTTTCTTTGAAGTTCGTGTAATTCTCCCTCAAAGCGTGTCGTGAAACCTGCCAGATCCGTTGCCCGGCCTGTCGTGTTCCAATTATTAAACTTATATTTCATTTGGGACATTATTTCTCAGAATTGCTATATTTGGAGAAAATTACAAATGGCATGAAAAAGATAATTGGCATCGTATGCTGCTTGATCTCAGCAATTTGCATAAGCAGCTGCAAAGAAAACTATTCAAACGGCGAAAAGGTCGGAAATCTCATCGAATTCACCAGCAAAGGCGTCTTCTGGGACTCATGGGAAGGCAGGATGAACATGACACAGACAGGAATGAACACCAGCGGTGAGCCGTTTTCATTCAGTTTCGACAATGACAGGCACGACCAGGATTCATTGATCAATCTCATGAAGCAGGCTCAGGTCGAGGGCTGGAAACTGAAGATCAGGTACCACGAGGTCTGGGGTCTCCGCAACTGTTTCTACAACCGTGGCGAAACCGACTATTTCGTCGATGATGTGACAGTACTGGACAAAGACTTCGCAAACCCTCTGCGCAATCTCGGCACACAGCCACAGGGAAGCGTCGTAGATACCGTCTGGGTAGTCATTGACAAGTCCGAGGTTCTCAGACGCATGAAAAAATAGGCCGGCACGTCTGTTGTTTCCGAAATCGGGGATAACTTGCTAACTTTGCCGCGATTCCTGCACATTGCTGGAAGAAAACGAATAACTGATAAATCATATGTACTACGTCAGCAAAAGATTTGAAGTCGCAGGAGCGCACTATGTCACCACAGAGCACAGAAGCAAGTGCGAAGAACTGCACGGACACAACTGGATTGTCATAGTCCATTGCAAGTCAATGGAATTGAACGACGACGGCATGGTCACGGACTTCACGATGATAAAGAAAAACATCATGTCCCGCATTGACCATAAAAATCTCAATGAGGTTCTCCCTTTCAGCCCGACGGCCGAAAACATTGCGAAATGGATTTGCGACGAGACTGAAAACTGCTACAAGGTCGAAATCTGGGAGTCGGAAAACAACAAGGCCATCTACGAAAAGGACTAAAGCCGGAGGCGATGAAGTCGGATACTACGGCATCATCGCCTCTAATGCATTGACAGCATCCTTCAGGTCCTCCGCGAAATGCGAATGTTCCATCAGGAAATCCGGACGCCCCGCCGCAAGACATTGATACAGATGGCGATTCATTCCTATCGCATACGACGACACGGCACACTCTATCTCGTCCTTCTGGGTCTTGCTGCCAGAAAATTCATAGACACGCTGCTTCTGATGGAAAATGCAATATGCCGATTCAATGGCATCCGATGGAATCCTTATCTCCCCCAGAATCTTGTCAATGACAGGATATATCTCATCTTCAGAAGTGTACGGATGGACATTGAAATAACTGTCGCCCGTAATCATGGCCGACATCTGCGTCCTTGTCCTGTCATAGAAAACATGACAAGGCTTGCCGATGCTCTCGGCAAAACCAAGCTCATAACCGACACCCAAAGAGGGATTCGTGCACTCGCCTATCAGCACGTCGCTCTCGCGGAGCCATGACGTATCCTGCCTGTAGATATCAATATCACCGACGCCCTTCTCCTTGACGGCCAATGCTTTATCGCCGATATGCTCAGTCAGGACAATGTCAGTTTTCTTTATATATGATATGATACGGGAATAGAGTTCCGCATCAGTCCTGCCACCCCTGATAGAGCCGGCAAAATATACTTTAACTTTCATCAGATTATAATCACATCAAGTTCCGCAAAGTGCACAAGCCAGGACAGAGCTATTTTACAATACCCTTTTCCAGATACTCCACCAGATTCATGCGCACATGCTCACTGGCATTGTCTCCTGCGACCTTTGCCATGTCATGGTCCACCATCAGCTTGACAAGTTCCTCAAACGACGTCTTTGCCGGATTCCACCCGAGTTCAGCCTTCGCCTTCGTCGGGTCTCCCCACAAATTGACCACATCCGTCGGACGATAAAAATCAGGAGAAACCTCGACAAGCACGCGACCTGTTTTCTTGTCAATGCCTTTTTCGTCAGCCCCCTCGCCGACAAATTCAAGGTCAATGCCAACATGCTTGAATGCCAGATAGCAGAACTCGCGAACGCTATGCTGCACTCCGGTCGCAATCACGAAATCCTCAGGCTTCTCATGCTGAAGAATCAGCCACATGCATTCCACATAGTCCTTGGCATATCCCCAGTCGCGCAATGACGACAGATTACCGAGATACAGCTTGTCCTGCTTGCCCTGAGCAATACGTGCAGCGGCCAATGTTATCTTTCTGGTGACAAAGGTCTCTCCCCTGCGCTCCGACTCGTGGTTAAAGAGAATTCCCGAGCAGCAGAACATGTTATAGGCCTCACGATATTCCTTGACAATCCAGAAGCCATACAGTTTGGCAACTGCATAAGGGCTATAAGGATGGAACGGCGTATTCTCATTCTGAGGCACTTCCTCCACCTTTCCGTAGAGCTCAGATGTCGATGCCTGGTACATTCGGCAAGTCCCGGTCAACCCGCATTGACGTATAGCCTCAAGCACGCGCAGCACGCCGACAGCGTCAGCATTGGCCGTATATTCTGGGGAATCGAAGCTGACCTGGACGTGGCTCTGGGCAGCGAGGTTATATACCTCGTCCGGGCGCACCTTAGACATCACCTGGAACATGCTCATGGAGTCGGTCATGTCAGCATAATGCAGATGGAAATGCGGACGGCCCTCCAGATGGGCAATCCTTTCACGGAAATCTACAGATGAACGGCGTATCACACCATGCACGTCATATCCTTTTTCCAACAGGAATTCTGCAAGATAGGATCCGTCCTGTCCCGTCACGCCTGTTATCAATGCTTTTTTCATATGTCAATGTATTTTGCTTGTATATACGGAAACCTATCCTATATGCTGAATCATTCTCATGAACGGTTCTCCGAAGAACATTACCTGCTCGCCCTTTTCGAAGCCGACTGACTCGTAGAGTTTATGAAGCCATGGCTTGACGACGTCCACGAGCAATGTCACCTTAGTGAATCCCAACGCCTCGGCAGATTCCAAAGCATTGTTCATGAGGATTTTGCCTATGCCATGTCCTCTGAATTCCGGCAAGACAGCCATAGAATCCAGATAATATTCGCCTTCTCCCGTCTCCGTTCCAGGTTCCATCTCAGGAATTCCCAGCGATTTAGCGACAAGCAAGAATGTCCTTTCAGCGAGTTCCTTGTAATCGCCGCCATTGTAGGACACCAACGCCCCGGCAACCTGTCCGCCAAACAGCGCGATATCCGTATTCCTGTAACTGTACAATGTATCCTCTCTTGCGCAGATGTCTGTCAATGCCACAAGAATGTCTGACAATTTTCCCAGCGGAGACGTGCCGCTCTCGGCAACCTCCTTGTCAAACACATTATATCCCATCGCAACCATTACCACATGAGCAATGAATCCGGCATCTTCTTTCTGTGCCTTCCTCAATTCCACCTGATTTTTTTTCATTTCTTCAAGAGGATTGGCAACCGGCTTGCTATCAATGCATTTGTTGTTCCGTATGTTGTCCGGATCTTTATAAATAAGGTCCATAACCAAAAATTTTGCTAAATTATTTTGTAAATATAAAAATTTGTTTCTACATTTGCAAACGCAAACGGGGATATAGCTCAGTTGGCTAGAGCATCTGCTTTGCAAGCAGAGGGTCGTCGGTTCGACTCCGTCTATCTCCACTTCGAGGCTTCTGGATCATCAGAGGCCTCTTTTTTTTGCATCAATGCCAGCAATGCGTGGCGGTATGGAGTTACGTAGGGTCATGGGGGAAACCCTGTATTCCGCGGTTGCTTACTCTTATTGTGTAAGCGTCTCCGGAGTTACGTCTGTTGTCGGGACGACGCCACATCGATTTTCACAATAGCCTGATTCACAGAAAGTTATAAAATTACGTGTGGATTAATGGTCAAAAAATCTTTGGAAATCCACACTTCAAATAAATGGTGCTTGATTATCAATGTATTACAGAGGGTGCCGTGGCATCGTCCCGGCCAGATGATTGTAGAAAAAACGCGGTTGGACACGACCGCCGTACTTCACCACTGACAGTACGACATGCTGTGTAATATGCAACATTCAGATGGATGCTGATGTAGCGTCAGCAGGGCTGCACCCGGGAGGACTTGCCGCCCTCGGCACGAGAGGAGGGCACTGAAAAAGTCCGCTGAATAGCATGGAAGCATGTTCAAATAATCCGCAAACAATCATTATATATTTGGTCGTCTGCGGATTATTTTGTATCTTTAATATATTGAAAAACAAATTGTTATGCTTCCAATACAAGGTACTATTCACTTCTCTGAATACTCGTCTCTGTATGACGTCGTTGTCCCAAAAGACAACAAACTGCGTCTAATCAACGAACTTGTTGATTTTTCTTTTATCTATGATGAGTTAAACGAGAAGTATTGTCGGGATAATGGACGTATGGCCGAAGATCCAGTGAGGATGTTCAAGTATCTTATGATAAAAAGCATATCTGGACTATCTGATGTGGATCTCGTGGACAAATGCATGTACGACATGTCCTATAAATACTTCCTAGGGCTTGCCCCGGAAGACAGGGTCATTGAGTCCAGCACTTTGAGCAAGTTCCGCAGGATGCGGCTAAAGGACATGAATCTTCTGGATACACTCATCAGCAAATCAATAGCCGTTGCAAAGGAGAAAGGGATAGAGATCAGCAAGAGAATAATCGTGGACTCCACTCATTCATCGACACGTTCCAAGCAGTTTCTTCCATCTGGAGTGTTGCAGAAGCAGGCTAAGATACTCCGCAAGTCTGTATATGAAGCGGACGCCAATATGAAAGACATGATGCCTGAAAAATATGAGGGTGACGACTTGGAAAAACAAATGGATTATGTGGCAAGGCTACTCAACTTCTTGAGGGGTCAAAAAGTTGCGGTTCTTCCTGCAGTGTCGGAAAAGATTAACCTTTTGGCAGAGATGGTGGATGATATAAAGGACCATTATACGGTGTCAGCAGATCCTGATGCCCGTGTGGGGCATAAAACAGCCGACTCTGCGTTTTTTGGTTACAAAGGGCATCTGGCAGTCGTGCCCGAACGTCTGGTGGTAGCCGCCACGATGACGTCTGGAGAGAAAGGCGATGGACCAGAACTGCCTCTGTTGATTGGCAAAGCGAAAGTCAATATCCCCGATTTGAAAGAGGTCATTGGCGATAGTGCATACTCCGGACAGAACAATCTGGAGTGTGCTTGGAAAGAGGGAGTGGAACTCGTCGCAAAGCTTAATCCTATTCTCACAACTGGTCGCCAGAGTGAGAGAAACGGCTTTGTCTTGAATAAAGATGCAGGTATGATGATATGTCCCGCCGGACATATGGCCATTCGCAAGTATCTAAAAAATCCAAGTTCAAAGACAAAGAGAAAGAATTTACAATACCGTTTTATTTTTGATGCGCATAAATGTAAAATATGCAATCATGCGAAAGAATGTGGCTATAAGGGTGGAGAACGAAAAGAATATTGCATAACAATCTTGACCAAACAGCAGGAGGAGTTAAAGCAACGGCAAGAAACAAACGAGTTCAAAGAAAAATATCGTGAACGATATATCGTTGAAGCGAAAAACTCTGAACTTAAACATCCTTTCCATCTTGACAAGGCAATCAGTTACGGACTTGACGCATTCACAATGCAGAGTGCCGTAGCTATCTTCACGTCAAATCTTGTGAGAATAAACAGGATATTGTCCGATAAAAGCAAGAAGTAGGACAGATATCCGCTCTATTTTCAAAAACAACTCCTTTAGAATCGACTATTCATCCTAAAAGTAAAAAAATGAAATTGCGTTCAAATACTCAATTCTCGCAGGCATTCAAGTCTGATAACTTTTTCAGTACCCTCGCACGAGAGGGAAGGGCCCGCGATAGCGGGAGGGCCTGGTCCTCCCGGGCGCAGCCCTGCTGCCCTCAGACAAAAACCATAAATACCAAACATACACAAAAATGCCACCCCATCCGGAGCGGCATTTTACAATATCTGAACGGAAACTAGTCCGCAACTGATCTACTAATACTCATCCCAAGACTTGATCTTGATCGCATCAAGAGACATCGAGCAGAACGCACGGATGAAGGCTGTGGCCAGACGCGCATTGGTGAACAGCGGAATGTTGCAGTCAATCGCATTACGACGGATGTGATATCCATTATACAACTCAAGCTCACTGAAATTCTTAGGAATATTGATAACCATATCGACCTCCTTGTTGCGAATCATATCGAGCGCTGAAGGGAAAAGACTCTTGAGAGAAGCATCCTTTTCCTCAGACGGCCATAGAACACGCTTACATGGAAGACTGTTCTCTATGAAATACTTATATGTGCCGCCAGTAGCGAAAAGCTCATAACCCTTGTCAGCCAACAACTTGCAGGCAATCAACATATCTGCCTTCTGGAGCGGATTGCCGGTCGAGAGCAGAATCCTCTTGGCAGGAATCGTATTGCCTACAGAAAGGATAGACTTGAGAAGAGCCTCATCCAGGTCATCACCGATACAGCCAACCTCACCGGTAGAAGACATGTCCACACCAAGCATAGGGTCAGCCTCCTCAAGACGCGCAAACGAGAACTGGGAGGACTTCACACCCACGTAATCCAAATCGAAAGCACTCTTCTGCGGAGCTGCAGGATGCTTGCCGAGCATAACCTTGGTAGCAAGCTCAATGAAATTGATCTTCAGCACCTTGGAAACGAACGGGAAGCTTCTGGAAGCTCTCAGGTTACACTCGATAACCTTGATCTTGTTCTCCTTGGCGAGGAACTGGATATTGAACGGACCAGAGATGTGAAGTTCCTTGGCAATCTGCTTGCTGTCGCCAATGGGCTTGTCGCTGAAGTTGCCCAGACACTGCTGCCACCAGTAACGTTCGAAAGTGGTCACTGCATCACGATATACAGCAAAGTGGTCTTCGTCAAATGACCTGCCCTCATCGAGTGCCTTGTTGACATGATCGAAGAACATACGCCAACGTTCGCCATAGAAAGTCTTGGTAAGTCCTGCCCATGTTCGGCTGGCATAGTCGTTGAGCAGCTGGTCCTTGTCGCTCCATGTGGTGATAAGGTTGCGTGCGTTCTGCTCATAATAGCGAGCCTCGCGCAATGAGTCGCCACCCCATGAGCGGGCGTCCTTGATCCACTTGCCCACGAGGAAGAACTCCTGCGTGGCAACAATACGGTCTACATCATTGATTATGCCCATCATGTCTTTCTGCAAACTCGACATCTGAGCACGGTCGCGACGATTGTAAGCCTGCTCATACTTGCGGAAAACCGTAAGGAAATGGTTGCTCAAGAGCTGGCGCGTCAGGTTAGCAACGTCAAACTCATAAGCCCTTTCTTTCGAGTCGGCCTTAAGCATCAGCTCCGTAGCCTGAAGCAATGTACGGTTGGTATACTTTATGCGAGGATTGGCATAATAGGTGCGATACTTGCCAAAGGTAGGACGTATGTTGATGAGCGGACACTGACCAGGAACAGAAGGTGCCACGTATATGCTGTCAATGAGTAACCGCCATGCCTGACGTGCATTCTGGTCGGCCTTGCCTGTACGTTGGTCGGCAAGGGCTCGTGTCCATGCAGGTATGTCACGATGGGTCTTGAAGTCCCAAGCCTTTTCGAATACATACGAGTACATAAACGGATTGCAGTCGAAGCCCTCAAGAGTAGAACCAATACCGGTGAAGTTTTTGCCTCCGTTCTTGAATGTGTTCTCAAGCAACTTGTTCACATTCTTGACATCGCCCACTAGCATCGTATTGCCACCGAAGTTGCCAAGGTAGCACCATATATATGGTACACCGAAGTATTTGTTGGTACGCTGCCACACTTCCTGACGTTCGCAGTAGTAGTCGAGCAGCAACTGGCGGTCTGCAGGGAATGATGTGATGTACGGTTTCACACGGTCGTTGGTCCAATACTTGCGCTCGTTCCAGAACAACCAAGTCATCTGAAGCCATACGGCATCCTTATCTGCCTTCTCAAGCGCCTCATATACCTGTCGGCTAACGCGTCCGAGATATTCAGGTTCCCAACTTGGCGGCATCAATTCGTTGAAGAGGTCGATGCCGTAAACATGGTCGGTGCCATAGAGTTTGGTCTCGGTCTCAATGAACTTCTTCTGCACCACGGTGAAGAGCGAGTCCATAGGGTCGAGAAACGAGCACGCATACTCGTCGGGATAGCCCGACCATGCTTCAAGACGTGTTATCTTGGCCTTAGGGAATATACGCGACAGTTCACGAGGCACGTGTCCTGCAAAAGCAGACAGCACCGGACGCATGTTGAACTGACGTTCGCGTGCTGTGATTTTCTGCTGTAATGCAAGCTGACCGTCAAGCCACGACATTGGCAACGGACCTCCCCAATAGTCAATATTGAGCATGCGGTGCCATGGCAGATGCGAAGGTCCGGTGAAATATGCACGCACTTCCTTGTCACTCAGTCCCATCTCAGTCCATACCTTATACCATATAGACTCCTGACCGGTTATGGCAAGCGGAAGATTGATGCCGTTCAGAGCCATCCAATCGATGAAATGCTCCCACTCATCCCACTTCCACCACGGCATAGTGTAGCCGAATGTACAGTAGTTGAGGAAGAAGCGGTCCTTGACACGTGCCTTAATGGTGACTGGCTTAGACACTTTTGGCATCTGTGCAGGCAAAGTGTAAGTGTCTGACTTTATCCATCCCACATCGGCATGACAATAATATTTAAGGAAATGATTCAGTCCTACAGCCATCGAATTGGCATTGTTGCCACTGATGACAGTCTTGCCACCCTTTGATTCAAGACGGAAGACATCGGCAGAACCGCTTATTTGCCTGAAATCAATAAGATTCTCATACTGTGGAGCGATGCGATGTACAAGCCCTTTGGCCACATCGACATCACTCTCAGCACCTTTTGCCACGAGCATGACGCACAAAAGGATCAATGATGCAAAAAGTTTCTTCATATTTCTTGTTGTTTAATCAGTTGCCGTCTGGATTGCTTAAGTCACATCCGTAATAATGAGCCAGTTCCTCATTATCGGCAAATACGATTGTACGGAATGTTGTCGGGTTGGTGTAAGGATTATTGTATCCAACAAGAGCCTTGTTGGTGTTAAGCTCACCGGTGTTCCATCCTGGTGTCCATCCGCAATAAACGCCGTTCATGTCCTGCGCATTGTTGTAACGTTCTACGCTCGTGCCCTTATAGCCACGATGAATGCCCAACTCCAGACGCTTTGCATCGAAGTAGTTGCGACCTTCGCCCCAGAACTCAATCTCTTTCTGATAGATCAGTTCTTCGATAAACGAGGCGTTGTCGGTAGCTGTACATGTGTAGTTAGGGTTACGTGTCTTTATGAGATTTACGAGCGTTGTCTTTGCAGTTGCTATTCCCTTAGTGTGCATTTCGGCCTCAGCCTTGATGAAGTACATTTCCTCTACACGCATCATCGGGAAATCGGTAGCACCGCCAATGTCTTCGTTGGTATAGTTGCCGTTATGCGGACGGAACTTGATGTTGACATACAGCCACGGCCATGCCTTGAATCCCAGTGAGCTGTTTATGCGCGAACGTATCCATGCTGCATTGCTCGTAAGACGATAGGTGGCACCGTCGCTGACACGACCGTCGTATTCGGTGCTCCAGTCATCCTCATCGGTAGAGAGGTTATTGTTGTCGGCAGTCTTGTTATACTTATTGTTGATGAAGTTGCCTTTATTATCACGCTCCACCTTATAGGGTTCGCCTTCAACCTGGTTGGTCGACTTGTAGAAGAAGTCAGGACCAAGCCACGACTTCTTACGGAAGTCGGTGTCGGGCAGACGCTCGTACATCTTGCGGTCGAGCGAACGTCCTACACGCCAACCATAAGGTGAGAAGTCGGTCTCAGTACCAAACAACATGGCAAAGCCGAACGATCCCCACGCACCTCCATGGGCTGCGTATGTGTTGCTTTCGGAAATGGAAGTGGCAAGCATCCATGAGTTTTGCGTTGTGCGACTGTTGAATCCTGTGGTAGGATCGGTCCACTGGTCTTCGGTAAGTGGTGTGCATCCCGATGTCTCTATAGCCTTCTTGGCATACTCCTCGGCTTTGGTCCAAAGCGCATTCGCATCCTTATACTCGGCAGAAATATTGGTGTGCGATGCCAGGAACTGATAGGCACGGGCATAAAGTCCGTAAACTACGCTCAAATCGGGCTGAACCTTGTCTGTACGTGTATAGCCCGTGAGGTAGGTTTCGGCTTTGGCAAGGTCGCTGAGCACAAGTTTGAAGTCCTCATCGACGGTTGCTCGAGGATTGTTCGTAGCGTCGGTAGTCGTCTCTGTTACAATAGGCACACCGAGATTGGAAAGGTCGTGCTCGGGCTGCGTGAATGTAAAGCGCGAGTCGGTAGGCTTCTTGTACTCCATTATCTGCGTCAGCTCCGAATAGTACAGGGCACGATAGGCGTAGGCAATACCCAGATATGAACGCAGGTTGGCATCTTCGGTGTTAGGGTCTACCATACTTATAATGTCATTGACAGCCTTGATGTATCCGTA
>OQVR01000986.1_pt1 | contig 12638 bp, 10 predicted proteins | sample 1691521 | NCBI WGS metagenome assembly OQVR01 (sample SAMN03418256, study PRJEB22391) | human gut metagenome | biome: human-gut; feature: organic feature; material: feces | host: Homo sapiens | place: Tanzania | collected 2013-01
CCGTTTGAAGGCTTGGACTACAGCACATTGAAGAACCTGAAAGCACCATGTTCCAATGATGTCATTCCTATTGACGAGCCTGCCAATAGTAGATATGATTTCCATGATGTGACGGAGGAAAATCCCGAATAATCCCCATTGTTAGAGTTATTCCTTCGTGAATGACAAATGACTGTCACGAACCTCAGTAACGGAAGCATCATTCTGTTCCTTTGCACCAGTTATTAACAAAGTATCAGAATGAATAAGGAATTAACTTTCAACGACCTTCCAATGGTCGTTGCCCAGCTTCGGGACGAAGTGGTGGGCATGAAGCAGATGATCATCAGTCTGCAATCACAGAACAAGCCACACAAGGCGAACACGCACATACCTATGAGTGTGGAGGAAGCATCGGCATACCTGAAAATGCCGATGGCTACCCTCTACATGAAACTTGGAAACGGCAGCATTCCTGCCACCAAGCCGGGCAAGCGTTACTGCCTTTATCAAGATGAACTTGACAAGTGGCTGGAGACTAACCGCAAGAATCCTGTACCTCTCACAGCAGAGGAGGAGAATGCAGCCATTCTTGCAGGAAACAAGCGCAAGCCGAAACCCTTAAACTGGTAATGTCATGGATGCGCTTGAAATTTGTAACAAGCTACGCTCGGAGGCTTCGGGCGTAGCCACTTCTGGAATTCCTCTTGACGTATTCCCCCAGAAGATGCAGCAGATGATTCTTGATTTGGCAAGGACGGAGAACTATTCCATTGAGTTTACCGCTACTTCCCTTATATCCGCTATGGCAGCAGCCGTCGGCAACTCCTGCTATATCCGGATTAAAGGCAATTGGATTACTTCACCTATCCTATATGTCATTCTTGTTGGCAGACCTGGAGTCGGCAAGACTCCACCTTTGAACTTTGCCTACAAGCCGTTGCACGACATTGATACTGAGGAGCACCATAAGTTCAAGGCTCTAAAGAATGAGTATGCAGCCATTGTGGAGAGAAACAAGGGCAAAAAACGGACGGAATGGGAATCGTTACCTCCTGTACCAGTCCTGCATAAGAATATCATGAATGACTTCACGCCAGAGATTCTTATGCGCAATCACGATGCCAACCTCAGAGGTGTGGCAGTTGTGGTGGATGAGATAATGGGGCTGTTCAACACCATCAACCGATACAACAACAGTTCTTTTGTACAACAGATGCTGTCGGCTCACAATGGCTTGCCAGTAGATGTATCTCGTTGTAATCTTGATTGTCCTTTACGCATTGACTATCCTTGCATACAGATTGTAGGAACTATCCAGACTGGTATTGTGCATGAACTTTATGATATGGGATTCAAGAAGAATGGTTTTCTTGACCGTTTTCTGATCACATGCCCAAAAGGTTTGAAGATTGCTCCTTGGGTTAAGGTTCCAAAACAAGATGCTGCAATCATTGAAAGACCATTCCGTGTATGGAAAGAGATCATAGACAAGGCTGTGGCTCTTCCTTTTACGGAAGGCATCTTCAATGTTCTTGACTTCTCTGATGAAGCCATTGACATATTCTATGATTGGCAGAATGAGGACATAGAACGGCAGAATGCCATTACGGATGAAAAAATGATAGACTCACGTGCTGCAAAAGTTCCTTTGAACACTGCTCGACTTGCCTTGATATTCCAACTGTTCCGATGGGCTTGTGATGAGTCTCACAAGGATTTTGTTGATGCGGAGTCCGTGAATGCAGCCATACGGATGAGCGATTACTTTGAGAAGTCATACAAAAGGATGGATGACCTCGTTTTAACCGAGGCTACCGACCCTGTGAAAAAACAGGTACTTGACTCGTTGGGAAACAAGTTCGTAACTGCTGAAGCAGTAAAGGCTGGAGCGGATTTCGGTTTTGCAAGACGTACTGTCATGTATATGCTCAAAGACTTCTGTCAGAGAAACTTTATCATCAAAGACAAGCAAGGCAATTATGAGAAAGTACAGAAGTAGAACCACCACCTTGCACCGTTTGCACTTTGCACTTCTTGCACTCTTGCACAAAAGATGCTGCATTTTGTGCCAAACAAGTGCAAAAGTGCAGAAAGTGCAAGGTGCAACAAGTGCAGAGCCCTATGAGTGAGTATAGATTCCATCTACAGAAATACAAGCTGGGCAACCGATATGCTTGCCCTCAATGTGGGCGTAAGCGTTGCTTTGCAAGATATATTGACGAGGAAGGACAGATTGTATTCCCTGACAATGTGGGGCGTTGTGACCATGAACAGAGTTGTGGCTACCATTATTCTCCATCTGATTATTTCAAGGACAATCCCGATGCCAACTGCAATGATGATTGGAGATATAAAACACCAATCAAAGAGTGCAGGAAAGAGAAATCTCTTCCAACTTTCATTGAAAATAAGTTGATGGAGCAAACACTGCATGGCTATTCTGTCAATCCTTTGTACCGATACATTTCAACGGTCTTTGGCAAAGAGGAGACAGAACGGCTGTTTGCCTTGTACAAGGTCGGCACTTCAAAGAAATGGGGCGGTTCAACTATCTTTTGGCAGATAGATGTCAATGGGAATGTGCGCACTGGCAAGATAATGAAGTATGATGACAAGACAGGACACCGCATCAAGGAACCACACAGCCTGGTGACTTGGGTACACTCGGAACTGAAACTGCCAGACTTTACACTTCGGCAGTGCTTCTTTGGCGAACATCTGTTGACAGATAAAACCACGACCAAGACAATAGCCATCGTGGAGAGCGAAAAGACAGCCATCATTGCCACCCACTTCATATCTGATTTCGTATGGTTGGCTACTGGAGGCATGAACGGATGTTTCAATAAAGATGCTGTCGAAGTCCTAAGCGGTCGGGAGGTTGTTTTGGTTCCAGACCTTGGGGCAACGGATAAGTGGAAAAGCAAACTTCCGTTGCTACAATCAATATGCAAGCAAGTTCTTGTCAGCAGTATCTTGGAAGACAATGCCACCGATGAACAAAAGACCAAAGGTCTTGACATTGCCGACTTCCTGCTGATGGCGGAAACACCGCAGATGGCGCTACAAAGGCTGATAAAGCAACATCCACCACTTCAACATCTGATAGACAGTCTTGGGTTGGTATTGGTGGAAGAGCCATAGCATGATGGATTAAGGTTAAGCGAGCAAGCCCAGCGTGAGTGACGGACTTTCACAAAAGTCCTAAACATAATAGGGACTTTTAGATTCACCTGCTGACGCTGTTCACTTAAAAAGTCCTTCTATTATGCTCAGGCTCCGCCCGAGACCTGTCACCAGTCATACTATAACAATGTTACAAACTCAAACAAGATTCTTATGGAAAGAAACATACCACGTGCCGCCATCCATGTAGGCACAGACAAGAAATCGTTCTCGTCCCAAGTGGGCAACGAGGCGGAACGCAGAGGTTGGGACGAGAAGCGTTACCAACTCAAAAACGCGGACATAGACAAGAACAACCATTATAACTACTCACGCAAGAGACTCAACTTTGAGATAGTCAAGGGTGGAAAGATAGTGCCTCTTGGTTCCCAGTCGGTGCCGTTGCATGAACGCTTGCAGCATAGACTTGATGAACTTGGCTTCAAGCCGTATATGGATGCCAAGCGTCCCGACCAAGTTTCAAGGAACAGTCCGAACTGCACTGTCGGCATCATCTTCAGTGGTGACCATGATGTGCTTAACAGGCTTGCCTTTGGTGAACAGAAACTCAACACGTCAGATCCAAATGCTGACCACAGCAAGGTTGTATTGCAAAAAGGCATCTATGACTGGGCATTGGACACCTACCGCTTTGCATGTGAGAAATGGGGAGAAGAGAATGTCATCGGCTTTGATGTGCATTGTGACGAGACAAGCATCCATGCCCATGTGCAGACCGTGCCTGTTGAACAAGTAAAGAAACGTGGGCGCATCGGAAGCAAGTACATTCACAAGGATAATCCAGAAAAGGTTCTCTCTACAAAGGAATGGAGAGCACTTCCAAAAGAAGAACGTGACAACTACACAAAATCGGAAGCGGCAAAGGGTGTTGTTGAAAGGGTCTCTTATGCCAAAGTGTGGGGAGAGCGAGCAAAGGACAAATCACAATACCTTTCCCAACTGCATACTGACTATTACAACAAGGTAGGGCATAAGTATGGCTTGGCAAGAGGCTTCTCCTATGATGAACTTTCAGAGGAAGAGAAGCGAGGACGCAAGCATAAGAACAAGGTGGTGCTTGAAGCTGAACGTCAGGCGAAAGTCGCTCTTGACAAAGTGGAGAAATATGCAGTGCTTGCCACAATCGACAAGAAGGAGCTGACCATTCCTTTTCTCAACATCAAGGCTCCAGTTCAAGAAGCGATGAATGCCGTAAAGAAAGAACTTGCCATCCCGATTCCTACTATTATCGGACAAAAGGCGTGGCGTGAGGAGCGTGTAAACAACATCAACGCAGCTATCAAAGCTCTTGTCGTAGCCATCAATGCAGAACGTGACAAGCAGAATGAAGATGTACGCAAGTCTGTCAACAAGACATACACTTACTATATGCAGAATCTCAATAAGCAGATAGAGGAGAACAAGTCGCTTCGTGCCGAGAATGATGCGCTAAAGACTGAAAACAACAAAGTCAAACTACACATCTCTCAACTTGACGAGAAGGCTGTAGAGCGAGTGACTACTCAACTTGTCTGTGCGAAGGAAGAACTCGCCAGTGCCAAAAGTTATAATACTACACTTATGGAAATGTACAATGATTTGAAGGCTCGTTGGAATGCCATTTGGCAAGAGCCTGAAATGACAGACGCATGGAGACGAGTGGAAGCACGTAAGGAGAAAGAAACAAAAGAAAAGGCTCGGCAAGAAGCCGAAGCCAAACGTGAAAGCATGGCTCGGCAAAATAGATACATAGGAGTGCTTGACAAGTTCATCCATGAGGGACATGAAGCTTTATCATCCTTTGCAAAAACAGATAGAGTCAACTTCAACGAGAAAGAATCGGCTTCCATATACTATGGCATTATGGCATCTGCTGTAAAGCATAATATTGGATTGGACTCTAAAGCCAGTATAGAATCGGCAGCAAAGAGGTTCTTATCTGATATGTCTTGGCATGGTTTTACAGACTTCAAGCAGGAATGTGTCACCAGTTGGACAAAACTCTTCGCCACAAATGAAGTTCAATTTACAGACAACGCCATTGACAACTTTCTCACTTTTGTTGACCATATGTCATGTAGTGTAGACACATACGTTTCACTTGGTGGCTCAAATGGTTGCGCTGACCAACTTACGAATTGGGACGGAACACAAAAGGTAGGGCTTGGAAGCGTTCCACAAAAGAAAGAAAAAGGGCTGGGGCGATAAAAGAACAGAGAATAGTGACAAAATAGACTTCATCATCTTTGTTACTTATACGTAAGAGTTGAGAGGATTATTATAAAAAGAGGGGTTCATAAAACAACCCAAAATCGAAGCCAAAAGTATAAGAAAACGGCCTTAAAACACACGTTTTCACAATATTCATCGACCCAGTTCCTACTCAATTTAGCCCTTGTGGACTCATTTTATTATTTCTTTCTTCGCTTGGGATTCATGGGGAACCAGCCCTTCTCTACGCGTTTTTTCTGAGAGAAGAGTTCGCCGATGCCCCATAGGGCGGAAGCACCGAACACACCAAGGAATGAGGAGATATAGACATTGCTGATGAAGAGTGCTGCCACGCAACAGCTGATGCCAACGAGCAGATAGATCACCCAGGGACGAGTGCCAAAATAATATTCTGTCTTGATGACGATAGGATGCCAGAGACCTATCGTTAGAAAGGTCATCGCGGCTATGATAATACCTGTGAAATACATATTTTATTCTTTTGGTTAGATCTTATTTCCATGTTTCAGCAATCGCAGCGCCTTGATGGATGCGGTTACCCATACCAATACCGTCGCGCATGTTACCAGCCAACACCAGTCCCTTGTATTGGTTTTGTAGTTCCTCGATCAGTCTGAACCGTTCTCCACTGTCGCTCCAGTACTGGGGAATGGCATGTTGGTGACGGAAGATCCGGATGAAGTCGGGTTGTACATCTGACGGATATTTCAGCATCGAGTGGAAGGCTTCCAATACGATCTGACGAATCTCGTCGTCGCTCTTCTGCAAATAGTCGGTATGACGGGCACCTCCGATGAAGTATGAGTAAAGTGCTCCGCCCTCTGGCGCACGGCCTTCGAAGCATGATGACGGGAAGAGGATTCCAAGCACACGTTTCTGTTCCTTGCTGGGTACCAGACCACCGAAAGCGGGGAAGTCCAAACCCCTGGCATCACGGATGCCGACACAGACCTGAATAATGGGCGCATAGAACAACTGGGTGAATGGTTTGAGTCGCTCAGCAGGGATAAATGGCAGCAATGCCGGCAGGGCATAGGAGCCCACGGTGGTGACCACGCGCTGGCATCTGATTTCCTCCGAGCCGTTGAAGGTGACAGACCACTCTCCCCCATCTGCAGGCCGTATTTTTACATTATTGGCATCGAGGATGATATCAAGTCCTTTGGCCATCGCATCTACCATCTGACTCAAGCCGCCCACAGCCGAGAACACCTTCTTGGTGGCCAGTCTGTCGCGATCCGTCTTGGGCTCTTTGGCCTTCGCCATCGCACCACGGATGAAACTGCCGTAGTTGGCTTCGAGATTATAGAGTTTCGGCAGGGCATAACGGGTGGTGAGCTTCATCGGATCGCCAGCATAGACACCTGACACAAACGGATCGACGGCATATTCGTAGAACGACTTACCCAGACGACGTTGCGCCAAGGCACCTACCGGTTCATCAGGATCAGTGCCTCGTTTGCGCCAAGGCTCTCCAAGGATTCGGAATTTGTCGGATAGACGGAACAGCGGTGTGGTGATGGCACTCAACGGACCCGACGGCAGCGCATGAAACTGGTTGCCCTTCCAGATAAGACGCCGTTTCGAGGATTCCCTGGCAATCTCCAGTTCACAGTCACCAGCCAGATCATTGAACAGTTCCACGACCTCAGGGAAGGATACCACACCCGTATTGGGGCCGCTCTCAAACACAAAGCCATCCTCCTGATAAGTTCGGATCTGGCCTCCGATCCTACTTTCTTTTTCGACAATCACGACATCGTGGCCTTTTTTCTTCAGGTTGTGGGCCGTGCTGAGTCCTGTCAGACCGGCTCCTATAATGACAATTCCTCGATTCTGCATGATCAATAGCTTTTTTAAATGGGATTAGAAAAATGTTTGTCTGTATGCTGCATCAACGGGTCGAGGGCGGCAGCCACACAGCGCACAAACGGACGGCCGTCGGTATTGACGGTGATGTGATGGTCGTCAAACACCAGAATACCGTCGGATGCCATTTCCCTCAGACGTTCCTCGTCGTAATGACAGGTCTTGCGCAGCTGGGCGACGGATGTGCCCGTCCGCTCTGCCACATCGTTCCAGTCGAGAGTGTAGTTACACATCAGCGTCTCCACCACTTCACGGATCAGCTTCTGCTCTGCTGAGAGCTGGTAGCCACGACTAGTGTAGAGACGGTCCTTGCCAATCGTTTCGATATAGGCTTTGATTTCGCGTCCGTTCTGGGCATAGGCATCGTCGAGCTGACTAATGGCGGTCACGCCGAAGGCATAGACCTGCGCTGTGGTGCGACGGGTGCAGTAGCCCTGGAAGTTACGATGCAGCCTTCCCGTCTGCAGGGCTGTGTAGAGTTCATCATCCGGCAGCACGAAGTGATCCAGTCCGATGCTCTGATAGCCTGCCTGCCTTAATATCTCCGAGGCTGTCTCATACATCCGGTTTTTCTCTTCCGTCGCAGGCAAGCCCATACGATCGAGTATCTGCTGACGGGGGAAGAGTTTGGGTAGATGGGCATAGGAGAATGTGACCAGACGGTCAGGGCGCAACGCTGAAGCCTGTTCGATGGTCTTTCGGAAGGAGTCCACGCTCTGTAATGGCAATCCATAGATAAAGTCAAAGTTGACAGTCGCTCCCGAGGCCCTCAGAATCTGGAGGATCTCTTGTAAGGGCAACAGTGACGGACGACGGTTGACTGCTTTCAGCACCTCTTCTTTCATATCCTGAATACCAATGCTATAGCGGGTAAATCCGCATGCGGTGAGCTGTTGCCAGTCGTGCTCGGACAGATAGCCAGGATGGCACTCAATCGCAATCTCAGGACTTGCTATCGTGGGTGCAATACTGAGCAGATGATCGTTGAGTTCCTTGAGCATCGGAATGGGAATCGACGTCGGACTGCCACCACCATAGTGTATCTGTGAGATCTGCCGACTGTTGTCAATATGACGGGCCACCAGGTCGATCTCCCGATGCAGCGCCCCACATAGGCCTCCACCGTCTCTGGCTTAGCAGCAGGATAGGAGTTACAGCCACAGTAATGACACAGGTGACGACAGAAGGGAATATGCAGATAAAACGATATCTGATTCTGACGGGCCGAATCCGATGCGTTGACGGCACACAGATAATCGGTTTCGGAAAACTCGCCAAAATAGTTGGCTGGCGGATAACTCGTGTATCGCGGTACTGGACGGTTGTATTTTTGAATAATCTCAGGCTGCATTTTTCTTTCTGAAAACGGTTAATATATAAAGCAGCGACAGGGCTGCGATAAAGCATTCTGTGAGGAAAAGGCCATGATAGCCGAAGTGGTCGGCCATGCTGCCGCTGACAGCTGCCATGATGATACCACTCAGGTGGGTCAGTACGGTCTGGATGGTGAAGTCGGTACCTTCGCGCCCCTTACGCACGCACTCCATCGCTGAGGTATAGACCACGATGGTGGCCATACCGTAGCTGGCCCACATCAGCACGATGCCCAAGTAGAGCAACAGTGTTGAAGGCTGCTCGAGATAGGACATGGTGAGGAAATAGACGGTTGTCAACAGGACAAAGCAGGCGAAGAGCAGTCGGGCTGTGTAGATGCAGATACGGCGCACAATGAATCCGGCACCAAAGGAGGCGCAGAATGCCGCAGAAGTGCCCACGATGCCACTCATCACACCAATCTCCTTCATGGAATAGCCCAGGTCAACCAGCCAGGGGCGCATCATCGACAAGATACCCACGATACTGGCATAATAGAGCAACAGGAAGCCGATCTGTCTCCAGATACTGCGCTGCGTGAAAAACGAGGCAAAGTCCGTCAGCCGCGCCCGTTCTTGAGGGTTCTTGACTATCATCCCGGTATCACGCCTCATGATAAGCGGCACCAACATCAGTAACACAAATACACCCAAGCACATCGTCACCGTCTGCCAGCCATACTCATGGAGTACCACCAGCAATAGACCGCTACCCACCAAGACACCCCCGAAGCTACCCATCGACTGCATACTGTTCACCATACTCTTATCCCTTCCGCCATGCATCAGGATGGCCAAGGCATCAGTAGCGATATCCTGAGTAGCAGATGCCACCAGCGACAGGCACACTAAGGCAATGATCAGATACAGGTTGTCGCCGATATCCAATAGGCCTGCCAAGATGATAAACAGGGCATAGACACACTCGCTGCCGATGATACAGCGGCGGAAGTCACGTCCCGTCAGACAACGACGATCGACGATGGGTGACCAGAGGAATTTCAGGACCCAAGGCAACTTCACCAGCTGCAACAGTCCGATGGTGGCCAGCGAATAATGAGCCTCACGCATCATCACCTGTAAGGCGGTAGCGAAGAAGCTGGAAGGGAGACTTTGGGCAATATAAAGACAGAAGAACATCGGTAATCCAATGCCTCTGCCGTCACGACTGATATGGTTGTTTTCTTGGTTTCCTTGTTGCATACCTTATTTATATATCAAATATCAGAGAAGTTCCGAAAGAGACAGGACGTCCTTTCTGACCATAGGCAGCACTATCCTTGAAGTAATAGGTCAGGTAGTCGGTATCTGTCAGGTTCTTGCCCCACAACTCCCATGTCACAGGGCCGAAGGTGGCACTCGCCTTGGCGTTCAACAAGGCATAGAAGCGCTGGCTTACCAGATTGTCCTCATTCCAGTAGATCTTTCCCATACCGTTCAGACCGACACTCAGTACCAAACGGTCCATGATGCCCTGACGCGGCGTGATGGTATAACTGCCGTTCAACGACAACGTGTGTCGCGGCACAAGCGGCAGCATGTTACCTGTGTAACTCACGGTCTCGCTCTTCTGATAATCCAAGAAGCGGGCATAAGTATAGCCATAGCTCAGTCTCAGCGTCAACGGTTGTACCGGACGGGCTATCAACGACAATTCCACGCCCTTACTGTCGGAGTGACCTGCATTGCGGGTGATATTGCCTACGCCTGGTACGGTCTGAGTGATCTGTTGATGGCGCCAATCTACGTAGAAGAGTGTCAGTTCCATCTGCAGGGCATGGTCGAAGAACGATGTCTTGGTACCCACCTCGTAATTCCAGTTGTACTCCGGGTCATAGGTGCGCTCATCATCCTGAAGGAAAGTGGAATTAAAGCCACCCGTCTTATAACTTCTTGTCACCGAGACGTAGAAGAGTTGTTCTTCGGTGGTCAGGTATTCTATCGAGAACTTCGGTGTCAGCTGCGTAAAGTTAAGCTTGCTATTATAAGTATCCTCAAGATTACCCAATGTCGTAGCCCAGGCAGCAGTGCGATAGGCCTGATAGTCCTCCTTGGCATGTTCGTAGTCGAAACGCAGACCCACACGAGCTTTCAATCCGCCTACGATTCTTAATGACGACTGGTGATAGACTGACACACCCGTGGTAGGCGAGTCGTAGAACTTCGGGGTGCAGTAATCCTGAGCAATGTAGGTCGTACTGAGATTCTTTTTATAGCTGTCGCTGAAGAAGAAGGCACCCACCATCCACTGATAACGACTATCGCTTGTCGATTTCAGGGTCAGTTCTTCACTAAAGATATTCTGACGCACACCCTGTTTCACCCAATAGAGATCCTTCGGCGAAAAATCCTGGTCGATACCCATCTGATCATCTATATACTGATAGGCAGTCTGACTGTTCAGGCTAAATCCGTTGCCCGTATAGCAGGCATTCAGACCCGCGGTGGTAATCTGGCGCAAATAGGAGCTGTAGCGGTTGTAGTTGATCTCACCAGTCTCACCAGTCTCTGCATCATAAATGGCATAAGGATAACCACCCTGATCGCTGTTACGATAGCTGATGTCAGCAGTAATCTGCCAACGCTGGGCAGGTCTCCAAAACACTCTGCCACGCAGATAGCCCTCGTTGAACTTGTCAACCTTACTACCATCGAACGCATTGCGGAAGAAACCATCGTTATGATGATAGCTGCCGTTCACGGCAAATCCAAACTTGTCGCTTACCTTATTATAATGATAGGCATTCACAACGGCATCGTTGTAACGACCATAGCCAAGCTTCACCCGTGTACCCTGATAATCGAATGGCGAGTGGGTATAGGCATTGATGATACCACCGATACAATTACGTCCGTAAAGTGTGCCCTGCGGTCCACGCAACACCTCCAGAGACGACAAGTCAAACAGGTCGTCATCGAAAGCAGAGCGCTCCATGTGAGGCACGCCATCCACATAAAATCCCACGGTGGGACCATTGGTCTTCGATCCTACGCCACGCACAAATACGGGCGATGTCTGTCGGCTACCGTATTCCGGTATATAGAAATTTGGCACCGTGTATCCTAGATCCTTTATACTAGTCATCTCCGTCTGACGCACAAAAAAACTGGAAAGAACGGTTTCCGAGATCGCTTCGCGTCTGGGAGCATCTTGTTTGAAGCCTATCACTTCCACACCTTCCATATCTACATAGCGGGCCACCGTCGTATCTGTCTCCTCTTCTATCTCGTCAGCAAAGACACTAAACGGGCAAAATAACATCATTAATAATGTAAACTTCAATTTCATTTCTTTTTGTCTTGGTTTGTTTTTACGCTGCAAAGGTATAGCTTTTATCGATACTGCACAATCCCCATTTATATGGATTTTAACTATATTCAGCATGATAGAACCAACTTATTAAAACCTTTGGCAGTCTTCGGGACTTGCAAATAGGCTCGTAGATAGCCTTTTTATTAATGTCACCTTTCATATATCTCGCCACACATTCGCCATGCAACTTCTGGATAAAGGAGTTGACATATACACGATTACCGCGCTTCTTGGCCATAGGCAGGTTTCAAGCACACAGAACTATGCGAAGATAACTCCCAAGAAGGTACTTGAAGCCATCATGAAGATAGGATAAGACATATCTTCAGCTTTATATAAGTTCGGCAATAATGTTGATTTGTTGCCGAATTTATGTTTTCAAAATGACCTCATAAAAAGGAAAATAAGGCTGGATATAAGGAAAAGGTTATTAGGTTTGCACCAAAAGCCTGTAAATCGAATAGTCTTTTGCCGTCAAAAAAGAGAGAAGGGAAACTCGGTTTACTTGAACAAAGAATAGTTTAGTTTATACCCATATTAAATATCCATAACCTAAACTAAACCTTTTATCTTCCGACAATGAAACCTTGTCATCAAATACGGTTCTCAAAAAAGCAATAGAAATAACAATGAGCATCACTAAAGAGCACAACAGATTCCATGCGTGCTTACTTTGATCTTTGCATCATCAAGTACTTTCTTAA
>OQVR01000990.1_pt1 | contig 12607 bp, 5 predicted proteins | sample 1691521 | NCBI WGS metagenome assembly OQVR01 (sample SAMN03418256, study PRJEB22391) | human gut metagenome | biome: human-gut; feature: organic feature; material: feces | host: Homo sapiens | place: Tanzania | collected 2013-01
AAGCATTTGCCGGCTGTGCTGTGGTGATTAGCCACGACCGCTGGTTCCTCGACCGTATTTGCACCCATATCCTTGCATTTGAAGGCGATGGAAATGTGTTCTTCTTCGATGGTAACTATTCTGACTATGAGGTTAATAAAGCAAAACGCCTCGGTATTGAAGAGCCTAAGCGAATCCGCTACCGCAAATTCGACGACCAGTAATTCAGCCTCTGCGCAAGCAAGCAAACAAAATAAAAGGCTGTGCTTCATGAGTGGCACAGCCTTATTTATTTGATGTAATTTGGTGTAATTTGGATTACTTGATTTTCATGCCCAGATTTTTCATCATAAATGCGTAATAGTCAGCGGCTTCGTCGATGATTTTTGAAATGGGTTTGCCGCTGCCGTGACCTGCCTTGCTGTCGATGCGAATGAGTTTTGGCTGGTCGCCTGTGTTGGCAGCCTGAAGGGTGGCAGCATACTTAAACGAGTGGGCTGGCACCACACGGTCGTCGTGGTCGCCTGTGGTCACGAGAATTGCAGGATATTTGGTGCCATCGTTCTTGATGTTGTGGAGTGGAGAATATGCACGCAAATATTCAAACATTTCCTTGCTGTCGTCGCTCCGGCCGTAGTCGGGAGCCCAGTTCCAACCCACGGTGAACAGGTGATAGCGAAGCATGTCCATCACACCCACCTGAGCGATAACGGCACGGAAAAGGTCGGGACGCTGGTTGGTGACCGCACCCATCAGCAAACCGCCGTTTGAGCCACCTTGAATAGCGAGTTTTTCGCTTGAGGTGTACTTGTTGGCGATGAGATATTCAGCTGCTGCGATAAAGTCGTCGAACACGTTCTGCTTCTTCATCTTGGTACCGTCGCGGTGCCATTTGTCGCCATATTCTGAGCCACCACGAATGTTTGCCACCACATACACGCCACCATTTTCAAGGAAAGGAATGCGGTTCACGTTGAACGATGGCGTGAGGCTGATGTTGAAGCCACCGTAAGCATAAAGCAATGTAGGGTTCTTGCCATTGAGTTTCATGCCCTTCTTGTGGGTGATGAACATAGGCACGCGAGTGCCGTCTTTGCTGGTGTAGAACACCTGTTCGGTGATGTAGCGGTCGCTGTCGAACTTCACGTTGGGCTTCCAGAAGAGTTTCGACTTGCCTGTAGCCATATCATAAGAATAGATAGAGCCCGGAGTGGTGTAGCTGGTGAAGTTGTAGAACACCTCGTCGGTGTCCTCCGATGAACTAAAACCAGCGGTGCCGATGCCAGGAAGCAGAATTTCGCCCAAATTCTTGCCTTGCATGTCGAGCAGAAAAGCGTGGCTTGCGGCATCTTTCTCATAATTCACGATAAAGTGATTTTTGCCTGCCATTTGAAGCGAACTGAGCATTGCATCGCCCTCGGCAATAAACTCACGACCTTTGCCCACGCCCAGATTATCGATGTCAAACACCAGCACCTTTGCCATAGGGGCATTCTCGTTAGTGTATATGTAAATGTGCTTATCGTCGTTGCCCACAGGACTGAAATTGTAGTCGTAGGAGTTGTTGAGACGAATGAAGCGAGGGTTCTCACTCTTGGTGTCTTTCACCAACAGCACATTGCCATCGCCACCGCTCTGATACATATACACAAAGCGCTCATCTTCGCTCACATAAGCCATGTGGAACATCAAAGGTTCCTCAAAACTGCGGAACACGAGTTCGTCTTGCGATTGTGGAGTGCCAAGTTTGTGGTAATACACCTTCTGATACTCGTTTTTGCTCGAAAGTTCGCTCTTTGGCGCATCGTAGGCACTGTAATAGAAGCCGTCGCCCTGCCATGAGGCATTGGTGAACTTCGCCCACACGATATGGTCGTCGAGCATTTTGCCCTCCTTCATATCCTTCACATATATCTCATTCCAGTCGCTACCACTGCGCGAAATGGTGTAAGCCATATAGCGGCCATCTTTCGAAAAGTCCACCGACTTCAGCGCCACGGTGCCATCTTCGGAGAGTTTGTTTGGGTCGAGCACTTCACGAGGCGTGCCATCGAGCGAGTCCATTTCATACAGCACGCTCTGATTCTGCAAACCATTGTTCTTATAGAAAAAGTATTTACCGTGATGCTTGAAAGGAATGCCCATCTTCTCATAGTTTTGGAGTTTCATCATCTTCTCCTTCAAGGTATTGCGGAAAGGAATCTTCGAAATGTAGTCTTGAGTCACCTTGTTTTCGGCTTCCACCCAAGCGGCGGTTTCGGCAGAATTATCGTCCTCCAGCCAGCGGTAAGGGTCAGCCACCTTCACGCCAAAATACTCATCTACTTGGTTCACGGTCTTGGTTTTGGGATAAGCAAACGGTGATTGCGCTAAACCTTGAGCAGCAATAGCAGCCATAGTCAATAATAAAAGTTTCTGTTTCATATTTATCAGTATTAATTTTCTCCACTAAGTTACCAATTTTTCCCCACATAACCCGAAAATCCCACACGAAATTCTGTGCCTCACACAGATCCCGCGGATCTCACGGCTTTTGCATTAGTGGGTGGGAAATCTCACAGAATTTTTCTGCACATTTGCTCCAAGGGCTCACACAGATCCCGCGGATCTCACGGTTTTTGAATTAGTGGGTGGGAAATCTCACAGAATTTTTCCGCACCTTTGCTCCAAGGGCTCACACAGATTCAACGAGATTCAACAAAACTATGATTCGTGCGATTCGTGAAATTCGTGGTTAAAAAACTGCCACAAATTAGCACAAATTTCCACAAATTATTTTTGAAATCTGTGTGAGTTTTGGAAATCGGAGTACTCCGACACGCTCCACGACCTATCTGCCAACCTCCGTGAGATTTAACACCATCAAAAGAAAAATTCAGTGAGATCTGTGGGATCTGTGTGAGGCATACCCAGCACAAAAAAAGGGGCTTGGATTTAAAAAAATCCAAGCCCACACAGGAAAACATTCTAAATATTATCGCTGGTTTCACTCATCACTGAGCTACTCGCAGCATTAACAATTAACAAAATGCTATAGTTACTTTACAATCTTCTTTGATGACTTAGTGCCGTCGGTGTAAGTGGTCACTACCACATTCACACCTTCGAATGGGCTGTCAGACGACACGCCAAGCAGGTTGTAGTAGGTCACACCAGCCACGGTCTTTTCAGAGTCAACATCTTCCACACCGGTAGAGATTGTTGGGTCCTTCACGATGGTGTGGCTCACCTTGGTGATGTAGTAGTTAGAATTGCTGAGTTCGTTAACCGAAGTCACGTCACCGTTCACCAAGTAGATTTCCACAGTCACCACGCCGTCGAAGGTCTCGGCTTTTTCGCAGATGCCAGCGAAGGAGATGTCAGAAACCACCTTATACCATGCACCATTAGCGCCACCTTCTACAATGCTTCTGCGAGCAGAGGTTGCCTTAGGCTTAGTGCCGCCCACTTCGTATCTCTTCATACCCACAGCCTTTGGATAGAATTCACCACCACTGTAAGCATACCAGTTCACCACGCCTAAGCAACCGTTAAATGCAGAAGTGATATTGCCATAAAGAGCTTGGTTAACGCCATTCACCACATAGTAGTTTGGCAGATAAGCATCGTCCTTCTTCACACGGATAATTGCATTGAGATACTTGGCTGCACGTGAGTCAGGAACCAAAGTAACGAATGCGTCAAGACCGTAGTTGAGGGCTTGTGGGTAGGTCAAGCCTCCCTTAGCGGCATTACCTGTACCACCAATGTGCGTATTGTCTTGCTTTTCAGCAGCAGGAATCACGAGGTCTTTTGCGTGCTGAGTACCACCTACAGCGCCCTGAATTCTTTCCACATGATCAGTATCTGTGTTTGGAGTCCAGTATGAGTGATGGCTTTCATATTTGCCACCAACCAAGCCATTGTTGTATTGAGTGTTGACACGGGTTGAGAAACCAGCCTCCACTTCGTAAACAGCATAAATCACAAGACCAGCACCATCCACGTCGTTGTGGTTGTCTTTCAAATCTGCAACAGAAGGAACTGTGAAAGTGATTTGGTGCTGCATACCTGACACCTCATTGTAATTGTTAGGGAGTTTTTGACTCAATTTCACTTGCTCGTTGTCTGCTCCATTCATTTTATACTTATAGTAGAATCCCTTAAAGGTGAATGGATAGAGTGCAGGAGCATTGATTCTCACTTCTTGACCAACGCCCACGGTCAACCATACGTCAGAACCAACGGTGTTGCCTTGTGTAGAAAGTTCGGTTTTTGATGCACCACTGGTTGGCAAACCAATCACCTTGATGTTTCTTACAGGGTTAGCGAAAGTGTAGATTTTAACATCTTTGTTCGAAACCACAGCTGAATTGGCATCCGACACGCAGTAAGCACTCACGCGCAAATACCAGCCCTTCTTCTGATCAGCAGGGTCGTCGGTGTAGCCCATGGCTTCATACACTTCCTTCCAAGTGAATGATGCTGATTCAGTTGGGAAGCTATTAAGATTCACTTGCTTCTGGAGCACACCTTCAGCATTGAAGAATTCGAAATCGTAGAGGGTGTTCACCTTGGCAGTTTCCACATCATAGATGTCGGGATAGTTCACATAGTTTTGATGTGAAATAGTGATTGTTGGGCGGGCAGTTGCGTCGAAAGAATCGTAAGTTGAAGAATTTGGAGAAATCACAGGAGCATCAATCTTCACAGGATCAGGTTGTTCTGCGCCGTCAACGATGTCGCCGATACGGAGGTTGATGTAGTATTGACCCATCACCCAGTCGCCCCAGTGACGACCGTAAGTGGAACCATCTTTTGGGTCAAAGTGACGAATAGCATAAGGATATGCCTCCATCAGCACAGCGATGGTGCCGTCTTCTTGCATAGAGAGCGAGCTGTATTGCGCAGCTTCGTCCATAGCGCCAATACCAGTTTCTGCAGCACCTCCACTTGTATAATCAAATGGGTCGAAAAGGTTGAGGCTTCGAGACCAGTTCAAGCCACCTGAAGTGGACAATTTGGTGTAGTAAGCCGAAAGGCTTGTACGACAGTTATCACTGCCATATATCATATCCTTTGGCACGGTATGGAGAATATACTGAGTACCATCTTTCGCTGCATACTTGATAAGGTCGCCATTACATGGATTGGTCAAGTTCATGCCACTTTGCGAAATCATTGTGGCTGTGGCTTGGGTAGCAGATGTGAATGTCAAGCGGTAGAACAAGCGATTGCCTGACGCATTTGAGCGTGCAGAAAGAATGTATTGGTCTGTTGCCACCTGTACGAATTGCACTTCATCTAAGTAGTTAGAAGTGTTTTCAAGATAATCATAAGTCTTTGTTTCTGTACCACCATACCAAGTAGACTCTTGTACACTGATTCTTACTCGTGTCCATTCATTCTTATCAGGATTGTAAGTCAAGCAGTAAATGCGCTGATGGCTGGCAGAACTTCTTGAGTCTTTATTTGGAGAGGTGCTTGTACGCAAGCCCACCAACGCTTTACCCTTGAGATGGCCATCGTTGGCCACGCAAATGTTACCTGGAGAGATATTACCACGAAGACCACCAAAGAGGCTTTGGTCCATTGTGTATTCAGAGCTCCAGCTCTTGCCGTTGTCGCGGCTCACCTTCCATACCACATCTGTGGCAGGGTCGTTACGTGTGCCAGAGAGGCCGAAACCGTGGATAGCAGTAGCCATCACAGTACCGTTAGCAAACGAGGCAACAGCAGCATCACCATAGCCCTTCCAGTTGTAGCAGTTTTCACCGCTTTGCGAACCTTGGAAAATCACCACATAATCGCTCCATGTCTTGCCATTGTCCGATGAGCGGCGCGAAACCACATCAATACTGTTGGTCACATCGTGGATGTGCATTTTGCGGGCATCGCTCAATGCCACGAGCGTACCGTCGGAAGCACGGGTGATAGCAGGAATACGATAGTATCTTGAGTATTCTTCAGAGGTGGCAAAATTTTCGTAGCGTGGTGCATAGAGCATCTTGAAATTAGGCACAAGCACACGGCCACCACCTTCACCAGAGTAGTTGTTCACGGTGTTGATAGTTTTATTCGACACCTTGTCAATCACACCACCCACACGAGTGTAGTTGCGCTTTGCACCACCAATCAATGGCAAATTCTTCAAGCCACCAATTTCTTCAGCGCTTCTCACGTTGGCTACAAGGTAAATCACATATTCGCCTGCAGAGAGCTTCAGGTTGCTGGTGAAAGTGGTCACTTCGCCAGCAGCTGGCACTTCATGTGTAGTTCCAAGGAAAAGGGCACCGCAGTTCTTTTCAGGGTTGCGGTAGTCGAAAATATGAGCGAAGGTATTTTCAAACGTTGCATAACTGCCATCAGGAGTGTAGTCCTGATCAGTGTCGCGCATACGTGCATACACACTGATTGCGCTGAGGTAGCCAGTGTGTCCAAACAAGCGGTAAGTGAGGGTTGGAACATCATCGGCACTTACGCTTACGCAAGCCATAGCCAGCACTTGATTCTTGTTCCCCAAGCCGATATAGCCCACTTCTTGGTAGCCGGCATTGGTTCGCCAAGCCTTCAGCTGATTGTGAACAGTAGCGGCACCGTCGCCAGTTGAGCCAGAAGTTTCTTGAGTCACCTCATAGAAGTTCCACCTTGATGTGTCGTAGTATGATAAAGTTGTTACAGTCATTTGGCTATTTGAAAAAGCCAAATAACCGCTTCGATAGCCCTGTCTAAGATACAACTGAGTATAATTCGAACCTGAGTAAACAGTGAAGTAATTAGGAGCCGTGCTCCACTTGAATGAGAAGCCAGAATTGTAAGTGACCTGTGGGCCATAAGAAGCACTGTTGACGAGGGCAACAGTAGAACCACTCTTCTTTACGGTAAACACATAAGCTGCATAATCGGCATCGGTGACAGCTTTTTCAGCTTTGTAGACTTCACCATTGTTGTAGCCTACCAATTTACTTGCGCCAATGTTGTACATCACAACTTTAGCACCATTTGCAAGGTTTGCCAAGTCAGCGGGTGTGTCCGAAACTTTGTAAGTCGTGGCGTTGGCGCTGAAGCCAAACAGCAACGTCAGTAACGCAAGAAGAAACCAGGTTCTCCCTGTCAATTTTTTGAGTTTTTTAAAATAGCTCATAGCATTTTGAATGTTAATCTCACTTTCCCATAGTGAGAGTATTAAAAATATTAGTGTTAATAAAAAAGTTTTCCTTTTAACCTATGCTATTCACAATTAACGCTTTCCTGTTGCGATTAAGATGCTGGTTAATTCACACTTAATCAAATGAAGGTTAGGTGAATACTATATAAAGTGCAAATTTAACGATAAATTTCCGAATTCCTCAAACTTCCCCCAACCCCACCCCCAACCATCACACGCTTTTTTAATATCATTTAACAACTAATTCCCCTATGTCAAGCCTCACACAGATCCCACTGTTTTTTGGGGGCTCACACAGATCTCACGGTTTTTGCTTTAGTGGGTGGGAAATCTCACAGAATTTTTTCCGTTCCTTTGCTACAAGGGCTCACACAGATTCAACGAGATTCAACAAAAAAGTAATTAAACGGAGAATTAGTAATCGTCGTATTCATCCATGTTTTTGAAAAATTAATTGGTTTTAGAAAAAATGAGGGTGGGTTTTTAGGAAAGCCGCCCTCGGTAGTTGTTTGTTATGGGATAATTGGGTTATTTTTTTGTTGCTTTTTTTGTGGGTTTCTTTGCGGCATGCTTTTTGGCTGGTGCCTTTTTTGCTGGTGCCTTTTTTGCTGGCTTTTCTTCCGCTGCAGGTTTATCTACTGGGAAATCGCCGGTGGTGTCCTTCACAATGTTGTTGCGGAGCATTTCCACCTCGCGGTTGAGTTGGCTGATTTCGTTAGATTGGTTGCGGATGGTGAGCAGCAATGCGTTCAATTCCTCGTTGTCGATTGACTCTGGGTATTGCTCTTGCACGCGAATCATGAAATCGCTGAGCACATTCATATAGTTGGTGAATGCGGTGTAGGGCGAATCGTAGGGGCTGTAGTGCGAGTGCACTGAGCCGTCTTCGTTGTGCTTGGTGCTCATATAGAAGAAGTGGTCGCTTGCCTGGAGGTAGTACCAGTCTTGCTTGATGCGGCGGTCTTGGCAAAGGCGCACACGCTCACCGATGGAGTAGAGTTTCTTCACAGCCTCCTGCTGGAGAGTGTTGCCGAGCCATGCGCTGGTGTCGCGCGCCTCGTCAGCCCAAGAAATTGGGTGCATCACTGGCATTTCGCCCACCGACTTCATTTTTGAAATCACTTCGCTTGGAGTGAAGAATTCGATGCCCTTTTCGGCTGCGAAACGAGGCAGCGCCTTCATAAACTCGAAGATACCGCTTTCGCGTGGCTGCATTTCGCCGAAGGTCTCGTAGTTCATAAAGAGGTTGACGAGTTGTTCTTCTTCAGGAAGCGATGCAATCCAGTCGATATACTTGTCGGCTGTGAGCGGATATGATGCCCAGTCGGGGTTGCTGAAGCGGAACGAAATGTCGTCGCTCAATTTAGAGTTCTTCAACAGCAACTTCAACTTTGGTGCCACAGGTGAAGAATAAACGTAGTTAGGCGACTTCCAACCCAAAATGTGCTTTGCGCCTTCGGTAATCACGCCCTTGAAACCCATATTCTGAACCATGGCGGAGATATCGTCGTCGTAGATAAGCTCGGTGTTGCGGAACACCACTGGGTGCTTGCCGAAGAGTTGGAAAATCTTTTTGTCGTGGTCCTTCACCTGTGCCACAAACTCATCGGGGTCTTCAAGCGAAGCGAGCGAGTGGGCGTAGGTTTCGCTGAGAAATTCCACGCAGCCAGTGTCAGCCAAATCCTTCATCGACTCGATGAACTCTGGCACATAGATTTCGAGTTGCTCAAGAGCGGAGCCGCTGATTGAGAATGCCACTTTAAATTTCTTGCCATACTGCTTAATCATATCAAGGAGCATTGCGTTGGCTGGCAAATATGAGCGCTGTGCAATGCGAGTGATAATTTCGTCGTTGGCAAAATCATCGTAATAGTAATGGTCGTTACCAATGTCGAAGAATCGATAATTCTTCAGGCGGAATGGCTGGTGTATCTGGAAATAAAAACAAATTGCTTTCATTGCTTTATTTTTTAGTTGTTGATTTTATTCGTTTAAGATTGTTTTATCGGTTGATGAGACTCTTGTAAATGTCGATGACTTTGGCACCTGCCTTTTCCCACACAATCTGCTTCACTTCCTCAAGTCCCTTTTCGCGCAGTTCCTTATACATGGCAGGATACTTGATGATGGAATAGATGGCGTCGGCTATGGCGTTGGTGTCCCAATAGTCAACTTTAATCACATTATTAAGAATTTCGGCACAGCCGCTCTGCTTGGAGATAATGGACGGTACGCCCATCTGCATAGCTTCGAGTGGAGAGATGCCGAAAGGCTCACTAACCGATGGCATGATATACACATCGCTGGCTTTGAGCATCTCGTACACCTCCTTGCCTCGCAGGAAGCCCGCGAAGTGGAAACGGTCGGCTATGCCACGACGCGCAGCCAAACGAATCATCTTCTCCATCATGTCGCCACCGCCAGCCATCACAAACTGCACGCCACGCACCTTGCTCAGCACCTGTGCGGCTGCTTCCACAAAGTATTCGGGTCCCTTCTGCATGGTGATGCGGCCGAGGAAAGTGACCACCTTATCGTGCTTTGGCGGCACGGTGACGTTGAGCAACTCCTCGCTCAGCGGCTCCACAGCATTGTGCACGGTGGTCACCTTATCGGGTGAAATGCCGTATTTCTCAATCACGGTGCGACGAGTGAGGTTGCTCACGGTGATAATGTGGTCAGCATTGTTCATACCGTCTTTCTCGATATTGAATACTGTGGGATTGACGTTGCCACGGCTTCGGTCGAAGTCGGTGGCATGAACGTGAATCACCAATGGCTTGCCAGTGACCTGCTTGGCGTGAATGCCGGCAGGATAGGTGAGCCAGTCGTGAGAGTGGATGATATCGCATGGAATGGTGCGTGCAATCACACCAGCCACAATCGAATAATTGTTGATTTCCTCAACGAGGTTATCGGGGTAACGACCAGAGAACTCGATGCAACCCAGGTCGTTGGTGTTCATATAATTGAAATCACTGTAGATGTGATTTCTCAAATCGAAATAAGTCTGAGGGTCCATCACATTGCCGATACGGCTTTGCACATATTCGCTGCTCACGTCGCGCCATGCGATAGGCGTGGTGTTGGCGCCAATGATTCGTGCAAATCCCTTCTCTTCGTCGCCCCAAGGCTTGGGTATAACGAATGTGATGTCCATGTCGCCGCAATCGTACATACCTTTCGTAAGACCGTAGCTTGCGGTTCCGAGACCACCGAGAATATGAGGGGGAAATTCCCAACCAAACATTAAAGCTTTCATATCGTCAGGTTAATATCAATTTACGGTTAAACATCAAGATTTTTCAACAAACGCAACACGCGGAGAATCTCGCCCACGTTGGCGGCGAAGCTCACTGCGCCACGGCCAATGAATGGTGGGTTGCCGTCGTAAAGCTCCGACAGAGTGCCGATAGCGCCTTGCGACATTTCGTCCTCAAAGCCAATCATCATGCGATTCACGAACGAGAGACCGCCAATGCCAAACACCTTCACATAAGCGTGGCAGTAGAAGCCCATGAGCCAAGGACGAGCCGAACCAGAATAATACGCCTTTTCGCGCTGCTCTGGATTGCCCACATACCAAGGATTATAGCCGTAGCTGTTAGGGCTCAATGTGCGCAGTCCCTTAGGGGTGAGCAACTCGCGGGTGACGAAGTCGAGGATGCGCTTGCGCTGGCGACGGTCGAGCGGCGTGTGGTCAACACCCACTGCAATCACCATATTTGGACGAACGCTCAAATCGGTGTATGAACCGTTCACATAGTCGTAGAGATAACCATAGTCGTTAAGGAATGTGGGAGCGAAAGACTCGGCGTAAGCGTCACTAATCTTCTGCCAGCGTTCCACACGGCTCTGCATCTGCTTGTCGTCGGCATACATCTGAAGCAGGAACATGAGCGCGTTATACCACAGCGCGTTAAATTCCACCAAATAGCCAGTGCGAGGAATGAGCGGAGTGCCATCGGGGCGCGCAGAATCCATCCACGACATAGGTTGGCGTGTGCCATCGGTGCGCACCAAGCCGTTGTCGTCGACTTGCAGATTCGGGTGCTTGCCGTCGATAATGAAGTCGATGAGCTGTGCCACCAGTTCGCCATAACGCTCGCGTGCAGTAGGCACATCGGTATCGTGGGAATAGCGCTGAATAGCCCAAGCAGCCCACAGTGGCACATCGGGAAGGTCGATGCCTTGCAAATGCTTGTCGGGCTCGCCAGTTTCCATCCAGCGAATGAATGCCTCTTTAGCGGTGTCCATGATAGCCTCGAAGTCGGGGCGGTGGTGGTTGGAGAGCGTACAGCCTGGGAGAGCGATAAACTCATCGCGCGCACGCAACTTGAACCATGGATAGCCAGCAAGCATATAATGCCCGTCGGTGTTGGACACATAAAATTGCTTTGCGCTGTTTTTAAGGCAGTTGTAGAAACTGGTGCGAGGTGTGCGTGTTTTAATCTCATCTTCATACATTTTGGAGAGCATACGAGTGTTCACTTCGCTCACGCCAGCAGAGAAGATGATGGTGTCGCCCTTCTTCATGTCCACCTCAAAGTAGCCAGGCACATACAGGTCCTCGGTGTAAGGAATGCCTCGCTCCTGGTCCTTGATATACTCGATGCCTTTATACCAGTGAGGGTCGAACACAAACTTAGGCTTGTGGTTCACCTGCATAAAGAGTTCAGGATAACCCTCATACATGCGTGTGGAAATGCCGTTCGACACTTCCTTGTAATCGCGACTTGCCACTTGGTTTTCAACGCAAAGGTCGTTGGCATTGCGGAACGCCAAGAATGGACGGAACTGGAGCGTGGTCTTAGAGTGAGCATCAACCAGGGTGTAGCGGATAAGGATACGATTCTCGTTGGTGATAAAGATTTTCTCACGCTTCAGAATCACGCCACCTACACGGAACGTGTGAGTAGGCACACGTTCGCAATCGTACTCTCTAATGTATTTGTGACCATTGGGACTGTACACGCCACCGGAATACCTGTGCAAGCCAAGGTTGAAAGGCGCACCATGCTGAATCACCGTTTCATCAAGCGACGACAAGAGCACATGGCTATTGTCGTCAATTTCAGGAACAGGAATCACAAGAAGTCCGTGCTGCTTTCTTGTGTTGGCTCCCACAATGGTAGTGCAGTGGTATGCACCAGATTGATTCGTGCGCAGCACCTCCAAGCGGAGCGACTGCTCAAGATTAATCAAAAGATTCTTATCAAATTTAAGATAACTCATGATAAGCGGTATTATGGGATATTTTTAGTTAATAATTTCCGTTGATTGGTTTCGTTACGAATTTACATTTTTTTTGCAACTCTCGCAAATAAAATCGGTTCTAATTCTCCAAATCGGCAAATAATTTGGTGAATTTTCGGAAAAGGCATTTTCACAGCCGAAAACGCGGTTCAGTGGATAAATGCTGGGGACACAGAAACAAAAACATAAAAAACAGCCTTTTAGCGATGCCAGTGCTTCGCACCT
>OQVR01000991.1_pt1 | contig 12606 bp, 10 predicted proteins | sample 1691521 | NCBI WGS metagenome assembly OQVR01 (sample SAMN03418256, study PRJEB22391) | human gut metagenome | biome: human-gut; feature: organic feature; material: feces | host: Homo sapiens | place: Tanzania | collected 2013-01
GACTATGTACACCGTATCGGTCGTACAGCCCGTGCCAACCGTGACGGTGTGGCCATCAGCTTCGTGGCAGAGGAGGACATCTACTGGTGTCAGCAGATAGAGAAGTTCCTGGGCAAGGAGATAGAGAAGATGCCATTGCCAGAGGAGTGCGGCGAAGGTCCTGCCTATACCAAGCAAAACAAGCCTATGAAGAATAGACGTGGCGGCAAGGGCAACAACCAGGGCAGAGGCAATGGTAACCAGGGCAACGGCAAGAGCAGCGCCAAGAACCGCCGCCAGAAAGACCGTGACCAGACAGCCCACAAGCGTAAGCCAAACAAGCCAAATACCCGCCAGGAGAAGGCTCCTAAGGGAGAGAACGCTCAGCAGCCTCAGGCTCAAGGACAGCAGAACCAAGGACAAAAGCCACAGAGACAGCAGGGACAGCAGAAACAACAGAATCAGGGTCAGAAGAACCAGGGTCAGCAGAACCAGGGTCAGCAGTCACAGCAGGACAACAACAAGCGCCGCAACAACAATAACAACAAGCGTCGCAATAACAACAATAACCCTCAGCAGCGCCCAGGAGCCGAAAACAATGTACGTCCAGGCAGCAACGGCCGTGGCAGAGGCGTAGCCCAGAAGAAGCAGGGCGCAGCCAACACCCAGCAGAAGCAGGCTGGCGACAAGCAGGGCTCTCGCAAGTATGCACCTGTGGTAAACCCTCAGAAGAAGGAAAACGTAGTAAAGAAGATTTTCAAGGCTATCTTCGGCAGAAAGTAAAAAAGTTTTTCTTGCCAATGAATTAAGAATCATGATAGGACTGGCAGATTGCAATAACTTCTATTGTTCGTGCGAACGTGTGTTTCGCCCCGACTTGATAGGCAAGCCCGTCGTTGTGCTGAGCAACAACGACGGCTGCGTTATTGCGCGCTCTGAAGAGGCAAAGGCATTGGGCTATAAGATGGGCGACCCCTTCTATCAGGTGAAGAGCAAGCTGGAGGCTGATGGCGTGGCCATCTTCTCCAGCAACTATACCCTCTATGGCTCACTATCCAACCGCGTGATGTCTATGCTCTCCCACTACTCTCCCCGCTTGGACCAATACTCCATCGACGAGAGTTTTCTGGAGCTGGATCAGTCCATGGCAGAGGCATTCTTCAAAGAGAACCCTTCTGAAAAGGAAATGCAATCAGCCAAGGCATCCTCTTCAGCTAAGCCTACAGCAGCAGAAACAGGAAATGCTCCTGCTGATGCACCGCTCCAGCAATATGGCGCCAAGATTTCTGCCGATGTATTGAGAGCCGTGGGCATTCCGATATCCATCGGCATCGCCGACACCAAGACACTGGCCAAGATTGGCTCCAAGTTTGCCAAGCGATACAAGGGCTACAAGGGCTGCTGCCTGATAGATACCGATGAGCGCCGCCACAAGGCGCTCTCCCTCTTCCCCATAGAAGATGTGTGGGGCATTGGCCGTCAGATAGCCCGCAAGCTCGACTATATGGGCATCCGCACAGCTGCCCAGTTTGCTGACAAGAAGGAGAGTTGGGTGCGCAGCCATTTCAACGTCACCACCGTCCGCACCTGGAAGGAACTGAATGGCGAGAGCTGCATCAGCATCGAGGAATTGCCCCAGAAGAAGAGCATCTGCACCAGCAGAAGCTTTGCCGACGAGGGCATCTCCGACAAGGATGTGATGGAAGAAGCCGTGGCCAACTTTGCCGTGAGATGCACGGAGAAATTGCGCCGCCAAGGCAGCGTGTGCCAAGGAGTGACGGTGTTTGCATGGACCTCTCGTTTCAATGAGAACGTACCCGAATACACCATCCATCATTCCCTCACGCTCCCCATTGCCACCAATGCGCAAGACGAGATTGTGGGGGCTGCCCTAGCCATTCTCCGAGCCAACTATCCGAAGCCCCTGCCAGGCAGTCGTCCCGACCGCCACGAGCAGGACTTCCACTTCAAGAAGGCAGGAGTCATCCTATGGCAAATCAGCCCCGACCATCCCCGTCAGCAAGATCTCTTCGACCCTATCGACCGCCCCAAGCAGAAAGCCCTGATGGAAGCCATCGATGCCATCAACCGCAAGAATGGTCATGGCACCATCCGCCAGGCTGTGCAAGGCATCGGGTGCCGATTCGACCTGAAGCGAGAGTATATGTCGCACCGATACACCACCGACATTGATGAGATTTTGAAAGTTAGGAGTTAGGAGTTGGGAGTTTGGAGTTAGGAGTTAGGAGTTTGGAGTTTTCAAGAAAGGCTAATCATAAATTTCAATTTTCAATTTTCAATTTTCAATGTTAAAGTTGACAATTCATCCTGCTGAGATTGGTGAGAAGACTCCCATCCCTCTGGCAGAACAAAGCGTAAAAGCAGGATTCCCTTCTCCTGCCCAAGACTATATGGAGGGAGAGATAGACCTCAACGATGTCTTGATACGTCATCGTGAGGCGACTTTCTATGTCCGCATCTCTGGCGACAGCATGACGGATGCTGGCATTCTGGATGGCGACCTGGCAGTAGTAGACCGCCAGATAGAGGCATCCGACGGCAACTTCGTTATCGCCTTTGTGGATGGCGAGTTCACCATCAAGCAGTTTAAGATAGATGAGAGCGGCACCTTCGGTTGGCTAGTGCCTTGGAACAAGCATTTCTCCCCCATCCGTGTGGATGAGACCAACCGCTTCATGATATGGGGCGTAGTGACCTACGTGATCCATCAAATGCGCCCGATGGCATAAACAAAACTATTTATTATAAGTTTCAAGAAAACGTTTTAGTATTGAACGCATAGTCTCAGGCGACTGCCTGTAATGAAATGATACACTTTTCTCCCGAAACCGCCAAGGATTTCGGGAGATTTTTTATTTTCTATCCCTTATACTTCTCTTCTATCAACCTGCGAAGAGAGGCCTCGTAGCCACCGGGCATAGGAGATGCCTGATCTGGGTACACCTTATGGAAGTCCTGCTCCAGATGGTCCAGAAACTTGGCCACCAAGAGCAACTTATCCCAGGTGCTCTTCTGGTGCCCCAACAAGTAGCGAAGCATCGTATAAAGCTGACAAACGCTCAAATTCTTACCGTTTTAGACTCTGCTATAAGCATCACGTCCAAAGTGCGCACCACGCAAACTGCGAGTGGTGTGGCATCTGCTACCATTAATCAGCCCCTTGGCAAATGCCAAGACAGATGAAGGCTTTAGAAATCTGTTCATGTTCCTAATTTATTTATTAATTTATGAATAATTACGGCTATTTGCCGTTAAATTATCTATATTTTGCGCCCCACTACGTCGGGCGCATTTTTCATCGACATATCCGAACTTTTTGATAACTTCGCTGCCAATACAACGCAATAGTCTGAACTTATGAACATCAGCATCTTCAAGAACATGACCTCCAAACTACCCCTACTCGGGGTACTGGAGGGAGTAGCCAACCTCATCCGCAGCGATGAACACCTCAGGGCGTTCACTGCCGCCTATCGCCAGTCGGGCAACAAGCAGTATAAGCTGGAGTGCCCCCTCTTTGCCGTAGCCGTCCTCTTCGAGGGTGGCAAGGGGCAAGACAACATCAAGCAGCCCACGGGTCTGAGCCTGGTGGATTTCGACCACATCGTTCAGCCAGCCGCCTCTATGGATAATACGTCCAAGGAGGCGATTTCCCTGAAAATTCAGGAGATGAAACAGAAAATCATCGCCGATCCGCATACCCTGATGTGCTATACCACCATCAGCGGCAATGGTCTGCGCGTCATCTATCGCTATGAACTGCCCCAGGAATACCTAGCCGCTTTCTATGCAGGCAACGCTTACTATGAGAAGTTGCTAGGCATCAAGGCCGACCCTCAATGCAAGAACATCACCCGCCTGAGCGGACTTGCCCACGACCCAGAAGTATTCTTGCGCCCCCTCGGCGAAGTAAAGATGTTTACCTCCGAGGAGATAACCGCTGCTGCCGCCACCCACGCCAAGCAGAGCAAGGAAGACAAACAGATGCAGCGCATACAGACATATTATGACACCCTCATTGCGCCCCAGCTGGCCAAGGCAGGCATCAAGTTTGAGCCTGGCAGCCACAACGAGTACGTGATGAGAGTGGGCTATAAGATAGCTGAGCGGCGATTTGCCAAGAAGGTAGCCATCAGATGGGCGAAGAAGCTCTTTGCAGCCTATGATGACACCGAGCAGGTATTCAACTCCTGCTTTGACAATGCCAACAAGGGAACCCAAGAGGGCAAGCACAAGCTAGACCACCGAACTGCCACCGTGGATGAAATCAAATCCTTCCTGGATGGCCATGTCAAGTTGCGCTACAACGAGATTACCGCCCGAGTGGAATATCTCAACGAAGAAGGAGCCTGGCTCCCCATCAACGACCGCAAGGTAAACTCGCTCTGGGCGGAGATGTCGCTTGCCACGAGAGTGAACAAGCAAGACTTCTACACCATCATCGACTCCGACTACGTGCCCGCCTTCAACCCCTTCCATGACTACTTTGAGCAGCTGATGAAGCACATGGACGCCGAGCAGGTGATGAAGCAAGACCCTATCCAGCAACTAGCCAACACCATCCGGGTGGCTGGTGGCGAGGAGGAACAGGCTAGATGGACCCTGTATCTGAAGAAGTGGATAGTGGGCATGGTGGCTAGCTGGCTCAGTAGCGACATCATCAATGACGTAATCCTGGTGCTCATCGGCGAGCAGGGAGCCTACAAGACCACCTGGTGCAACCAGCTGCTGCCCCCATTGCTCCGCCAGTATTCCTACACCAAGACCAATGCCAACCGCATGACGAAGGACGACCTCATCACCCTGGCACAGTATGCCCTGGTATGCTGCGAGGAGCTCGACACCATGCGCCCAGCCGAACTCAATCAGCTCAAGGCGGTGGTAACCATGCCCAGCATCGACGAGCGTGCCGCCTATGCCCACTATCATGAGCACCGCAAGCACATAGCCTCCTTTTGTGGCACGGGCAACAATCTCCAATTCTTGAGCGACCCTACCGGCAATCGCCGCTGGCTGCCCTTCGAGGTAACGAGCATCCTATCTCCCCGAGAGCATCCCTTCGACTACGAGGGCATCTACGCCCAGGCTTACCTGCTCTACAAGAGCGGCTATCAGCACTGGTTTACCAAGCGAGAGATAGAGGAGCTCAACCAGCACAACCGCCAGTTTGAGACACCCCGACTGGAGCGAGAACTGGTAAATGTATACTTCCGCAAACCCACCCAAGATGAGAGCGGTGTATTCATGACGGCAGCCCGAGCCCTCCAGATCATCAGCAATGGCATCGCCCAGAAGCTCAGTGCCGAGCAAATAGGCAGGGCTTTCTCCGAGCTTGGCTTCCAGAAGAAGCGACTCCACAACCAGCGAGGCTATCTGGTAGAGATACGCACCGCCGAGGAGATAGCCCAGTTTGAGCGTCGACAAGCCCTGGAGGCCAAGGATGACTAGCCACCCCGCCCTCCATAAGCCTAGGCTGAATACACATCTCTCTCGATGCGGCAGGTGGCAAGTGCGGCAGGTAGATATTAAAACCCTCATACGCGCAGGCAGGAAAAACAGACATTACTCTGAAAATGCAGCAATGAAAGTAGGAAGCATCCTATAGTCATCAGCTGGCATACCTGCCTACCTGCCGCACTTACTTCCGAGCCGGAAACAAGTCATTTAGCACATGTAAATTACTTAGAAAAATCATTTTATTACTTATTTTCATCATGGACATCCGTAGTTACACCAAGCAAGAGCTAGCACTGCTCTATTTCCCAGATTCCAGACCAGAAGTGGCAAGTGCCCACCTGATGCGCTGGATTACCCGTTGCCAACCCCTCTATCAGCAGCTGCTGAAGTCGGGCTACAGCAAACGCCAGCGAGAGTTCAATCCTCTCCAAGTATCCTATATCTTCTTCCATCTGGGCGAACCCTAAACATTATATATGAGAATATAGGAGAAGACACGAGGAATCGTGAGGAAACATGAATTGGCATTTTCAGATTACGTATCTTTGCATTGTGATTATAAAAGTATTCATTTCTTAATCTTAATTATCTATGCCAAAGAATCAAATTCTCTATGTGTTGAGAGAGAACAAGAATGCGAAGATGCCAGAAGCCAAGGGCAAGTATTACGCATTCCCAGTAACCACCCAAACCATCGATACCGACGGTCTTGCAGCCCACATGGCGAGCCACAACACGCCATTCTCCAAGGGCGCCTTCAAGGGTATGCTCACCGATATGGTGAGCTGCGTCAAGGAGTTGGCCCTTCAGGGCTATGCCATCAAGATAGATGACCTCGCCATCTTCTCCATCGGCATCAAGAACAAGGAGGGAGCTGCCAGCGAGAAAGAATTCTCCGTGCAGAAGAACATCGAGGGCTTCAAGCTCCGTGCTCGTGGCACAGGTGAGTTCAGAGCAGTCAACCTGGACACTACGCTGAAGCGAGTAACCAGCCTAGCCGGCCTCACAGAAGACGGAACTGACGACACCCCATCAGACGGTGGAGGCGGCAGTTCATCAACTGAAGGTGGCGGCAGTTCATCAACTGGCGGAGGAACCTCTCCCCAGCCTGGCGACAACGTAGGCCTGTAGTAGAGATATAGAAAGTGAGGGAGCCCCCTGTGGCAGGGACATTCCGAGAGGACGAAGACTCTTCTGTACGGGTGTCTGGACAGCCTCCCTCACTCTCCTATTTCTCTGTATTTAACATGAGTCACTTACCATTAAACATTCATCAAAGTGAAAAAGGAAACCATCAAGAAAGTCATCAACGTAGTGATCACCATCCTCACCGCCATCGCCAGCGCGTTTTGCGTACAGAGCTGCCAATCATAAGAAACTCACGTCTCACACCATAATTCATCAGAAAACCATGCGTAAAATCGATTTGATCATCATCCACTGTTCTGCCACAAAAGTATCGCAGAACTTCACCGTAGAGGCCCTGGAGGCATGCCACAAAGCTCGTGGTTTCAAGGGCATCGGCTATCACTTCTACATCACGAAGGATGGCGTCATCTATCCATGCCGCCCAGAGTATGAGGTGGGCGCCCATGCCAAGCATTACAATGCCCACAGCATCGGCATCTGCTATGAGGGCGGCCTGGACAAGGACGGCAATCCTGCCGACACCCGCACCCCAGCCCAGAAGCGAGCCCTGGTAAGCCTTCTGCAGAACTTGGCCATCGACTATCCCGATGCCGAGATCATAGGCCACAGAGACCTGCCATGGGTCAAGAAGGCCTGCCCTTGCTTCGACGTGAAGAAGTGGCTCAAGGACATCAATTTCCACATCTAGCTCCGCCGCTAGCCCTAACATTAGGTCGTTCTTTTGTTGTTCATCATAATCTTTGTTTTTGCCCAACCTGCCGCTGTGAAGCCATGCAGGTTGGGATTTTTTATCATCCACTCTGGTTCTGGCGCATATCGCTTATCATACAAGAGTTCAACAGTTCCATAATTTTTCACCTCAATTTTCGGAACTTTCAAATGATTTGGTACTTTATCTCTTGAATCATACTTATAACAGACAGTTATCATTTTTTCAAGATCCTCTATGTCTACATTCTTTGTGATATGCAATTTCTCAAGTTGGTCTTGCCAAAGATTTATACCTATGCGAGTGTATTCTCCCGGACCTACAATATGCGTGTTATGCTGGTATCCCCAAAATTTGGCATCACAGCTAATCTCAAATCCTTTATACTTAATATAAAATGCAGATTTGGTATCCCCCCAACCATAAATTCCATGAAACGGGAAAAAAATAGAATCCTTACTTCCATTTCTAAATTTTAATACATAGGTAATTTCTCTACTATAATCCAAATGTTTTCTCTTCAAGGACAGTATATTGCCCATATCGTCATAAGTATATGAGGCGTCATAGTATAAAGGATGCTCATATTGAAGAGATTGCAGGTATTGATCCTTTGCAGCCAAGAGCGTACATTATTCCTTTCGGGGGAACTTTAGTGTTTTTACATGACTGTAGTCATCAAATTCAACAAACATAGTTGCCCCATAAATATAATCTATCTTTTCTCTCTTGGTAATATTGATTGGTGGAGTTTCTAAACGACTCTCCACAGCATCCGCAGGATCATATCGATAGTAAATTTTGATTTTTCTATCCAAATCTTTTATATCTATATATTTGTCTAAATGCAACCTATATAAACTCTCAGAATATATGGTTACACCTATTCGCACACTATCGTGAGGTGGTACAATGCGCGTCCCCAAATGGGGATACCAAAATCTTGCAGGACATTCCATTTCGTACTTTCCATTTTTAACGATAAAATGAGACTTCAGATACATGCCTCCACTTAATCCATTACAAGGTATATAAACAGAATCACTGCTACGATTGTAAAATTTTAAGATACAACAAATATCCCTACTTTCAAAATCCATCTCTTTTACTCCTTTTGGATAATTATCAATCATACTATAATAAACACAAGAATATTTTGGCAAATTGTCGGTGCAAGATGTGATGCAACCTAAAATGACTATAAATATTATTTTTTTCATACCTTAAATCTTTATTATTATTTTTGAATACCGATATATCAAGAATATCCTATAGATATAAATTGCATATTAAATATCAATGTTGTAAATATTCATCAGCTCGATGCATTTCCAACCATTTATATAATCCCTTGAGAGGAGTCGTCATTTTATCCCATGTAGGATCATTTCTTTGCATTTTAAGTATTTTCCAATGCTCGTCCTCTTTCATCCCCATCAAGCCATGTCCTAAAAGTTCATGAATACCTAAGAGACTGACTATATTAGATGTTGTAGAATAATAATTTACTCTTTCTGCTTCACATAATATAATATTAGCAGTAATATTGTTCATGTCCTCCTTAGAACGAGTTACCGCCAAAGGTACATCCTTATAAGGAGGTCTCTTCGCATTGTTATAACTCCCAAGGATTTGATAAGGAAATCCATCAGGATGTAAATTTCGTCCCAAAATATTGACCGAAATTTGCCCATTTTCCAAATTCGAAGTATCAAAACCGTTTCGAGATAAAACATCCGTAAGAATATTAGAACATGCCTCCGCAGATATTCCCTCACATGGAAACGCTCGCTTACCGAAGATTTCTACAAGTTTGAGATTTTTGGATATATCCTTTATATAATTATAGCTATCAACAACATAAATATAATCTGTCTCTTTAAGATTGTCAAACAAATATGTACCATCAGTCAAGTAATAAGAATCCTCGCCATTCAGATCGATAGCACTAACTGGATTTCCCCCACAATATGCATAAGGACTTACATCTGCATACGTCTTGGCATGCGGGTCGATGGTGGTAAATCTACCATCCGCCATCCATCTTGCCCCATAGTCATACCAATCCAAGCCATGCATTCTGTCCAGCTCCTTGCCATTATACTTGTATCTCTGGACTGACTCATTGGTGCTTTCTGCCATAATGCCACCATAAGGGTAGTAATGGTTCACTTGCTCCACTTCGCCCTTGCTGCTTACCACTATCCGATTGTTGCCAAGATGGTCCTTGAGGTAATAATGATACATAGCTCTATTGTCGGTGAACGTGATGTATCCACCGTCAAACAATACTTGCTTAAATGTATCATCCTCATATATCATATTACCACAATAAGCTATAGTATGGCTACTGGCAGGGTGCGCAGTCTTGTAGCTGGCTAGGAGCTTGACTCCTGAGGCATCATAGACATACGTTATCGCCTTGCCATCACCAAATGTTATTTTCGACGGCAAATTTAATAAATTATATTCAATCTTGCTAATATTTTTGTTTAAATCTTTCACTAGATTGCCATTTTTATCGTATTCGTACTCTATTTCCTCGTTAGCACCGTCCATAAAATTGAAAACACCCTTGTAAGTAGGATCTTCCACCTGGTCATCTATCTTCACCACTTGGTTGCCTTGATAGGTATAGGTTAAGTTGTCTATCAAGCCATAGGTTCCGCCATCTTGAAGTCCGTTTCTCTTCAAAGACAGTATATTGCCCATATCATCATAAGTATATGAGGTATCATAGTGGGAGAGTTTGGTACCATTCTCCCGATAGCTTGCACTGAGCAATCTTGAGAAACCATCATATTTGAAGTCATATCCCCTGCTCTTTGAATCGGACTTCCAGCTGATACCAGATATGTTTCCATTATAGCAAGGGGTACGGTCTGTAGATGACTCATTGTAAAGGATGCTCATATTGAAAAGATTGCTGGTATTGATCCTTTGCAGCCAAGAGCGTACATTATACCTATAGGTGGTTTGAAGCCCCAAATTCCCATGCCTTGTAATTTGGCTCAGACGTCCTAAGTCATCATATGCATTCTTGGCTAACGCAACCATACTATTATCCCCAACTTGATGAGTTGTATTCATTAATCTGCCAGCATGGTCATAAGAATAGGTATACGTTTCATTTACAGAAGCATAACCTGAATGTTGGTGGGTGTGGATGGATACCTTTCCTGTATAAGTATATCCATAAAGGTCTCTGTCAGTTCCACCCCAGATGTTGGTTGCCACATTTTGAATGGCATTGCCTCTATAATCATAATAGGTGGCTGTATATAAATACCTAACGTCAGCAGAATTCTCCAATATGGCTTTGGCGCAACCTGTCAATAGTCCCTTGCTGTCAGCATAACGCTGTCCATAGCTTGTACCTTGTGGACTATAAGCCAAAGTTGCCGGGATATTGTATTTCCCAACAAAAGAATAATCATCGTAAAAGTTTGCCATAACAACCATTATATCAGTTAGTTCTATACCATCTACTTTATAGCCAAAAGTAGATGGGTCGCCACCAGTGTAGGAAGCCACTACTGCTATTTTATCGAGAGGCTTCTTATCATAAGATAATTGATTTTTGCAGGTGCCAGCCAATGCCATACGCCCAAACTTATCGGGGATGGTATATTTCCATTCTCCTCTTTGGCGCATTTCCCCATCCTGCGTAAAGATACAGTTGCCCATCTTATCGTAGATGTAATATATGGGTTCACAGCCTGGCAACTTCTCTTTTGTCAATACCTAGTTTGTCCTGTTCCTCAGGTGAACGATAGTAACAATGCTGTTGTAATACCTTGCTTGCAGAATCCTTACAAACAATAGTCTCTAGGATGGGATACCTATATCCTTTGGCAAAAATTGTCAAAATCTCTTCATGATATGTCGGACTGGTTTTCGCAACCATCAGCTGGGCAATATCACTTTCCGAAGAAGCCATTTGGATAAAATCACTATCAGAAGGTATGGTTTCTATTTGATACTCACGTAAAGTGCGAACCAAGATGGCATCAGATATTTCTTCGCCTTCTGGCAAAGATATTTTTCCTATTTGCTCACAGCTCGTTGCATAATGACCAAATTGTCTAATTTTCAGTTTGTCACAATACTCTCCTTCTCCGTTGAAATAGCCACGAACAGTGTCATTGGGAGCAAAAGGGAATTTCATTTTAACTTCGGGCAATGAATAGTTAATCAAATTCTGAGGATTCTCAATCCCAACAAGAGCTATCCGATTGGCAGTCTGAAGATAATGGTGTCTTTCTCCATTGGCTATCACCGTCAATGTATCCAAAGAGAATTGACATACTTTCTCGGCAAACTTTCTGATAGTCTTTACCTCAGATAGGTTACGCAGATTACTCGGGATCTTAATTTCAGAGACTTGCATTACGTCGCCACTCCTATATGCATTGCATTCGAAGGATAGCCATTGTGTAACTTTTGCATCTTGCGCCATACAGTTTACGCTAAAATGCAAAGAAACAAGAGCAAGTAGAAAAATGTAAATTCCCTGTTTCATACCGAAAAGTATTAAAAAAATAATAATTTGTGGCAAAATTACAAAAAAAAATCGAAAGAGGCTTTGCGTAGTGTAACAAATAGTATGTTTAGTGTAACATTGTAAAAGAAAAAAAATCTAAAACTCTATTTAAATAACGATTTTAACCTGAAAATTAAAAAAAACAACACAAAAATATTTGAAAGAGCCAAATCATGAAGCCCCAAATAGGAAAACTAAACAATTATCTAAAAAAACGACTCGAAATTGTTCGTAGGCAATGATACCAACGACCGTTTCTCATTGCATCTCGACAATGACAAATTGATTTATATCTGCGTATTGCGCCCTGAGAGTGCACAGCTGGTGGTACGCGACCAGCGCGAACGCCTTTCAGTGGTAGATCAGATTCTGTCAGAGGGTAAGCTGAGCCAGCTGATGAAGAATGCTCATTCTGCACTCATCAAGAACAAGAACTACCGTTGGCGCGTGAACATTTCAGAAAGTTCCATCGCTCAGGAGGTTGAATTGGAAATCAATCCAGAGTGTCTCGTTGCATTTATCAAGGAGCAGATGGCAAAGGGAACCGACATGGATACCCTCGGACAGCAGCTCATCGCCATGGAACAGAAGTATGCCTTCCAGTGGTTCTGGTTGAAGGACAGCGACTGGAGTCATGACGACCCGATGTTCGACATGTTCATGAACCAGCTAGTAGCTTTCTCGTATGTAAGTCAGAAGCCTATCCAGGGCGACCAGTTGCAGGCTCGCAACAACAAGCGCAAGATCA